>Ga0335078_10014009_pt1 | contig 11883 bp, 10 predicted proteins | sample Lox_Sample_32_FD_206711 | JGI IMG/M metagenome (GOLD analysis project Ga0335078, IMG submission 206711) | Soil microbial communities from Loxahatchee National Wildlife Refuge, Florida, United States - Lox_Sample_3.2 | ecosystem: Environmental > Terrestrial > Soil > Wetlands | place: USA... | reverse complement strand
TTCACCAGCGACGGCCTGGAACCTTTCGTGAATGCGCCGCGCACACAGTACATGATCGGGCAGGTGGAAGCGGGCTGCGGCCGCGCCCCGCAGGCGGCCGAACGTTGGGGCCGTGTGGCCGCCGCCCCCGGCACAGCGGATCTGGTCTGGGCCTGGGGAGCGGCCAAAAAGCTCGCTGGTTATGACAAACAGGAGTGGACCAAGCGCCTGGAAGCTGCGTTAGCGCAGGCGTTGGCGCAAGCCGGCTCCGCGTCGCCTTACACGGCGGGCGTGTTGGAGGTTGTGCTTGGCAAGCGAGCCGCCGCCTGGGCGCATTTCCAACAGACCATCCTGCTGCCCGACCGCATGATGTCGCACCACCTGAGCCGGATGGCCATGGCCGGCACCGGGCTGCCGGACTACCCGGCGGCGGCTGATAAGCCGCAAGGCCACTAGACCCTGATGCTACAATGACCGCAGAATGGCTGCGCGCCTCGAACCCACGCCCCGAGCGCCCAGCCCCAGCCTCGTGGATCTGCGCCTCTTGCGCTCGGAAGATCTGAATCCGCTGCTCGACGAGGAAGTCGCCGCGTGGCGCCACCTCCTCGACTGGGATTTCTCCAAGTCGGCTGAGCTGGTGCGCCGCTTCGTGGACATGCGCGCCTTGAGCGGGTACGCCTTGATCGACGACGGCGAGGCCACCGGCTATGCCTACTATGTGCTGGAAGAGCACAAAGGCTTGATCGGCGACCTTTACATGCGGGACGCATTCCGCAGCGTCGAGAGCGAAAACCGGCTGCTGGAGTCCGTCCTGGGATCGATGACCGCCGCTCCGCAGATCGGCCGCATCGAATCGCAGCTCATGATGTGCCATGCGACCGGAGCTCTGCCCATGCCCCGCCATCTCAGCTCCTTCGAACGGAACTTCATGATGCTCGAGATGCACCGCGCCGTGTTCGATCCCGCGCGGCGGCGTGGCCTGGCCCCGCCGCCCAGCCGCGTGTACGTGGACAGGTGGGCGGACCAATACCAGGAGCCGTCCGCCCAGTTGATCGCCGCCGCCTACCAGGGCCATGTGGATAGCCTCATCAACGATCAATACCGCTCGGTGGCCGGCGCGCGGCGATTCCTGTTCAACATCGTGCAGTATCCGGGATGCGGAACGTTCTTCAAACCTGCGTCGGTGGCCGCTTTCGACCGCCTGAATGGACGAATGTCCGGCATTTGTCTGGCCAGCCTGGTAATGCCTTACTGCGGCCACATCACGCAAATCTGTGTGGCCCCATGGGCGCGCGGCGCCGGCGTAGGCTACGAACTGTTGCGCCAGTCGATCGTTCTGCTGCGCGCGGCCGGCTGCCGCAAGGTCAGTCTGACCGTGACGGCTTCGAATCGGGAAGCGATCAGGCTGTATGAGGATGTGGGGTTCACCACCATCCGCACGTTCTGCGCCTACGTGTGGGAGGGGTTTTGATCTCCCAACTGGAGTAACCATGTTCGCCTGGCTCTTTTCAGACCCGCTGCCGGCTGGCTCCAAGGCCCCGGACTTCACGCTGCCCAAACAGGATGGGGGCGCCATGACTCTCTCCAGACTGCGCGGCAGCAATGTGGTGCTGGTGTTCTATCCCGGCGACGATACGCCGGTTTGCCGCAAGCAACTGTGCGAGTTCCGCGATCAATGGGGGCAAGCCCGCAAGCGCAACGCGCAGGTGTTCGGAGTCAATCCGGCTAGCGCGGCAAGTCACTCCAAGTTCCAGGAGAAATACCATCTGCCGTTTCCGCTGCTGGTGGATGCCGGGCAGAAAGTCGCGGACCTCTATCATGCCGGCGGACTGTTCGTAAAGCGCACCGTCTACTTGGTCGGACCGGACGGCGTGATTCGCTATGCCAAGCGCGGCAAGCCCGATCCCGCGGAGGTCTTGGCCGCCGCGCGGTAGGACAGGCCTCCCGGCCTGTCAGTGCCCATGTGATAATGGGTGCCTATGAGACTGACGATGCTGTCACTGTTCCTTTCGCTGGCCGCCTTTGCGCAGGAGCCGCCGCCGGGAGGTCCGCCACACCGCGTACCCGCGCCCCCACCCAGGAATCTGAAACTCCTGCAGCCCGAGCACCTGATGGAGACCATGCAGTCGTTCCGCGTGGCGTTGGGTGTTCGCTGCGATTTCTGCCACGTGCAGGGCGACTTCGCCAGCGACGAAAAGCCGCACAAAGAAATGGCGCGCATGATGATCCGCATGTCGCATGAGATTAACGCCAAGTTCCCCGACGGCAAGATGCACGTGACCTGCTACACCTGCCATCGCGGCGCAGAGGAGCCCGCCACGCACCCTGCGGAAGCCCCGCACCCCGAGCACGCCGAGCCGCATCCGTAGGCATGCGGCAGAGGACAGACCAGGAGGCCTGTCTGACTCACACGTAGAACACTCCCTCGGCCACAATTTCCGCCGGACCCGTCAGAGAGATCTCCGCATCCCATCGCAGATCCATAGGCCCCGCCGGCGTGAGGACGCGCGCGGGGCTGCGGACCAGCCCCCGCAGCACCGCGGCGGCGAACGCGCCCGTCGATCCCGTGCCGGAGCTCATCGTCTCTCCCGCCCCGCGCTCCCAGAAGCGGACCTCCAAGGTGTGCCGGTCACGCGCCCGCAGAAACGATACATTCGTCCGGTTCGGGAACTGCGGGTGACGCTCGATCTCGGCGCCCAACGCACGCCAGTCGAAATCGAAATCCGCGACGGGCATGACGCACTGCGGATTGCCGACCCAGACCAACGTGACGTCGCGCGCGCCTGCCGCCAGCGGCAACTGGAATCGCTCGGCAGTGAACTCCGGCCGGCCCATGTTCATCTCGAATACAAAGCGCCGGTCCGCGCGCTCCAGCATTCGCAGTTGCTTGATGCCCGCCCCGGTCCGCACCCGGACCGTCTCCTGCGGGTGGCCGTGCGCCATCAGGAATGCCGCCGCGCAGCGCGTGCCGTTGCCGGAGATTTCCGCTTCGCTGCCGTCGGAATTGAACAACCGGATGGCGGCGTCGTGATCCGCGGCCGAGGCGGGCTCGATCAGCATCCAGCCGTCGGCGCCCACGCCGGTGTGGCGGTCGCAGATGGCTTGCGCGATAGCCGGCAAGCCGCCACCGGGAGCGTCAGCGCTCGGCGTCAGCAGGAAGTCGTTTTTCGCTCCATGCGCTTTCGTGAACGGAATTCGCATCGTGGTTTAGCGGCGTCAGGCCGATACAGCAATGATAGATCTCTACCACGGGCGCGTGCGGCGCCATCACGATCTTCACCAACTCGTAGCGCGGCCCCTTGGCACCTGCGCGCAACAGCGCCGACTGGACCGAATCGCCGCCCATTACCACCGCCCACTCCTCCCACAGGAACAGATCCGGCCGCGACACCGCCGCCGGCCAGAGCGGCCAGTTATCCCACGTCAGCGTCTCGCGCAGCGGAATGCCGGCCGCGCGGAAGATGCCTGTGATATCGCCGAACGTGGTGATGATTCCCGTCCCGCGCCGGTAGCGTGGCGCGAGATACGCGGCGGCCTCGCGCGTCCATGCGCGCCGCGCTTCGGAGTTGACTTGTGATTCCTTCCAGGTGATCCACGCAGCCGGCCGTGGATGCACCAGCCAGGGCGTGGCCGCGGCCAACACTGCCGCCGCGGCTACCACGCGTCGCGCGCGTACCGGAGTCAGCGACACCAGCACCGCCGCACCAAACGCCAGCGCGGGGAAGAGCGCCAACCCATAACGCGAGTTGTAATAGCTCGCGGGCCACAGGTCCGGGACGAAGATCGGCGTGCCGCCCGAAGAGTGCATGCTCCACACGTAGAATGCCCCGGGCAGCATCAGCAGCAGCGCGGGCCAGCGGGCCTTGCGCGCGGCCACGGACGCTGCCAGGCCGGCCGCGCCCAGCCACGCCAGCGGAGCTCCAGCGCACCAGCGCGCGGCAGTTCGGAAATACAGCCATGCTTTGGCCCAGTCGCCGAAGCCGGGGTAAGGCGCGGTCCCCTGGATAGCCCTGGGGGCATACGGGCCGTTGTAGAAGTCCAGCACATTGGAGCAGCACCACCAGTTGTGTCCGAACCAGTAGAGCGGTCCCAGGCACGCGATAGCCCCGCATAGCGCCGCCTTCGCGACTCGGTGCCGCTGCGCCGTTACGAGCACGAACAGGGTCACAAACGGAAGCAGGAACCAGCCCTCGTAACGCGTCAGCGTGCCGCACAGCGCGGCCATTCCAGCGCCGCACACCGCGATCCACGATTGCGTATCGCGAAATCGGACCGTGAAATACAAGACGGCCATGATCTCGGCCATGAACAGCGGCTCATTCATGGCTGTGGATTGCAGGTAGAGCACATTCGGATTGGTGGCGAACAGCAACGTGGCGGCGACGGCGGCGATCGGGGCGTCGAAGATGCGACGCGCCGCGCAAAACAGGAACGCGCCTGCCAGCACGAAGCTGATTCCCGAAACCAGCGAGCCCGCCAGCGCCGTGCGCCACAGCGCGTCGTTCCGGGCGAACAACATCATGAGCACATGCGGCAACGGCAGCCAGACCGAGCCGATTTCGTCATAGCCCGGCGTGCGCGAATCCAGAATTCGCCGTGCAATATTCAGATGCGCTTCCGCATCGCCGTAATACGCCAGGTAGCCGCTCCGATAGAAAAACCAGACCCACGCGGCGCTCCAGAGACTCAGCAGCGCGACGACCGCCGCGGTCTCAGAAATCCGTGCATGCTTTGAATTCGCGATACCTTTCCTCAACCTCTTCCCGCGTCAGAGTGCGAAACCGGTCCACGCCGAACTGCTCGCAGCAGAAGCTGCCCATCACCGATCCATAGATCACGGCGCGGCGCCAGTCCTGTATATCCACCGTGCCCCGGCGCGGGTTCACGCCGCGCTCGGCGAGATACCCGATGAAGCCGCCCGCGAAACAATCGCCCGCGCCGGTCGGATCGAAAACGTCTTCCAGCAAGTAACCCGGCGCCATGAAGTGGCGGCCGCCGGTGAACAGGATCGCGCCGTACTCGCCGCGTTTCACTACCAGAGTGCGCGGCCCCATCTCCAGAATCCTGGCGGCGGCTCGCCGCAGATTGTGCTCGCCGGAGAGCATGCGCGCCTCGCTGTCGTTGATTAGCAGGAAATCCCAATCGCGCAGCGTTTCCAGCAATTCCGCACGATAGTCGCGAATCCAGTAGTTCATCGTGTCGCCGCCGGCAAGCTGCAGGCCATGCATCTGCTCGCGCACGCCGCGCTGCAGCGCCGGCTGGATATTGCCCAACAGCAGATACGGCGCCGCGCGGTACGATTCCGGCAGCTTGGGCTCGAAATCGGCGAAGACATTGAGGTCCGTGCGCAGCGTCTCGCGGTCGTTCATGTCGGCCGAGTATTTGCCTTCCCAGAAAAAGGTCTTGCCGGGCACGCGCTCCAGGCCTTCCAGGTCGATGCCCTTGGCGGACAACAGATCCACGTCTTCGCGCGCGAAATCATCCCCCACCACCGCTACGATCTTGACGGGAGCGAAGTAACTGGCCGCCAACCCTATATAAGTGGCGGCCCCGCCCAGCATGCGGTCCACCTTGCCGTGCGGCGTTTCCACGCCGTCGTACGCCACCGAACCCACTACTACTAGAGACATCGCTTGATTGTAGCAACTGGCCTGTCTACGAAACGCCACTATGACAACGGCAGCTATCGGTTGCACACCAACCGGTCGCTAAGCTGCAACAATCTGCGCTTGTCCGTGTGCCAGGATCGTAACACCGGTTTTGGGCGCCTGTTCTAGTGCTAATAAGTGCCCAGCGTCACGCGCAGCACCTGCGGCGCGGAGGCGAAGTTCAAGCCCCAGTCCGTCTGGTCGCCGTTCCATATACGGATGGGTTTGAATGCGCTGCCCTGGTAGGCGCCGTCCTCCACGCGCAGGTAGTCGCGCTGCTTGCCCGATGCCATATCGCTCACGCGGAAATCGACGCGGCAGAACAATCCGGCCACCAGGAATTGGTTGTCCGCGAGTCGCGCGACCAGTGCGCGGCCGATGGGTTCCGGGTTGCCCTTCGGGTTATTGCCGAAGCCGAACTGTGGCAGACCATAGGAGACCACGGCCTTCCAAGGTCCGAACTCCAGCGCCTGCGAATGTTCGTCCTTCTCTTCGACCGCCGTCCGCAGCTTGCCTTCGAAATTGAGCCGGGCGATCTCATGCATCATGGGTCCGATCAGCTTGTAGTTCAGCGCGAACGGCGCCAGTGACTCTTCATTCAACCGCGGCGCGCCCAGCGGCGCGTTCGAGTAGCCGGTATAGTCGATGCCGAAGGGCGCGTAGCCGAACGCCCCATGGCCGAGCGCGGCGAAGAAGAAGCGTGCCGACGCCGGCCAGTTGGCGGTTTCCGGCACGAACAGCGGATTGTCCGGGCGGCCGTAGAGGTCGAGCACTTTCAGATAGCGCGCCGGATCACTCTGGTAAATATCGGGCGCGAGCAGGTCGAGCGCCGGGGCCGCTGCCTTCCAGATCGGAATCACATTGTCGGTCGGGCCGCCGCTTTCGTAGCTTGAGGGCGGGCCGGGCTTCAGCGGATCGCGCAAGGCCGCGTTGGTGTAGAGCGGCAGCGGGTATTCCGCTTTCCCCGCGGCAGCCACTTGCCCGACGAAGTGCGCCACGGACCAGGCGTGAAAGAACTCGCCGGCATCCGCGCCAAAGACGGCAGTCCAGTTCGCCGCGGGGCTGGCGGCTTCCTTGTGCAACGCCGCCAGCAGTTCCGCCGGCACAGGACCGTCGAAGGCCTGCTGCGCTTCCGCCGAGTGGTCGCGCACGCTGCCATAGGTTCCCGCTTCATTTTCGACCTGCACCATGATCACGGTGCGGCGCGGATCGGATGCCTTCAAATGCCGCATCAGCGCCACGAAGGCGCGCTTGTCGGCGGCTAGCGTGGCTGCGGCATGCGGCGACGGCGAATCGACCGGACGGCCATTCGCGCCGATCACACGCGGGTAGCGCGCGGGGTCGCGCTTCATCCATAGCGGCATGTAGTGCGAGCTGCCGTTCTTCCAGGTGCCGAACCAGAGCAGGACCAGACGCACCCGATGCTCACGCGCCTGGCTCAGCAGGGTGTCCACGATCGAATAGTCGAACCGTCCCGGCTCCGGCTCGAGCTGTTCCCAATAGACAGGCATCTCTACCGTGTTGGCCTGCATATACTCGATCGCGGGCCAGACCTTCGGCAGCATGGCCGGCCACGCGCTGGAGTTGTTGACCTGCGCGCCCAGGATCAAGTAGGGTGCGCCGTCGACGAACAGAGCGTATCGGCCCTCTTGGTGCATAATGCGCGGCAGCGGCGCCTGGTTCGGCTGTGCGAATAGGCCGCCAATTGCTGCGACGAGCAGTAGCGGCCGTGCTACGGATTTCATGCGGCGTGACACAAGCCACATGATAGCGCCAGGTTGGGACAAGCTTCAGCCTGTCATACGGTACACTGTCCATTCAGTGCTTCTCGACCTGCACGGTATCCGGAAACAGTTCGGCGGCGTGACGGCCTTGCGCGATGGCAACCTCGCGGTGGAGCCCGGCGAAGTTCACCTGCTGCTGGGCGAAAACGGCGCGGGCAAGTCCACGTTGATGAAGATTGTGGCGGGCATGGAGCATCGCGACGCCGGACGCATGCTGTGGCAAGGCCGCGACGCCGCCTTTCGCTCGCCCGCCGAAGCCGCGGCGGCGGGCATCGCCATGGTGCACCAGGAATCGCTGCTGACGCCGCATCTGACCGTCGCCGAGAATATCTTCCTGGGACGTGAGGAGCGCCGGCCGTTCGGCTGGGTGAACCGGCGTCGCATGATCGAGCAAGCGTCGCGGGTCATCGAAGAGCACCACTTCCCGCTGCACGCAGATTGGCGTGTGGAACGGCTCAGCCCGGCGGGCAAGCAATTGGTGGGCATCTGCCAAGCCATACAACACGGTTCCAGCTTGCTGATCTTCGATGAGCCCACGTCGTCGCTTTCCGGCGCGGAGACCGAGGAAGTCTTCCGCATCGTGCGCGCGCTCTGCGCGCGCGGCATGGGCGTGATCTACATCACCCACCGGTTGGAGGAACTGCGCGCCATCGGCGGCCGGGTCACCGTCCTGCGCGACGGCGCCACGGTCCACACCGGCCCGCTGGCCGAGGTCTCGACGGACCGCATCATTCAGCATATGGTGGGCCGCGAGATGGTGTCGATCTATCGGCGGCAGCCGCTGGCGCCGGGCGCGGAGTTGCTGCGGGTCGAAGGCCTCACCCGCCGCGGCGCTTTTCGCGACATTTCGTTCTCGTTGCGCGCAGGTGAGATCGTGGGGCTGGCCGGTCTCATCGGCGCGGGAAGAACCGAGACCTGCCTCGCCATGTTCGGCGTGGACCCACTCGACGCCGGGACGATCTTCGTGGATGGCCGCCCGGCACGGATCGCGTCGCCGCGGGAAGCGGTGGCGGCGGGGATCGCGCTGGTCACCGAAGACCGGCAGAAGACCGGCCTGGCCCTGCGTCTGCCCATCGCGTACAACATCACCATGGCCAACCTCCGGGCGATCAGCCGTCTCGGCGTGATCGACGGGCGGGCGCAGGGCCGGGTGGCGGACGAGTATATCGCACGGCTGCGCATCCGGGCTTCATCCGCAAGGCAGGCGGCCGGCCGCTTGAGCGGCGGCAATCAGCAGAAGGTGGCGATTGCCAAGTGGCTGTTCCGCCGCGCGCGCGTGTTCCTGTTTGACGAGCCTACCCGCGGCATCGATGTGGGCGCAAAGGTTGAGGTCTTCGAAGTCATGGACGAATTGGCGCGCTCCGGGGCGGCCGTGCTTATGGTCAGTTCCGAGATGCAGGAGTTGCTGCAGGTGGCCGATCGTATCCTGGTGATGCGCCAGGGCCGGATTTCCGGCGAATTGCCGGGACGCACGACGCAGGAGGAGATCATGCGCTTCGCCGCGCTGGAACAGGAGTCTGCGCCATGATGAAGCGGCTGCTGCCTTTCCTGAGTCTGCTGGTCCTGTTCGTGGCGCTGGCGATTGCCTCGCCGCACTTTCTGACCGAGACGAACCTCTCAAGCGTGGTGCGGCAGACGGCGGTGATCAACATCATGTCGCTGGGCATGACTCTGATCATCATCGCCGGCGGCATCGATCTTTCGGTGGGCGCGATGCTGGCCATGTGCGGCGTGCTGGGCACCTTGGCGATGCAGAGCGGCATGCCCGTGCCGGTGGGTATCCTGGTGGGACTGGCGGCCGGGTTGTTCTGGGGATCGGTGAATGGGTTCCTGACCACGCGCCTGCGCATCGCGCCCTTCATCGTAACGCTCGGCACGCTGGGCATTATCCGGGGCTTGACCCTGATTATCACCAACGGTCTGCCCGTGACCGAATTTCCGCACAGCTTTGCGTTTCTGGGCGAGGGCAACTTGTTGGGAGTGCCTTTCGTGCTATGGGTGGTGGTCGTCTGCGCGCTGGCGACGCACGTGATCCTGGAGCATACGCGCCTGGGCCGCTACGCCTTCGCCATCGGCAGCAATCCGGACGCGGCGATCTACGCGGGAGTGCCGGTGGCCTTTGACGTCACCGCAGTTTATGCGCTGGGCGGCTTGCTCACCGGTCTGGCAGGCATGATCGAAGCGTCGCGGCTGATGACCGGCCAGCCCTCCGCAGGCAACGGCTACGAACTGCAGGCCATCGCCGCGGTGGTGATCGGCGGCGGCAGCCTGCATGGCGGCGAAGGCAGTGTCATCGGCACCCTGATTGGCGCGTTGATCATGGGGCTGCTTTCCAACGGCAGCGACCTGTTGGGCATCTCGCCTTACCTGCAACAGGCGATTATCGGCGCGGTGATTATTCTGGCGGTGACGGTGGACGAGTTGCGGAAGCGCCAGGGGCGGGCGGAGGCCTGACCGGGGCCGGGTTGGCCCGTCCAAGGGTGTGTCTACCAATAAATGATCTTAGTTAGGTTGGCGACTGCAAGAACCGTCTACGCGATTGGAGCGGCCGCGTCCAGAACCAGAGGGTACCCCCGCCCGCAAGACTGCGTGCGCTGCGATGCCTGTTACCATCGTGCGCATGGAACTGCGGAGCGCGCTCGTATCGTTTCTTTTTGTTTGGGCCGCACTCCCTGCGGCCCAGACCGGACCTGTGGTGAGAGTGACCGGCGGCCAGATCCGCGGCCGGTCCACGCCGGATGGAGGCGCTGCATTCAAGGGCATTCCTTACGCGCGACCGCCTTTGGGAGAGCTGCGTTGGCGCGAGCCGCAGCGCGTCGCGGCGTGGACCGGCGTCCGCGATGCCGGCGCCTTCAGCGTAGCTTGCACGCAACTCTCCGAGGGCTGGAACATCCGGTACGTGGCGAGCAGCGCCGAGGACTGCCTGTATCTGAACGTGGCCGTGCCCGCGTGGCCGCCCGCGGCAAAGCTGCCGGTGATGGTTTGGATTCACGGCGGATCGAACACAGCCGGTTCCGGTGAGGCGGCGGGATTCGATCAACGCACGCTGGTGCGCCGCGGTCTGGTGCTGGTGACGATAAACTACCGCCTGGGCGCGCTGGGGTTCCTGGCGCATCCCGCGCTGGCGCGCGAATCCGCGCACCACACATCCGGCAATTACGGGCTGATGGACCAGATCGCGGCGCTCGCGTGGGTGCGGGAGAACATCGCCACATTCGGCGGCGATCCGCACAAGGTGACGGCCGCGGGGCAATCGGCGGGGGCGATGGATGTCAGCCTGCTGATGACGTCGCCGCTGGCGCGAGGGCTGTTCCGCCGCGCGATTGCGGAGAGCGGCGCGGTTGCCATATTCAAGGGGTCACGAACTCGCGGCGAGGCCGAGACTCTGGGACTGAAGATGGCAGCCGAATTGAAGGCGGCGGACGGCGATGCCCTGGCGCGGTTGCGCCAAGTGCCGGCCGTGGAGATTCTGGAAGCCGCGAAGCGCTCGAGCGGCGGCGATCGGACGGGCCTGGAGACGTCGGTGGACGGTTGGGTTTTGCCGAAGCCCCCGGCGGCAGTCTTCGCCGCTGGCGGGAGTGTGGCGGCGCCGTTGATGATCGGCAGCACAGCACAGGAAATTGGCGGCAACGAATCGCCGGCGAAGGTTAGAAGCGCGATCCAGGAAGCCTATGGCGGATTGGCGGAGCGGGCGCTGAAGTTATACGGTTTGGCTGGAGGCGGCGAGGGAACGGCGGACCCTTTGTATGGCGGGCCGGGCGTGCAGTGGCCGACCGACGTCGTCTTCCGGTGCCCAGTGATCGCCGAAGCCGTGGCGGACGCCGCCGCGGGCCGCGTGGTATATCAATATGGATTCGATCACGCGGCGCCCGACCGGCATGAAAACCACGGCATGGGGCACTCTGCGGAGTTGAGTTTTGTTTTCGGGACGTGGGCGGGCGATGTCCAGCTTGCTCCGATCGATAAAAAGATTTCGGAACTGATGCAGGCATATTGGGCGAATTTCGTGCGCACCGGCGATCCCAACGGCGAGGGGCTGCCGCGGTGGCCCGCCTTGGCGGTGAAGGAGCGGGAGTACTTGGCGTTCACCGGCGATGGCGCAGAAGTGAAAGCCGGACTGCGGCGGGAGTTTTGCGAGGTCTTTATGGCGCATTCAAAGTTGGTCGCGGGGCACGACGCGGTAGCGCAGCAGCGTCCATAAGCCTTCCCAGCCATCCCGGGCGCGAATCTTCTTGCCTTCCGCAATGCCGCGCGCGTTGTAGCTGACCGGCACTTCGCGAATTCGATAGCCCAAGCGGCGCGCCTTGGCGGTCACTTCCGGACAGAATTCGAAGCGGCGGCATTGAAGGTGGATTTGGCGCAGGAACGGCATGCGGAACGCCTTGTAGGCGGTGGCCTCATCGGTGAGTTGCGCGCCATAAAGCAGGTTTGCCGCCGCCGTCAGGACGCGGTTGGCGACGCGGTTCTTCCAG
>Ga0335078_10014008_pt1 | contig 11884 bp, 5 predicted proteins | sample Lox_Sample_32_FD_206711 | JGI IMG/M metagenome (GOLD analysis project Ga0335078, IMG submission 206711) | Soil microbial communities from Loxahatchee National Wildlife Refuge, Florida, United States - Lox_Sample_3.2 | ecosystem: Environmental > Terrestrial > Soil > Wetlands | place: USA: Florida... | reverse complement strand
TCGACGATCTGGCGGATGCATCGATTTTCCTGATGATGGAATACGACGCGGGCGAAATCATCAACGTGGGAACCGGAACGGACGTCACCATTCGCGAGCTGGCCGAAATGATCCGGCGCGCGGCCGGCTACACGGGAAAAATCGTGTTCGACAGATCGAAGCCGGATGGGACGCCGCGCAAGCTCCTCGATGTCGGCCGCCTGACCGCCCTCGGGTGGAAGCCGCGGGTGGCGCTAGCCGACGGCATCGCCGAAACCTGGCGCTGGTACGTGGAAAACCTGGCCTCCTCGCGCGCCGCCGAAAAGATGCCCGGATAGCGCCGGACGATCGGCGGGCCGGGCAAGCTCAGGCACGCCCCGCCCATGGCCCGTGTGCTGGAACGCGGGGTGCTCCACGGCTTGAGCGCGCGGTTCTTTTTCGGATCCGGCGCCACGCGCTACACTGAAAACTCCAGCCATGAAATTTCAAAGCCACACGATTACCCAGGGCCGCGACCGCGCGCCGGCGCGCGCCATGTTGAAGGCCATCGGTTTCACCGACGAGGACCTGGCCAAGCCGATCATCGGCGTCGCCAACACGTGGGTCGAAACCATGCCTTGCAATTACAACCTGCGCGAACTCGCGGTAAAGGTGAAGGAAGGCATCCGCGCCTCCGGCGGCACGCCGATGGAGTTCAACACCATCGCCATCAGCGACGGCGTGACCATGGGCACGGAAGGAATGAAGGCGTCGCTGGTGAGCCGGGAACTGATCGCCGATTCCATCGAGTTGATGGTGCGCGGCCACATGTTCGACGGCGTGGTGGCGCTGGTGGCTTGCGACAAAACCATTCCGGGCGCAGCCATGGCGCTGCTGCGCCTCAACATTCCCGGCGTGGTGCTGTATGGCGGGAGCATTCTGCCGGGCAAACACAACGGGCGGGACCTGACGATTCAGGACGTTTTCGAGGCGCTGGGCGCCAACGCCAGCGGCCGCATGTCCGACGAGGAACTGCGGCAGATTGAAGATCAAGCCTGCCCGGGCGCGGGGGCCTGCGGGGGCCAGTTCACCGCCAACACGATGGCCACGGTGATGGAACTGATCGGTCTTTCGCCCATGGGCACGGCGGCGGTACCGCAGGTGGACCCGCGCAAGGACGAGGTGGCGCGGCGCTGCGGCCGGGTGATCATGGACGCAGTGTTCCAGAACCGGCGCGCGCGCGACATCTGCACGCGCGCAGCGTTCGAGAACGCGATTGCCGGTGTCGCAGCGACGGCGGGTTCCACCAACGCCGTGCTGCATCTGCTGGCCATGGCCCGCGAAGCGGGGGTTCCGCTATCGATCGATGATTTCGAAAGCGTCTGCGCGCGCACCCCGGTATTCTGCGATCTGAAACCGGCGGGGCGATTCGTGGCGGCCGATGTGGACGCGGCGGGCGGAATACCGGTGATTGCCAGCCGGCTCATGGAGGGCGGACTGGTGGATGGAACGGCTCTCACCGTCACCGGCCGCACTTTCGCCGCCGAAGCCGCCGAAGCGCGCGAAACGCCCGGCCAGCAAGTGATTCGGCCGTTAACGAAAGCGTTGAAGCCGCGCGGCGCGATCGCCATTCTGCGCGGCAGCATGGCGCCCGAAGGCTGCGTGATCAAGCTCGCAGGCCATGACCGGAAACTGCACCGAGGCCCCGCCCGCGTCTTCGAGAGCGAAGATGACGCGCGCCAGGCCGTGATGAAAGGGCACATCGTGCCGGGCGACGTGGTGGTGATCCGCTACGAAGGGCCACGCGGCGGACCGGGCATGCAGGAGATGCTGAGCGTCACCGGCGCCATCGTCGGCGCGGGCCTCTCCGACAGCGTGGCTCTGCTTACCGACGGCCGCTTCAGCGGCGCCACCCACGGCTTCATGATTGCGCACATTGCTCCCGAAGCCTACGACGGAGGACCCATTGCGGCAGTCCAGGAAGGCGACACGATCGTCATCGACGTTGCCCGCAATACGCTCGATCTGGACATCCCCGCCGCGGAACTGCGGAAGCGGCTGGCGGCGTGGAAGCCGCGCGCGCCCCGTCACTCGGAAGGCGTCTTTGCCAAGTACGTCGCGCTGGTCTCCAACGCCTCTGAGGGCGCCATTACGTCGAAGGTGAGCCCCGCGTTGCAGCAACCCGCGGCTAAGACGAACAGCCCCATGGTGCCATCAGCGCTCTGATAGCGCCGGCGATCGCGGGTTGCGTCGCGGGAACGGCGCAGCCCTTATACCAAGAGCCCGCCATGACGCGGCGAACCGGAGCGCGTCCCGCGGCTGCTGGAACGTCCCCTCACCACAACCCCAGCGCTTTCCACCACCAGAAACCCACTCCCAGCCAGATCGCCAGGTTGACCAGGGAAATATAAAATCCCATCCGCCACCAATCCGGCTGACTCACATAGCCGGAGCTGAAGTAGACGGGGGCCGAGCCGGTCCCGTAGTGAGTGATGCCGGCGTTGAGGTTCGAGAAGTAGGCCAGCACCAAAGCGGCCAGCATGGGCGGAATCCCGGCGGCCAGCATCGCCACCACGAAACCGGGATAGAGCGCCATCACGTGACCCGTCATGCTGGCGAAACCGTAATGAACGTAAAGATAAGTTACCGCCAGCGCCAGTCCCACGATCATCCAGGGCAGGCCGGCATAAGCGCGGAACAGCGAGCGAGAGAGAATGCCGATGGCGCCGCCGCGCGAAAGCTCGTCCGACATCATGATGAGCGGCGCAAACCAGATCAGGGCATCCCAGGCCTTCTTTTCGTCGAGCAGATCGTCCCAGGCCAGCACGCGCGCCAGCAGAATCGCGGAAAGCCCTCCCAGCGCGACGAAGGTGTTGGGGATGCCGTGCCACGGCGAGGTAACCCATCCGGCCATCACCGCCAGCATAATTGCCACCAGGCATTTTTCGCGGCGCGAGAGCGGTCCCATGCGCGCCAGCTCGCCGGCGGCGAATGCGCGCGCCGGCGCGGTGTCGCGGATCGCCGGGCGGCACCATCGCCGAAGCAGCCACGGGACAACGGTCAGCGTCAACAGGCCGGGCACGATGGCGCCTGCCGCCCAGCGCATCCAGGTGAGCTCCACATGAGCATACTGGCGCGCGAAATCGGCGATCAGCGGATTGGCGGCCATGCCGGTTAGGAACATGCCCGACGCCACGTAGGTGGTGTGGAAGCAGACGAGAATCAGGAAAGCGCCGATCGACGACGTGGGACCGCCCGGCTCAGAGTCGAAATCGAGAGCGACGCTGCGCGCGATGGGGAAGATCACGCCGCCGCCGCGCGCCGTATCGGAGGGAATGAAGGGGGCGAGCACCAAATCCGCCGCCGCCAGCGAGTACCCCAGGCTGAGCGGCGTGCGCGCGAAGCGGCGGATCATGAGATATCCAATGCGCTTGCCCAGGCCGGTCTGGGTGAACGCGCGGGAAAACAGGAATGCCGTGAAGATCAGCCACACGGTGAGATTGCCGAAGCCGGAAAGAACCTGCGCCGGCGGAACCGTGCCGGTGAGCGCCAGCACGGTCATGGCCAGCACGCAGCTCACGCCCATGGGCACAGGCCGCGCCACCAGCGCGACGATGGTGGCCGCGAAAACCGCGAGCAAATGGTCTTGCCGGGCGTTGATCCCGGGAGGCGGTAAAACCAGCAACACGGCTGCTGGAATCAGCACCGCCGCCCAGCGCTGCCAGGCAACGCGCCCGTGCGAAACGTCAGCGCCGGTCATGGATTAACCAGTTGCAACGGCTGGCGATCGCTCGCACCGGAACCGGGGCCACCGGCAGGGGTTTGCCGAACCTTCACGCGACACACCCTTGCCAGCCCATCCGCCATCTCAGAAACGCTTCTTGAAAAGTACGTCCATGCCAACCAGACCGTTTTCGTCGCGCTCCACCACCACGGACCATTTCTTGGCGAACGCCCATTCTACACTCACTACCTGCGGGTTGCTGGTGGTGACATCTGTGATGTAGGTGAACGTGATGTCGGGAGTCACCTGCTGCTCCAAGGTGAGGCGCGCCGTGCCGTTGAATTCGGTTCCAGGCAGTGTAGGATCGATGCGCAGCCGGCTCACCCCGAAGAAGCGCTGCAAGCGGCCGGTGACCGGGCTCGAGATGGCCTCGCCCAGCAGGGCCGAGCCGGCCGACTGCTGCCAGGAAGGCGCGGCGGCATTCTGGCCGTAGGAAAGCGACGCCTCGTCGGTGGGCGAACGGCCGGTGGCAAGCAGGGCGACGATTTCGCTGAATTGCAGCGGCGGGTCCGAACTGGGCGTCAGGTTGAGTTTGCTGAGGGGGCCGGAAACGTTGAGCGTGACCTGGATTCCGCGGGCCTTCGTCTCCAGATCGACATTCAACACCGGCTCGACGTTCAGCGGATTGAAGAACGAGACCGATCCCTGCGAGATATCGTATCGGGTGCCGAAGAAGACCACCTGGCCGTGGGTGATGTTGACGCGGCCCAGCACGGCCGGACTGGTATAGGTGCCGCGAAGGCGGAGATTGGCTTCCACCTGGATGTCTTGCGTCAGCGCGCTCTGGACCTGCACATCGGGCGCGGTGGCGACCTGAATATCATAGGTGAGGCCGCCGAGCAGACCGGCACGCGCCGAAGGCGTGCGCACCGGCTCGGCGGATTGCGCCAGCAGGGAGCTGAAGTCCGACTGCGGATTGAAACCGGTCCGCAGCACGGTGATGGTGCCGGAGAGGATGCTGCTGGTGGTGGTCCCGCTGAAGCGCAGGTCCGCGTCCGCCACCGTGCTGACGCCTTCCGGATAGCGCACGCGCACCTGGAGGGCGCGGGCACGGAGGCGAAACACGGTCAGATCCCCCCCACCGTATGCCGCGAAACCGCTCAGCTCGATCTTGCCTCCCCCGGTTTCACCGGTGAAGCTTTGAATCGAGGCGCGGTCGCCGGTGAACAGCAGGACGCCGTTGGCCGCGGAGATCCCGTTGGGGACATCGCTGATATTGAACCCGGCTCCGGCGAATTCCACGCGGCCGGCGATTTGCGGTGAGGCCAAGGTCCCGCGCACGGAGGCGCTCGCTTTGACGACACCGGAGGCGGTCAGGTCGCGGTTCAGTTCGTGAACCAAGGCAAGGCCCGCGCGGCCTTCCACGTGCAGGTCGAGCGGGCTCTTCTGGCCCAACGATACGCGGCCGGTGACGCTGAAATCCGTATTAGGCCCGGTGAGGCGCGCGGCCGCCACGGTGACCACCGAGCCAGCCATGGTGGCCACAATATCGCCCGAGTTACGCAGCGTGAACGCGGCCGGCGCCAGATTCGTGGAGGCGTCCGGCGCGATCTCCAGGCGCTCAATGCGCAGCTCCGCCTTGATCGCGCGCGGCGTGAGCGCCGGACCGTCCAGATGGAGCGAGGCTTCCGCCGCACCGGCGAGGCCGCTGAGCGATCCGGCGGGCGCGAGCCATGCGCGCAACTGCGCCAGGTCCACCTGGGTAAAGCGGATGGTGGCGCTGCCGGGGTAGTCCTCGGCCAGCCGCCAGCGGCCGTCGCCGACAATCGATGAATCGGCGAAATCCGATTCCAGGTGCGCCCGCAAGGCTCCGCCCTCACTTTCAGCGGAAAGATGTGCATCGCCCAGCTTGCCGCCGGCCAACTGCAAGCTTTTACCCGAGATTTCTGCGTGCAGATCCTGAACCCGGAGTCCCGGCCGTCCGTTTTCCGCAGCCACCAGATCTACCGCGCCGCGCGCCTGTACATTCACCGTGCCCGTGGCGCCGGGCCGCGCGGCCTCGAGCAGATGAACCTGAGCGAGGGGCATATCGTTGGTCGAAATCCGAAACTGCAACCCTCCGGTATCGTATCGGCCGGGAGAATGAGTGAAACTGGCGCTCACGCGGAGCAGCTTGGCGCCGGCGCGGATCTCGCCGCCCGAAAGGTCCACTGTGCCGCCGCGGTAGTGAACGCGGCCGGTGATGCGGTCGAACGGCTCTCCTTCAATGTCGCCGCGCGCGCCATCGAAATCGGCGCGCACAATCGGATTGCCGGCGACGCCAGTCACCGCAAGCGTGACGCTAACCGTGCCGCTCGCGATGCCGGAACCTCCGCCGGCCATCGCCACCAGGTCGCCAATCGGAGCGTTGTCGAGCGCCGCATTGCCAAAAATGTCGCTTCCCTGCCCCGCTTCCCATTCGTGCAGCGCCAGGGCCAGCGAAAGCTGCGCGCGCACGTTTCCGCTCGTAAGCGCGGCATGATCCAGCCGCACGTTGTCCTGCGAAGCAGCGACCGGCGCGTCAAACGAATCGAACCTGCGGTCCTGGTATGTGAAGGCGCCCGCCCGCAGGCGGCCCTGGATCCGCGGATGGTCAAGGCTGCCCTTCACTGTTCCGTCGAAGCGCGCTGTGCTGCCGGTCAGCTTCACGGGCAGCCGGGCGGCGCGTTCGCCCAAGGCCGGTAAGAGATCGCCCAAATCGCGGGTCTCCAAATGGACGCTCAGCTCGCGGCCGGCGGCCCCGGAGAATGCGAGGCGCGAATGCGGCAGCCGGAGGCGCGAGTGCCCGAGATCGAGTATGTCGCTGCGCGCATCGTAATCGGCGGTGATCTCCCCTTCCACCGGCGGGCTTGCCGGCGCCGGCGCGATGGCAAGCGCGGCCGCCAGATGCAATTCCCGCGGGTTGGAGAACGCGCCCTCGAGCTCCAGCGAGCCGCCCGCCGTGCCATCCCACGGCAGCGGCGCGGTGCTGTATACGGCCACCAGGCGGCGCGCTGCGAGACCGGCCACGGTTCCGTTCACCGTGTAGCGGTCGAAGGCGCGCAGCCCGATGGCTCCGCTGAATGTGCCTCCCAGCGCTTCGGCTGAGACCTGCTGCAATTGCAAATCGCGGCCGCGGAGCACGGCCGCGGCAATGGTTGCCTCGCCGGGAAATGAATGGCCGCTCAGCAACACCTGGCCGGCAAGCCGCATGGGGCGGACCGTTACAGTTCGCAGATCGGACGTAAGCGGGCCGCTGGCTGTGAAATCGTGCAGCCTCACGGTGGAGTCATGATACTCCAGGCCCGCGCCCGCCAGCGTACCGGAGACCGAAACATCGGAGCCGCCTCGCCAGGCGCCGCTGCCCTTCACTTCCGCGGTGCCGCGATCGAGCAGCTTCGTCTTGAAAATCCGTTCTGCATCGTCGTTATCGATGCGCGTCTGAAACTCGAACTGCGCTCGCGGGTCGGCCATGTTCTCGATTTGCCCGGAAATGCCCAGCCGCGATTTGCCGGTGGCCAGGCTGGCGGCCGTGACGTCGATGCGATTGGGCTCGATGGTGAACGCAGCGCCGATGGTGATGGCCGTCTCGGCAGTGCCGGGGCAGGTCAGGTCGAGGGGTTCGATACTGATATTGCCCCGGTAGCGCGGACCGGCCGCTTCATACCGCAACGCCGCTTCCAGGTTCTGTCCCTGCGCCGAGAACGGCACGCTGGCCCGCGATTCCACCTGAAATTCGCCATGCTGCACGCGGAAGCGGCCAATCGCCAGTTGAAAAATCGTCGCCATCGTGCCGGCGCGGCCCCGCACCTTGGGTTGCGGCAGGTTGGTGCGGCCATGCGCATCGACGGTCAGATTGATACGCGGCGCCTCCACCTCGAGCGAGCGAATGTCGATATCGCGCTTCCACAGCGAGACGATTTTCAGCCCGACGGCGATCGAACCGGCGCGGAACAGCGGCGGCCTGCCGGCGGGCTCCGTGCCATGCAGAACAATGGAATCGGCTTCGGCGCGCAGTGACGTCCAGTCGAAACGGAACAGGCCCATTTCGGCGCGTCCTCCGGTGGCGTCTTCAATCGAGCCAATCAGCCAGCCGCGCACTTTGCCGTGAAACCACTGGCTGCGCAGCACGAGCACTCCGGCCGCCGCAGCGAGCAAGGCCGCCGCGGCCAGGCAAGCGCCAACGCGTGCAAGGCGGCGCTTCATCGCAGCGCCTCGTCGTGGTAGACGATCGGCGTGCGCCGCCGCGCCTCGCTCAGCCACGCATCCAACTCCTTGTCTTCGAGCTGGCCGGCCAGTGTATCTTCGATCTGGTCCCGGTAATCATCCAGCGAAAATGTCTTCCCGGGCTGTTCGCTGCGCAGTTTTGGCGCCAGCACGGTGTCGAAATAGTGCTGAATCTGCTCGCCGCTGATTTGCAATGCCGGCCGGAAGCGTACATCGACGAACTGCAGAAGCGTGCGCTCCCAGAGCAGAGCATCTCTCACCTCCTGGTCGCTGATGCGGCATTGAGCCAGCGCGCGCCGGTAATCGGCTTCGTTGGGGTAGTAGCGCTGCCGGAACGCGGCGAGGGCCGGCTCGATTTCCGAGGGCTGCGGAACCGGATAGCGATTGGTCTCGAGCTCGCGGCGCACCAGCGTCTGTTCCACCATGCGCTCGGCCGCGGCGCGTTTGCCCGCCGGGCTCAAATCAGGCGCCCGCCCGTCCAGAAACGCAGTGACTCGAATCTCGCGTTCGATGTCGCTGGCGGTGATCACGCTGGTGCCCACCGAAACTGCGATCCGGTCGATGATGGCGCACGGGCCCAGCGTCGCGGCCAGGGCCACCGCCAGGCTCAGCCGTCCGCCGCTCCGCAGCTCGATCATTCTTGTCAAAACGTCTGCCCTATGGAGAAGAAAAACTGAAAATGGTTCACGCCCTGCTGCGTGCACTGGTTCACGGGGTTCTGGCAAGGGTGGACTCCGGCGTCCACCAGTTGCTGCTCGGTTCCCGAGAAGCCGTAAAAGCGCGGCGCGTTGATGCCGTATGCCAGGTCCACACGGAACGGGCCGATCGGCGTCCGGTACCGGATGCCGAAGCCCACTGCGTGCACCATGTAATCGAAGTCGCCCAGACCGTCCTGCTTCACCCGGAAGGTGAAACTGTCGGCGCCCGCGAAGGTGTTGCCGAAATCGTGGAAGAGCACGCCGCCGACGTTCTCACCGATCAACGGGAAGCGCAGCTCCGTCTGGTTGAAGAACAAAGCATTGCCTCCGATCGGGAATCCGGTTTCGGGATCGCGCGGCCCGGACTGATCCTCCGGGAAGGCGCGGTCGGACGTTGCGCCGCCGCCGAAGAACCGCTCCGGCAGCGGCACGGCATCTTCCACAGCGCTGTAGTGGAAGGCGGCGATGTTGCCGATCTCAGTGCTCCGCGCCAGCACGATCTTGCTGCCGAGCCGGTGATAGGTCGAGTTGCGCGCCAGCACGCGCACGAAGTCGCGTTGCGAGCCAACGATGTGCTCGGCGAAGTCCACATTGAGCGTATTGTAGATGCCCTGGTGCGGGTCGAGAGGATCGTCGCGCCGGTCCTGAATCACGTTGTACGAAAGCAGACCCAGACGGACCGGCTGCGAGAGCAGAGGGATGAGCTCGGGCGAAATCTTCAGCGTGGCCTGGTCCACGTCAACCGCGCGGTAAGCATAGCGGTAAAGCAGGGTGATGGACTTGCTGACCCGCTGCCGCAGCTGCATGCCCACTTCCTCGCGCTTAAAGGTGAAGGTGCGGACGTCCTTGGAATTTTCGTAGCTGGCGGTGAAGTTCACAATCAGGTTATCGTTGCCGCGAAAACGCGGCCACTGGTAGTTGAGAATCGCCTGCTGCTCCAGCGTGGAGTAGCGGGTGCGCAGACTCAAGCTGTGCCCGATGCCCCACAGGTCGGACCGCGTGACACCGAAGGAAAAGCGCGGCGCGAATCCCGCTTGCCCGGCCGGCGCATCCAGGCAATAGTCGCAGCCTCCGATGCGCGCGAATTCGGCGCCCACGCCCACGGAGATCGAATACCGCCGCGCTTCCTCGAGATCGTAAACCACGTACTTTTGATCGGTCTCGCCGTCGGGGTTCTGAATGGCCATGTCGACCCGCGAAAAGATGCCGAGGTCGTAGAGCCTCCGCTGCGTGTCGCTCATCGCCGTAGGCGATAAGGGATCGCCGGGGTTAAGCCGCAGGTTCTTATAAACCAGGCTGGGCCGCGCATGCATCAGGGCGCCCGGATTAAAAAGCACCTGGCGTACGAACTCGCGCCCGCCCTCACGAATCGTGTAGGTCACGTCGAAGCGATTCGGCGCGGCGGGCTTGGAGCTCCAGGCAAACGTCGCATTGGGAAACCCGTTCTGGTAATACTGCGCCAGGATGGCGTCGCGGTCCACCGCGATATTGAACTCGCTGAAGGGCTGATTCGCCACCGAGCTCAGCAGGGAAAGAATCTTGGCCTTGTCGAGCTGTTCGATTCCGTTCACCGTAAGGCTGTTGACAAAGGTCTGCGGGCCCTCCTCGATCTTGATCCACACCGCCTGGTCGCCGCCGCGCCCCTGGTAGCGATCGTCCAGCCGGTGCGTCACCTTGACATCGCGGAATCCGTTCGATTGGTAGAGACTGACTATGGAATCCTCGTCGCGGCGCAGCAGCGCGGCGCTGTAGCGGCCGTGAGGAAACTGCAGCCAGGAGGCGGTGCGCAGGAACATTCGTTCCCGAATGTCATCCTCCGAGAAATAGCGGTTGCCCTGAATGCCGATAAAAGCCAGCTTGTGCCGATCGCCGAGTTTAATCAGGTATTCGATGGTCGCCTGGTCTTTGTCGCCGCGCTGCTGCGTGAACTCGACCTCGGCTTCGAAGTAGCCCTCGGACTGGAAATAGTCCAGCAGATTATGGGCGCCTTCGGTGAGCAAGTCGACATCCACCGAGTGCTCCTCAAAGATCGGCACAAAGCGCTCCAGGCTGTGCTCAGAGATTTTGGCGCCGGTGGCATGGAGGCGGATTCGCGGGCCCGCGTGGACCGCGAGCTCCGGCGTGGCGCGATTGTTTGCCGCATCGTACATCACCCCGTCCAATGTCACGGTGGCTTCCAGGCGGTGGTCCTTTGCGTAGAGTTCGCGCACGCCCTCGAGTGCCTGGCGCAGCCGCGTCTGCGTCATCGGCTTCCAGGTGTGAATCAGCCAGCGCTGGAAGCCGGTGGCGCGCACGATCCGTGCGCGGTCGAACGGGACGTCGCCCTCCACGGCGGGCGCGGTGAATCGGGCCCGAGGGCCGCTCTCAATCTCGAACCGAATGTGGACCTGTTGATAGTCGCTGTCCCAATCGACCATCGGCTTCACCTCGGCGCGAAACAGCCCGTTCGATTGCAGCAGCTTCTTCTGACCGGCTTCGGCCGCCGCCAGACTGGCATCCGTGTACGGGGCTCCGAGATCGAGTTGCGCCGCGTTTTCGAGCAGCGCGGCACTGGGCGGACTGGAGACTTTTCCGACCGCCCCCACGTGGCCGATGAACCAACTGTTCTTGGTGATAAACCGCACTGCCACGCCGTCCTGGTACGGTTCAGCGTCAACCTGAATGTCCGCGTACCTGCCGGTGGCGAAGAGGCGCCCAATGCTGGCGCGCACGTCCGACAGGCGCAGCGGCTGGTTCCGACGCAACGGCAGGATCTGGTTGATTTCAGCCAGGTCGAGTGGTTGCCGGGCTGGCTCGAATTGAATCGCAGCAATCCGCTTTCCCTCCCAGGAAGCGTCTTGCGCTACCGCCAAAGCCATTGGCGCGACAAAGGATAGCAGAACGACACGGAGGACGCTGGCGAGCGGGCGACGCACCAGAAACATGATAGCGTAGCGCTTTAGAGCAGATTTGTTACCATGAGTGCGCAGCGACTGGTGGGGCATGCTTTAGCGTGCCAACGCCCGCTTCCGGGCGTCAGTGCTTCCGCTCAAGGCAAATTTTTCCCAGCTTCGCAGGTCGTGGGGAAGCCAGATGAATACGGCAGACCGCCAGCGTTACTCGCGGCAGATTCTCTTTTCGGGGCTGGGCGAGGCCGGCCAGGAGTCGCTGCTCGCCGCCCATGCCGTGGTGGCCGGCTGTGGCGCCCTCGGCAGTTTTCACGCCGCCGCCCTCGCGCGCGCCGGCGTGGGCCGCCTCACCATCATCGATCGCGATTACG
>Ga0335078_10014006_pt1 | contig 11885 bp, 10 predicted proteins | sample Lox_Sample_32_FD_206711 | JGI IMG/M metagenome (GOLD analysis project Ga0335078, IMG submission 206711) | Soil microbial communities from Loxahatchee National Wildlife Refuge, Florida, United States - Lox_Sample_3.2 | ecosystem: Environmental > Terrestrial > Soil > Wetlands | place: USA... | reverse complement strand
GCTCGAGATCGAGCGCGAGGCGCTGCGCAAAGAGACCGATGCCGCGTCTAAAGAGCGTCTATCGAAACTGGAAAAAGAACTGGCCGATCTCCGCGCCGAATCCGACGCCTTGACCGCCCGCTGGCAGAGCGAGAAAAACGCGGTCCAGCGCCTGCGCCAGCTACGCGAGCAGGTGGAGCAGACTAAGGTTCAAATCGAACAGGCTGAGCGGCAGTACGATCTGAATCGCGCGGCCGAATTGAAGTATGGCAAGCTCGCCGGCCTGGAGCGCCAACTGCAGCAGGAGTCCGACAACTTCACACGGCAGCAGGCACAGTCGCGGCTGATCAAGGAAGAGGTGGATGAAGAGGACATTGCCGAAGTGGTCAGCCGCTGGACGGGCGTTCCGGTCACCAAGCTCCTCGAAGGCGAAATGCAGAAGCTGCTGCACCTCGAAGACGAGTTGCACAAGCGCGTGGTCGGGCAGGATGAAGCCGTGACCGCCGTTTCCGAAGCCGTGATCCGCGCGCGCTCGGGTTTGAAGGATCCGAACCGGCCCATCGGCAGTTTCATTTTCTTAGGGCCGACCGGCGTGGGCAAGACCGAGCTGGCCCGCGCGCTCGCCGAGTTTCTGTTCGACGACGAACACGCCATGATTCGCATCGACATGTCCGAGTATCAGGAGAAGCACACGGTCTCGCGCCTGGTGGGCGCGCCACCCGGATACGTCGGCTATGAGGAAGGCGGGCAGTTGACCGAAGCCGTGCGCCGCCGCCCGTACGCCGTAATCCTGTTCGACGAAATCGAGAAGGCCCACCACGACGTTTTCAACGTGATGCTGCAGATTCTGGATGATGGCCGTCTCACCGATGGTCAGGGCCGCACGGTCGATTTCAAGAACACGATCGTCATCATGACGTCGAACGTGGGCAGCCAACGCATTCTCGATTGGGATCCCACCGGCCACAAGGATATGTCCAGCACCGCCTACGAGCGTATGAAGGAGGCGGTGCTCGAGGAGATGCGCCAGCATTTCCGCCCCGAATTCCTCAATCGCGTAGACGAGATCATCGTGTTCCATTCGCTCTCGCAGGAACATTTGAAGGAGATCGTCGAGATTCAACTCGGGCGCTTGCGCGCGCGCCTGGCGGATCGGCACATCACGCTGCACCTCACCGATGCCGCGCGGTCGAATCTTGTACGGACGGGTTACGATCCGCACTACGGCGCGCGCCCGCTGAAACGCGCCATCCAAAAAAAGATCGAGACGCCGCTAGGACGGTTGTTGTTGCAGGGAACGATCCACGACGGCCAGACGGTCGTGGTGGATGCGGGCAATGAGACGGGGGATTTGACGTTCCGGCCGGAAGCCGCGTCGGCGGCACATTAGCTCGCGGCCTGTTCCACCTTGCTGATATACAATAACGTTCGACAGTGGATCGGCGGCGCATCGTCGGCATCGCACTCAGCACAAATTGGCTGGTGTTCAGCGCCTGCGCACAGGTTGCCCTGCGGGTAGATACCAAGCTGGTACTGGTGCCCGTCACCGTGGAAGGCGATCTGCACAATCCGATCACAGGTCTCGAAAAGGGAAATTTCCGCATCTATGAAAACAATATAGAGCAGCCGATCACCGCGTTCTACACGGAGGAGGCGCCTACTGCTCTCGGCTTCGTGTTCGACACCAGCGGCAGTATGCGGAGCGCTCTGCCGCAAGGGCGCGTGGCGGCCAACGAGTTCCTCGGGTTTGCCAATCCGGAGGATGAGTTTTGCCTGGTGGCGTTCAACGACTCACCAAAAATGTTGGTTCCACTGACTTCGGACACCGGCAACATCCGCGCCGAGATCCTGCTAAGCAAGTCGAATGGTTCCACGGCGCTGATCGATGCGCTCTATATGGCTCTCAACGAGATCAAGAAATCGAAGAAGGCCAAGAAGGCGCTGGTGCTGATCTCCGACGGTGGAGAGAACAATAGCCGATACATATCGAGCGAGATTAAGAGGTTTGTGCGCGAGAGCGACGTCCTCATCTACTTCGCGGCGATGCCCGCGACAGCCCTGGCCCCCAGTGAGTTGTACGGCCGCGAATTCGTGAAGCAGATTGCCGAAATGACCGGCGGGCACATGTATGACGGCAACGCCCTCGGTCTGGCGGACATCGCGGTCAAGATCGGTGCCGAACAGCGAAACCAATACGTCATCGGCTACACGCCGCACGATCCAAATCACGACGAACGATACCCATAGCATCGGACTCAGGCTGATTCCCCCGCGCGGTTTGGGCAAGCTCCAGGCGCACTGGCGTCGTGGTTATTTCGCACCATCGGACTGATCGTTCCACGCTGTGGGGCGAGGCCGTGCCCTGCCCCGGGCTGCTAGCCGCGGGATCTGTTAAAACAATGGGGGCGTCACTCGGTTCACGCGCTGTTGTGCTCGCGTTCTTCGGGTCGGGGCTTAGTCCTTCGCCTTTTCCGCACTTTCCTTGGAGCCGGTGAGCTTCGAACGGACCGCCCGGGCGAACTTAGCGAATGGGCCACGGCCGGCATCCGGGCGGCTGGCTTCGCGAGCGGCTTCGATCTGCTCGTGCGTCCGCACGTCCGGCTCCGACTTCTTCGAGTGCAGCTTGGCCCTGGCAACCTGCCGCTTGTGCCGCTTGGCGAGTCTCTTATCCATAGACCAAGATTACAACACGCCTCCGCGCGCCAGTGTCCTGGAATGCTACCCTAGTATCTGACAATCCTGGTTTGAGGCCCCCACACTCCATGCAATCGCGCCGAAAGTTCATCGGCAACGTCGCCACCGGTTTGGCCGGTACACTCGCGGCATCGAATGTTTTAGGCGCCGGCGAACGCGTCCGGTTCGGCCTTATCGGCGCGGGCGCGCGCGGCACTGAACTGCTGCGCGAAGCCATTGCCTGCCCGCAGACCGAATGCGTGGCCATTGCCGATGCCTACAGCAAGCGCCTGGAGGAGGCTCGCGCCGTTGCTCCCGCTGCTGCCGGCTATCTGGATTATCGCCGCCTGCTGGAACACCGCGGGCTCGACGCGGTTCTCATCGCCACGCCGCCGCATCTGCATGCCGAGCAATTCGTCGCGTCGCTCGAAGCCGGCAAGCACGTATATCAGGAACGCACCATGGCCTTCACGCTGGAAGACGCCAAGCGGATGCGTGCCGCCCACCAGCGGGCCGCGAATCTGACGGTGCAAATCGGCCACCAGACCTGTTCCTCGGGGCAGGTCGCGGACGCCGCGGCTTTCCTGCAACCGGAGCTGATGGGCAAGATCACTGGAATCCGCGCGCACTTCTATCGCAACACGCCGCACGGCAAGCCGCAGTGGGCTCGGCCGGTCTATCCCGACATGACGCCCGAGAACATCGCGTGGGAGTCGTTTCTGGGCAGCGCCCCGGCGCGCGAATTCGACCCGAACCGCTTCCAGAATTGGCGCCTCTACTGGGATTACTCGGGCGGCAGTGTCACCGAAAACCTCAGCGCACAGCTCGCTTTCTGGTACAAGCTGCTGGGACTCGAAATTCCCGGCGCGGTCACCATGACCGGCGGTCTCTACCTCTGGAAAGACGGCCGCGAGGTTCCGGACACCATCCACGTCTCGCTGGAGCACCACGAGGAGATGCTTTTCAGTTGGGATTCCGGGTTCGGCAATAATCATCTCGGCGTCGCCGAAGAAGTCCTGGGCACCAACGGCGCGATTTCCAAGAGCCAGCAGATCCGCTACACACCCCAGAAGGTGAACCGGCCCGGCGCCAATGAGATGGTGGGCGCCACCCGCACCGAACCCCGCGCGCACATGCAGAACTTTCTCGACGCGATCCGCGGCCTGGCTCAACCGAACTGCCCGTTCGACGTCGGCTACCGGGTTTCGATTGCCTGCCGCGTGGCGCTGGAGAGCTATTTCCAGCAGCGCACCGTGCTGTGGGACGCGGCCCGCGAAGAGATCGTGTAAGGCATCCATTCAGTGGACTTCGAGTACACCCCAGAACAAATTCACCTGCGCAAATCGGTTCGCGAATTCGCGGAAGCCGAGATCTCGCCGCACGTCATGGAATGGGACGAGGCCCAGACTTTTCCCAGCGAGGTGATCCGCAAGCTTGGCCAGCTCGGCTACATGGGCGCTATTTTCCCCGAAGAGCTCGGCGGGGCGGGTCTCGGCTATATCGAGTACTCCATCATCATCGAAGAGCTTTCCCGCGTCGATGGCTCTGTGGGGATCATCGTCGCGGCGCACACTTCGCTGTGCTCGAACCACATTTACAAAATGGCCAGCGACGAACAGAGGCGCTGCTGCATTCCCAAGCTGGCTTCCGGCGAGTGGTTGGGCTGCTGGTCGCTCACCGAACCGGAAGCCGGCTCCGATGCGGCGGGCACCCGCACCACGGCGGTGAAAGAGCATGACGACGTCTGGGTGTTGAACGGCGCCAAGACGTTCACCACCAATGCCCACTACGCGGATGTGTGCGTGGCCATGGCGGTAACGGATCGCGCCGCCGCGCAGCACGGCATCTCGGCATTTCTGATCCGCAAGGGGACGCCCGGTTTCCGCGCCGGCAAGAAAGAAAACAAGCTCGGCCTGCGCGCCAGCGCCACCGGCGAAGTGATCTTCGAAAACTGCCGTGGACAATTGCTCGGCAAGCAGAACGAAGGCTTCGTCGATAGTCTTAAGGTGCTTGATGGCGGGCGCATCTCGATCGCGGCCCTTGGCATCGGCATGGCACAGGGCGCCTACGATGCGGCCCTGCGCTACGCCAAGCTGCGGAAGCAGTTCAGCCGGCCCATTTCCGAGTTTCAGGCAATCCAGCACAAGCTGGTGGATATGGCCGTGGATCTGGACGCCGCCCGCCTGCTGAACTACCGCGCCGCCTCGATGATGGACCGCGGCATGCGCGTCACGCGCGAATCGTCCATGGCCAAGCTGTTCGCCTCCGAAGCGGCCGTGCGCATTGCCAACGAGGCCGTGCAGATTCACGGCGGGTATGGTTTCATCAAAGACTACCCCGTGGAAAAGTTCTACCGCGACGTGAAACTGTGCACCATCGGCGAAGGCACCAGCGAGATTCAGCGCCTGGTGATCGCAAGGCAACTCCTGAAAAGCTAATGGACATCGAGGGGCGAACGGTCTTCGAGGCCCGAATTCTGGCCCAGATGACCACAGCCATCGAGAACCGCGATCCCAAAGCGCTCGCGATGCTCGACACGCTCGAGCCCGGCCACGCCCGCATCGTCGGCATCACCGGACCGCCCGGCGCCGGCAAAAGCACGCTGGTCGACGCGATCGCGCGCGAACTCCGCAGCCAGGGAAAGACCGTCGCCATCCTGGCGATTGATCCCACCAGTCGGCGCACCGGCGGCGCGCTGCTCGGCGATCGCATCCGCATGCAGCAGCACCATGCCGATGACGGCATCTTCATCCGCTCCATGGCCACTCGCGGCGAATCCGGTGGCATCGCGGCCGCTACGGCCGATGTCACCCGCTTGATGAGCGCTTCCGGCAAGGACTATGTGATCATCGAGACCGTAGGGGTCGGTCAGGATGAGGTCGAGATCGCCGGCCTTGCCCAGGTTACCGTGGTAGTCCTCGTGCCCGGCATGGGCGACGATGTCCAAACGATCAAAGCGGGCATCATGGAGATTGCCGATATCTTCGTGATCAACAAATCGGACCTGCCGGGCGCGGACACGGTGGAGCGCGAGCTACAAGCGATGCTCAGTCTTGCTGAAGGCCCGAGGCCGCCGATCGTGCGCACGGTAGCCAAGGATGGCACGGGCATTGACGAGTTGTTGGCAGCGATCGAAACATCATTGTCAAAGGGAACGCCTTTACCGAGCCGCGACCGTAAGGAAGCGGAGGTTCCGGGAGCGGTCCTCAAGCTCCGCGTCACCGACTCCCGCGCCGCCGTCGAGACGCTCCGCAGTGCCGGCCTGCTAGTAGAACTCATTGAGGAGAGCGCAACGTGAAAGCGGAAATTGGCATCATCGGAGGCAGCGGCCTGTACTCCATGCCCGGATTCCAGGCCGAGGAAGAAGTCCACATCGAAACGCCCTTCGGCCCGCCATCGGACAATTATGTTCTGGGCGAATTGGCCGGCCGGCAGGTGGCGTTTCTCTCGCGCCACGGACGCGGCCACCGCTTCTCACCTTCGGAGCTGAATTACCGCGCCAACATTTACGGCATGAAATCGCTGGGTGTCGAGCGCATCATCTCTTTGAGCGCCGTGGGCTCGCTCAAAGAAGAGCATCGGCCGCTCGATTTCGTCATCCCCGATCAATTCGTCGACCGCACCCACGGCCGCATCGCCACTTTCTTCGGGGACGGCATGGTCGCGCACATCAGTTTTGCGCATCCCATCTGTCCTGAGCTCGCTTGGGTGGTAAACAATGCCTGCGCCGACGCAGGCGTGCAGGCGACGCAAGGCGGTACCTACCTTTGCATCGAAGGCCCGGCCTTCTCCACCAAAGCCGAATCGAACCTCTACCGAAGCTGGGGCATGGACGTAATTGGCATGACCAATCTCACGGAAGCGAAGCTTGCTCGCGAAGCGGAGATCTGCTACGTCACCGTCGCCATGGTCACCGACTACGATTGCTGGCATCCGGATCACGACGCGGTTACGGTAAACCAGATTATCGCGACGCTGACGAAGAACGCCGAAAACGCCTGCGCCGTGGTGGCGCACGCCGTCGCCAAAATGCCCACCGGGCGGACCTGCACTTGCGGCTCGGCGCTTTCCCATGCCAACATCACAGACCGCAGCGTGGTGCCGGAGGCGACGCGGCGCAAACTGGGAATCTTGATTGATAAGTACTTCGTGTAAGGAAATCGCCGAAGAAGTGCTGGCGCAGTGCGTGGCCGGCCAGCCCCCCAAACTGCTGCCCCGTTCGCTGGTGGAAGAGCCGTGCGCGCAGGCGCTGTTCGGCACGCTGGTGGAGGGCCTGGCAGACCGCTTCGAACCGGCGCTGTGCGACCTGTACGCCCGCTTGTTCTCCCAAGCCATCTGCCATGTCGACGCGAACCTGGACACCATGTCTCTGGTGGCGCGCTATGAGAGGGTCCGGCGGCCGCGCCCCGTGGCCGGCCGGCCGCAGCGCGTGTTCGTGCTCTCGCGCGTCACGCTGGGCGCGGATGTGGCCGTTACCAGCGTTCTGCTCGCGGCCGCCAAACGGCGCTTTCCCAGCGCGGAAATCATTTTCGTGGGGCCCGGCAAGAACCACGAACTGTTCGCGGGCGACGCAAAAATCGGGCACACTCCGGTAGAGTACAAACGCAGCAGCCTCGCCGAGCGCCTTGCCGTTAAGGCCGAATTGAAAGAGCTTTTTGGACAGCCGGGTTCGATCGTCATCGATCCCGATTCCCGCCTGACGCAACTCGGTCTGCTGCCGGTCTGCGCGGAAGAGAATTACCACTTCTTCGAAAGCCGCGCCTACGGCGGCTCGAGCGACCGCAGCCTGCCGGAACTGGCGGGCGAATGGGCGTGGGAGACGTTCGGCATTCGCGATGCGAAGCCCTACGTGTCACTGGAGCACACTCGCCCGAAGGCGCTTAGCATTGCCGTCAGCTTGGGCGTAGGCGAGAACCCGGCCAAGCGTATCGCCGATCCGTTCGAAGAGGAGTTACTGAAGCTGCTCGGCGAAACGGGCCTCAGCCTGGCGATCGACAAAGGCGCGGGCGGCGCGGAAGCCGAACGCGTGGAGCGCGCCATCGCCGCTTCCGGCGTGCCAGCTTCCCTCTGGGAAGGATCCTTCGCCGGATTCGCCGAAATCATCGCCGCCAGCCGCCTCTATGTGGGCTACGATTCCGCGGGACAGCACGTGGCCGCGGCCTGCGGCGTGCCGCTCCTCAGCATCTTCGCCGGTTTTCCAGCACCCCGCATGTTCGCCCGGTGGCGTCCGACGGGTGCGGACTGCCACGTAATCCGCGTCGACCAGCCGGATCCGCGCGAGACGCTGGCCCGTACGCGTACCGTACTCGGCGAGGTTTGCAGCCGGTCCGCGCTCCAGAGCTAACATTCGTCAGTACCTTTCCGGTTGACTCCCGACCCCGTCTCACCTATTTTGGTCTGAGGAGTTCTTGGCAATGTCACGCACTACGATTACATTGGCGCTTTCGTTGACCCTTCTTACTGTGTCCGCCCAGGCGCAGAAGAAGCGCGTAGCGGTCATGAATTTCGAGTATGGAACGGTCCGAAGCTATGTCGCCCAGATTTTCGGTACCGATCAGGATGTGGGGAAAGGGATCTCCGACCTATTGGTGGACAAGCTCGTCTCCGACGGCACTTATTCGGTGATCGAACGCGCCGCCCTCGACAAGGTCCTGGCCGAACAGAACTTTTCCAATAGCGACCGCGCCGATTCGTCGACAGCAGCAAAGATCGGCAAGGTGCTCGGCGTAGACACCATCATCATCGGCAGCATCACCCAGTTCGGCCGCGACGATAAGAGCACCAATATCGGTGGCGGCGCACTGGGTGGCGTCACCGGCCGCTTCGGCATCGGCGGCGTGAAGAAGTCGAAAGCGACCGCGGTGGTTGCCGTAACCGCTCGTATGATCAACACCAGCACGGCTGAGATTTTGGCGAGCGCCACCGGTAAGGGTGAATCGGAGCGATCGGGAACCGGCCTGATCGGCGCAGGCGGCAGCTCCGCAGGTTTGGGTGGCGGCGGGCTCGACATGCGCAGCTCGAATTTCGCCAACACCATTCTCGGCGAGGCCGTCAATAACGCCGTGACCGACCTGGCAAAACAGCTGGAGTCGAAGGCCGGATCGATGCCGGTCACCGTGATTCAGGTGGACGGCCTGGTGGCCGATGTTTCCCCAGACGGCACGCTCATCATTAACGTCGGATCCAAGTCCGGCGTCCACAAGGGCGACAAGCTGGATGTGAAGCGCAAGGTCCGCGAAGTGAAAGATCCGGCCACCGGCAAAGTAATCCGCCGCGTGGAAGACTCCATCGGGAGCATCACCATCACCGATGTCGACGCCGATTCCGCCGTCGGCAAGTTCAGCGGCACGGGGCCGGCCAAGGTTGGCGACGCGGTTTCCACACCCAAGTCCTAAAAGCAGGAGGGTCTCATGGATCTCCAAGTCGGTTCGACCGTCGGCGATTATCAGGTGATGAGTGTCCTGGGCGCTGGCGGCATGGGCAAGGTGTACAAGGTCCGCAACGTCATTTCGGACCGGGTGGAAGCCATGAAGGTGCTGCTGCCGGATCTGGGTAATGCCCCCGAGCTGGCGGACCGCTTCATGCGCGAAATCAAGCTGCAGGCCAGCCTGGAGCATCCCAACATCGCTGCCTTGCACACGGCGCTCCGCGTCGACAACCAGCTCCTGATGCTGATGGAGTTTGTCGAAGGCGTCACGCTCGATCAAAAGCTGAAGGATGGTCCGCTGCCGGTCGACGCCGCTGTCGACTACATGCGCCAGATCCTATCGGCATTGGAATACGCCCATGCGCGCGGCGTGATCCATCGCGACATCAAACCGGCCAACATGATGCTGACGCCGGCCGGCGTGGTCAAGCTGATGGATTTTGGCATAGCCAAGGCCGCTACTGATCACCGGCTCACGATGACCGGCACGACTCTGGGCTCGCTCTACTACATGTCGCCCGAGCAGATTCAGGGTACGGTCGCGATCGATGCGCGCAGCGATCTCTATTCGGCGGGCGTTACGTTGTACGAACTGGTCACCGCCAGGCGGCCCTTCGACGGCACCAGCCAGTTCGAAATCATGTCGGCGCACTTGAACAAAATGCCGGCTGCTCCGATCGAGGTCGATCCGCAGCTGCCGCAGGTTTTGAACGACATCATTTTGATGTCGGTGGCGAAGAGCCCGGATGCGCGCTTTCAAACGGCGGGGGCGTTCCGCAACGCGTTAGGAAACGTGGCTCCAGCGCCGGCGGCCGCACGGCCGATACCGACGGTAGCCGCAGCAGCGGCGGCGCCCGAACCGGTAGCCGCACATCCCGCTAAGAGCCATCGTGGATTGTGGATGGGAATCGGCGCGGTGGCCATGGCCGCGGCCATCATCGCGCTGATCCAATTTGGTCCGTGGCATGGCACCAAAGCGGCGTCGACCGTTACGCCGCCCAAGCCGGTGGTGCAAACGCCAACGCCTTCACCGCAGCAGCCAACTCCGGCGCCCGTGGAGGCAACAACGCCGACCCCGACGGCTACGCCCGAGCCCGCGGTAGTGACGCCTCCCGCTCCCAAAACTGCCCCCACTGCGGCAAAGCCCGTGCGCGCGCAGGCGACACCCGCGCGGGCGAACCCAGAGCCCATCGCAACTCCTCAGCCGCAGCAGCAGCCTCCGCAAACGGCTACGCCGCTTCCGCAGCCAGCTACGGCCCCGGCTCTTGCCGCACCGCCCGCGCCCAGCCGCGCCGAGTTGCAAGAAACGCGGGAACAATTGGTCATGCTGAGTGCACGCGTGACGGGCATCCACACCAGCCTGGCTTCCTTGCAGCGCTCGCAAGCCGCCAGCGGCCTGAGCCTTCGCGGGGACATGCAGACCGCCGCCAGCCTGATGGACAGCTATATGCAAGGCGCCAACTCCGCGCTGAATGCCGGCGACGTTGCATCGGCCAAGAGTTTCTTGGAGAAAGCCGAGATCCAGGTGGAGCGTTTGGAAAAGTTTCTAAACCGCTAGTTGGCTGTCCTTGTGGGGTCGGGCCTTCCGGCCCGCCGCCGGGCTTCCGCCCGGTGTCGTGTGTAGACTACAGGCCACGCCGCGCAGAAGCCCGGCGACAGGCACAAGCCCTGGCCCCACGCACCAGGAGACTTCGCTAGTGCGCCAGATCGGCCGCTTGCGGGATAAGTTCGATGTATACGCGAGTAGGTAGATCGGTGCGCCAGTGGCCTGTGAACCGCGCGTAACCGGTAGCGCCGAGGAATAGGATCGCCACCCCGGCCGCGACGCCCCAGGCCGGAACTCGCCTCCTGCGCGGCGCGGAGAGGAACAGCGCACCTGCCGCCGGGCACTCCGCTACACACTCCATGCAGCCCAGGCACTCCGCGGACCGGATCGTGACCAACCGATCCACCGGCAGCGCGGAGGGACACGCCTGGGCGCACTTGCCGCAATCGATGCACAGCGATTCCACGCGCCGGATCCCCAATGGGCTGGCCATCGCAACCAGGCCCATCAGCGCCCCGTACGGGCAAAGGTACCGGCACCAGAAGTTCTGCACGAACACCGAAGCGATGATCAGAGCAGCGAGCACCGCCGCGCCGGTTACGCCCAGAAAGCGGAAAAAGTTCAGCATGCGGACGTCTTCGATCAACCCGTAGGGTCCGCTCAGGAAGACACGGATCGCCTCGACAGACATGGGGCCGACCGCATTCACAAACAGGCCCAGCAGCAGGTACTTCAAGCTGCGCAGGGCCACATCCAAACGGCGGGGCAACCGGAAATTACGGCCGAAGGTCTGTTTGCCGAGGCGCCACAGGTATTCCGATACCGTACCTACCGGGCAAAGCCAACTGCAGAAACTCTTCCGAAAAATCCATGAGGTCGCGAAGAATGCCAGCAGGAGAACGACACCGGCCGGATGAAGGCTCGGAAATTCACCCGTGGCCAGCCATACTTTGAGATTCATCAGCGAAGCGATGGGCAGCCATCCGTCCACGCCCGCCGGCCGTGTTGTCCAGCCGACTCGCCCCCCAGTCTCGTAATAGCGCACAAAGCCGTAGAACTGGATGCCGATCCAGATGTTCAGCGCCAGGAACGCCAGTTGGAAGGACCGCCGCAGGATTCGCGCGTTGGTAGGAACGGCCCGCGCGACCAGCTTCTTGCGGGGTGACACAGCGCGCGAGGATACCAGGGCGGTGGGCATCAGTTGCCTCTGCCCTCACGCTAACCCTGTGACCGGACCGTGGCAGTGACTCCGGTCACAAA
>Ga0335078_10014005_pt1 | contig 11886 bp, 15 predicted proteins | sample Lox_Sample_32_FD_206711 | JGI IMG/M metagenome (GOLD analysis project Ga0335078, IMG submission 206711) | Soil microbial communities from Loxahatchee National Wildlife Refuge, Florida, United States - Lox_Sample_3.2 | ecosystem: Environmental > Terrestrial > Soil > Wetlands | place: USA... | reverse complement strand
AGATCGGGGATTGTGACGGGTCACAGACACCGCACCTTCTCGAACAGAAATTAGGCCATCACCCTACCCTTGCTGCTTTCTTCTCTACACCTGAGAGATTAAGTTATCGTTACTATCGAATTCCGTCTATTCATGGCATTTTCAACTCGAAGGCCTGGCCGATTGACGCTGCACCAAGAGATCACGGCAATATTCCGTATTACGTATTTTTGATTTTCGAGTGCCCCTCTCGTCATCTGAGGGTTTGGAGGGTCTTTAACAATTGAGGAGTCGTTGCCCCATGAATGGAATATGGGGATCACAGATGATGGCACACGATCGTCGATCAATTGACGTGAGTACATCGCGTTTCATCTTAACCATGGTTAGATAATTTACGGACGCATGCTATCTCAATGCACTTGACTGACGATGGTGCGGTATTTCCTCTGGGTATTCCAACTTGCTTGCATTCTCGTACAGTTTCCCATTTGTCCATCATAATATCTGCCACCAAAGGACGTCGGAAAAGTCATGATGATGCCGTTCTCCAGTAAAGGCATATGATGCATGAGTCTTCAGGCAAAAGTACATAAGAAGATCAATGAAAATTGGATTCTTGAGTTACTTTCACCTCTCAATTTGTTCTCTTGATCAATCTTGAATAATACTTGTCGAACGAAAATATCTGATACTCATCAAGCCGGAGGTCAAGAACCCAACATCAAGAACGCGAACACATTAGAAGCGTCCAAACAACAAGTTGCTTGAAGGCGACCCGACAGATACCGCTCAAAGTGCCTGGCATGGCTCCCAAGAGGGCAAGAATCCTGGCCATGGTACGTAGGCATTTCCAGCGCCTGTCCTACCGATGTAACAGTTGCGGGAGAATACAAAGCGACCTTGAAAAGGACCAACCTTAGTGACGAGGCCAAGAGGCGTGCCAAACAACAATTGGATAACACATAAGGAAGCCAACCAATAAATATTGGGTTTCGAAGACAAAACCGAGATCAGTCTTTTATGGAACTCTTCGTTTATGAAACACAAATGCCACCCATGCAATTTCCATTATCTCGCTCTCTGACCTCCAACCGAACAACCAATTAATCAGAAACGTGTCCAATGCTATGCTCAATACCTCTCGCCCTCTGCCCACTCCACGATCACCGCGAATATACGCTACTCTCCTTCCTCATCAGAAAACAAGTCGTCATCGTCCGACGGTCTCGGAGCCAACGGCGACCGGACCAACGGCGACCGCTCGGCCTCGGTAATCTTTCCAAATCCATTCCGGTCTACCACCGTAGGCGCAATCTCAAATTCCGTCTCTCCCTGTTCAAGGTCCGGCGGGATTCCATTGAGCCTGTCGTGACGGGACTTAAAGGTGCGGAATTCGCGGTAGAGATAGACTGCCACGCCTATTGTTACGCAGGTGGAGAAAATGACGAGGATGGTGCCGACCCAGGATGTTTGCTGGTTGGCGACTAAATGGCCAATGTACACCGGAATCGCGAACTAGATGATTAGCTTGGATGATGGAAGGCTACGTACTTTCCACGAAGTAGCCAGGACCATATAGAGCCATTCTTTGTATTCGATCTCGTCTATCGAGGAGAACAGCGGGGTACTAAAGTGGCCCTACATTATCAGCGATTCCAATCGTGGCAGAATTCATACCGGAATAGCGCTCAATCGAATTAGGAATACCATCCATCGTTTATGGTGTGTTATGACCATGACCATCGTCCCATAACTATGCTCATGCTTCTTTCGAAACTCAACGATGCGATCATGGAGAAAATTTCGAAAAGAAAGGAAGAGAAGAGACTCTCCAGCAATAGAGCCAACACAAACCAAGATAAAAGCGATCGGCAGAGACCATACAATCCCTGTAAGACTGAATATTGTCACGTCAGATACCTGTTTCTTGTGATGGGCATTTACACAGCAATCATTTCATGTCCGAATAAAGGCGGGAAGGAGACGATTATCAGGAGGACGATAGGAACAAGCCATGACCCATGGTACTCGGCGATGGCCTCTGCATAAGGTGTCAACGCACGCACAATCTAGAATTAGCGCACAATTAAACGGAGAGATCGTACCTTGTCATGAAGCGCAAAGACAACGATTGCCATGACGAAGAACACGCCGACCAAGCACAATAACAGAATTTTGTACTTGCGTTCCCATTTTGATGGCTTGAAGGGCAGGTGCTCTTCGACTTGATCAATGTATTTTTGGAACCACATTTCCAAGTCGTGGTCGGTGTGATGGAGTGCAAGGATGATATAAACGTGAACAAGTGGAGGTGCTGTGTAACTTGTGCTGTCCTGGCTGTGTTATCGCATAGGATTCGCTGCAAAAAAAGGAAAAACGTTTGCTTCGGAGCACCAGCGGAGGCTGAGGCGTTGCCGTCTTGGGTGCCTTGCGCTTGGACCCAAATACGTGGAAGTTGTGATCGAAACTGACGGGGGGAAATTGCATGGTCTTGCTCGCCAACCGCGTTTTGCAACTGAGGAAACCTCGTCGTCAACAAAGGGGGAACCCCCAAGGATGGAGCATTATCTGCGCTGCAACTCGCTGCGATGTCGACAGACGTTGACAACGCAAGCTGTGGTCACAAATTGCAGTCATATCTTCTGCGTCGATTGGTATTCTCGGGAAGGCAATGCATTGGAAGGCTGACGGGGAGCGCCAACAAACTATTCAAAGATTCGCGAACATGTCCACTATGTGAAATTGCTCTCAGTGAACCGGATGTATCTATTAGCCGCGAAGCCAGGGGATGACCGTGCAGGACGTGTGCTTGACCAACTTGAATCCAACAGAGTATCCTCCTCATTCGGAAATGAGACAGCTGATTTTAGCGACTACAAATCCGTTCGAACACCGCGTTTGCTCCATTGACTTACGTTAGAGTGTGTTATCCGGTCTCTCTCCCTCGACAATGCTCGAGATATTGACCCGAGCAACAAACTTTTGGTGTTACCAGTCAAATCACGAAATGTCTCTTCACCACCCGCTCAATATCTGATTGAAGAGCATACCAAGAATACCTCGTCAAATCCCAGCAAGAAAAACTCAATGCCCTTAACAATCAGCTCGAAAGCGTCGTCCGTGAATCCAACACCGAGATTAATTGTCTGCGCTCACTCTGCATTCGTGGGCTGATGGGATTTCGGGGCCACAGATCTTCGTAATGCAGTCCAAGGATTGAAGAATGATCTTGAGACAGAGAAGAAACGGAATAATGAACTTGCTGATCTTCTTCATGACAAGACGAAACAATGCACCAAGATACAGGTTGCCTCCCTTCAGTGTACGGAGACATGATCGGTGTATAGTCCATGTATGACAAGTTGAAACGGAAAATGATGATTACTTCACATCAAAGTGCAACTGCACAATCTCTCGATATCCGAAGCGTCGTACACCTCAACCTCCCCCGTCGAATCTTTTCGACATTAACAAATGAACATGACACAGATTGATGAACCGCCATACCAACAAGATCCATCGAATTATCACACCAGCATGCTTAATAACCCATCCACCACCCAAAGACAACAACTTTACCCTTGTACCGCAAACTCCCAAAGTCCCCTGGACTGGAGGCACAAAGGAACTAATGCGAGAGTAGACTCGCCCGTCAAACAACCCTTTGGAATGAGACCGCCTTCTCGCCAAGGTCAAGGATTGCGAAGTGCCGTCGTCAGTGCAACAACAGGACGAATGCCTCTTGAAAGACTCTCGAATAACGTCCCCATGAACACGGGTAGTGTTAATTACCGGGGTGGGAATACAAAGAGTGTTGTCACTGGTACCGCAAGGGCGGTGGGGTATTCAAGAAAGTGAGGGTTTGTTGAAAAACAGCTGATTTTGTCTCTTGCTTTCCTGGCCATTTTTCTGCGTTGGGCATTTTTCTGCGTTTCTTGTTTGATATTTAATCGACCTTTTATTCTTTCTTTGAGAATGAATACAGGACACAGTGAGAATGTTCGATGCCTATTTTTCATTGAAACATCCAAATTCCTGACCCTCCGGGCTTTGAAAATATCCCCCGACAAAATTGTTTCCACGCTCAATGCAACAAAATAATTCATAATCTAGAGTTTCTCTCAGCTTGAGTATATCCGATCCAAGCTGGATGCCTTCTCTCGCTATCAAACTTTTTGAATCCACTCCCTTTCGTCGCTCCAGTCGTCCGCGACCTCCGTTGACCAAGAGCCGGATGTATTCGTTCAGGATTTACGTTCGCGTCCCAGCGCATATTCTGAGGTTAACCAAAATTCCTGTATGCAAGCGGTACGGCGGTCTGTTTCACTCGAGGAGGAGGAGGTTGAACAATCGAGAGCATTTCGTCAGAACGAGCCGGATCGCCGAGGGAAGGAGCGGGAAGATGTCACTCCAGTCAAAATTAAAATTTGGATGCCGGAATCACTTGAAGCCCTTGTCCAGAGAATTCCTCCGAACGACGAGCTTCGTCTCATCGTCTGGCCGTCGGGGCAGAGACCACCCAATGCAAGGTACCACTCCATTCTTGACACAACCATGCATTCCATACCCTCTTATGATGATCAGAAATACGTAGTGGTATTTCAGAAGACATGCTGTTGAACAAACATGAATCTCGTTAACCTGAACTTTTTGCTTTCTATCACTATTATTAAAACAACGATCCTCGCGGATATGGGCTGACAGACGGCTTTAGATGGTTCGCTTTGCAGTCATCCTTCATAACCTCCTCGGAGGCCATCTATACGATTACGTATCGTGACCGTGCACCTTGGCATGCCTGATGGGTGTTAGTTGATCCGGTCGCCGGCGTTTAATCGGTTGGCCACGCGAACGCATGCTAAAGTTCAGCAGCTAAAAATACGTTTTACGAGTACGGAGGAGGAATTACAGCAACTTAAAGAAAATGAAAGACTTCTCAAAGAGGCAGAAGAGAAATTCAAGTGTGTTGAGGGGGAGTCAAATGGTACCTTCCTTCGCTCCCGATATTTTTCATTCTTATCGCCAAGAAGAGAGTGAGCTTGGCAGGTTCTGGAAGATATTCAAGGAGGAATTTCGGAATAGAAATAAATGATGATCTTTGTCGGTTGGGTGTCAATAGATTCTTTTGTGATCTCCATTCAGGGTTATTTGAGCGTGGGATTTGTGTATATCTATACATTCGGGGGGGATTAAATCTGGCTAGCATCGAATGAATCTTCAAGTATATCTCCCCGATGAGGGCAAATTCATTACACATTAGTACGAGCAAAGGTTATATACTTTGATAACTCAAAAATTGATATAGAATCGCCAAGGTACAAAAAGTCAGGTCGCCACCTCATCAGGTTTTATTCTTCAAAACCTGCGTCAACACCACGACGACGACAATAATAACAATAATGAGAAGAATAATGAAAAGGCACCACCACTTCTTCCGTCTCACAGCCTGAGCGAGTTTGACAGCCCTCGACACCTGTGCTTCCGCGTCTTTCATGTGTAACTGTGTTTCATCCGCTCTTTGAACGATAGGTTCAATCTGTTCCTCCTGGGCCTCGATGACGATAGCGAGTTCGTTGAAAAGTTGCGCTAATTCCGTCACTTTCCGCTCAATGGCAACGATATCGTTATGACGAGACTGAACTTGGTGGAGTGTCGTTTGGGCTTGGGTTGAGCGGGATGAGGAGAGGAGAGCTTGTTGGAAGATTTGAGTATTCGGATCATCCAGCGCAGCTGAAATTTCGGTCTCCGAGGCATCCGGATTCACTGATACGTTCAGCGTTAAGACTCTAAGCCAATGAAAGGGAGTGCAGATACCGATCTGGTACTGTCTGATGGCTCGTTCCTTTAGTTTATCCCGATACGCTTTCTCGGTATTTTGGTATCGCCCTACTCGTTCTTGAAATCTCTTTCTCTGCGAATTGACAAGATTCAATTTCCCTTGGTCCCGGCTCGTCCTCGCATCATTTGCCAACCTATCCAAATTCGCTTTGACGGAATTTATCAGAGAGGAAGTCGATGCCACAAGCGAGTCTAGTTCCCCTTGAGAGCCGCCAATCTCCGATGTTGAAGCGAGCGACTCCGAATGTAGCTGTTCAATACGCAAAATCTGTTTATCCAGCCTCGACAGAGCTTCCCGGCTATCATCAATCTAAACCGGTTAATCCTATCCGAAAAGTGGGGGATCCACTTCATCTAAGAACTCATTCTGTCCAATGTGGCCGCTTCCATGGGGGCGCTGCATTTCGTAACTTTCTCCGGCGACGAAATCATTGCCATGCTCAGCGTCGTAATTTCCGCCGGCGCTTGTATTTTGCGGGCTTTGGATTTCTGCGAGTCTATTGCGAGACATGGGTGGTCACTGATGGAAATTTACAGCATCATCGGATGAAGACTGAGTGGAGATAAGCCCTGGAGTTAAAGACACTGCAGCCACAAATTGGGTGCAGCTTTTCTACGGTCGGCGGGGTTAGGGGAGGGACAGACGGGGGATACGGCGACGGACGATAAAGGGCTGCGTGACTGGACCATCGCGGACGGAGATTCGGAGCTTCACGCTAATCGCCTTGCGGGCATGTTTACCTTAAAATGGGCTTCGGTCGTCCCCTGCCTCGACATCAATTCAGACAATCAATTCACTCGATTGAATCAACCCACCCGACGAATACAAACAAATGACTTCTCGACCACGTGTTTGGGTTGTCACGGGCGCAAGCGCCGGCTTCGGCAGAGAATTGGTTCGCGCAATCCTCGCCCGCGGGGACAAAGTCATCGCCACGGCTCGTAATCCCGCAAAGCTCGAACAGAATGGCGCCCGCACCCTCAAACTTGATGTCACTGCCCCCTTGCGAGATATTCAAGAAATCGCCAAGGAAGCCGTTGCCGTTTACGGCCGCGTCGACGTTCTCATCAACAATGCGGGGTACTTCCAAATGGGCACCGTCGAAGAATCGACTCCCGACCAAACCATGATGCAATTCAACACCAACGTCTTTGGAACGATGAATGTCACCCGCGCATTTTTGCCGTACATGCGTGACCAACGTTCGGGCACGATTATCAACTTTGGTTCCATTGCAGGGTGGAGGAGCTTTCCAATCTGCAGTCTCTATTCCGCCTCCAAGTTTGCCGTCGCTGGATTCACCCTCGGTTTGAAGGCTGAAGTTGAGCCCTTCGGAATCGAAGTCACCTGCGTTGAACCCGGATACTTCGCTACTTCCTTCCTTGACCAGCAACACGCCATTCCAACTACAGAGGGTCATGTCAAAGATTACGACCAAATCAGGACCCAGACCGTCAACTTCTTCAACCAAGTCCATGGCAATCAACCCGGCGATCCAGTCAAAGGTGCCCAACGTGTCATTGAGGTTGTCACTCGTAGCGGGCACGCAGCCGGGAAGAAGACGCTCCCAGGACGTCTTATCTTGGGGCGTGATGGCTACGGTATCGTCCTACAGAATATGAAGGAATGGGAAAGTGACATGCAAGAATGGAAGGATTGGACCTTCGACTGTTGGAGAGATGATGTCCCCCTCCCAGAGAACGAAAGTAATATGCCACATTAGAGATACGTATGCTATATCAATTTTGAGATACTATATATAACTATATGAGACGCTCGTCAATAAATTATGCTTCCTTCAAGACTGCTTCTAATGTTTGAGCTGCAGCACGGTGTTTCGCATCTTGTTGATTCTTCGCTTTAGCCCTTCCAAGAATATCTCCGTTATAAATACAAATCGCCTCCCATCGATCCAAAGCGCCCGGGGCATTCGTATCATCAAACTTAAACTCCAAATTCGCATTATTCCTCGCGGCTAGTTCATATAACTTGCTGACGGCCTGCTTATCCACCTTAATCGCCTCATCCAGAATCCTTTGCTGCTCATCTAAGGTCGGTTTCACCATGGCCTCCAAATACATATACACAAGTCCGTTGCCTTCAGGATGAGTCGTAATAACCCCCCCAATATACGCTTCAAAGCAGTCCGCCACCTGCTTCTCTCTCTCTGCGAGATTCAAATATTGCATACTGGTGCCAAAATGTAATTGATTGTGAAACCCATATGCCCTGGCCCAACGACACAAATTGGAATTACTGACGACGCCAGACCTGACCCTGGTCAAGTCGCCCGGCGTCATTCTTGGGAACGCTCGAAAGAGAATGGCCGAAACACAGAAGTTGAGGTACGAATCGCCAAGGAATTCGAGCCGTTCGTTCGATTGCGGGGAGGTTGTTGGGTCGCCGGAGAACGTGATCGAGGAAGGGTGCGAGAACACTTCTCTGAGCACTTGCTCAGAAGGGATCGGGGGAAGTTCGGGGAGGGGTTCTGGAAGGGCCATTTCCGCTACGTTTGCCGCAATGATGCTGACAGAGTCGTCTTCGAATACCTTTCCGCTAAAGTCTCGACGAGGGATGAAGGTCGTTCGGAAAGCTCGATGGGACGTAATTCGTAGGCTGAGAGGGATCAAAGAGGGCCTTGCGACTTTTGCTAGCGAGAGGATGGTGAAAGGACTCAATCGCATGAATCCGGGTAGGCACCTGTCCCTCAAGTTAGTTTAAGGCAAGCAAATTGGTAAGGTTGAGGTGCCCGAATTGTCTTTGCCCTCAAGCACGGCCCGTGTCATTGAGTGCGGCGTGCGGCAATCGATAATCGGCTGAGAATAAATTTCGCCTCGAAATATTCTTAAGCGGCGGCTACGAAGGAATTAAGACCAGTACAACCCGAAAATAAATTAATAACGACGCCTGCCAATCTCCAACCGCTTTCGTCCTTTCGCTATTGATGCATCTAAACGAAATGTACATGAAAAATTTTGTAAAAGAAATGTTTTCCTCGAGTTCAAAGATCGTCACTTGAGATATCAGAGAGAGATCCCCGCGCTAGGGAAGGCATCCGCTGCTCTCTCCCCTTGCGCTTCTTCTCTCTCTTTTTGAACGCGCTCCTCTCTTGTACCACGTTTATCAACTCGGACCGTCAACGCAATCAAAAGTGCGGCGCCGGCTAATCCCACACCGAACCAGAATGCTGCGTGGAATCCATTTATATTCCTCTGATTTTGCCCACTAACATGCTGACGGATTGAACTACTCGATGCAGCCCCAATGGCCGAGCCGAGCGACATGAGGGAGGTAAAGACTCCGGCTGCGACGGAGAGATGCTTCTTTCGTACGGATTCGAGGACAAAGAGAGAACAGACGAGGTATGAAAATTCGGCGCCGATGATCATGAGCGGAAGAGATGGGAATGTCATTGCCCAATATGAAGTTCCTCGATGATTCAAGGCTTGAAGAATTGCGGCACCGAGGATTCCTGTTTCAGCGAGAATGAGGAGGATCGTGCCGGAGACTCGGTGCAGGATGAAAGATGCAACGAAGTTCGTCAATAGTCCAGTGACCCACAGCGGAATATTCCACAGGGCGGCCTGTAATAATTAGCTGGAGTGCCGAATGGAGTAGGATACCCCGATGGCGTTCCTGCCAAACACAAGTTGCCACATTAAAGTATAACTGAAGATCAGGACTCCGGAGAAGGCTGTGAATCCCAAGAAATAAGTGGAGATGACTCGAGAGAATTGAGGGTATCGCCAGAGGGACGGCGGCATAAGAGGATAGTCCAATCGACACTGAAGCCAGACGAAAAGACTGCAGGCAACGACGCCAAGCACCAACGCAACAATAATGTAATCCGTGCCCCATCCCTTCGGAGATGTTTCCGCATCGGTAAGCGCGAAGCAGATGGCGCATAAGCCCGCCGAAATGAGAATAGCCCCGAACCAGTCGATCGGCTCTCGACGAGTGACTTGCTTGGAATCGTTGGGGACAAACATAAATACCATGATGACAAAGAGTGCCGTCATGATGGCCTGTAGGTAGAATGCCCATCTCCACGAGGCATACGTCGTTAGTAAACCGGCAGTTCTAATTAACATCAGCACTTGCGACCGACTCAGAGATCTGTACATTGAACCAATTCCGCCGCCCAAGGGTTGAGAAGCACTAAAAGCCGCAAAAACTCGATTCTTTCGAGGACTAGGGGAGTATAATGCAGCAAGGATCCCAATTCCGGCAGGAATAAATCCTGCACAAGCCAGACCTTGCATCGCTCTCCCGAGATAGAAAACGTAACTAATCAATTATCGGTGAACTTTAGACATCTGGGCAATGATACACATGAGGAGCAGCTCCACAAACAACACCGCCCAGAGCGTGCGAGGTAAGCGAGACGAGCAACACACGCTTTCGTCCGAAAATGTCTGCAAGGCGTCCAAACAAGAGAAGGAAGCATCCGGCCGGAATTCCCTGCGCAGCACTTACCCAGGCTTGCTGACCCGTCGTAAAGTGAAAGTATGGAATCAATGCAGGAATCGTGATTTGTTGGGCGTGTGCAAGTTCCTGGATGATCAGCCGACAGTCCCCCCTTCCGGAGAGTACGTTCGTCAACTGTCCACAAACGATAGAAATTATACAGCAAATTTCCTGAAAGGTCGATTTGAAAACTGGTGGCCGGCCGCCATCCCAGTGCGACGAATCGTCGGCTCGCTGTTCTTCCATAACCTCGAAGTTGACCGTCTTGATATCCTTTACCGAGGCACTCTCGACAGGTATGTCCGCAGTGGGGCGATTCTCAGATGAGTCGAGGGGCATGGGTGCAAGGGATGTAGTGTTTGTTCGGGAGAGCTCCTGCAGACTAACCGATCGAATGGAGGGTGTCTGGACAGAAATTCGCTCAGTTTCCTCGGTGGCCCGATTCTCTGTCCATACCGCGAACAACATCTTGGGGTACGCCTCCCGGGGGAGTTTAATTCAGCTCGGAAAAGGCCTCAATTGTTATTAAATTTGCAGCGCAAAGGGCTCGGGGTGCGATTAACAGGCCCCGCGGACAGGCTGCGAACTACTGTATGAGCGAATTTTCGATTGGGTTTAGTCCCTGCGTGACTGAAAGGGGCCGGGGCGCCTTCGACGGGTTAATGAGAGATTGATCTGAATGATGCTCGCTAACGGCAGAAATGGCTCGCATTAGCCAAATTGGCCACTCAGAATGCTGCACCGTATCGCACAAACCCTAACCCTTTGCCGGCCCGACCGCCGGACTTTGGCCGATCCTCCGTTGCACGCGCAAAAGAACTCACATTTCCCAGGGGACAATTCACGTCACGGGGGGATCTCGATAACATTTCTGCATTCCCGGGAGTCTTAATAGATGCGTCACAGGGGCTATAGCTGATGATGTGATCAAATATTGTGACGCGACGCTTGTCAAAACTTTGTGCCAATCCAGGGAAGTTCGAAGCGACTGATCGGCCGGATGATTTTTCCGAAGTTAGTTCAATTTCCAACACCAACCGCAGATGAAATTGTCAAGTTCAAAATGGTCGAGGGCGTTTCAACGCGATACTCCTTCTCAACCCCGAGGGGATCGGTTTGTAAAGCTTTCGCGCAAGAGGGTGGTTAAATTATTGTCCTGGTATTCAATGCAATGCTCGATATGACCTGATTCCGGAGATCTATCGATCGTGTACAGGTTGTAGAGATGATGCAAGACTTGAGAAATTGCATACATACTCAAACGAATAATCTCACTCTCTTTCTCCAATCTGGTTATGTCAGCAGAAATGGTTGACAAGATTCATCACGACGTTCGCTTGATGTCGGCCCCAAGGGGAGATTAAAAGATGTATTGAACGGCAAAGTCAGGATTTTCAGTGGGGCCAGCCGGAGAGGTAAGATCGTAAACTCTCCATAATTTCGGCTAATGTTGATCTGGAGATAATAATATCAATTATCAATGCAGGTACCGGAGAAATTGCTGTTGCAGCGACATAAGAAAAGAATGGAAATAGTGTCGGAATCACCAAGCGGATCCACCGAATATACCGTTCAACTACACCAAACAGTTCTTGGAT
>Ga0335078_10014004_pt1 | contig 11886 bp, 10 predicted proteins | sample Lox_Sample_32_FD_206711 | JGI IMG/M metagenome (GOLD analysis project Ga0335078, IMG submission 206711) | Soil microbial communities from Loxahatchee National Wildlife Refuge, Florida, United States - Lox_Sample_3.2 | ecosystem: Environmental > Terrestrial > Soil > Wetlands | place: USA... | reverse complement strand
CGTAATCCGCTCCATTTCCGCAACGCTCAGCTCCCCTGGATTGCAGAGAACACCGCCCATGGAGCCGGCAAAGTGTACTTCAGCCAGACCAGCCTTCCAGGTCAGCGTCTGCGCCAGTGCAAACATCAGTCCACTCGATATCTCGGGAGCAAAGCGCAATGCACCCAGATGCGGACCGCGGCCAGAGCTATGGTGCGTGCGAAACGCATGAAAGAGGCGCAGTTCGCCACTGTCCAGCCGTATCGGCAATTCGAAGCGCAGGTCACGGCTGCACGACGAGAGCAGCAAGCGCAGATCGGGATCGGGCAGAACCCGCCCGGCGCTGGCCTCAAAATTTATTCTGGCGACATCAAAGGGCGACTCGTTGTACCCGGCCGCTGCTGTGACCATTGCTGTGACCATGAGAGGGCAAACTCCTTGACGTAGTGCGTTTCGCGAAACACTGACCACGTGAGCTGCAACGGCCTTCCAACCGCTTCCGTCCCGGAGTAAGCGGCACAAAAACTTAGCGGGCGCAGCCCACGCCCCGGAGGCGAAAGCAAATATACATCAACTCCGGCCAGCTGCACTCGTAAACTGACGGGAATCCAGCCTGAAAACCATGAAGCCCCCGGTGAGCGGTGCTGCCCCGGCAGACGCTGCTGAAAGCTGCAACCCTGCCGCTAAAGACACACTGAAGGCACAGCAGCAAAAGCCGCCAGTGGAGTGGGCATATATTTGGCCATCCTGTTCATGGCTCGGCGCAACTGCTGACCGGCTGTTTGCCTTGGCCGCAGTCGATGCTGGTATGCTGTATCTTGCTGAATTACAGGCTATTGCCGCCGGGGTAAGATGCTCGAAATGTCACTTTCTCTGGAAAACCACACGGCTCTGGTCTTTGGCGTTGCCAACAAACGCAGCATTGCCTGGGCCATCGCGCAGGGGCTGCGGGCCGCCGGAGCGAAGCTGGCAATTACCTATCAAAACGAGCGCCTTCGGCAGGAAGCCGAGGAGATGATTCTGGGCCTGCCCGGCGATGCCTTCCAGTGCGATGTGTCGAGCGACCGCGAGATCGAATTGCTCTTCCAGCAGTTACAGCAGCGCTATGGACGTCTCGATGTTCTTGTCCATTCCATCGCCTACGCTCCTCCCGAAGAGTTGCGCAACGAGTTCGTGATGACCAGCCGTGAAGGCTTCCGCATTGCGCATGAAATCAGCGTTTACTCGCTGATCGCCCTGGCGCGTGCCGCCGCTCCGCTGATGAGCCAGGGAGGCAGCATCATTACCCTCAGCTACTTCGGAGCGGAAAAAGTGGTGCCCAACTATAACGTGATGGGAGTGGCCAAGGCGGCACTGGAATCTACCGTGCGCTACCTGGCGTACGATTTGGGCAAGAAGAATATTCGGGTCAACGCGATCTCCGCCGGACCGATCAAGACGCTCGCCGGACGAGGCATCTCCGGCCTCGGCGAGATGCTAAAGTCTCACGCCGCCCGTTCCCCGCTTCAACGTAATGTCGACGTCGACGAAGTGGCCGCCACTGCCGCATTTCTCGCCAGTCGCTCGGCCGCCGCAATTACCGGCGAAACCATCTACGTGGATTGCGGCTACAACATCATGGGATTTTAAAAATACGCCAGGCTGAGCTGCGCGCCGCATGTCGGCACGAGAGTGGCGGAGCAACGCTCACGAATGAGAAACTTTTGCCGGGACGCCGGGCCCGAGAAGCTGCCGAGATCGCTCCCTGATCTGTCGAAATCGCTTCCCAGCGCTTCCTAATATCGCTTCCCAATATATGCTGTCGTCCCAGTCTGCTCTCCACCTGCAACGCCCGTTCCAAGCAGCGGTTTCGACCCGCCAGAGTCTTGTCCGGCAAAGAAACCGGAAAAGAAAACAGATGCGAGCACTCGACGCATCTAGTCAGTGCATACCCAGACAATGAATCACGAGCGACGATTTGGCACTCGTGGCGGAGGTAAACGATGAAGCGATTTGCTTGGCTGTTTTTGGCCGTTCTGTGTTCGGCAACCTTGCTGTACGCAGCAGATAACACGGAGATGAGCGGCTGGGTTTGCGACTCGGCGTGTGTCGTACAACACCACAACCGCGCCACCTGCGATCCAACCTGCACCGAGACAAGCGGCGACGTTGTGTTCATCAGCGACGAAGGTGAAGTATCAAACATCAGCAACCCGGATGTTTGTACTTCGCACATGAACAAACATGTCCGCGCAACCTATTCCCGCGAGGAAAACAAGGATATCAACCAGGCGCGCAACAGTACGATTCATGTAGACAACCTTCGCGAGGAAGGCGATTTAGGAGGAGGCGGGTCGGGTGGCGGCAAATAAGACCACTGGGCCTTCCGGCGAGCAAAACCAGGGATGCTATTTCCCGGAGTAGCGCGCTCTAATTGAGGCGACCACCACGGAGCCGGGGTTCCCGGCAAGCGCTGCAGTTGGTGCGCGCTGGGATGTGGCGGCGACTTTCAATGAGCCGTAAAGTTTGTAGAAACCCTGGTTTTGCCGTAAACCGGCTGCGGTGCTTCCCACGCCGCGCACTTTTTACCCTTCGTCAGCGTGAGTCACACAAGCGCCCGGGTTGGGGTGTGTCTGAAATCGAAATTGGCGCCCCAGGCACCCAAGCTGCGCCGTTCGGACATCAAACTGTCTTTTCGAGATGCTCTGTTTGAATAACAACACCTGCGAGTTAAAATCAATGTACTTGGGTGGAGCTGAGGATGACACGTATGCGCGCGGCGATTTCGGGTTTGCTGTTTTTGTTGTTTGCGGCGACCTGTCTGGGGGCCGACTTAGACAGCAACGTTTTGATAGTGGCCAGCGGAACCAAGGCCCGGGTGGCAATTAGCGAACGGACAAAATTGCGGCGCGGCGCAGCTATCCGGGGACGCTTGACCGAACCGATCTATGTCGACAACCAGCTTGCCGTTCCTGCCGGTGCAATGGTCGAGGGCAACATCGTCTCTGTTCTGCCGGCGCAACATGCAAAGCGGATGGAAGCAAAGTTTCGCGGCGACTTCACTCCACTGGGCGAACCGGTTATCCAGTTCACCGGCTTGAGCCTGCGCGATGGAGAGCATTTCCCGATTGCCGCCTCAGTAGGCGGGGCGGGAACGACTCTGTACTTCCAAACTGCTCCTCCGAAGAACAAATCGATTTTCGGGCGTGCCTGGGACGGAGTGGTTGGCCGGAAGAATTCGGCGGTCAGCACCTTGACCGCTCCTGGCAAACTGGATCGCCTGAAAAGCTGGTTCTGGTCGCAGATGCCGTATCATCCACAATCCGTGCGGGAGGGGACTCAATACGAACTCTCATTTTCGAAAGAAGCGACTCTGCCGGCGCGGGGCAACCTCAACCAACCCGCCAGCACTTCCGAGCAACCGCCCCTGACCAAGCTGGTCACCATCCAGAGCCGTTTGCAAACGCAACTTGACTCGGCGAAGGCAATGGCGGGCGATCCGGTCGAGGCAGTCGTGACCCAGCCTGTGTTCGACGATAACAACCAGCTGTTGATCCCGCAAGGCAGCGTGTTGCATGGCAAAGTACTGCAAGCCACGCCCGCGGGGCGTTGGGGACGCAATGGCTTGGTGCGTTTCAGCTTCAACGAAATCAGCCTGCCCTCCGGCTTCCGGCAGAAGGTTGAAGGCGTGCCGGCCGCCATCGCCGCCTCTCCTGAAGCAAAGCTACAGGTCGACCGGGAAGGCGGAGTGACGGCTGAGAGCAATCACAGTGTGATGGCGCCCGTGGTGATGGGACTGCTGGCAACCTCGGCACTCGCCGATGACGAAAACACTTTTGGCAACACCGCGGTTTCGAGCAACGGCTTTGCCCTGATCGGGCGGGCGCTAGCGCTCGCCACCACCTCCCGCTACGTGGGCGGAACGATCGGCATGATCGGAACCAGCCGCACCGTGTACACTCGCTGGCTGGCCCACGGCAAGAACATGCACTTCGACAGCGACACCGAGGTTCTGTTGCGAGTATCTCCCGAGCGGGCTCACCGCATGGAGCTGCAGCCCTAGCAGGCTCGCGATAGATCGAACTATGAAAGCACTCGCTAGTGTCGTGTCCCGCAAATTTGCGCCATCTATCGGGGGTGTCACCCTGAGCGGAGCCGGGGTCTCCGCTACGCACGCTCTTGCGTAGTGGGGTGGAGGAGCGAAGGGTCTACGTATTTTTAGAAACAAATACATGGATTCTTCACTCGCGTCCCACCCCGGTTTCGCGAGTTCAGGATGACACCTCTGGAAATATGACACGAATTCCGGGACGGCGCACTAGAAACGGGGGCTCTGTTATTGTGGGCGGTTTAACGTTGGTCAAAGGTGAAGCGCCGGGTTTCATAACCGGTGCGCTCGATGGCGATCTCAACATCTCGTTCGGCCAGCAGGCGGGTGAATTTTTCTCCCCACTCGATCAGCAGAAGACTACCTTCATCACGGATAAGGTCATCGAGTCCAAGCGTCTCCAACTCGCGCACGGTCTCAATGCGGTAGAGATCGATATGAAAAAGGTTGCGCTCGGGACCGCGGTACTCGTGAACCAGCGTAAAGGTCGGACTGGTCACGTCTTCTTGCTCGGCGGCGGCAAAGCCTTCGGCAATCCCTTTGACCAGAGTGGTTTTGCCGCTTCCGAGATCGCCGCGCAGCAGCACGATACCGGAGTCGCGCAGCAGCGGCGCGAATTGGCGACCCAGCTCGATCGTCTCTTCCGCCGAATGTGTCTCAAATTGCTTTTGCATACCGCCGGCTCGCTGCTCTCTGTGCAAACCCCTGAAGGCTTATATGGAGCTATGAGATGCGTAGCAGCTTCTGGCGCGACCAGGCGACGGTGCGCCACATCGCTTCCGGCAAGGTATCGAGGAGGTCGGTAGCGACCATCGGCAACTCGCCCATGTGATTGCGCGCCACATCGCCGGCCGCGCCATGCAGATACACGGCGGCGCAAACTGCCAGTTCGGCTTGCTCGGGGAACTGCGCCAGAAATCCGGCAACCATCCCGGTCAGGATGTCGCCCGTGCCACCCGTTGCCATACCGGCGTTGCCCGTAGGATTGATCCAAGCCTCGCCGCTCGGCAAAGCCACTATGCTGCGGTGCCCTTTAAGCACCAGGATGCAGGCATGCTCGCGGGCGAAGCCACGCGCCACGCCCAGCCGGTCGGCCTGCACGGCTTTGATGGAAGTCCCGGTCAGCCTTGCCATTTCTCCCGGATGTGGCGTCAAAACCAGGGTTCGCTTTTGCCCGCTCAGCATATTTGCCAAGCCCTCGAATGCGTTCAGGCCATCGGCATCGATGACCGTAGGCACAACGGTCTTCGCTGCCACATCGCGCACCAGCTCCGCGGTTTCGATATGGCGGCCAAGACCGGGTCCGATGGCAATCACCGTCTTGCCTTTCATCACCTCCGGCAAATCGCCCAAGGCCAGACGTCCGAGAGCGCCCGTTGCCGTCTCTGCCAGCGCTTCGGTCATCAACTCCGGCGCGTGGCCGGCCACTATAGGCAAAGCCGAGCGGGCGGTGGAAACGGTGACCAGCCCGGCGCCCGCGCGCAACGCCGCCATGCCTGCCATCGCCGGCGCGCCCGATTTTCCCAGCGAGCCGCCGATCACCAGCGCGTGTCCAAAGCGGCCTTTGTTGGCATCGGGAGCGCGCGGAGCCAGCAGCGGAGCTACGTCCCCGGCGGTTATGGCAAAAAGGTTTAAGGCCGATTTGATTGCCCCCGCTGGCGAGCCAATGGGCGCCACCACGAGCGGACCTGGCGAGAGGTTGGCGAACAGGTGCGCCGGCCGGGGAGCGGTGAAGGTCACAATCGCATCGGCACGCGCCACTGCGCCAGCCGGCGTCGCCGGCGAGCGTGTTGCCGGCTGGTTTGGATCGTGCGCGCTGAGCGCGTCGGAATCGGCTCCGGAGGGAATGTCCACGGCCAAAACTTTGGCCGAGGCGCGATTGATCGCCTCGATTGCCTGGGCGTAAAGCCCGGTCACCGGCCCACGAACGCCGGTTCCGAGAATGGCATCGATGATCAGCTCAGCATTACCCAGGCTACGCGGAAGTTCGCCGGCGAGCGACTGCTCGTCGCCAATCACGACCGGACGCACCGGAAGACGTGCGAACATTTCGGCGGCATCACCGCGCAACTCAGCCGGCTGGGCCAGCAACAACACCTCGACCACTTTGCCGGCCTGGTGGAGTTTGCGGGCGGCAACAAAACCATCTCCGCCGTTATTGCCTTTTCCGCACACAATTGTGATCCGCGACGCTCCCGCAAACTGCTCGCGCGCAAAATCCGCCACTGCCGAGCCGGCATTTTCCATCAGCGTGAGTGAAGGCACGCCGAAGCGTTCGCTGGTAAGCCGGTCGATTTCCCGCATCTCCGCCGCGGTTGTAATCTTCATGCACGCGCCTCCGCCAGGCTCATCACTTCGCGCAGCTTGGCCGGATCTCCCATGACCACCAGGTAATCGCCCGCCAAGATCGGGTCGGTTGATTGGGGGTTGAAGTGCATCTTCTGGCCCTCGCGTTTGATGGCCAGCACAATGATTCCGAAATTCTGGCGCAACTTGGAGCTGTGCACCGTCTGGCCGACAAACGTGCTACCCTCGCCGATGCGCACCTCTTCGATATCGAGACCCAGCTCTTCTTCCTGAATCATAGCCAGCTTCATGAAATCAAGCACGTTGGGACGAAGAAAGGAGTGCGCGATGCGGTAGCCGATAAACGCATAGGGAGAAACGACTTCGTCGGCGCCGGCCGAGCGCAGGTGCTTCTCGGCGTGTTCTTCGCTCTCACGGGCAATGATCTTCAAGCTGGAGTTCAAGCTGCGCGCCGCCAACACAATGTAAGTGTTGGTGGCGTCTGTAGTGGTGGCGGCGACCAACCCGGCGGCGTGTTCGATGCCGGCCTGCCGCAGCATGTTTTCGTTCGAGGCATCGCCAGCAAGTATCAGGAACTCATGGCGATAACGGTCCGCCTTCTCCCGGTCGCTTTCGATCATGACAAAGGGGACGGGACGCCGCGCCAGTTCCCGAGCCACGCTGCGGCCCACGCGGCCGGCGCCGCAAATAATATAGTGGCCCTTGAGACGGCTGATATCGCGCTCCATTTTTCGCCTGCCGAGCAAATCTCTGAACTCGAATTCTAGCAAAGCCTGAGTCACCGCCCCGAGCAACAGGAAGACCAAACCCACGCCCATAATAATGAGAAAGCAGTTGAACACCCGACCGGCGTGCGTGACCGGTCCCTGATAGCCGATGGTGGTGAAAGTGGTGAGCACCAGGTAAAAGGAATCGAACAGGGAGGTACCTTCCAGGACATGAAAGCCGAGCGTCCCGACAGACATGACAACCAGGATTGCTGCCGCCAAAACCACTATCTTGCGCCGAGCCCTCATGCTTCCCCCTTAATCGGCACCGCAGCCCTCCGCGAAGCGGATTTTACACCTCCGCCGGGCGTGCAAGCATGAGCTGCAAACGGGCGCTGTCGGCAACACCAACTCGGGGGGAGGCGGGCTCATCGGCCGGCCTTTGGGCTGGTGTTGCGTAACGCAACACTCAATTTCTGCTCAAGTCACCACCCGCTATGACTATTGTCACGGTTATGGCAACAAGGGGAGTTATATAGATAGTCACGGTTTGCGAACGAGCATCGCGGAAGCGGGAATCGCCTTGTCCACGCCCCGGATTTGAAGCGTTCGGCGGATGTTGAGAAGGTTGAGAAGGGTCCCGAGAGGTGCGGATGGTCTTGAGGCTCTGGTTGGAGTGAGTCCGCCAAGTTGACGGATTTACGACGGAGGAGATCAGATGTTCGGCCTTACTCTTATCTGCGGCTGGATAGTCCTGCTGGTGGTGGCTGCGATGGTCATCGGCAGGTATCGCGGATGGCGCCTGAAAACGCTCGACGAGCGAGCCCGGGAGCTAGGCTTTTCCTTCGACGATAACATCAGTCCCTTCGCTGGATCGGAAGTGAGCGGACTTTCGATTTTGCGTTGTGATCCGTCCGCCATTGTCAGCCGCATGATGACCGGCAAAATCGGCGATTGCCCTGCGGTCGTCTTCAATCTGATTTGCTATGGCCAGCATTGCCAGTCGGTAAGTGCGGTGACGATTGCCGCATTTCGATCTCCAGCCGGGCCGCTTCCGCGCTTTCGCATTGGCACGAAAGACCTGCTGCAAGGCTTGCAGATGCGCATAGCCGGCCAGGACGCGAATTGTGAAACCCAATGTGCGTTCGGCAAGCGCTGCCTGTTGCAGTCCGCGGCACGAGATAACGCCCGTGACTTTCTTACCCCCAAAAAGCTGTCGCAACTCGAAGGATTTGCCAAGAATCTCTGCATTGAATCGAGCCCCGACTGGATCTTCGCTTATCGTCCCTGCACTCGCTTGAAGCTGGAGGCGTGGCCCGATTTCATACGGGAGGTAAGCGCCATCGCCGGCATCCTGTTTGGCGCAGGCTCTCTCAGCCCAATCAACAGCAAGGCTCGCGCGGTCGCTGTCGGCGCCCGGTAACCCAGGCAACGGATGTCCCTGGATCTCGTCAACATTCAAAGTGAAGAAATTCGCGCGTCAGCGCGGAAGGCGTGCACGGCTAGCAATGAGATACATCATCCGACCTGGTCCATATCCATCGCTTATGGGCCGGCAGTATCCTCTGACAGCGCGCCGGAGTGAAACACCAGCTTTGTTGGCAGGCAGATTCCTGCGATTTCAATCAAACTGCTGGCGACTAGAGCGGTTTCGGAGATGCTGTATCCCAAAGCCAGAGGCCGCTGGCCGTTGCCACTATCAGGGAGCAACAGCAGGACACAATTGCGAAAGGACATAAGAATTCTCCGAAACTGCTCTAAGATGCACCTTCATGGCGTGATAGTGATCACTCGCATGTTGTGATGTGACTGGGCTCACGGAAGAAGCAGTCCAATTGAGGCCATGATGTCGTCACGGTCAATTTGAAGCTGCCGGAGGTTGGAAGTTCTTGATCGGCGGGCACATTTCGAAGTCCTTCTGGAGCGGGGCAGGCAACAGCGGTTGTTCGTCCGGCTCCGATTCCGCCTTTCTGTGCTCAGGAGCGCATGTATCGGTATTCCCGCTGCTGAGCGAGGACGATCCTGCCCGTCCGCCTCCTTGATCGTATCGCACACCGCTGGCCCTTCTCCGGATGTCCGGGTTCATGGCGTGGAATGTCGGCAGGGTTTTCCTCTTGTCTCTCTCCCATTGCCGTTCGGCCGCCGGCAACGGGCATGTTAACTGCCTCGGGCAAGACGGACTCTGGAAAAACGAGGCTCGACTGAAGACGGCCGATCTTAATCAGGGCTCATTCGATCAAACGATGGCCTGGAGGTGATTAGTGCCAAGTTACGTACTTCCTGATAAATGTGATGGGTGCAAAGCGCTGGATAAAACTGCCTGCCAGTACATTTGCCCCAATGACCTCATGGTACTTGATAAGGAAAAAATGAAGGCGTTCAACCGCGATCCCATGCTGTGCTGGGAGTGCTACAACTGCGTCAAGATTTGCCCGACGCAGGCAGTGGAAGTGCGCGGCTACGCCGACTTCGTTCCGCTCGGGGCTTCGGCCACGCCACTGCGCTCTACCGATTCGATCATGTGGACGGTGAAGTTCCGCAACGGCACGCTGAAGCGCTTCAAGTTCCCCATCCGCACCACACCTGAAGGTACTGCCGAGCCATCCGGCGGGTTCAAGACGCACGCCGATCTCAAGAGCACTGCCCTGAGTACCGAGCCGGAAGCCCTTGGATTGCCTGCGGTCTTCACCCTGAAGGGAGGCGCCAATGCCTAAGTTTGAGACTGTGATCGTCGAAACCGATCTGCTGATCGTAGGCGGCGGCATGGCTGCCTGCGGAGCCGCCGTGGAAGCGGCTTACTGGGCCAAGGCCAATGGGCTGAAGGTCACACTCGTCGACAAAGCCGCGATGGACCGTTCCGGTGCCGTATCGCAGGGCCTGTCGGCCATTAACCAGTACGTCGGCCTGAAGGACGGCGCCAACACCGTCAAGGACTATGTGGACTACGTCCGCAACGACCTGATGGGCGTGACGCGCGAAGACCTGGTGGCCGATATTGCCCGCCACGTCGACTCGACCGTGCACCTGTTTGAGAAGTGGGGCCTGCCGATCTGGAAGGACGAGAAAGGCGCTTACGTTCATGAGGGCCGCTGGCAGCTCATGATCAACGGCGAATCTTACAAGGTGGTAGTGGCCGAGGCCGCCAAAAATGCGCTGCTGAAGAGCGGCGTGGGACAGATCTTCGAGCGCGTCTTCATCACCGGTCCGCTGATGGATGGCGACCGCTGCGCGGGCGCGGTCGGCTTCTCGGTTCGCGAAAATAAAGTGTACGTCTTCAAGTCCAAGGCTACGCTAGTGGCCATGGGCGGCGCCGTACACGTCTTCAAGCCGCGGAGCTCGGGCGAGGGCTTCGGCCGCGCCTGGTATCCGCCATTCAACACCGGCTCGTCGGCTTATTTCACGCTCAAGGCCGGCGCGGAAATGACCTGCCAGGAAGTGCGCTTCATCCCGGTCCGCTTTAAGGATGCGTACGGTCCGGTGGGCGCCTGGTTCCTGCTCTTCAAGTCGCGCGCGACCAACGCCATGGGCGGCAACTACATGGTTGAGCGCAAGGCAGAGCTGGAAAATTGGGGCCCGTATGGACGGGTGAAACCGATCCCGGCGAACCTGCGCAACTATCTCGGCATGCTCGATATACAGGAAGGCAAAGGCCCACTGTATATGCGCACCGAGGAAGCCATGGCGGCCATCGCCGAGCAGTACAAAGGTGATCCCAAGGCCTACGCGAAGAAGATGAAGGAGTTGGAATCGGAAGCCTGGGAAGACTTCCTGGATATGACGATTTCACAGGCTCTGCTGTGGGCTGGAACCAACGTGCAGCCCGAACAGAAGTCATCTGAAATCGCTCCTTCCGAGCCGCTCTTTATCGGCTCGCACTCCGGCGCTACCGGCGCCTGGGTTAGCGGTCCCGAGGACCTTCAGACTGCCGAGACCAAGTCTCAGTACTTCTGGGGCTACTCGAATATGTCGACCGTCCCGGCCCTGTTCTGCGCGGGCGATGCTTCCGGCGCTTCGAGCCACAAGTTCTCGTCCGGCTCGCACGCTGAAGGCCGCATTGCCGCCAAGTCCGCGATCAAGTTCATCGTGGAAAACAATGCTGCACCCAAGGTCGATCAGGCTATGATCGATGCGCAGATCAAGGAAATGATGAAGCCGATGGAGACTTACGAGCAGTTCAGCAAGTCGACCTCGGACGCTGACGTCAACCCCAACTACATCAAGCCGCGCATGTTCATGATGCGTTTGCAGAAGATCATGGACGAGTACGCAGGCGGCGTTTCCTCACAGTTCACCACCAACAAGCCCTCGCTGGAGCGCGCGTTGGAACTGCTGGCTTTCCTGAAGGAAGATTCAGAGAAGCTGGCGGCGGAGAGCACGCACGAACTGATGCGGGCTTGGGAAAACATCCACCGCATGTGGCAGGCCGAAGCCCATGTGCACACGGTGCTCTTCCGTGAAGAGACCCGTTGGCCGGGTTATTACTTCCGGGCCGACACGCCAAAGCTGGACGAAGAAAAGTGGCATGTCTTCGCCAACTGCCGGCGCGACCCGAAGAGCGGCAAGTGGGAAGTGTTCACACGTCCTATCTTGCGGATCTTCGAAACCAAGGCGGCAGTAGCTGGAGCCGATTAGTTTCGGGGGTGAGACTTGTTTGGCAAGTCTCACCCGTTTTTTCGAATCGCTGAGCCGGCAGTTCGCTGCCAGGTGCAGCGGATTGATGTAAGAGGGCCTTTGGATAAGCTCAACGAAACCCGCTGTCCCCACTGCGGCGAACTGCTGGTCAAGTGGGAGAACCCCGAACTGAAC
>Ga0335078_10014003_pt1 | contig 11886 bp, 8 predicted proteins | sample Lox_Sample_32_FD_206711 | JGI IMG/M metagenome (GOLD analysis project Ga0335078, IMG submission 206711) | Soil microbial communities from Loxahatchee National Wildlife Refuge, Florida, United States - Lox_Sample_3.2 | ecosystem: Environmental > Terrestrial > Soil > Wetlands | place: USA: Florida... | reverse complement strand
GGCCGTGACCGGAACGATGACATGGGCCGCGATGGATGTCCACGCGCGCTCGACCTACGCCGCGTCGATGGATGTGATCACCGGCGAGCTCACCCGTCAACGATTCGACACGGGCGCGGTGGAGCCCCGTGGTCGCGTGGCTGGCTGGGTTGCCAGGGCCGGTGCGCTGTTGCTACGAGGCGGGCCCGACTGGGTTTGGCTTGTTGCGGGCGGCGGTCGCGGCCGGCATCGATTGTCAGGTGATCGCGCCGTCCAAGACGCCACGACCGTTGGGGGATCGGCACAAGTCCGATCGTCGCGATACCGATCTGCTGTTGCGGCAGTTGATGGCCGGCGCGCTGACACCCGGTGGTGGTCCCGTCGCCGACGTTCGAGGCGGCCCGCGATCTCGCCAGAGCACGCGAGCAGGTTCGCGTGGACCTGATGCGCTGCCGGCATCGACTCTCCAAGCTGCTGCTGCGTCACGGCCGCGTGTGGGACCCGCTCGACGTGGACGAAGGCGCATCGCGAGTGGCTGGGATCGCAGGCCTTCGCGCATCAGAACACCGAGCTGGCGTTCATCGACAACCTCGCCGCGTGCGACGGTCTGACCACGCGCAAACAGGTGCTCGACGAGGCGGCTCTCCGGAGTGGCGCTCGATCCCGAGTTCTGGCCGCTGGTGCGCCGGTTGCGCGCGTTCCGAGGGATCGACACGCTCTCCGCGCTGATCATCACGCTCGAGGTCGCCGACTTCACCCGTTTCCCTCGCGCGGTGCAGCTGGGATCGTGGCTTGGGCTGGTGCCCTCGCGCGAGCAGTCCGGCGAGTCAGACCGCAACGGATCGATCACCAAGACCGGCTCGAAGTACGCTCGCCGGATCCTTGTCGAGGCCTCATGGCATTACGCTCGCCCGCCGCGGATCGGCAAGACGCTCAACGAGCGCCAGGAAGGGCTGCCCGACCACGTCCTGCAGATCGCCCGCCGCGCCCAGGTCCGGCTCTACCGGGTCCATCGCCGGATGCGGGACCGCAAGAAGCCCGGCAACGTGATCACCGTCGCGTGCGCACGCGAACTCGCCTGCTTCATCTGGGCCGCCGCGACCGCCCCATAGCTTCATCTGACAACCCCACACGCGCTCGGGCGGGGAGACGCCAGGCCCCGAAGTCCGCTGGTACGCGCGACCCTACTATGGGCAACCTCACCAGGTCACGCCCGATCCTAGACACGCGCCGGCCAGCGACGGAACCAGCGACCTGGGGTAGCCAATCCCCGCATATGAGACTGACCGACGTCGAGAACTACGCCCGGCGTCCCCCCGCCCGAGCAACCCGTCTCACCAACCCCAACAACGAGGGGACCATCAACGCTGCTCACTTGACAGACGGTCCTCCATATGAGTGATCATGCGCGCCTGACGGCGCCCGCCCGGAGCGGATGAAAATATTGGTGCACCGCTGGCCGGGGCCGCCGGAGCGGGCTGAAATGCGCGACGGCCGCCTTGGTCGACGTCGGCTCTACCTGGCGCCATAGAGCTCGATTATGAGTGGGACGCGAGGGTCTCGGGCGCCCCGAACTGCTTCCTTGAGCGCGAGATTCAGACTCCACCGCATGAGGCCCTCCCGGGCGGCCGTCCTGTCATCTAACCCTGGGAGGGGTTCATGAATCGCCTGATCGAGCGTTGCGCGATGCTCGACATCCACAAGTCGCAGATCACCGCGTGCGTGCGCGTGCCCGACGATGACGGCGGCCGCCGCCAGGAGGTCCGCGAGTTCGCCAGCACCACCTCCGGCTTGCTGACGTTAGCCGACTGGCTGCGCAGCTACGGGGTGACGGTCGTCGGGATGGAGTCCACCGGTGTCTACTGGCGGGCGGTCTACTACCTACTCGAGGACGAGTTCGAGTGCCAGCTGTTCAACGCCCGCCATTTGCGTCATGTCCCCGGGCGCAAGAGCGACGTCCAAGACGCCGAGTGGGGCTGTCAGCTGCTCGAGCACGGGCTGGTCAGGGCGAGCTTCGTGCCGCCCCGGCCGCTGCGCGAGCTACGCGACTTGGTCCGCTATCGCAAAGCCAAGATCCAGGAGCGCACGCGCGAGGTGCAGCGGGTCGAGAAGACCCTGCAGGACGCGGGGATCAAGCTCTCCTCGGTCGCCTCCGAGGTGCTCGGCGTGTCCGCCCGCAAGATGCTCGACGCGCTGATCTCCGGCACCAACGATCCCGACGTTCTCGCCGAGCTGGCCAAGGGCGCGCTCCGCAAGAAGATCCCCGCGCTGCGCGAGGCGCTGCAGGGTCGCTTCACCGGCCACCACGCGCTACTCGTGGGCCAGATGCTCGCCCAAATCGACTTCCTCGACGAGACGATCCAGACCCTGTCCGCGCGGATCGAGGAGCTGACCGCCCCTTTCTCGCGTGAGCTGGAGCTGCTGGACACGATCCCCGGCGTCGACCGGCGCGCGGCCGAGCTGATCCTGGCCGAGATCGGCCCCGACATGAGCGTCTTCCCGACCGACGCGCACCTCGCCTCGTGGGCCGGGATGTGCCCCGGGCAGCACGAGTCCGCCGGCAAGCAGCGCTCCGGCAAGACCCGCAAGGGCTCCAAGTGGCTCCGCGGCACCCTGACCGAATCCGCCAAGGCCGTCGTGCGCACCAAGGGCACCTACCTCTCCGCCCGCTACCACCGAATCAAGAGCCGCCGCGGCCACGCGAAAGCCACGATCGCGACCGCCCACAAGATCCTCACCGCCGCCTACCACGTCCTGCAACGCGGCGTCCCCTACAACGAACTCGGCGAGGAGTTCTTCTACCGCCGCGACACCGAGAACACCGAACGCTACCGCCGCCGACTCATCAAACAACTCGAACGGCTCGGCCACAAAGTCACCCTCGAACCCCTACCCGAAGCCGCCTAACCGCCAACGCTCCCACACCCCCAACGCCATTCATGGAGGCTGTCGAACCACCAAAGCGCGCGCCACCCAACGGTTATTTTCGATTCAGTAGGGACGAGCCGCATACCGGGCGGGTTGGTCGCTGGTTTCGCATTGGTCACGCGGAAGTGTCGCGGCCGGTTACGGCACGCATTCGTTTGTGGCCGGGATTGGCGGCTGTGGCGGTGCGGGGCGCGCTTAGGCTGGATGTTCATGAACTCAAGCCAGAACGTGTTTGATGACGATCCTTCTGCGGCGTGGAGCAACGGCGGGAGTGCTCGGGCGACCGAGCCGCCCAGGGAGAAGCCCATAGGTCCGGTCCCGGACGGGAGCGAGCCAACTCAGTCGGCGGCAGCGCGCGTCGATCCGAGTCGCGGGCGGCTGCGGGGTGGTGCGAGCGGGCTCGGAGGAGTGGGGCTCCCGGGAGGCGTCGACGCGAGCGAGAGGGCTGCTGGGGCCGAGGGGGTGGACCGGGGTTTGCTGCTGCTTCCCGAGGAGGTGTATCAGGACAGCGGCGCCCGGAGCCGTGTGGTCCGCTCGCTTCGGAGGTTGTTGCAGACCGAGACTGAGCGCCGTGAGGCCGCGGTCGACCGTCGCTTGGCCGAGCTGTCCGGGTTCGTGCTGCCCAGGGAGCGGGTGTTGGTTGTCTGCTCGCCGAAGGGCGGTGGTGGTAAGACCGCGTTGGCGCTCGGGCTCGCGCAGATGTTCGCGTCGGTGCGTTGGCCTGCGCTGGTGGTTGACCTGGACCTCACTGGTGGGACGGCTTCATTGCACGCCCGTGGCCAGGATCCGGATGGCGCCCTGAGTCTCGTCGACGTGGTGAAGGCCATCGATGCCGGTGACGTGCGCGGCCCGGCCGAGCTCGCCCCCTATCTCGCTCCGCTCGGTGGCGGCGCTGCGCTGCTGGCCGGGCCACCAGGGCGGGAGCAGCGCCAGCTGGTTGACGCCGAGCAGGTCGAGCGGCTGGTTCGCACACTTATCCGTTACTGGCCGGTGGTGATTCTCGACACCAGTCCTGGGATCGGGGACCGGGATCGGGTGCAGGAATGGATTCTTCGGCGCGCGACCGACATTGTCGCGGTTGCGGTCCCGTTGCGGGTCGATGCCGTGCAAGCCCGCGCGGCGCTGGCCGAACTGTGCGCGATGGTGCCGGAGACGGCGGTCACGGTCGCGCTGAATAGGGTGCCGCCGCGCCCCGACCAGCCGACGAGGCGTGTGATGGCGGTCCCGCTGGCACCGGACCGCAACGCGCGTAGGGTTGAGATTCCCTACGACTCACGGCTTGCGCGCCAGTTGGACCAAGCGGCGCTCTGGGTCGACGAGCTGGCTCGCCCGACACGGCTTGCGTTCAAAGAGCTCGCCGCCGCGGTCGCGACTGGGTGGAGCTGACGCTGCGGATCGAGCATCGACGAATTGTCGCGGCCGTCGACATGGGAGCGTGTCTGGTGGTGTGATCGGGGTGGGACTTCGATTGGCTCTAGTCATCGCCTCTCGGCTCGTAGTCCCACACGTCGCCGCACCACGCACGGTAAGCGAATCAGTTGCCGGCAGCGCTTTGACTCGGCAGCACCGATCAGGTGAGGCCAAGCTGTGGCCCGGAGCGCTGCCATTCGGGTGACGGACGTCTTGCGGCTTGTTGTTGCGGGGCGCTCCACACGCTGGACTGCCGCGTCATCCGCTTCGGGCCGAGTATCCACCATGAATCCCGTAAGGCTGCACCGATTGACACGGATTTGCGACACGCTTGTGTCACTCCCGTGATAAACGTGTCTTGTTCTGTGACAAATGTCTCGTCATGCTGTGGCGCATGAGCACCGGGCGCGGTTTCCGTAACCGAACAGGGAGTACAACGGATTTCGACCGCGGGTCTCCTGGAGTAGGCCTCGCAATCAGGTCTGAATGAGGTGCGCAACGCCGGCATCGAGGATGGGGCCTGTTGAGCGCCTACATATGTGCGCTGGTGAGGACGCGTAGGCGGCACGTAAAATGTCCGCGGGGAAGGTAGGCGTGTGATGACCAGCCGCCCTCGTGCGAGCGGCTCGGGCCGCCGACTTGACGGCTGCGGCTCTTGTGCCGCGCATCCGGAGCGCACGCGGTGCGGGTATTGCACTGGCAGGCGGCGGAAGGCCGGCAAGTTGGCCGATCAGGGTCTGTCCGTGACAGACATTGCGTGCCGGATGGGGATCACCGAGCGCTGGGCGAGAGCATTACTCGCTGACGAGCACAGCGTCCGGGAGCGCGAGGCGCTGCGCTGCGATGAGGTGCCGGTGGACGTTGTGCTCGAGGCGGTGGAGCGCTGGCAGCGGCGGGCTCCGGAGTACAACACGTGGTCGGAGCTCGCGCGTCGCATGCGCTACCGCTCCCAGCACACGTTGCGGCGGGCGCTGGGAGCGGTCGCGAAGGACGGGCGTCGGCGGACGAAGGTCAACGTGGAGTTGGCGGCACGCGTGGTGCGAGCGATGGGTTTCGCGCCGTGCGAGTTTGACTGGCTCTAAGGACGACGGCCCGGACTCAGCCCCGCGCGCAGGTCGCTTGGGCGACGTCGCGGGGAGGGGAGAGGTGGCCTGTCGGGATTGGTGTCGGTTTGGGTGCAGGTCGCGCTTAGCCTCGGGTTTAGGTCGTCGGCGCACCCGGGCCGGCGAGAAGCCGAGCTGGGAGGTTCGATGTGATTCGGAGAGCAAACGCGGTCGTCGCACAGACCCATCACGAGACGGGGCCGGCGCGGCCTGTAGCACTCGTCGACCGCGCAGCGTTGGTTGCCGGCGCGGCGCTCGGCGCGCTGGTGCTTGTGCTGGCGGGGTTGCCTGTGGCGCTGGTGATTCGCTCGGCGCTCGGGATTCCCAACCAGGCGCAGGGCCTGGGAGGGTTGATCAACGCGGTCCATAACCTGGAGCAGCCGGCGATGGTGGCCGCGGCGGCGATGGCGCCGCTGGGGATCGCGATCGGGGGTGGGGCGGTGATGTTGGGGCACCGGTTCGGGATGCGGATCCTCGGGGGCACGCTGGCTGGTCTTTTGATCATCGGTGTCGGCAGCGGGTTCGTCGACTAGCCGACGGGTGATGAGAGAGAAGGCCACACCGAGCGGGCGCGTGCGGCGGCGGGGCGGGCGACGGTGGCGGCGTCGGCGCCCGCGGCGGCGTCAGCGGATCCAGCGGCGCCTTGTCGGCCCGCGGCGCGTCGTTCGCAGGGCGATCGTGGTCGTGTTGAGCGTCTGTGTCGGCGGTGCGGCGGCGTTGTTGCCGGTGAGCTCGGCGCTCGCGCACGGCGGCGCGACGGGGTCCGCGGGGTCCGGAGCAGCCGCGAGCTCGGGCACGGACGGTTCCAATTCGGGCGCGTCATCAGGGGGGAAGTCGGGTGGGGGCGGTGGCGGGATCAAGAGCGCGTTGTGCAACGCGGTCAACAGCACTCCGATCGGCGGCGTGCTCGGCGGCCTGACGGGCCTGACGAGCAACTGCAACAGCGGAGGGTCGGTGGACCCGGTGCAAGCGATGAGCAGCATTCTGAAGGCGACGTTCGCGGCCGGCGGGCTGGCCGCGCCGATCTTGGCGCCGGCGCTGGCGGAGATACCGGATTACGGCGCCTCCTCGCGGGCGGGTGGGGCCGCGTGGCTTGAGAGCTATGTGCGGGCGATGGCGTTCGCGGTGCTGGGACTGATCGTGACGCTGAGCGCGTTTCGCTTCTGGATCGCCGGGGTCGCCGGTCAGGGCGCGTTCGCCGCCGCGCACGCGCTGGTGCGGGCGGTGGGCGCCGTCCTGTTGATCGCCGTGTGGCCGTGGCTGTTCAACAACCTCGCGGCGGTACTGAACGTCGCGACGCGCGCGCTGCTGGATCAACACACGGTGCAGGTGTCGATGTTCGCGATGACCGGGTTCAACGCGGCGGCGTTAGGGGTCCTGTTCGGGGTGGCGAGGATCCCCAAGGTGGGACAGGTGGGCTGGATCTTCGGAATCCTGCTGTTCGGGCTGCAGGCGATCACGGTGATCGGGCTCTTGTTGCTGAAGGTCGCGCTGGCCGTCTCGACGACGGTGATCTTCGTCTCGATGCCGCTGCTGTTGGCGCTTTGGGTGCTGCCCGAGCTGGGGTGGCTGGCCGAGCGGGCGATGCGCGTGCTGTTCGTGGCGTTGTGCACACCGGTGATCTGGGCGCTGTTGTTCGCGACCTCGGCGGTGATGACCGCGAACCTGTTCGGCGGCACCGGCTTTGTCGACAAGCTGTTCTTGCACCCGTTGGCGACGATCGCGATGTTCGTGCTCGCGCTGCTGATTCCGCTGATGCTGCTCCGGCACACGCACGGCGGCTACGGCCGCCAGCCGGTCGGGATGCTGGCCGGGTACGCCGGCCTGCGGCTGGCCGCCGGCGCGGTCTCGATGCACATCCCCACGCCGCTCGGTGGGCGCAAGCAGGCGCCCCCGGCCGTGCAGACGGTCCTCGCCCGCGACCGAGATGGGCGCACCAGCGTGCTCGAGCGGCTATCGGTCAATCCAGCCGACCCGGCCGGGCGTCACGCGGCGCTGCGGTTCGCGGACGGGCGGATGCCCGGGCAGGGCGGGCTCGTAGACCTCCTTGGCGGGACCGACGACTCGACGTTGACCACCAAGGTCAACGGCAGCGGAGGACCGGATCGCGGCGGGTCTGCGGGCCGCGCGGGTGGGGCCGGGCTACACGCCCTCGCGCCCGAGGACGCGAGGCGCGCGCCGGCGGCGCAGCGCGCGCTCGCCGGGGCCCGGCGGGCAACGCCGACGATCGAACGGGGCCGAGCTGCGCTCGCCACGCTCGCCGGGGACGCCGGGGACGCCGGTCGGCAGGTCGCCGCTCACTATCGCGAGCACGGCTACGAGCACACGGCGTTGACACTGGCGCACAACTCGGGGCGCGTCGAGCTCGGTGTCGAGCGCAGGGAAGCGCTCGTGACGCTGGCCGGGCTGTCCGAGCCGCAGCTGCAGCACGTGCTCGGCCAGACGCCGCCGCTGGCGAATAACCCGGTCTCGGAGCGGTTGGCCGACCTCCAGCGCGCCGACGGGCTTTTCGCCGCCGCGCCCGCCGAGACGGACCCGGCGCGGTGGACGTTCTCCGCGGCGGCGCCGACACCCACGACCACGAGCCTGGCCGGCTCGGGCGCCGCGACGCACGACACCCAGCCGCGACCCGACCAGCCGCCGCCGAGCGTGACGGACGCCCCGGCCGCAGCGCGCACGGCACCGGGCAGCGGAATAGGGCCGTTGGGTGCGATGGCCAGTCGGCGGTCGGGAGCCTCGCCGCCCGACTCGCCGCCGCCGCCGCGGCCGCAGCGTGGGGATGAGCGGTGAACGCCGCCTACCGGCATCTGGAGGCAAAGACCCGGATCGCGGAGCTGACGCTCGGGCAGTGGGCCGGGATTCTCCTCGGGGTGCTGGTTGCGGTCGTATTCGCGCTGGTGCTCAAGCCGTTCTCGGGCTATGTGAACCTGGCGCTGGGAATCTACATCGGGGGGCTACCGGCAGCGGCTGTGTTCCTGGCGTCGATCTCGGAGGTTGACGTCTGGCTGATCGGCCGCTCGGCGCTGCGGTTTCACCGCGCCGACGGCCGCTACCTGCCCGGCGGTGGCCAACGAGCCCGCGGCTACACGATCCGCACGCCCGCCGACCCTCGCGGCCTAGTTCCGGCGTTTGACCTTGGCGCGCTGTGGGACGCCCGGCAAGCCGCCGACGGCGACGGCGCAGGCACCCGCCAACACCAGCCTCTCACCCGGGTCGAAGAGAGCCAGCGGGACGCGGCGGCGGAGGTCTTGCCATGGCCGTAGGCAAGAGCACGAACCGTTCGCGGAAGGGGCGCAGCCCGCGCCGATCGGATCGCGAGCGAGTGCCCGATCAGGAAGCAGGGGATCTGCTCGCGCTGGAGGCCCTGGACCAGACCGGGCTGGCGGTGAACTCCTCGGGCGTGTTGTTGCGCTACCTCGAGGTGAGCCCACCGAACCCGCTGATCATGGGCGAGCGCGAGCGCGAGCAGCTCGCCGCCGCGCTCCGACGGCTGATCTCGCGGCTAACCGGAGGGGAGTGGCTTCAGTTCTACGTCGAGACACGGCCGGTCCAGCTGGGACGGCTGCTGGAACGGCTGCGCGCCGAGGTCAGAGCGTTCGCCGGCGAGCCGCCGTCCATCAGTGGCGCCGCGACGGATGCGCTGGCGCTGGCGCGCTGGCGGCTGTATGCGGCGATGGAGGACTCGCTGCGCCGCCACGCCGATGAGCAGGCAGCGGTGCAGCAGCGAGTGGTCGTGGTCGTGCCAACGCTGCCCAGGCCGGGATCGCTGCGCGAGCGCGTGGACCAGCTGCCGGCCGGCACGAGGCTCTTGTCGGCGTCGCTTGCCCGTGAGGTGGGTGCGCACCGTCGGGCCGCCCGTCAATCATTGGCGCATACCGACGCGATCCGCACCGAGCTCGAGGCGGCCGGGATGTCGGCTCGACTGCTCAACGGCGAGGAGGTCGCGGCGCTCATCTGGCGGCGGTTCAACCCGACCCGAGCCGACACGGGCCGGGAGCGACTGGCGCAGGTCGAGATCGCCGGCGAGCTCGACGGCCCGGCCGAGGCGGACGACGCCCGGCAGGCGGCGGTGCGTTTGCGCGAGCAGCTCGCGCGGTCGCCGCTGGATTTCTCGAGCTCGCGTCAGCACGCGATGATCGAGCGCGACGCCGAGCAGGTGATCTACGCCAAGACGACGGCGGAGACGACCGAGCTCGGGTGGCTGCTGGGCGCGATGATGACCGCCCAGCCCTACGTCCTCTCAGTGTTCGTGCACGCGACCGACCGCGGCCGCGAGCGCACCCGGCTGAAGCTGTCCTACCGGCGGACGTTCATGCTCAACCGCACGGCCGAAGCCAAGGGCCGGGTGCCGGACTTCGACCGCTACGCCCAGGAGCAGGAATCCGAGCTGCTCTTACAGGAGATGGCAGGCGCCGACCGCGCCCGCGTGTGGCGGGTGTCGATCTACCAGGCGATCCGCGCCCCCGGCCCCGACCCCGACCTGGCCGCCTTATCGGAGGCGGTTGACTACTGCGCCGAGCAGATGAGCGCAAGCTCGGACTGCAAGGTCTCGCGCGGGGAATTCCAACAGGAACGCCTGTGGCCCGCGACGCTGCCGCTCGCCCGCGACACCGCAGGCTGCTCACGCAAGTACGTGACCCGCAACGCCGCCGACACCATCCCGCTACTGGGAACACGGGTCGGCTCGCCGCACGGGATCGGGTTCGCGCTCTCCCAGCCCGGGCGCACGGTCGAGCTGCTCGACCCCTACGACCGCTCACACGCCAACCAAACGATGCTGATCAACGGCAAGAGCGGCGCGGGCAAGACGGTCACCGGCAGCGCGATTCTCGGCCGATGCCTGGCGATGGGCGCCCGCGCGTTCGTGCTCGACCGCGCCGGGCACTACGAGATCCTCACCCAGCTCATGCACGGCGCCCGCCACATCCAGCTCGGCGCCGATGACAGCCCGTGGGCGATCAACCCCTGGGACCTCGAGGACCCCACCCGTCCGAGCGCCGAGAAGGTCACATTCCTGAAATCGCTGCACGGCCTGATCATGGGCGAGCAAGGCCTGACCGTGCTCGAGCGCGCCCAGCTTGACCGCGCGATCCGCGACGTATACACGCTCGCCGCCCGGTCAGGCGAGCGGGCGCGCGAGACGATGCTCTACCAGGTGCTGATCGAGCGCTCCGAGGCGGAGAAGCACGACGGCAACCCCGACCTGGCGCGCACGCTCCGCGAGTTGGCCGAGCGGATCTCCGAGTTCTGCGCCGACGGCTCCTACGCCTACCTGCTTGACCGCGACACGAACGTGCCGGCCGACTCGGCGCTGGTTGTGTTCGACACCCGCAGCTGCCCCAAGGAGCTACTGCGCACCGCGATGTTCCAGATCCTCGAATACGTCAAACAGACCGTCAAGACCCACTACGACACCGCGAAGGCGATCCGCGCCCGCTCCGACGCGCCGATGTTCGCCGGCCGCTCGGTACTGCTGATCGACGAGGCCTGGCACCTCGTCGGCCGCCAGGAGACCGGCGAATATGCCAACGACCTGGCCAAACGCGCCCGCCACTGGGGACTATTCCTGATCGCGATCTCCCAGCAGCTCTCAGACTTCGACACCGAGCACGGCCGCGCCCTGATCCGCAACTCCACCATGCAACTCCTCTTACAGCAACACGCCGACGAGATCCCCCACCTACAGCAGATGCTCCGCCTCTCAGACCAAGAGGCGCGAATCGTCGAGCGGCTCAAAACGATCAAGGGAAAAGGCGCTCCGATGCTGTGGATCAACGGCGAACGCGGCCGCGGCGAGGTCGAGCTCAAGCTCGGCTGGCTCGAATACTGGGCCTACACCTCCGACCCCCTCCATGACGTCCCCGTCCGCGACGCGATCATCGACCGCTGCAACGGCGACGTCTGGCATGCGATCGCCGAACTGGCGAAACACGGCATCGGCGAGAACCCGTGACTGCTCCCGTCGGAAAAGTCAGCCCGACGCGCGCCGCTGGTCGCCCGCCCACACGGGCGAGCCCCCGGAACTGCAGACTCTTCACGAAGAATCTGACGACGCGATCGCGCGCGGCGACCTGATCGCGACGATACGGGCGTCGGGCGAGACGATGCTCATACGCGCGCCGCAACTCTCCGCAGACGCGGCGAGATCCCTGGACGAGGTGTTCATCACCGACCGTGGGCTGTCCGGGTCGCCCGCCGACGTTCTCGGGATCCTTCTGCTCACGCGATCGCCGACCGTCGCAGCATCAAGACACCAGCCGCGAGGGGCGCTACCACAACGCCCGCTTCAGAGCGCTGGCCGAGGAGGTCGGGTTGGAGGTGCGCGGGCACCCGCAGAATGGCTGCTCTACGATCACGCTGACCACCACCACCACCGCCGACCTCTACACCGAGACGCTCACCGATCTCACGCGCCCGCTCAAGGTCCACCGCGGGCAAGGGCCCTCTACCGCGCACGCCGGCAGCC
>Ga0335078_10014002_pt1 | contig 11886 bp, 10 predicted proteins | sample Lox_Sample_32_FD_206711 | JGI IMG/M metagenome (GOLD analysis project Ga0335078, IMG submission 206711) | Soil microbial communities from Loxahatchee National Wildlife Refuge, Florida, United States - Lox_Sample_3.2 | ecosystem: Environmental > Terrestrial > Soil > Wetlands | place: USA... | reverse complement strand
GGAGACGATGCTGGCCGCCTGGCAAGGCATCGGCGGGTTCACTGAGGAACGCGCTTCGCTGCGCACCTGGCTGTACAAGATCGCCACCAACCGGTGCCTCAACGCGCGCCGCGCGGCGAGCCGGCGCCTGGCCAGGGAGTGGGACTTGTCGCAGTTCGAACCGCTCGTGCCGACCCCGCGCGACGAGCCCGTCTGGCTGCAGCCGTTTCCTGACGCCCTCCTCATGGGCGCCGTCGACGAGCCGCCCGGGCCGGAGGCCCGCTACGAGCAGACCGAAGCCATCTCGCTGGCCTTCGTGACCGCCCTGCAGCTGCTGCCGCCACGCCAGCTCGCCGTCCTCATCTTGCGCGACGTCCTCGGATTCCACGCCAGCGAGGTGGCCGGCATGCTGGAGGTGACCCTCGAATCGGCCAACAGTGCCCTCAAACGAGCCCGCGCCAGCCTCCAGCGCCGGCAGCAGCCGGCCGCCGGCCACCAGCCGCCGCCGGCCGCTGGATCACCCGCCGAGGACGCGATCGTGGCCAAGTTCACCCGCGCGTGGGAGTCGGCCGACCTCGACGCGCTGGTGGCCCTGCTGACCGACGACGTCTTCATCGCGATGCCGCCGGAGCCCTTCGGATACGAGGGCCGAGACGCCGTGACCCGCTACTGCGCCCGCCAGTTCGCCGAGGGCCGCAGGTTCGACCTCGTCCCGACCCGAGCCAACGGCCAGCCCGCATTCGGGGCCTACCTGCGCGACCCGGCCGGCATCCGCCATGCGACCGGCTTCTACGTGCTCACCCTCGCCGGCGGCCAGATCGGTGCATTGACCCGCTTCGAGGCCGGCGTGCTGCCCTGGTTCGGGCTACCGCGCTCACTCCCAGGCCGGTAGCTATTGTGATTCGGCAATATCCAGCGCGAGGCTGGCGGACGGACCTGCCCCGGATGCTGATCGCGCTGTGGTCAGCCGGTCGACCGGTCAGGTTGCGTCGGCTACCCGGCTGTGCCGTCTTCGTCCAGGGGCGGGGCGATGATGTCGATGGTGGGGAAGTAGGCGCGGTATCGGTTGACGTCACGGGTCAGGAGCCGGTAGCCGGCGAGGGCGGCGTGCGCGCCGATGTAGAAGTCGGGCATCGGGGACCGTTTCTGCCCGCCGCCGCGCCGGTACTGGAGGAATGCCTTTCCCGCGGCGAATCCCGCCAGGTAGGGCAGCGGCTCTCGTTCGTAGTCGGAGGCCGAGAGCAGTTCGTCCAGTTCCTCGACGGTCTCGTAGCCCACGGAGACCTCGGCGTAAATAATCGGGTTGATTACCGCCCGGCCCTCGTCAATGGCGGCCGCGATTCGCGCGGCGGACCAGTCGGCCCAGCGGTCGTCTCCGGTGATCACATCCAGCAGCACGCAGGAGTCGATCAGGGTGGCGGGACGGATGGCCGCAGGGCTACTCGCCACGCAGCAGCGCCATGATCTCGTCGGTGCTCATGCCCGCCACGTCCTGGCCAGTGGCGGTGTTCCGCAGCCGCCGGGCCAGCCGCTGTCCCCTGCTCTCGGCTCCCTCGCGCCGGACGATCTGCAGCGTGCCGTCGACCTCGATGACCTCGACTTCGTCCCCAGGGTGCAGCCCGTACTTGGCCCGCAGGTCCGCGGGGATGGTCAGTTGGCCCTTGCTGTTCAGCACCATGACAGCCGCCTCCTCCAGGCTAGGTATCCTGTATTACGGTTACCACGTAATAATAGCCCCGGATCGTCCGCCCCACCGCCCGGGAACGCCTGTTCTGGTTATTCCCGCGATCAGGCTGGATGGCGGCAGGACCGGCCAAAACGGCGGATCAATGCGTTGTCATCGAGCAGGACTGACTACGGGTGATTTGAGTCTGGGCGGTCGTCCATAGCCCCGGCTGCACCGGTCCACGCAACAAAGGGCCTGGGTGGTCAGCGCAGCCAGAAGTCGCGCGGGAGCGCTTCGACATCGACGGCGGAGGACTCCAGCAGGCCGACGATCGGCAGGAGCGCGCCGCACGCCGGATCGCCAGCCGCGGCCATGCGCCGGATGAGCCCGGCCTGTCGCCGGGCTCGCTGCTGCACCAGCGACCCGAACACCTCACGGTCGCCCTCGAAGCCGTACGCGTCGAGCAGCAGATGGAACCGCCGCGACCCTTTAGGTCCACGGTCAAATTACGGTTTAACCTGGTGGCGGGGGCAGGATTTGAACCTGCGACCTCTCGGTTATGAGCCAAGTCGGCACCGTTCAACACCGGGCACCATTTGGCGGCCCTCGCCCGGTCTTCCCAAGCAGGATCCGGTTTCGAATGGATCATTTGGCGTGACCGGGCAGACCGAGCGGATTGAGCACGGCGGAGATGGCCACAAGCAAGGTCGGCGGGGCTGCAGGTGACCACGGTCAACAAGGCGCACTCGCGTCGTGGAATGGCACCTCGCCTCCCGATCCGCCCTCCGGCGGCCAGGTCTGGCACCGCCTGTCCCAGGCGGACAACTGGCAGATCAACGCGTGCTGCAATCATGGCCGCCGTCCGGCTCGCGGCCCAACCGAGGGCCGGGCTTACTCCGGCCGTAAAGCCGCAGCTGGCAACGCCAATGGAAGCAATGCCTTGCCGGCGGGCACACTGTGGGTGTGGCAGATTCGCTGTGCCCCGTTGTGGTGGGGCGGGACGCGGAGGCCGGCGTGTTGCAGGCGGCACTTGCCGCGGCAGACGATGGCGCGGGCGGCTTGGTGTTTCTCACTGGCGAGCCGGGCATCGGCAAGTCGCGGCTGGCCCGTGAGGTGGCCGGCCAGGCCCTGGCCCGCGCGGCGACGGTGGCCACGGGCCGGGCAGTGCCCGCGAGCGCCAGTACGCCGTACCGGCCGCTGACCGAGGCGCTGCTTCAGCTGCTGCGGGATCGCAGCTTCCCCGACGACCCCGGTCTGGCGCCGTGGCTGCCTGCGCTCCGCGCGATCATCCCGACCGTCGGCGATGGCCATGGCGGTGACCATTCCCCGGCAGTGCGGGGCGAGGCGGTGCTGCAGTTGCTGCGGCGGCTGGCTCGGCCGGGCACGCTGGTTGTGGTGCTTGAGGATCTGCACTGGGCTGATCCCGACACGCTCGGGGTTGTCGAGTACTTGGGCGATAATCTCTCGGCCGAGCCGGTGCTATGCCTGGCGACGATCCGGAGCGGACCGCCGTCCGCCGCGATGGACCTGGCCGTCCGGCTGCATGGGCGCCGGGGCGCGACACTCCTCCCGCTCGGCCGGCTCAGCGACGAACATGTTGCCGGCATGGTGCGGGCGTGCCTGCCCGATCCGGGTGACGAGGTCATCGCCCGGGTGCAGCAGACGGCTGATGGCGTGCCGTTCCTGGTTGAGGAAATGCTGGCATCACCGGGAGTGCCGAGCTCGTTCGCCGACACGGTGCGGGCGCGCCTGGCCGGGCTTGGCGGCGATGAGCGCCTGGTGCTCTACACGGCCGCAGTTCTCGGCCGCCATTTCGACTGGCGGCTGCTGCCGTCGGCGACGGGGTTGCCGGCCGGTGTCGTATCCGGCGCTCTCGAACGCGGGATCGGCTCCATGATCCTGGCTGTCGACGGTGACGCATTCCGGTTCCGGCACGCCCTGACCCGGGAAGCGGTCGCTGGTGAGCTGCTGCCGCCGCGGCGCGCCGCCCTCGCCGCGGGTGCGCTGGCGGCCGTCGATGCCGCACACCCGGAGCTGGCTGGCCCGTGGCGCGATGTGGCCGCGGACCTTGCGGCCCAGTCTGGCGACCGGGAGCGGGCCGGCGCCCTCCTGATCGCCTCTGGCCGGGAATCGCTCGGCCGTGGCGCGCTGGCCACCGCGGTCGGCACGCTGCAGCGTGCTGCCGGGATGCTTGACGACGCCGATGCTCGCGCGCCTGCGGAGTCGCTGCTTGTTGAAGCCCTGGCGCTGGCCGGACGGGTAGACGAGGCGATGATCATCGGGGACCGCCTCATCGCCCAGCTCGGCCGGGGAGGCTCGGCCGCCACGGCACGCGCCGGGATCCATCTCCGGCTGGCCCACGCCGCGGTGGATGGAACGCGATGGGCGGCTGCCACCATGCATCTGGACGCCGCGAAGGGATTGCTGGCTGCGGGGCCGCGCCCGGCGCTCAGCGCCCATGCGGCGATACTCGACGCTGAGATCGCCTTCGCTGCCAACGACGTCGCCCGGGCCCGCCGCCAGGCCGAGGACGTGCTCGCTGCCGGTGATGCGAGCCCGGAGGTGTGCTGCCACGCGCTCGAGCTGCTAGGCCGCAGTCAGCGCATCAACGATCTCGGCGCGGCACGAGATACCTTCGAGCGCGCGCTGGCTGTTGCCGATGGCGCTCAGCTGGCAATATGGCGGCTGCGAGCGCTGCACGAGCTGGGCACCATCGAAATATTCGACCACGCGGGCACGGTCCGCCTGGCCGAGGCGCGCCGGACCGCAGACGAGCTCGGTGCCCTTAGCACGGGTGCAGTGATTGACCTCCAGCTCAGCGCCGCATTCATCACCCGGTTCGCGCTGGACGAGGCCGCACAGCACGCCCGGTCAGCCCTGGCCATCAGCGAACGGCTCGGCCTGGCCAAGGTCCGGGCGATCGTGTTGCTGTTCCTCGGGGAGATCCACGCGCTCCGCCGCGAGCGTGCGGAGATGGAGCGGTTTTTCGCGCTCGCCGGCTCGGCCGCGCCCGGTGATGCCGAGGTCGAGGGCAGCGCCTGGGCCGGCGGGCGGGGAATGATCGCGCTGCTGGACGACGACCGGGCCGGCGCGATTCAGGCTCTTGGCCGCGGTATCTCCATCCTGAACACGCTGCCGCAGCAGGGACCCGCGGCCTACCGGGGCCTGTGGCCGCTGCTGCTGGCCGCCGGCGGCGACCCGCGCGCCGCGGAGGCGATCGCAGAAGCACGCCGCCTTGGCCAGACCGTCAACCGGGCCAACCGCGGCATGCTGGGGTACGCCGAGGCGATCCTGGCTGGCCGGGACGGCAACCGGCAGCGCGCCACTGAGGCGGCCAGGACCGCTGACGGCGAGCTTGTCCACTTCCCGGTCTGGGCCGACCTGGCGCGGCTGTGCGCGGCAGAGCCTGCGCTGGCCGACGGCTGGGGGCAGCCCGAGCGCTGGCTTGAGGCCGGGGCCGAGTGCTTCGCCGCCCACGGTATCGAGCCGCTGGCCGATCGCTGCCGTCAGCTGCTGGCCGGCTCCCGGCCAAGCCGCTGGATCCGGCTCGGCATCACCGCGCGTGAGGCCGACGTTCTCCGCCTGGTGGCCGAGGGCCTGCCCAACCGGCAGATCGCGACCCGGCTGCATGTCTCGCCCCGCACCGTCGAGAAGCATGTCGAGAGCCTGCTGCGCAAGACCTCCGCCCGGTCCCGAACCCAGCTCGTCGTCATCGCGGGACCGGAGGTCACCGCCATCGGCGAGCAGCTACGCGGAAACACGTAGGACCGCCGCCCGGCGAGTTTCGTGTTCTCGCCGATGCGTCCCATCTGCGGCCGGGCGCACGATGCCTGCAAGAAGCCAAATCAAGGAGGCATCGCAATGGGTTCAGCAGAACAGCAGGGCAAGCTATGGGGTCCCGGGGCACGCGACTGGGCGGAACTCAACGAGCCGACCTGCACACCGTTCTATGAGGCGGTCTTCGACGCCATCGCCGTCAGGCCCGGCATGACGCTGCTCGACGCGGGATGCGGTGGCGGGTTCGCGCTGCAGCTCGCGGCAAAGCGCGGTGCGGCCGTGACCGGCTTCGACGCATGCGCTCCGCTGCTCGCCATCGCCCGTGAGCGGGTTCCCGGCGCCGATATCCGCCAGGGCGATCTGGAGGTGCTGCCGTTCGCCGAGCTCACCTTCGACGCCGTCACCGCGTTCAACTCGGTCCAGTACGCGGCAGATCCGGTCACCGCTCTGAGGGAGATCCGCCGGGTCGCCAAGTCCGGCGCACCTGTTGGGATTGTCACCTGGGGTGCGCCCGAGCGCTGCGAGAGCCGGGTGATCCTCGCTGCCATCGGCGGCCTGCTCCCCCCGCCGCCGCCGAATGCGGAGGGACCATTCGCGCTGAGCGTGCCAGGAAGGCTGGAAGAGCTGGCCGCTGCAGCGGGCCTGGTCCCGGAGCAGGCGGACGAGGTGCCGACCCCGCTGATCTATCCCGACCTGGCCACCGCAGTACGCACGCAGCTCTCATCGGGGCCGGCCCTGATGGCCATCGAGCACGCTGGCGAACAGGCCACCCGTGACGCCCTGGTGGCGGCGTTCGCCGACAGCCGCCAGCCCGACGGCAGCTACCGCCAGGACAACTCGTTCCGTTACCTGATCGCCCGGGCGTGACCAGCGCGCTGCCGCCAGGCCCGCCCATTCGAAAGATCCTGATCCTGCCGCCATCCACCAACCGGAGGTACCGCCATGACTTCTGAAGACACCCGTGCAGCTGGCACGGCCTACTGGTTCCTCGACACACTCGCCGTCGTGCACAGCGCGAAGCCGCCACTGGTCATCGAGGTAACCGTGCCACCCGGCGGCTCCCCGCCGCTGCACGTCCACGATGACCTCGACGACTCCTCGTACCTGCTCGACGGGAGGCTCGCGGTGCGCTGCGGCGAGCGCAGCTTCCGCTGCGATCCCGGGGCCTACCTGCCGCAGCCGCGCGGTGTCCCGCACACGTTCCGGGTACTGGGCAGCCGACCGGCCCGGATGCTCCTGATTCACGGCGACGACTCCTTCCTTCGCCTCATCCGCTCCCTCGGCATTCCCGCGCCAAACCGCACACTGCCCTCCGGTATGGCTCCCGTCGCCCTCCAGACGCTGGAGCGGGCTATGGCCGAGGTCGGCGTAAGCGTCGTCGGCCCCTCGATGACCGCGCAGGAGGCAGACACGATCGCGGCAGCCAGCGCCATGCCGGACATCGCCGAACTGCATCGCCGTGCCCTCGCTGCCACCGGGAAGGTCCTCGCCGGTATCGGGCACCGCCAGTGGGCCGCGCCCACGCCCTGCGATGGCTGGGACGTGCGTGCCCTGGTCAACCACCTGGTATCCGGCAACCTCTGGGCCGCCGAGCTGGCCCGTGGGAAGACCACCACCGACGTCGGCGACCGCCTCGACGGCGACCTGCTCGGCGCCGACCCGCGACGCGCCTACGACACCTCGGCAGCCGCTGCCGCCGCCGCCTTCGCCGCCCCCGGCGCGCTCGAAGCGTCCTGCGCGGTCTCCTACGGTCCCGTCCCCGGCTCTGTATACGCCGGCCACCGCTTCCTCGACGTGCTCATCCACGGCTGGGACCTGGCCATCGCCAGCGGCCAGGACACAACACTCGATCCGGCCCTTGTCGACGCCTGCCACGACGTAGTCGCGCCTCAGGCCGACCTGCTGCGCGCCAGCGGCGCGTTCGGTGAGAAAATTGAGCCGCCGGGTGCGAGCGACGCTCAGACACGCCTGCTCGCCACACTCGGCCGGCGCGTGTGAACCAGCATGGCACCAGCCCTGCAGCCACCCGATGAGACCCCGTGCTCCCATCGTCAGGCGCCGCGTTCCAGCACCACCCCCGCTGTTGACGACTACCGGGACCACACCAATCCTGCCAGCGGGTCGCTACAGGCCCGCGGCCGCGAGAGCCCATCTGCGGCGGTCCGCCACCAGAACGCCGCGACAACTAACAAGATCGGCCTTAAGTCGCGATCGCATCCGTCGGCGTCCACTGAGCGCTTCCACAGAGCGCCGATCATCCGATCTGGACCCTCGCTGCGGTCAAGCTTCGGGCCGCCGAAGGCGTGCCGAACGGCGGAACTTTCTCGGCTAACTTGCCCGCTCACGTAAGGTCAGGGCCTGTGGAGCGCGTTAGGCCGCCCGGTGGCTACTCGACAGGTCTGGCCGAGCCCGCGGCGCGGTCGGTCCAGGAGATCTGCGACCAGGGCCGCCGGGTGACCTTCACCTGGTTCGATGCTCCGTTCCGCCCCGAGCCGCCGCACTCCAACCAGGCCTACGGCATCTGCTTCACCCAGGCCGGGATGATCGTCCTGGGTGCCTGCGATGTCGATGGCGAGCGGTACTGGAGCCTGCTTGGCGGCGGGGTCGAGCCGGGCGAAACACTGGAGGACTGCCTGGCCCGGGAAGTGCTGGAGGAAGGCTGCGCTCGCGTCGTCGAGAGCCGCTACATCGGCTGCCAGCGTGTTGACGATCCTGAGCACCCGGTTGGGCCCTGGCGCTACTACCAGAGCCGCTTCTGGGCTCGGGTCGAGCTCCTGCCATGGGACCCGCAGCACGAGGTCGACGAGCGCCGCCTGGTCCGGCCTGAAGACTTTCTCCAGGCTCTGAGCTGGGGCTCGGCCCCCAGTGCTGCCATCATCCTTAAGGAGGGGCTCAAGGCCGAGGCCGGGTACAGACACGGCTGACGGCCCAGCGGCTGCGGTGCCAATCCCCCGCAGGCTGGGCCAGCCGAGGCCCCAGCAAGACGATGAGGCCCTCACCGTAAACCGGCCCCCAAAGCAAGACCAGGTCAGCGACCAGGCCGATTTACCGGGCGCACGATAGCGCCCGACCGCCGAGTACGAGCGGCAGGCAGCGAATGCCGGGAGCGTTGTGGAAGGTGGGCAGATCGTCCCGTTCGGGCGCCTCGACCGTTCCATGTGATCATCGCCGATCGCCGTGCCGTTGACGGCCATCTGAGCCGGCGTCAGGGCCGTCGGCCAGCTTGCGGGGGCGATCCGTACCCACCGGGCATGTGCAGCGAGGTGAGACATCCAGAAAAATGCGATGAGGCAGAAGATTGTTTTCAGGATCGAGCCACAAGCTGACGCCACCATGGAGGAACCTGATGCGAAGAGGCAGCGGCCAGGCCGGCAATCCGCCAGCAGCCGGTCAGCAGGCCGAGCCGGCTATCAGCTCCCCGTCCTCTGCAAACCGGTTGGTCGTTTGGCATAGCGATCTCGCGGCCTGGCTCGACCGGCTTGGCTGGCTCCGAACTTCGAGCGACTGGCTGACCGCCGTGCTGGGGCCAGTCCGCGAACGGCACCAGGACAATCTTGTCCTTGAGCTGCTGCATGGCGGTCGATGGGTCGGCCACCCGCTGCACCCGGCACTTAGCGACCTGCCCATCGGGCTCTGGGCGGGTGTCATGGTGCTGGACGCTGCAGACCGCGACCCGGCTCCCCGGCGCGGCCTCGACGCCGCAGGCATGCTTAGCGCGGCCGGCATCCTCGCCGCGGGCGTTACCGCCCTTACCGGCCTGAATGACTGGGCCGTCAGCGAAGATCAGGACCGCCGCGTTGGGCTCTTCCACGGTCTCCTCAATACGGTGGCTCTTGGGCTGCAAGGTGCCTCCCTAGGCACCCGGATGGCCGGCCACCGTAGTACGGCACGGGCGTTGGGTGCGGCCAGCCTCACGGTCACGGCCGCAGCCGGTTACCTCGGCGGTCATCTCGTGTTCACCAAAGGTGTGATGGTCAACCGGGTGGCGTGGGCCAGCGGGCCGCGACGGTGGACCCGTGTGCTGCAGGAGGCCGACCTGCCGGACGACTCGGCGACCGCTGTCGAGGCCGAGGGTCGTCAGATCTTGCTGTACCGCCACCGCGGCAGCCTTTACGCCATCGACAACATCTGCAGCCACGCCGGTGGCCTGCTTAGCCGCGGCCCGGTCGCAGACCTGACCGTGACGTGCCCGCTGCACGGGTCCCGCTTCGCGCTCGCCGACGGCTGCGTCCGCCGTGGCCCGGCTAGCCAGCCGCAACCCGTCTTGCCAACCCGGATCCGCAACGGCTGGATCGAGGTGCGCGGCAGCCAGCCGGCACCCCGGCGGCCCGCAAACGAAAGGACACAGCCATGACGTTCGTAGTCGTCGCGAACCTGGACGATCTAGAGGTCGGAGACACCATGCTCGTTGACGAGTTGCGCGAACCGATCTGCCTCATCCGCCTCGATGATGACGACGTCAGGGCGATCCACAACACCTGCACCCACCAGCAGCAACCTCTGCATGAGGGCACCCTCCAGGACGATGACACACTGGTCTGCGCCGCCCACGCATCACGCTACGACCTGACTACCGGCGAGGCCGTCGGTGTGTTTGCCTGCGGCCCTATCCCGGTTTACGCATGCAAGATCGAAGACGACGCAATCTTTGTCGACATTGACCAGCAACTGAACGACGCACCCATCCCTCGTCCTCCAGCACCCGGGTCGCTGGGCGCGCGCTAAGGCCTGGCAGGCCAACGACAACGGTGGTCCGGCGCAGCGACTGGATGTGCAGAGCGCCGACTGTGCGGCTCAAGGGCATTCTAAAGATTGGGGAGGTGTCGCCGCGCAGATCGAGCAGATCGGCATGACGGACTGCTTGACGCACGCTCAAAATTGAACGTGACTGCCTTGCATAGCAAGCGGCTGTAGGTGGTAATGTACCCAGTTGGGCGGCCATCATAGGTTTCGCGAACTTTTTCTGCGAGAATCCGGGACAGAAAAGCCGGCTCGGCGACGGCGATCACGGTGGACGGGGACGATGTAGTGGCGGTCATCGGGCACCTCCGGATCCGGCTGAGACCCGGAAGGCTGGGCTAGCGGCGGGCCCCAGCGACGACGACTCACCACACCGTGAGCCCGGCGCGGTGATCACGCAAGGTCACGGCGGCCAACTTGATGGTCGCCGGGATCGCCGACTCGGTGCGGCTGGGAATGGCGTTCTCCCGGGAGGTCGCCTGCGCACAGAACATGCGGTTGTGAGGGTGTGCCGTACGGGACCGCCGGTCCCGCACCTCTGGCCCTAGACGGGCGGCACGATGGTGGCCACGGTGCGGATCAGCTGCCGAAATCGCCGGACCGGCTCGGTGTCGCCGGTGATGTCGAGGTCGAGGTCGGGGCTGGCGAAGATGAAGGCGGCCAGGGCCTGGGTGGTCGCGGTGATCGTGACGTCGGCCTGCGCGGGCGGGACCCCGGCGGTTAGGGACCACTGGCGGCCGTCGCTTTCGACCAGGTAGTCGTCGCCGTCGAGCCGGAAGTGCCAGCGGGCTGGCTCGTGGTCGTCGGCGGTGCGTTCGATGGCCTGGGTGACGGTGCGGAGCAGGTGCTCGGCGTGCAGCGGCTCGCCGGCCCGGGGCCAGCGCCATTCGTGCCGCAGCCCCCACCAGCTGAGCGCGTCTATGACGGGCTCGAGACTGGCTCCGGCCGGTGTCAGGCGGTAGAAGACCTCCCGTCGGCCCGGCTCGCGGTCGGCGGCCACGATCCCGGCGTCCTCAAGCTCGCGCAGGCGCTGGCTGAGCGTCTTGGGAGTGATCCCGCCGAGGCGGTCCATCAGGTCGGTGAACCGCTTGGCGCCGGTGAGCAGGTCGCGGATCACCAGCAGGCTCCACCGGTCGCCGACCCGTTCCAGAGCGCGCGCGACCAGGCAGAAGTGGTCGTAGGTACGAACGTTCCGAGTCACGTCCTCATAATACTAGTTGACAGATACTATCTACAAGCTACTAGTTTGTAGATATCAACTAGAGGAGGACGTCATGTACGACCCACCCGCCTATCTATGGGCACTCACCATCGCCGGAGTCATTGCGATCCTTGCTGTGACCTGCGTCGTGCTGTACGACGGCGCGGTGCGGGCCGGCCTGGGCCGAAGGCGCGCGGCGCTGCTCGCCGGGGGCGCGGCCGTCGTGCTCGGCGGCTGGTTCACCGCCAGCGCGGTGATCGCGGGTCACGGCTGGTATCACACGCGGCTCGGCCACGGGGTGCCGTGGATGCCGGTCGCGGTGGTCGGCTTCCTGGGAACGCTGCTGGCCCTCAGCCGGGTGCCGGTCGTGGCGCGCGCCCTGGCCGCGCCGGGCATGGTGCGCCGTCTGGAGCTGCCGCACTCGTTCCGGGTGGCGGACGGGGTGGCCTTCCTGCTCATCATGGCCCTCGGCCATCTGCCCCCGCTGTTCGCCCTGCCCGCGGGCCTGGGCGACATCGCCACC
>Ga0335078_10014000_pt1 | contig 11886 bp, 11 predicted proteins | sample Lox_Sample_32_FD_206711 | JGI IMG/M metagenome (GOLD analysis project Ga0335078, IMG submission 206711) | Soil microbial communities from Loxahatchee National Wildlife Refuge, Florida, United States - Lox_Sample_3.2 | ecosystem: Environmental > Terrestrial > Soil > Wetlands | place: USA... | reverse complement strand
GGATTATCCGCTTTCGCATTTCGGGCCCTGGCTCGCAGCCGTTTTCACGATCGGAGCTTTGACCGGGCTCATGCGGCGCCGCGCCGAAGCCGATGGCGGTCTTTCCCCTTGGCTCGCCTGGGGCCTCCTCGCCTTTCTCATCGGGCTCGTCGTCGCGGGCGTCGCAGCCTTGCAAGGCCGGGCGGGCCTGTGGCTCGATTCGGGGCTCGCCGCTTACGCGGCCTTCCTGCTGGGCGCCGTCGTCGGCGCGCTCGGGCGCGGCGGGCGCCTTTCCGAGCATCGGGAGTGGGCGCTGGGACTGCTGCCCGCGACGCTCGTCTGGATCGGCGCCGCTACGGTCGAGATTCCCAAGATCGAGACCTCGCTGAAGGCCTCTATTGGAGCCGCGCTGGCGCGGGCCGGCGCGCAATCGCTCGCTTTCCTCGTCGAGGGCCAGGACGTCGCACTCGACCGGGACAATCCAGCGAGCGCGGGCTTGCGCCCCGCCGTGGCGAGTCTGGACGGCGTGCGCCTCGTCGGCCTCGGCGAGGTCGCGCTGCGCGGTGAAGCGGCGGCCCAGACGCCCGCCTCCCGAGCGACCCCCGAGACGCCCGCCGCCCTCGAGGAGCCGAGCCGGATGACCGCGAGCCCGCCTGGCTGGGTCGATCCCGTGACCGCCGCAAAGCGCGCGGCGGACGCCGCCGGCCCGCGGGCGGAGTTTCTCGAGGACGCGCGGCGGCAGGCCGACAAGCTCGCGCGCGGCCGAGCGCCGTCGGGAACGGACGCCGCAAATATGGCCGGCGGCGATCGGACCGGCTCGATCGCGCCCGCCGCCCAAGGCCTCACGCCGGAGCAGCGCGGGGCGCGGCTCGAGGCCGCCCGCGACTATCTCGCCAAGCTTCCGGCCGCAGGCCCGCTCGAGCTTCCGGCCTGCCAGGCGGCGCTCAACGCGACGCAGACGGTGAGCAAGGCGCCGTTTGCGAGCGGGAGCGCCGAGATCACGCGCGCCGCGGCGGGCTCGCTGGACGCTCTGACATCGATCCTGCGTCGCTGCCCCGACGCCAGGGTCGAGATCGCCGGCCATACGGACAATGTCGGCGACGAGGCGAGCAATCAGGCGCTATCGCAGCAGCGCGCCGAGGCGATCCGGCGTTATCTCATGCTGAAGGGCGTTCCTGCCGCGCGCCTCTCCGCCGTCGGCTATGGCTCGAAGCAGCCGATCGCGCAGAACGACGACGAGGCAGGGCGCGCCGACAACCGCCGCATCGAGTTCTTGTTGAAGTGACCGCACGCCGATCCGTCGCTTACGGGTCGCCGAGGAAAGCTCTTGAGAACCGGCAAGCCAGCAGCTTCCACGGCGCTTTCGATGCGCTATGCTGGCCTCGCGGGGGCGAATCGCAAAAATGGGCAAGCCGACCTATTACGAATTTTTCGCCGGCGGCGGCATGGCGCGCGCCGGGCTGGGCGAGAGCTGGCGCTGCCTCTTCGCCAACGACTTCGATGCGAAGAAAGCGGCCGCCTATCGCGATAACTGGGGCGGCGACGAATTCTTCCTCGGCGACGTGCGCAAGATCGAGACGTCGCAATTGCCCGGGGTCGCCGATCTCGTCTGGGCGTCCTTCCCGTGTCAGGACCTCTCGCTCGCCGGCCGCGGCGCAGGGCTTGCGGGCGAGCGCAGCGGGAGTTTCTGGCCTTTCTTCGACCTCGTGCGGGGCTTACGCCAGGAAGGGCGCGCGCCGCGGCTGCTGGCTTTTGAGAATGTCTGCGGGACGCTCACCTCGCACGGCGGCAAGGATTTCGCGGCGATCTGCGAAGCGCTGGCGGAGGAGGGCTATCGTTACGGTGCCCTCGTCATCGACGCGTCGCTTTTCGTGCCGCAGTCGCGGCCGCGGCTCTTCATAGTCGCGGCGGAGGCGTCGCTTGCGATTGTTCCGGCTCTGAGGGCGCAAGATCCCGCCGGACCTTTTCATCCCCCCAGGCTCGAAACCGCGCTGGCGCGCCTTTCGGAAGCGGCGAGGCGGGGCTGGGTTTGGTGGCGGTTGGTCGAGCCGCATAAGCGCAATCTCTCGCTCGCCGAGCTCGTCGAGGCGCGCCCGCGCGACGCGGCGTGGCGCTCTGAGGAGGAAACGCGCGCGCTCGTCTCGCTGATGAACGCGACCCATCGCGAGCGGCTCGCCGCGGCGCAAGCGGCCGGGCGGCCGGTCGTCGGCGCCGTCTATCGGCGCACGCGCTACTCGCCCGCCGGCGAGAAGAGCCAGCGAGCCGAGGCGCGTTTCGACGGGCTCTCGGGCTGCCTGCGCACGCCGGCCGGAGGCTCCAGCCGGCAATTCCTGCTCTTCGTCGAGGGGGTGCGGCTGCGCTCGCGGCTGATCTCGGCGCGGGAGACGGCGCGGTTGATGGGCCTTCCCGACGACTACCGTCTGCCGTCCGGCTACAACGACGCCTATCACCTGACTGGGGATGGGGTCGTCGCGCCGGCGGTCCGGCATCTGAGCCGCCATCTCCTCGAGCCCCTCCTGCACGTCGCCGCGCAGCGGCGAGCCGCGTGACGGCGGAAGACCCAGCCCGTCGTTCCGCCACGATGCGCGCGGTCAAATCGCGCGACACGACGCCGGAGCTGACCGTTCGGGCGCTGCTGCGGCGCTTCGCGCCCTACTACCGGCTGCATCGCAAGGATGTCGTCGGCACCCCCGACATCGCCTATCTCGGCACAAAGCGGGCGATCTTCGTGCATGGCTGCTTTTGGCACGGCCATGACTGTGCGCGCGGCGCGCGCCTGCCGAAAGCTAACGCCGATTACTGGCGCGCCAAGATCGCGAGAAACCGCGCGCGCGACGCGGCGAATGCTGAGAAGCTTCGCGCCGCCGGCTGGCGGGAGATGACTGTGTGGGAATGCGAGCTCAAGGACCTCGAAGCGCTGGAGGCGAGGCTCAAGGCGTTTTTGCAATAGAGAAAAGCCTTTCTTGGCCGCTCCAGTGGCCGCGCGCGGATTCCCAACGGCGTCAGTTTGGCCTTGCCCAAAACGCAACGCTGGGGTTCCCAAGCTAGCTGGACCTTGTCAAAGACTCGCTGTTAGAGGAAACTTCGGCCCGGGTCGGGAGCCATCCGGCGACCCCCATAGCGTTTTCCGCCAAAGTGAGGACGCCGGTTTGGTGGAAAACACGTGAAAACAGGGAGTTATACCGGCTTCCGCTCCAATCTGAGCGGAGGCCGCGTAGAATCGTTCCCGGTGGATGTGGAGGGGAGACGATGCTGAGAATGCTGTGCAAGTTTGCAGGGGTTGCGCTCGTGGCGGGCTGTTTCTGGGCCGGCGCAGTGGGGTCAGTGTCGGCCGATGAAAAGAAATGCAGCACGTCCGGCGGCGACTCTCAATGCCATGGGCTCGTAGCGGGCGTCGCACAGTGTAGCGTCACAGGAACGACAATGCGCAACAATGGGACTTGCGAATTCCAGTCTGGCAATTCGGGCCCATGCATATGCAAATGCAATGTGACGTCCTGTCACTGACTCTCGGTCAGGGGCGGCGCTTCGGCGAGAGGTCACGCGCGGCGGTTTCTCGGCGTCGGCGGGAATGCGAACAGCGCGCACGCTGAAAATATCCAATATTTTAGCAGCTCAAGACGCCCTACGTCCCAGGGCGAAGAACGTGGCCTAAAAGCGCGATCAATCCCCGTGCCGATGGGCTCGCGCGGGCGGGCGAAGCGCCAAAATAAGAAGGCGGAAGCGGTCCCGCAGGATCGCCTCCGCCTCGACCGATTCGCGTCCCTCCCTCCGCCTCGGGCGGTAGTTTTGGGCACGCGCGGGGCGCGTTTTCACCGCGGCTCAGTTCACGCAGGTCAGGCTGCGCGTGAGGTGGACGCCGCCGCTCTTTCCCGCAACCTTGGTCACGGCGAGCGTGCAGTCTTCGTCCTCCGCGTCGAATGCGCGGCCGACCCGGATGGTCGGCCCGCTGCCCAATGGCCTCATTCCTTTCGCGGACTCGCCCGACGTCACGCCCGCCCCCGTCCGGGTCCCGGCGGTTGTCGCGATGCCGTTTTCCTTGCCGATCGACGCCGAAGGCGTAGCCGCGACTGCTGCGCAAAGTCCCGCGGCTAAAGTTATGGCGAAGACAGCTCGCGACGTGCGGCTGGCGAAAGGATTGTCCCGCGAAACGACCATCAGGCACCCCTCTCGGCTTCGAACAAGGAACACCCCCTCCTGGGGAGCGGTTAGGCTCCCTTCGGTGTTCCCGTAAGGGTTTCAACGCGACAGGGCGGCCTTGGTTGCACCAGGGACAAAAAATTTACCTTAGCGATCGGTCAGCGCTTCAAGGCTGCGATCAGGCTCGAGGTGTCCCAGCGCGCGCCGCCCATTTGCTCGATTCGGGCGTAGAATTGGTCGACGAGGGCCGCGACAGGCAGCTCCGCGCCGTTTCGCCGCGCCTCCTCGAGGCAGATCGAGAGGTCCTTGCGCATCCACTCGACCGCGAAGCCGTGGTCGAATTCGGCCCTGAGCATGGTCGCCGAGCGGTTCTCCATTTGCCAGGACTGCGCCGCGCCGTTCTTAATGAGGTCGACGACGGCCATTCCGTCGAGCCCGGCGCGCGTCGCGAAGTTCAGCGCTTCGGAGAGGCTTTGGATCAGGCCGGCGATCGCGATCTGATTGACCATTTTGGTGAGCTGGCCGGCGCCCGCTGGCCCCATCAGGCGGCAGGCCTTGGCGTAGGCGGCGATGACCGGCTCGACCCTCGCGAAAACTTCAAGCTCGCCGCCGCACATCACGGTGAGCTGGCCCTTTTCGGCTCCGGCTTGGCCCCCGGAGATCGGCGCGTCGAGGAAACCGAGGTCCCGCTGTCGGGCGGCTGCGAAGAGCTCGCGCGCGACCTTGGCGGAGGCGGTGGTGTGATCCGCGAAGATCGCGCCTTTGCGCATGCCGGCGAAGGCGCCGCTCTCGCCCAGCGTCACCTGGCGCAGATCGTCGTCATTACCGACGCAAGAGAAGACGAATTCCGCGCCCGCGGCCGCCTCGGCCGGCGTGGCGGCGGCGCGCGCGGCGAATTCCTTCGCGAAACGCTGCGCTTTCGCGGCGGTCCGATTATAGATGGCGAGACGATGGCCGGCGCGAGCCAGATGGCCGGCCATGGGGCAGCCCATGACGCCCAGACCGATAAAGGCGACGTCGCAGCTTTGGGTCATGCGCAGGCTCCGATCCAGTTCCTGGCGGCGGGCCTAGCGCGAATTCTTCTCGATAAGAAGCCGCGCCGAGCCAAAATCTTGGGCGAGAGCCTTACGAAAGATTCATCCCCTCTCCACTGGCGCGCAAGGCTCGATCCCCCATCTTCCCAGGCATAGGGTCGCCTCTCGGCCCTAGCCGCGCGGCCCCTCCCCCGCGGCGAAACTCGGGCGCCGTCGGCGAAGCCGACGGCGTCTTTTCCTGGAAATTCCTGGAGACCAGTTACCATGTCCAACCCCGCTTTTCGGGCTTCCTCTCAAAAGTTCCGCCGCCGTCTCCTCGGCGCCGCGGCGGCCCTGGCGTTGATCGCCGGAGGCTCGAGCGTCGCCCTTCCCCCCCTCGCACAGGCCGAGGCGCTGGCGCCGCAAGCCGCTTCGGGTCCCTCCTCTTTCGCAGACGTCGTCGAGCGCGTGAAGGGCGCGGTCGTCGCCGTCAAGGTCAAGGCGGAGGAGGCCCAGGGTTTCCCCGGCACGGGCGAAGGCGAGGAGGGTCAAGGCCCAGAGCTCTCGCCGGACGATCCGCTCTATTACTTCTTCAAGCGCTTCGGTGAAGGTCGCGGGGGCATGCCCCACAAGCACCTCACGCAATCGCAAGGCTCGGGCTTCGTCATCAGCGCCGACGGCTATGTGGTGACGAACAATCACGTCGTCGAGCACGCCAAGGAGGTCGAGGTCACCTTCGACAACGGCAAGACGCTGCCGGCGAAGGTTATCGGCACGGACAAGCGCACGGATCTGGCCTTGCTCAAAGTCAACGACGGCGGCAATCTGCCCTATGTCGAGTGGTCGTCCACCGCGCCGCGCGTCGGCGACTGGGTCATCGCGGTCGGCAACCCCTTCGGCCTCGGCGGCACGGTCACGGCGGGCATCGTCTCGGCGCGCGGCCGCGACATTCAGGCCGGCCCCTACGACGACTTCCTGCAGATCGACGCGCCGGTGAACCGCGGCAATTCCGGCGGTCCGACCTTTGACGAGCGCGGCGGCGTCGTCGGCGTCAACACGGCGATCTACTCGCCCTCGGGCGGCTCGGTCGGCATTGGCTTCGCGATCCCGACGGAAGTCGCCAAGGACGTGGTCGCGGCGCTCAAGGAGAAGGGTGTGGTCACGCGCGGATGGATCGGCGTGCAGATCCAGCCGGTGACGCAGGACATCGCCGACAGCATGGGGCTCAAGTCCACCAAGGGCGCGCTGGTCGCTTCGCCCGCGAAGGGCGGCCCCGCCGAAGCCGCCGGTCTGAAGTCCGGCGACGTGATCGTCTCCGTCAACGGCGAGAAAGTCGAGGGACCGCGCGAGCTTTCGCGCAGGATCGCGGCGCTCGGACCCGGCAAGTCGGTCGATCTGATCTATCTGCGCGGCGGTTCGGAGAAATCCGTGAATCTGAAGCTCGGCACGCTGCCCGCCGAAAGAGATCTGCGGGCGGAGGTCGGACCCGGCGAGGAGAGGGGCGGAACGCTGACCTCGCTTGGGATCGACGTCATGCCCGCCTCTCAGGTGCGGGGCGGCGCGGCCGGCGGCGAGGGCCTCTATGTCACGAACGTCGATCCGGAAGGCGCGGCGGCGCAGAAAGGCTTGCGGCGCGGCGACATGATCCTCGAGGCGGGCGGCAAGCCGGTCGACGCGCGCGCCGATCTCGTCCAGGTCTTCGACGCCGCGCGCAAGGAGGGCCGCAAGGCCGTGCTGCTGCGCGTGAAGTCGGCGGAAGGAACCCGGTTCGTCGCGCTGCCGGCAGGCGGCTGACGGGTTGCGTAAGGTTGCGCTTGCGTAGGGTTCTGGAAGAAGGGCCTTTCCCCGCGCGGGGAAAGGCCGCTTTTCGTTTCAACCGCGCTTGCGCTTGAGCCGGATGATCACGTCGCAGCCGACGATCTCCATGCCCTCTGGCGGCGCCGGCAGGCGCGCGAACTCCACCGAACTGTCGGCGGCGTCGAACATCCGGCCGGTGGCTTCGTCGATGAAGTGGTGATGCGGCGAGGTGCGGGTATGGAAATAAGTGCGCGGCCCTTGCACGGCGATCTGGCGGAGCAAGCCGGCGGCGGCGAACTGGTTGAGCGCGTTGTAGACGGTCGAGAGCGACATGCGCAGCCCCGCCTCGCGCGCTTCGGCGTGCAGAGCCTCGGCGCTGACGTGACGGTCGCCGTTCTGGCTGAACAGCAGCTTGCACAAGGAAAGGCGCTGCACGGTGGGGCGGAGGCCCGCGGCGCGCAGCTTCGCCTTCAGCGACGCCTCGGGAAGCGGTGTGCGACGCAGAGCTTCTACTGGCGTTGACGGCGCGCTTCGGCCGGTGGAAGGAATTTGCGTCACGTCGACTGCGCGGATTATTCCGCGCTCCCTTTTGTTGAACTCTAGGCTGGTCACTAGAGTTCAGCCCCGCCCCCCTGTCAAACAAATACCCCGACAGTGTAATCTTTCCAGAGAACACGGTCGGCTGCGCCATTCGGGCGTGGGCTTTTCCCGCAACGGCGGAGACTAGGATGCAATTTTCGAGCAACGGGCTTCGGCTCGACCGGCGCGCCCTCCTCGTCGGTCTGTTGAGCCTTGGCGCGGCGGGGCGGCCGGCTACCGCGCGGGCTGAGGATTTCCAGGCCTTCGTCCAGGGCCTCTGGCCGCAGGCCGAGGCCGCCGGCGTCTCGCGCGAAACCTTCGAGCGGGCGACCGCGGAGCTTGCGCCAGACCCCGGCGTCGTGGTCAAGCCCAAAGTCCAGTCCGAATTCACTGTCTCGATTCCGACCTATGTCGGGGGCGCCGCGACGAAAGCGCGCGTCGATCGCGGCCGGGCCCTTAAAAGCGAACTCTCGCCCGTCCTCCATGATCTCGAGAAGCGCTTCGGCGTTCCGGGCGAAGTTCCGCTCGCCATTCTCGCGATCGAGAGTAATTTCGGAACGGCGACCGGCGGATCGGACGTATTGCGCGTTCTGGCGACGCTCGCCTGGAAGGGCCATCTGACCGAGAAGCTCAAGGAGGAGTTCGTCGCGGCGCTGCTGATGCTACAGGACGGCTTCCCGCGTTCCCGGCTGCGCGGCTCTTGGGCCGGCGCGATGGGCATGCCGCAGTTCCTGCCCTCGACCTATCGGAAATTCGCGGTGCGTTATTCGGGTGAAGGAGCCCCGGACATTTGGGGATCGCGTCAAGACGCGCTCGCCTCGATCGCGAGCTTCCTATCGGGCTCCGGCTGGGTCTCGGGCCTCTCCTGGGGTTACGAGACGCGCGTGCCGGCAAACTTCGACTATGCGAATTTCGACATGGACTTCGCTAGGTTTCGCAGCCTCGGCTTTACGCGCGCCGACGGCGGCGCGCTGCCGGCGAGCGGCGCTGCGAGCCTCTACCTGCCGACAGGCGCCGCGGGTCCGGCCTTCCTCCTCACAGACAATTGGGAGGTCGTGCGCCTCTACAACACCTCGGACGCCTATGCGCTGGCCGTGGGTGTTCTGGGCGACGGGATCGCTGGCGGTGACACGCCTTCAAAACCCTGGCCGAAGGTCGCGCCGCTTGCGACGGCCGATATCGTCAAGATGCAGCAGGCGCTGGCGCGGAAGGGGTTCTATCAGGGCGCGCAGGACGGCAAGCTCGGTCGCGGCATGCGCAACGCCATTCACGCCTGGCAGCTTAAGGCCGGCGTCTCGCCGGCGGACGGATTTGCAACGCACGCGCTATTGGAGAAGTTGCTCGCGGGAGAATAAGCGTTTACGCGCAGCGTCGCCATTGTCGGGGTGAGGCCGGAGGCCTATCGTCTGGCGAGGCGGCTCAAAGGAGTCGCGAAGCGCAGTCGGGGAGGGTTCCATGACCGTGGCGATCCAGGATTCGGGTTTCGATTCGATTGGCGCCCGCCATGCCGGCTCGACAACAGCCCTGCGTTCGCCGCCCCGCGCGATTTGCGCCGGCTTGGAGCTCAAATTCGCGGTTCGCGATTGCTCGCTGGGCAAGGTCCTCGTCGCCGCGAGCGACAAGGGCGTCTGCTTTATCGCCCTGGGGGACGAGGCCGAGCCCCTCTTGACCAACCTTCGATCGCGTTTCCCGAAAGCGCGGTTTGTGCGCGGCGACGCCGGTTTCGAGACGCTCGTCGCCAAGGTCGTGAGCTTCGTCGAGGCGCCGGCCAGGAGCTTCGAGCTTCCGCTCGACATACACGGCACGGCGTTCCAGCGCCGGGTGTGGGCTGCGCTCCGGGAGATTCCGGCGGGTTCCACCGTCAGTTATGCGCGGATCGCGCGGCGTATCGGCGAGCCGAAATCGGTCCGCGCGGTCGCCGGAGCCATCGCCGCGAATAAGATCGCCGTGGCGATTCCTTGTCATCGCGTCCTGCACAGCGATGGCTCGCTCTCGGGCTTTCGCTGGGGCGTCGAACGCAAGCGCGCCCTCCTGGAGAAGGAAGCGGGAGTAAAAACCCGAATTGCTTAGCTTTCTAGGCGCGGCCGACCAATTTGCGCGAGAAGGCGTCCCAGACGGCCGCGGCCTGTGATAGAATGTGCATGGGTGCGGGGCGTCGGGAGACAGCGCAATGATTTGGAACGATCGCACGAAATTGGGAACCGTCATCGTGATTTCGGTTCTCGGCGGAATGATGTTTTTCTGGCTGGCGGTTCTGCTGCTCGCGATCGGCGCTTTCCTGATCGTCTGGGGCCAGGATCCGAAGCGCACTGAGGAATTTCTCGCCGGCCTGCCGGGCGGCCCTCATCTCGTGAAGGCCTTGGCCCAGGTCGATTCGGCGATCCCGTCGCGTCAGCCCTGAACCCGCGTCCAAAAAGCGCGAGCGCCAAGCGTGAGCCCAGGCGGATCGCTTGGATGCAAGCGAATCACCGAATCAGCGTTCTTGGGGATTGGGTCTCCCGGCTCCATGCGACCTCGTGGGGGAGGCAGAGCGTCATCGCCTGCTCCCCAGAAAATAATCTTGAGGCGCCATGTCTAGCGAGAGCGCGCCCGCTCGCTCGAAGGAGCGACGGGCGCGGTCAACTCAGCGGCCGATCTCGCGGCTGATTCCATTTTCCTGCTGATTGAGCACGCGCTGGTCGGCCGGCGTGATGTGGCCGCCGTTCTGGGACGCCATGTCGCGCTCCTCCTGACGCACGGCGCGGTCCTGCCGATGCAGGGCGCGGGCCTGACCCCTGGTGATCTCACCTTCCTTCAACTCTGTGTTGATGCGGGCGTTCTGATGGGCGAGGCGCCAGTTGACCTGCGCGCGGCGGGGATGGGCCTGCGCCCAGGTCTCGGCCGAGGCTGCTGTGAGGCCCGCGCCGAGCGAGAGAGCGAGAGCGGCGACGGCGACGCGCGCCGCGTTCGAGGAGCGGATCATGGAAGGATCGTCTCAACCCCGCTCGAAGCCTTTGCGAACCAAGGGCTTGCGAGCGTTACTGACGTTAGAGATCAAACACTTAGCGTCCACGGACGTAAATGGATGTTCACCGATGTTCACCCATATCCAGCTTGGGGATTGATAGGCCGAATGGTAGGCTCCATTTATGGGTGAAGGAGTTACCAATCATGGCAGCTATCAATCGACTGACCGACGCTCAAGTCCGCAACGCCAAGCCCGAAGTGCGGGAGGCGCTGGGGAGCCGAGGGCGACCGCTGAAGAACCCCACCCCGGAACAGCTTCAAAAAATCCCGCGTTTGACGAGAGAGCCGGACGGAGCCGGTCTTTGGTTGTGGGTCGAGCCGAACGGCGCAAAGAGCTGGCGTTTCATTTACACCTTCGCCGGCAAGCCAAAGCCCGCCCTCAGCTTCGGCCCCTATCCTTTGGTCTCGCTCTCAGAAGCCCGACAAAGGCGCGACGACGCCCTACGGCTGTTGCGCGAGGGGAAGGACCCTGCCCAAGAGAAGCGCGCTCAGAAGGCTGCGCAAGCCGCTCAGGCCACCGGCACATGGGGCGTTGTCGCCGCCGAGGTCGTGGAGAAGAAGCGCAAGGAATCCGCCGCTCCCGCCACATTAAAGCGGGCAGACCGGCTCATTCGTCTGGCCGCGCCCTTGCATAGCAGACCGCTAGCTGAAATCACCCCGCGTGAAATATTGGCGGTTTTGCAGCAATGCGAGCGCAAAGAAAACTATGCGACCGCCAACATCTTGCGCGGCTTCGTCGGCCAAGTCTTCCGCTTTGCAGTTGCGACGGGCCGGGCCGAAAGTGATCCGACGCGCGATCTTCGAGGCGCACTTGTAACGCCGAAGGTTAAACATCGTGCGGCCATCGTCAAACCCGCAGCCTTCGGCGAACTGCTCTGCGCCATTGACGACTATGCCACAAGAACGCCTGCGATAAAGCTGGCGTTGCAATTGTTGCCGCTGCTTGCCGTGCGGCCGGGAGAGTTACGCAGCGCCGAATGGGCCGAAATAGACTTCGAGGCGGCCTTATGGGAAATCCCCGCCAGCAAAACCAAGATGAAACGACCGCATCTTGTGCCATTAGCGCCGCAAGCCGTGGCGATTCTGCGCGAGTTGAAAGAATTGACCGGCTATGGTCGTTACCTCTTCCCGAATATTTTGCGCGGCAATGGCTTCATGTCGGAGAATATCCTGTCGAACGCCCTGCGTCGCTGCGGCTATAGCGCCGAGGAAATGTCGGCGCATGGTTTTAGAACAAGTTTCAGCAGCCAAGCAAATGAAAGCGGCCTATGGCATCCCGACTCGATTGAGCGACAATTGGGGCATATCGACCGCAACGCCGTTCGACGTGCATATAGTCGCGCTGATTATTGGGCCGAGAGGGTGCGACTTA
>Ga0335078_10013999_pt1 | contig 11887 bp, 12 predicted proteins | sample Lox_Sample_32_FD_206711 | JGI IMG/M metagenome (GOLD analysis project Ga0335078, IMG submission 206711) | Soil microbial communities from Loxahatchee National Wildlife Refuge, Florida, United States - Lox_Sample_3.2 | ecosystem: Environmental > Terrestrial > Soil > Wetlands | place: USA... | reverse complement strand
TGGGCGGATGGTGGGGATTGTCGGGGGACGATCCGAAGTCGAAGGGCCGCGTCGAGGGCTGGGATCCACTCTATTCCCGCTGGCCGAAGTGGAGCGAGCTTTACATTTACAGCTTGGTGCCGGAGAAGGGCGTGGCCTACTGGACCAACCTCAACATGTGGCAAGCGGAGACCGGTATCACTCCTTTCAAGAAGATCACCGCCCGGCTCACTTACTACCACATGGGGGCATTCCAGCCGTATGCGGGCAGCACGAAGATGTTCGGAACGGGTCTGGACCGCGGCGACAATATTCAGACGCGCATCGACTATGTCCACAACAGAAACTGGAAAGCAGACGTCGAGTGCGAGCGGCAGACTGCGGGCAACTTCTACTCGGTTCACGACGCAGGCTACTACTGCCAATTCCAGGTGTCGTATCTGGCTGCGACGAAGATCACCGCCAATCGGCTGAAACAGGCGCTGGGCTTCGGCTCTCCGCTCGGCGCTGCCGCCGGTCCGGATCAGAAATAGTGCTGGAGGACCCGGCCTACCTGGTCCACGGGAGGACTGTAAGCGGACACGGCCTGGCTCCTGCCGGCCGAGGCCTGCTGATCCTGCTGCTGGCGCAGTTCCTGCTGGGCGGTTGCTTCCATCATGGCGGCTGCGGCGGCGACGGCGCGGTCCTGGGATGATGGATCGGCTGGAGCGTTGGCGGCCGCGATGACGGTCTGCTCTTTGGCGACGGTGGCCGCGGGATCGCCGGACACCGGCGAATCGTCCAGCGTGACTTCCCCGCCGACCGCGTAGAGTTTGCCGTCGGGCCCCTGCTGATAGATGTAGGTTGGGCCACCGGTGGCGTAGGGTCCGGCGGCCGCCAGATGGGCCTGTTCATGGGAGCGCACGTGGCGGTCGGTGACGGTGAGTTGGGCGATGATGGCGAGTTCGGCGTCGGACTTGCCGGCCTTGGGGGATGAGCGGACGGGCGGCGGCGCGCTCAGGGAGGCGGAAACCGCGCGCAGGGTCATCTGTTTCTACGTATCGGCCAATCGGTGCCAGAATTGAAGTTTGCGATTCGCCGCTGCGCCGGCGGCGCCCGGCCGCCCCGCAAGGGGCCTTGACCTGTCTACAGCTTCATAGTTCACAGTGAGAACTGGACGATGTTGACCGTTTCCAAACTCGCCAAAAGCTGCGGTCTCAGCCGCAGCACGCTGCTCTATTACGAGTCGGTCGGGCTGCTGAAACCGGCCGTCAGATCCGCCGCCAATTACCGTGGGTATGGCGAAAAGGATCTGCGGAGGCTACAGCAGGTCTGCGCCTACCGCGACGCAGGCCTGAAGCTCGGCGACATCCGGCGGATTCTGGACCGCCCGGAAACCGATGCGGCCTCGGTCTTGAAACGGCGGCTGATCGAGTTGAATGCCGAGATCGAAGCGCTGCGCGAGCACCAACGGGCGATCCTCAGTCTGCTCAAAAGCAACCAATCTCTCTGGAGGACTAAATTGGTCACGAAAGACAAGCTGGTATCCATCATGCGCGCCTCGGGGTTGAGCGAGGACGACATGCAACGTTTCCACGTCGAATTCGAGCGCAACGCGCCGGAAGAGCACCAGGAGTTCCTGGAGTTTCTGCACATCCCGGCGGAGGAGATCCGCGGCATCCGCGAGTGGAGCCGCGGGGCGCAAAAGAAGTAAGACCTTGCCACGAATGAACACGAATAAGAGACAGCAAGAATAGACTTTGTTTATTCGTGTGTATTCGTGTTCATTCGTGGCCCTATCTTTTCAGCATTCCCACCACCGCGTTCGCCAGCACCGCCGCCATGCCGATGGGGATCAGCTTGCGCCAGCCGATGTTCATCAACTGGTCGTAGCGGAAGCGGGGCCATGTGGCGCGGAACCAGATCATCGAGTAGACCAGAAACGCCACTTTGAAGAAGAACCAGAAGGCGGGCGAGACCGGTCCGCTCACCACCGGAAGCAGGAACGGCAGCCCCAGGACAATCAGGCAGGCGCCGATCACCATCAGGAAGATGGCGCGGGGACGGTTGGCCAGGCGGCGTGCCAGCGGGAAGCAGTACGCGCCGGTAGCGGCCAATGCCAGGAACGGGAAGACGTTGTTCAGCGGGTAATCGAGCCAGGCGACGCTGGGGAAGGGCCGCAGCCAGCCGCCCCAGAACAGCGTCACGGCCACCGAGGAGATCACGAAGATGTTGGCGTACTCGGCCAGAAAGTAGAGCGCCCAGCGGAATCCGCTGAACTCGGTCATGAAGCCGGCCACCAGTTCGCTCTCGGCTTCGGGCAGGTCGAAGGGCGCGCGGTTGGTTTCGGCGATGGCCGCGATGACGTAGACCACGAACGGAATCACCATGAGGCCGAAGTTGTCGAAGACGAACCAGACGCCGCGGTCCGCCTGGGCCTTGACGATGCCTTCCATGCTCAGCGTGCCGGCCGCCATCACGCCGCACAGCAGCGAGAAAGCCAGCGCCACTTCGTAGCTGATCAACTGCGCTCCGCTGCGCAGCGCGCCGAGCAGCGCATAGTGGCTGTTCGACGACCATCCGCCGAGAACGATGCCGAGCACGCCCACCGCCGACATGGCGCTGATTACCAGCAGCCCGACGTTGACGTCCGCCACGCGCACGAGACCGGTGAACGGAAGCACGGCGAAAGCCGTCAGCGCGGTGAAGGTTGAGACGCAGGGGGCCATCCAGAAAATGAATTTGTCCGACTGCGCCGGGATGACGTCTTCCTTGATGATCAGTTTGAGCGCGTCGGCCAGCGGCTGCAGGATGCCGTGCGGACCGACGCGCATGGGGCCGAGGCGCACCTGGAAATCCGCCAGCAGCTTGCGTTCGGCCAGCACGATGTAGCCGGCCAGCAGAGGGAACACGCCGATAATCACCACGGTCAGCAGCAGCGTCGTCACCAGCGAGTTTTGGAGGAAGCTTTGCATAGGATCAACGCACCACCTGGGCGAAGCGCAGGAAGGGCTCGGGATAAAGGCCGATCAGCACCGTCATCGCGCCGGTCAGGACCAGCGCGAGGCGCAGGCCGAAGTTCGACGTGGCGGGCAGCTTGTCCACGGCCTCGCTGACGAACATGGCCTTGACCATCCGGAAGTAGTAGTAGACTGCCACGGCCACGTAGAGCACGGCGACGACGGCCAGCACGTTGTGGCCGGTCTCGATGAGCGAGAGGAAGATGTAGTACTTTCCGAGGAAGCCCGCGGTGGGCGGAATCCCGGCCAGCGACATCAGAAAGATCAGCATCAGCACGGCGTGGACCGGGCTCTTCCGCATCAGGCCATTGAGGTCCTCGATCTCGTCACCGATGATCTCCTGCCGGCGCAGCGACACGATCACCATGAACGCTCCGAGGTTCATGAAGGTGTAGACCATGATGTAGACGACGATGCCGCGGATGCCGGTCGCGTTGCCCGCGATCAGGCCCAGCAGCATGTAGCCGGCGTGCGAGATGGAGCTGTAGGCCAGCAGGCGCTTCACGTTGGTCTGGCTGATGGCGGCCAAGTTGCCGACGGTCATCGTCAGGACCGCAATCGCGATCAGGACCGGCGTCCAAGCCACTCGCAGCGTTGCGAACGGGACCAAAAACATGCGCAGCAGAAAGGCGAAAGAGGCGGCTTTCGAGGCCACGGAAAGGTAGGCCGTGATGGTGGTGGGCGCGCCCTCGTAGGCGTCCGGCGCCCACATATGGAAGGGGACGGCCGAAATCTTGAAGAGCAGACCCACGCTGGTGGTGACCAGGGCGAGCAGCACCAGCGGGTCGGTGACGTCGCGCGCGGCGATGGCATCGGCGATGTCCTTGAGCCGGGTCGAGCCGGCGATGCCGTAAAGAACCGAGAATCCGTAAACCAGGAACCCGCTCGAAAACGCGCCCAGCAGCAGGTACTTCATGGCAGCCTCGTTCGAGCGCTTGTCCGAGCGCAGGAAGCCGACCAGGATGTAGAAGCACAGCGCCATCGTTTCAAGTCCCACGAACAGCGTGATCAGGTCCGTGCCGGTGGCCAGGAAGAACATGCCGCAATTGGCGAGCAACACGAGGCCGTAGTATTCCCCGCGCGGCTCGCGCTCGGTCTCCAGATATTGGTGCGAGACCACGACCACGATCAGCGACGCCGCCAGAAAGATCCAGTTGAAGAACAACGACAGGCCGTCGATGGTGAGCGATCCCTGAAATGCCGAGAACGGGCCGTGCGCGGCGACATAGATCTGCTGCTTGGCGAGCCCGCCGCCGCTGAAGGCCAGGCCGGCCACAACGAAAAGCAGCATCCACTTGCGCTGCTTCGCCTCCGGGAACACCCAGAAGTCGAACAGCAGGGTGGCACAGCCGAACAGCGCCAGCATCAGGGCGGGTAGCAGAGCAAACTGGTCGACGGCGGTGTAGTAGATCATCGGACCGCCTCCGAGAGCGCAGGCCCGCTCCTTTGCGTTCGCGGCCCACTATGAGCCGCTACAAAGTAGCCAGGCTTCACTCGCTCGACGATCTGCGCCACGGGTTTCTCCAGCACGTCGAAGAAGGGCTTGGGATAGACGCCGATCCAGATGGCCCAGGCGATCAGGGGCAGAAAGGTCGCCAGCTCACGCAGGCTGAGATCGGGCAAGCCGCGGTTCTTCTCGTTGGTCACTTCGCCGAGGACGGTGCGCTGGTACATCCACAGCAGGTACGCTGCGCCGAAGATCACGCCGAGCACGGCGCAGGCCGCCCAGATGCGGTTCGCCTCGAACGCCCCTTGCAGGATGGTGAACTCGCCGATGAAGCCGTTCAGCAACGGCAGCCCCGCCGAGCTGAGCATCGCGATGGCGAAGACCGTGGCGTAGACAGGCATGACGTGGCCCAGTCCGCCGTATTCCTTCAACTCGCGCGTGTGGCGGCGCTCGTACATGATGCCCACAATGAGGAAGAGCATGCCGGTCGAGATGCCGTGGTTGACCTGCTGGATCACGCTGCCCGCCAGTCCGTTGGGATTGAGCGCGAAGATGCCGAGGGTGCAGAAGCCCAGGTGGCTCACCGAGGAGTACGCCACCAGCTTCTTCCAATCCTGCTGCATCAGGCTGACCAGTGCGCCGTAGAGAATGCCGATGATGGAGAGCCCGGCCAGTATCTGCACGATGGTGGCGTCGGCGGAGGCATTGGGCAGAAGCGGCAGCGAGAAGCGGATGAAGCCGTAGGTGCCCATTTTCAGCAGAACGCTGGCGAGCACAACGGAGCCGGCCGTGGGCGCTTCGACGTGCGCGTCCGGCAGCCAGGTGTGGAACGGGAACATCGGCACCTTGATCGCGAAGCCGATGAAGAACGCCCAGAACACCCACTGCTCCATGTGTAGCGGCGCACGCGTCAGGTCGGTGGTCATGAGCTGCGAGATTTCAAAGGTGTAGACGCCGGTCTGGCGGAAGTGCTCGAAGTAGAGCGTCAGGATGCCGAGCAGCATCAGCGCGCCGCCGGCCAGGGTGTAGAGGAAGAACTTGATGGCGGCGTACAGCTTTCGCGGCCCGCCCCAGACTCCGATGATGAAGTACATCGGCACGAGCACGGCTTCCCAGAACACGAAGAACAGGAAGAAATCCATCGACACGAATACGCCGATGATTCCCGTCTGCTGCAACAGGAACATGACGTAGTATTCCTTCACCCGGGTGTCGATGGCGCGCCAGGAGGAGAGGATGGCGATGGCGCCGATCACGGTGGTCAGCATCACCAGCAGCAGGCTGATGCCGTCGATGCCGATGGCGTAGCGGGCGCCGAGCGACGGAATCCAATCCGCGCGCTCGGTGAACTGGAAGCCGGCGTCCTTGTGGAAGTTGAGGGCCAGCGGGAGCGATACCGCGAAGGCGGCCAGCGCGAAGACGTTGGCAAGGATCCGGATGAGGTTCTTCTGCGAGGTCGGGATCAGCAGCAGCACCGCCGCGCCGATGAGCGGTGTGAACAGGACCCAGCTTAGGTAGTGGTTGCCCATTTAGCGCACCAGGTAATATCCAAAAATCACAGCCACCCCGAGCACGAAGGCCAGGGCGTAGGCCTGCACCGAACCGGTCTGGAAGATCTGCACGACACTGCCGGAGATCTTCACGGCGAACGCGGTCAGCCGCACCGCGCCATCGACGATCCAGGTGTCCCACCACATACTGACGGTCGAGGTGGCTCGCGTCAGCCAGCCCGCGCCGTTCACGCCGCCATCGACCACCCTCTGGTCGAAGCGCGAAAGCACGGTTCCGCCGCCCTTGGAAAGTCCGTTCACGAACAGGACGTCGTACGCTTCGTCCACGTACCACTTGTTGAGCGAGCCGATGTAGAGCGGGCCGAGCGCCTGAAGCGGCTCGACGGCCGGCTTCCTCTTCTGATAGAGACTCCAGGCCAGCGCGATGCCGGCGCCCGCCACCGCCACCGAGAGCAGCATCAGCGCCCACTCGAGGCCGGTGTTGGGTTCCTGCTCGATCTCGCCGATGGTGTGGGCATTGCCCAGCACTCCGGCCAGCCACGTCTCGAGGGTGCGGAAGCCCTCGGGGAAAATGCTCCACAGCCTGGGCACGCCGATCCATCCGGCGAGCACGCTGCCCGCGGCCAGCACCATAAGCGGCACGGTCATCACCCTGGGCGATTCGTGAATGTGCGCGGCCACTTTCGGGTCCACGCGCGACTCGCCGTAAAACGTCATCGCCATGAGCCGCCACATGTAGAACGCCGTCATCCCCGCCGTGAGCAGGCCGAGAGCATACACCACGCGGAACCACGCCAGCGGATGCGAGTACGCCTGCCACAGGATCTCGTCCTTCGAGAAGAAACCCGCGAGGCCGGGAATGCCCGAGATGGCCAGCGTGCCGATGAGCATGGTGGCGTAGGTCACGGGGATCTTGTTCTTGAGCCCACCCATTTTGCGCATGTCCTGTTCGCCTGAGAGCGCATGAATCACCGAACCGGAACCGAGGAACAGGAGGGCCTTGAAGAACGCGTGGGTATAGAGGTGGAAGATGCCCACCCAGTACGCGCCCGCGCCCAGCGCCACAAACATGTAGCCAAGCTGGCTTACGGTGGAGTACGCGAGCACGCGCTTGATATCGTTCTGCGTCATGGCGATGGTGGCGGCGAAGAAGGCGGTCAGCGCGCCCACCGTGCCCACGATGAGGCAGGCTTCGGGGGCCAGGCGGAACAACTGGTTCGATCGCGCCACCATGTAGACGCCCGCGGTCACCATGGTGGCAGCGTGGATCAGGGCCGAAACTGGTGTTGGGCCTTCCATGGCGTCCGGCAGCCAGACGTAGAGCGGAAGCTGCGCCGACTTTCCGGTCGCGCCCACGAACAGGAGAACCGCCATCGCCGTCAGCACACCGAAGTGCGTTTCCGGACCCATCGCGGCCAACGCCTTGTTGACGTCCAGGAAGCGCGCCGTGCCGAACAGCGAGAACATCAGCAGCATGCCCAGGATGAAGCCCGAGTCGCCGATTCGGTTCACGATGAATGCCTTCTTGCCCGCGTCCGCCGCCGACTTCTTGTGGAAGTAGAAGCCGATCAGCAGGTAGCTGCACAGTCCCACGCCTTCCCATCCCACGAACATCAGCACGTAGTTGTTGGCCAGCACCAACATCAGCATGAAGAACACGAACAGGTTCAAATAGCCGAAAAACCGGTAGTATCCGCCGTCGTGGGCCATGTAGCCAATCGAGTAGACGTGGATCAGGAACCCGATCCCGGTGACCACCAGGATCATGACCGAGCTGAGCGGATCGAGCAGAAAGCCGAAGTCGGCCGTGAAGCGCGCCAGCGTTCCCGCGGCGGTGTGGAAGGGCAGGCCGGCGAGCCAGGTGAACTGGATGAGCTGATGCGTGTGCGCGGGACGATCGACCAGTTGCCAGACGGCGCCGGCCGATAGCAGGAACGAAAGCAGCACCGTGCCGGGGCAGAGCAGGCTGATCAGGAATTTCGATTTGGGCGCGTGATGCCGGGCGTCGTCGGTCTGCGGATCGAGCTTGCGGCCCACCAGCAGCATCACCAGCGCCCCGAAGAGCGGGAACAGCGGAATAAGCCCGATGGAATCGAGAAAGTTCATCGTGCGCGCCTCACCACTTCAGAATCTCGATCTCGTCGGCCTGTACCGTTTCCTTGTTGCGGAACAGGGCGATCAGGATGCCCAGGCCGACGGCCGCTTCCGCCACCGCCACCGTGATCACGAAGATCGCGAACACCTGACCGTTCACGTTGTTGAAGTGCCGCGAGAAGGCGATCAGGTTGATGTTCACGGCGTTGAGGATCAGCTCGATGGACATCAGAATGATGACGATGTTGCGGCGCGTCAGGACACCGATGGTGCCGATGGCGAGCAGCGCAACGCTGAGGACCAGGTAATGCAGGGTAGTAATGGGATGCATCAGACCTTCCTCTTGGCCATCAGCACAGAGCCGACCACGGCCGCCAGCAGGAGAACGGAAGCCACCTCGAAGGGCAGCAGGTATTGGGAAAACAGCACGTCGGCGATGCGCTCGACATTGCCGGCCTTGTCCGGAGCGGCCGCCGTGGCTTCGCCCAGGCGGAACGCGTCCGAGCCGCGGCTGACGAAGTACGCCAGTTCGCCGCCGACCGCGACGACGCAGGCCAGCGCCAGCCACCACTGCTTGTTGAACTGCGCGACACGGGCGGCGTCGTCGAGGTTGACCAGCATGATCACGAAAAGGAACAGCACCATGATGCCGCCCACGTAGAGCACGATCTGGACGGCGAACAGGAACTCCGCGCGCTGCAGCAGGAACAGGCCGGCGACGCCTATCAGGGACACGATCAGCGAGACCGCGCTGTGGATGGCGTTGCGGCGCGTGATGGTCAGGACCGCCCCGCCGAGGGTGAGCAGCGCGAAGAAGTAGAAGAAGACGGTGTCGAGCATGGCTGGTCTTGGCTAATCGCTCAGTAGTCGCATTTTAGGATCCTGGAAAGCGTCCACGGCATGTCCTTCAACGAGGACACGTCATCCAGCAGCCAGCGGCCATCGATCCGACGAAACTCGAAGTGGATTTCCTGCGGCTTGCCGGTGTTGGCGAACTTCGCGACCACGACCTTGCGGTCCTGGGCCGACTCGGCTTCCGCAACCTCGATGTTTGTGAGCTTCCAGTCCTGGCCGTTGACCCAGAAATCGAAGTCGAGACATCCCTCCTCGCCGGCCGGCGCCCGTTTGCGGTCGTCTTCGATCAGCTTTGTCAGCCGGGGAGTGTAGATGTCCTTAGGCGCGTTGTAGTCCTGAGCCGCCGCGTAGTGCGCGTAGACTCCTCGGACGAACGCGACGGGGTCGTCGATCCGAGTAGCGGCGGCGAGGACGGCCGTGGCCGCGAGGGCGAGGAGGAGAGTCCGAAGCGCGCCCATATCAGTACTTGTACTGCTTCGGCCGGGGGCCTTCTTCGAGCATCTGGCGGCCCCATACCTGACCGTCGCGGTTGTAGCTGGCCATCTCGAAGTCCTGGGTCAGCTCGAGAGCGTCCACCGGGCAGGCGTCCTCGCACAGGCCGCAGAACATGCAGCGCGAGGTGTCGTAGGTGAACGTGGTCAGCTCCTTGCGCCGGGTCTGCTCGTTGCGCTCGGCGCCTACCACGATCAGGTTCTCCGGGCACGCGAGCGCGCACAGGTTGCAGGCGATGCACAAAGTCTCGCCGTTTTCGGGGTTGATATTCAGCCGCGGCGCGCCACGGTAGCGCTCCGCCACTTTCGGACGTTGGGCCGGATATTGTTCGGTGACGATGTACTTCGGGCGCTGGTAGTGGAAGGTGACCCACAGTCCTTCGATCAGATCGATCAGAAAGATTGTGCGCAGGAATTTACGCATGCCTCACCTGTCAACCTCGCCGAGAACGATGTCGATGGTGCCGATGATGGCCACCACGTCCGCAACCAGGGCGCCGCGCGTCATCTTGTCGAGCGACTGCAGGTTGACGAACGAAGGCGGCCGCACCCGCAGCCGGTAAGGCTGCGTCGAGCCGTCGCTCACGATGAAGTATCCCAGCTCCCCCTTGGGAGCTTCAATCGAAACGTAAGCCTCGCCCACCGGCGGCTTGATCACCTTGGGGATCTTGGCCATGATGGGCCCTTCCGGAATCTTCTCCACGGCCTGGCGGATGATGCGCACCGATTGCCGCATCTCTTCCATGCGCACCAGGTAACGGTCGTAGGTGTCGCCGTGGGTTCCTGTGGGGATCTCGAAATCGTACTGCTGGTAGCCGGAGTAGGGCTGGGCCTTACGGAGGTCCCACTTCACCCCGGCCGCGCGCAGCATGGGACCGGTGACGCCGTACTGCTTGCAGTCGGCTTCGTCGAGGATGCCCACGTTGGTGAGCCGGCCGACCCAGATGCGGTTCCCGGTGAGCAGCCGTTCGTACTCGTCGATCTTGGGCAGCACGTGCTCGCAGGCGGCTTTGACATCCTGCTCCAGGCCGTCGTAGGTCTCGTACTGCAGGCCGCCGATGCGGAAGGCGTGCGTGGTGAGACGCGCGCCGCAGTACTTCTCGAAGATGTTGAGGATCTCTTCGCGCTCGCGCATCACGTAGAACAGGGGCGTGATGGCGCCGATGTCGAGGGCGTGGGTGCCGAGCCAGATCAGGTGGCTGGCGATCCGGTTCAGTTCGGTGAGGACGACGCGCACGGCCTGTGCGCGGGGCGGCGCTTCGACGTTCAGCAGCTTCTCGACGGCCAGGCAGTAGCCCAGCCCGTTCGAGACCGCGGCGCAGTAGTCCATGCGGTCGACGTAGGGGGCGAACTGCTGGTAGGTGCGGTTCTCGCCGATCTTCTCGACGCCGCGGTGCAGGTAGCCGATGACGCAGTCGGCGCCCAGCACCTTCTCGCCATCGAGCTTGAGGACCACGCGCAGCACGCCGTGGGTGGAGGGGTGCTGCGGCCCCATGTTGAGAACCAGCTCGGTGGAATCCAGAAAGGTCTGATCCGGCATTTACTGGCCGCCCTCGATTCCCAGGTGCTCCTCTATCCACTTATTGTCGCAATCGATGATGGACTTGTCCTTGCGCAGGGGGTAGCCCTCCCAGTCCTCCGGCAGCAGGATTCGGCGCATGTCGGGGTGCCCGGCGAACTCGATGCCGAACATGTCGAAGACTTCGCGCTCCAGCCAGTTGGCCGTCAGGTGCTCCGAGGCAGCGGTGGGCGGCTTGTAGCCGTCGGCGATCCTGGTCTTCACCCGGATGCGCTCGTTGCGAGCAAAACTGTACAGAATGTAGACCAGGTCGAAGCGTTCCGGGCGCTGGGGATAATCCACCGCGGTGATATCGACCAGATAGTCGAAATCCGCTTCACGGCGCAGCAGTTCGAGGATGGGGATCACGGCTTCGGGCGCGGCCACTACGAAACTCTGCCCGAGGTAGGTGGAGCATTCGGAAACCTGATCGGGGAAGCGCTGTTTGAGCAATCCGGGCAGGTCGCCCTCCCAAGGGCTGACGGCCATGACGGCGGGAGGCTTGGGGGCGGGCTTGGCGGCGGGTGGTTTGGCGGCGGCTGGCGGAGCCGTTTGCGCAGGCTTGACCTCCGGCTTGTCTTCCTCAGGCATTAGCACCCCAGATGTCAGAAGACATCCAACGTAGCACAGGGGAAGACCGGCTATCAAACAGCCACGATGAGGGATCGTTAACGCTCCGGCCTCGACTCCGTTTTCCGGGTCGCGCCAACCGAGGCGTGAATTGGCTCCTGAAGGCGTCTTGCGCCGTTTCAGTCCCGGTGCTATTCTTATGGACGAACGTGGAATGATTTAGGGTCGATGTCTGGGCCCTGCTAATTGCAACCACGTAAAACAAGTGCTAAAGGCAATCGGTCGCGGTTGTAGAAGACCCTGAGGCTTTTGGCCCAGGGTTTTTGCTTTTTTGGGCTGCCAGCAGGGCCGATTGCGCAGGGAGGAATTATGAGCGCATGGCC
>Ga0335078_10013998_pt1 | contig 11887 bp, 11 predicted proteins | sample Lox_Sample_32_FD_206711 | JGI IMG/M metagenome (GOLD analysis project Ga0335078, IMG submission 206711) | Soil microbial communities from Loxahatchee National Wildlife Refuge, Florida, United States - Lox_Sample_3.2 | ecosystem: Environmental > Terrestrial > Soil > Wetlands | place: USA... | reverse complement strand
GCAGTTCAATATCCCTTCAACTAACGCAAAAAATAAGACGCCGAAATAAACAATCTTTTCGCAAAGTCATGTAGGTTGGGCAAAATAACTTCCCCTTGTCCAAAAGGAACTCAGCAAAAACTAACCAAATGGCAATCCATCGCGCTGGTCACCGGTTCTATTCAGGTTGTTGTCTTCCTTGACATGAAATGCCGAGTAGGTATCCTCTCAGTCACATGTTTGTGAAAGGCCTCGGCAAATTTCAGCAAGATCGCGATAAGAGCATACAGTTCTTCAGGAGTAATGACTATCGGCTTCCAGACATCTATAGTTCTAGTGCCTGATCCATCGAGGATGAGCAGTTTATCTTTGCCAAGCGTCTTCAATGAATCACGATCGAGACTGGCTTCATGATGTTGCATGCAATTGCGAAGTACGACATGTTTCCGAATTTCAAAAAAAGCGGTTTCTTCCGGCGTATAATCCAGACTCTTAAATAGCATATCAGTTTTTGCCTTGAATGGCTCCCATTTGTATGCTTTCCACATGTCCGAAATCAGCCCCCTGATTGTGAATTCCGCGCTTGATGCCGAGAAGGCAGCTTCTGCCTCCGCAAACTCTGGTCCGGGAATGTACAATGTAGCGTCAACGTCTACTCGGGTCTTCTTCAGCTTGATTCTGTAAGGATTACCTGACTCTATGGCCTCGATGAGAACTTTAAGGTAACATTCGTCCATGAACTCGTTGAATAGACGGACGAGGACGTTCTGATAATGAAATAGCAAGTTCGTGATAATCTGTTGAGCGCTGGGGCTTTGGGATGTGCTGAGGAGTGACAGAGCTGCCCGCATCTCGTCCTGAGAGTTCTTTACGGCCTCAACGAACCACGTAACATCGGTCTCAATGATGGTAATGGGCACCATGTCCGGTGCGGTTGAGCCAGTAGCGAACGTTTGATTTTGGGCGGCGATCCGCTTGAAATCGAGAGGTATGTCAGAGGCGAGGAATGATATTCCATTGTTCAACTGCTTAACATGCCAAATGTAGGTGCCATAGGTGTCCTCAATGCCGACATTTACAAAAGGCGGGAGCCAAATGATTCCGATTTCCCCATCACCCTCCCAGCCGAATTCCTTGAAACGGTCACCGACGAGTCGAATGGCATCTTCAACGCGGTATCGATCCTCGTACTGGAAATACTCAAAAGGCGACTTGATGAATGACAGATCGTCAAGGAACGTATATGTGTATACGTGGAAGGTCTTTATAGAGTTCTGGTCTGGCAGCATATCGTTCCTCTGTAATTCAACAAGGGGATTACGAGCTCCCCGGCAATACTTAAACTCCGCTATTAAAAGCCTCTAGATTATATCAAATTTGCGGTTTTACCCAGTTTCGCTATGCCACTTCGGTTTCAATATTCAAGACGAATATATGCTTGATTCTGGGAGTTGTCAATGATGTCGAACGGGTATGTCAAGCCAAAAAAGAAATGTCCTACGGTAGCGATGTATTTAAGGGGTAGATGTATAAAAAAATCAAGTTGAAAATTACACTATCGCAAAGGATTGAAACTCGTTTGCTTCAGGAAGGAAATTTTACCAGACAGCGATAGCATAAGATGAGAGTAATGTACAGTACGTTTCATTGACATTCTTTTGGTCCACAACGGTTCTCGCCTGATCATTTTCACATCCGACTTGTCTAAAAAATCCCCCAAAATCATACATTATCCGTGTTGTAGAAGTTTCGCTTTTTCGTCATTATGAAAACACAACAGTTGAGGAAGGGAATCTTGCAAATAGCTGTTTAGTTTTTTCCCCCTTCGTGCCGGCACCGATGTCAGTGTGCGTCTGCTCATATCAGCGGAGGTCGTTAATTGAAAAAGATATTTTTAATCGTATTGCTCATAACTGCGTGTACGTCATCTCCTAAGGCTGAAGCGTTCTGGCCGTTTACCGGCAAGAAACAGAAATCAGCGCCACAGGAAGACCATAGGCCCTTGTCAACGCATGAGATCAATTATCAAAGCTATTACGGCGATGCCGTTCGAGAGGCCGCAGCCGAAGTTTACGTTATCTGTGCAGATTGTCCTCAATCTAGTGAATTGCATCGAACATTGAAAGAAATTCCGCTTGTGATTAATCTCGGTTCTGATCCGACTACCTGGCCCGATTACTCGACCCATCGACCAGTACACGTCGCCGCCGCGCCTGTCCCGACCGCCGTAGAAAAGCCTGTTGAACCGGCACCTTCGTATTCAGTTAACGAATTAAAGCAGGATAAACGCCAAGCGCCAATGTCCGCCTGCAGTGATACGACAGTCTATTTCGAATTTAACAGCTCCATTGTTTCGACGGCAGAGGAGAGAAAACTCACTGAGGAAATTCCCGGCCTGAAGCGTAGCGACGTCATTCTCGCCGGATACACCTGCGATATCGGCGGACAACAATACAACGACAGGCTGGCCTTAGCGCGCGCTCGTAACGTGGAATCAATCTTGAAGGAGCATGGCGTTATCCCGGTCAAAGTTTATGGCAAGGGTAAGTGCTGTTATGTATCGAAAAGCAAACCTAAGAACAGGCGCGTAGAGGTGATCTGCACTAAAAAATAGAATTGATAATTCAGGGATCAGCAGCAAATCAAACTAGATCAATTATAGAAAAGGAGAAAACAATGTTTCAAAAACTAAGGGGTGTCACGCTTAATGCTGCCATTTTGATTTTTGTTCTGTCATCTGTTTCCAGTCACGCGTTCGGGCAGGAATGCGCGAAGAAGGAACAGTCTCGAGATCTCAAAGTCGTTGAAGATTCCTTCAAAAAGGACTTCCCGCTTACCCAGATCCGTGAGGTTCGGGCTACGGACATTGAAGGCCTGTTCGAGATCACCGCAAGAGGCAACGTTTTTTATTATCACCTAAAGTCAAGCCAGCTGTTTTTCGGCGACCTGATGACGAAGGATTTCAATAACGTTACCGCCGAAAGACGGAAAGAGGTTGCCGCTTCATGGGAGAAGATTATCGCAGCAAGACTTAAAGACTTGCCTCTTGCTAAGGCGATCAAAATCGGCAGTGGAAAACACGTCGTGATCGAATTTTCAGATATCGATTGTCCATTCTGCAGGAACGTAGAGCACATTTTCAAGAAGTATACGGATATGACCAGGTACGTCTTCTTATTTCCGCTGGAAAGCATTCATCCTGCCGCAGTGAAGAAGGCGACCTCGGTTTTGTGCTCCAAAAACCGGGCGACGGCATATGCTGACGCGATGGACGGGAAGCTCGATTCCGGCGACATCAAGTTGTGTAACGACAACAAAGTAGCCGCTCTGCTTAAGGAGTACAAGGATATTGCCCGCACGTTGGAGGTCGACGGCACGCCGGCTATCTGGATCGACGGACGGGTTATCAGGGGCGCAGACGTAAAGAAGATCGAAAGCATTTTGACAGCCGGCAAGTGACAAAAATATTTTTATAAAGGAGGTGAAACCGATATGAAAAAGACGTGGACTGTAACCCTGGCAAGCATGTCAATTTTCGCGTTGACCTCGACGCTTGCCGGGAACGCCATGGCCGGGATCCTGGCACCGACCGCGGGATCGCTTTTTTACGACGTCTATGATCTCGCGATCAACAACATCCTCAAGGGTGCCGTAGGGTTCGTCATCGGCTGCGCCCTGATAGGGACAGGCATCTGGCTTGCTTCAAAAGTCCGTTTACTTGAAGCCATCTCATCCGTGATCAGCGGAATTTTGGTGATCAAGCTGGATTCGCTTCTGACCAGCGCGAGCGCGATTTTTTGATCAGGAGATCGGGAGGGAGATCCGACCCGCGGTCTCCCTCCCGCAAATTGCGTATGAGCGACATGATAAAAAAATTTCCGGCCTATCTCCATCAGCCGTTTCAAATACTGATATTCGAGATGGACGAATTCGGCATGTTTTTAATCACGCTTATATTCGCGCTTGTCTGGGGCGGAATCTTTTATCTCTTTATCGTCGTCGTCCCTTACGGCTACTCGAAAGTGAAGAAGAAATATCCCCGGGGTTTCATCCGACACCTCTCGTATTTCGCGGGTCTGTCGAAAATGGACGGGTATCCGACCTATTTCGAGAAGGAGTTCAAAGAATGAAGTTGGAAGCATTTTTATCGAGAGTATCCAACAAGCATGCGGAAAACAGACTTTTGAAGTTCGTCGTGGTCGTCATGCTCCTGATCACGCTGGTCAATTTCGCAATGCTCAATAAGGCTCTTAGAGCGCAGCGCGTCATATTAATTCCGCCCGGTCTTAACTCCAAGGTTGAAACGACAGCCTATGACGTCTCCGATGCGCTCATCGAGACTTTTATTCGACATGTGGCGGGGCTTGCGTTCAATTATTCGCCCGCGTCAGCGAGAGGACAATTCGACAACCTTCTCACGATGTTCACGCCCGAATCATATCCGGAGGCATATCGTACCTTTTATGATCTTGCCAGCACGGTTGAAAAGGCAAACGTAAGCAGTGTGTTCTATCTCCATAACAGAATCACGATCAAGAGGGCGGATAACCAGGTAGTCATAGAAGGTCAGAGCCGCAAGTACAAGAACGACGTAAAGCTCGAAGATACGGTAAAAAAATATGTCATCAGCTACGTGATCAATAACGGCGAGCTTCAATTAACGAAAATCGCCGAAAAGGAAGGCGGGAATCAATAATGCATCGACACCCGATCCTCTTTTTAATGATGTTTCTGTCGCTTACGACAATGACTGCCCAGGCATATTCTCAGACGGCATCGAACCCTTCGGATTCATTGTCTTCGGGCCCTAGCGAGACAAGTGGATCGTCGTCCGCCATTACTTTCTCTCAAGGCGCATCGCCCGATGCCGAGCCATCTTTTGGTCCGCCGTCACTGAGTCGGGGAGCATTCCCCGTGGAGCTGCCGCCTAACCCTTCATCACCAGGGCAGGGAGCGAAAATACAGGTTCCCGTGCCTGCTACGGGAGTTCAAAATGACTTCAGAGCCAAACCGAACGCTCAACAGAAATTCCCGGTCGAGACCGACAGTGCATCTTCCGAGGAGAAACCAGGGAAGGAGAGTCCGTCCCCGGACACACTTTACAACGACCTTGCGGTTCAGAAAAACGACTTCATCGTTCCGGAGATCGCGCAGGCCGCTGTTTTCAGCAGCGTAGACGTCAATAGAGTCGTGTGTCCGTCAGATATCAAGGACGTTGTTTACTCGAAAGAAAAAAATGTCAAGGTGACCTTTTCGAAAAACAACGCCTTCGTTAAATTCCTGTTCACGATCGTCGGCGGCAAGGAAGTATACGCAACGAAGCCGGTCGAGTTCTTCGTGATATGCGGCGACGACATTTACAACATCATAGCGACCCCGAAAAAAGTCCCCGCACAGACGATCCGTCTGTCCTCAGGGAAGGCGAAAAGGATCAAGGACAACGCTTCCCTTCTGGGCGGCTTGCCGCTCGAAAAAAAGGTGCTCCAGTTCATACGATTCGCCTATACCGACACTCTTCCTGACAGCTTCGAGGTGACGCGGCCGCACAAGCGGTACCGGATATGGTCCGAGCTGGCCCTTTTTCTCGACAAAACGGCGCTGGTCGAAGGAGAAGGCCTGCAGCTCAAAGAATTTATCGCGACAAACGTGACTGGCACCACGATCAGGCTGAACGAAAAAATGTTTCTCATCCCGGACCTTACATCGAGGACTCTGGCTGTGGCAATCAGTAAACCGAACCTGAACAAGAACGAGTCGACCAAGATATTCATAATCGAGACCACTGGAGGTCAAAGTGGCGGACTCTAAGAAAAACATCCTCAAAGCATTCGAGTCTCTTAAGCCGGAGCAGAAGAGAAAAGTCATTATCGGTTTGTTGGTATCGGTTTTTCTCGTTACCGCGGTCGTCGGCTATAAGAGCAGGAACAAAAGCAATGTCCCTGTCCAAGCGACGGTCAAGAAGGAACAAGACATCACCCTGGAGCCCAAGCTGTTGAACGAGAGTCTCATCGAAGAGCAGCGGAAGGCCCTGCGGGAGAACGACGAGGAACTCAAGAAACTGCGAGAGCGAGTCGACAGCTTGGAAAAGGAGCGTCAACCGCAAGGCCAATCCGGCAAGGGGAATGAGGGTAAGGGTTTTCCGCCAAACGCGGCTTTGCCGCCGATCCCCGGATCGTCTATCGCTAATAAGGACAATAAGGCGGCGGAGCGGACTTTTCCCGGCGCCGTGAGAGGTCAGAGTGAACCGGTTTTGCCGGAGCGAGCCAATACCGCCGGTTCTTCGGGACCAGCGGCTCCGTACGGATATCCACCGCCGCCCGTACCAAGTCAAACCCAACGTCAGCAGAAAAGTACAGCCGACTCTCTCAAAAAGCAGGAAACCGTGATGTTGGGAGACATAGAGGACGTGACAAATCCTCAGTCCGAGAAGAAGTCCGACAAGGCTGACGGTAAAAAAAAAGCCGGAGAGAAGATCTATCTCCCTCCATCCTTTATGGAGGCGACTCTTTTGTCGGGATTGGCCGCCCAGACTACCGATGCAGGTAAGGACAACCCGACCCCGGTCATTTTGAGAATAGCTGCGCCAGCCGTGCTCCCGAACGACGTAAAAATGCAGCTCAAGGGTTGTTTCATGATAGGCGAGGGGCACGGGAGGCTGAGCACGGAGCGCGTGGAGATCCGGATAATCTCGATGAGCTGCCTGGCCAGGGACGGGAAGGCCGTTATCGACCAGAAAGTAAAAGGATTCGTCGTAGACGAAGACGGCGCCATCGGTTTGGCCGGGCATGTCGTGACGAAGATGGGCGCAATGCTCAGCCGCTCCTTGCTCGCGGGGTTTTTCCAGGGACTTGGAGACGGGTTTAAAGCTTCTGCCCAGACACTGACCTTAACGGCCGCAGGACCGGCTACTTCGTACAACACGAACGACATCATCAAGGGCGCCGCCGGGAGCGGAGTGGCCGAGGCAGCGCACGATCTGCAGAAATTTTACCTCGATCTTGCGAAATCGGTCCTTCCGGTGATCGAGGTCGGAGCGGCAAAAAAGGTAACGGCGGTGATCAGCGAGGGCGTTGACCTCGACGTGAAGGCCCATTGCGACAGGTCCAATTCATTGGGGGGAGCATGTACACAAAGCGAATGAACGTCATTCTTATTTCACTCGTATCGATTTCGGCCTTTTTTGCAGGGTGTCTCAGCCCCTATTCGAGCGATTTTAAGTGCCCGAAAACAGAAGGGGGGAAATGCGTATCCCTGGCGGAGGCATACGGTGAGTCGCTAAGACAGAATAGCGGCTCTGCCGGGAACGACAGCCAGTCTGATTCCGGCAAGGACAGCGATGGCGTCCAGGTCGCCAATCCGGAGATGGGCTACCAGGCGTCTCTGTATAAAAAAATGAAGAGACTGCTTGACGATCCCGTAACCCCGGTTGTCGTGCCGCCGACCGCGATGCGAGTATTGATTCTTCCATATCCCGGCGACGACCACGAATTGTACATGCCGCGGTACGTTTTCATGTTCGTCGACGAGCCACGGTGGCTTCTCGGAGACTACCTGAGGGAGGCCGTTCCAGCGGAAAAGAACGCGAAGGAGCCAGTAAGTAAACCATGATCACCGAATTCATTTCTTCTTTGCTTTTCGGCAAAAACGGCGGGTTGACGATTGCTGAGCTTAAGTCGATGTCCGAACGGAAGCGGTTCTCGGACTACCTGCCGTACATCGCCTATGACGAAGAGACCAAGTGCTATATCAACCAGGACAACACCATCGGGTTCATCTGGGAGTGCTCTCCCCTGTGCTTTGCCGGCGAAAAGTCGATAAATACGCTGACCGGCATATTCCGCGCGGGACTTCCGGTAGGGTCGGTAGTCCAGTTTTCTCTCCTGGCCGACAAGCACATCGAACCTTACGTCGAAGCGTATAGAAGATCCAAGATCAGGCAGAATCCCTTGATCAGAAAGTCCACGGATGAACTGTGCAGCTTCATGTACAAGGGAATGGACGGGCTTACCGCGGTCTCGGGGATCCCCGTTCGTATCTTCAGGCTTCTCGTATCCGTCAAGGTTCCGCTTCCTGAAAAAGGGGACTCTTCTTTTAACCGGAACGATACCTTTCTTAATATCGAAGAGTCCCTGGCCGGCGCCGGACTGTATCCGTCCTCACTGAAGCCGGTCATGCTGATCGAGCTCCTGCGCAGATTTTTTAACGATCGCTCGTTTACCGGGGCCCCGCTCGGATATGACGAAACCGTCCCGATCAGAAAACAGATGATTCTTTCCGATACGGTCATAAGCAAAAGCCAGGATCGAATCAACGTCGGAGGAAAGATTTTCCGCTGTATCACACCGAAATCATTTCCCAAGGACGTGGACCCGCTCATGGCGAACGAGCTTTTCGGCGGCATATGGGGAGTCAGGTCGGACGGCGACCAGATCAAGACGCCTTTCCTGTACACGATCAACATGGTCGTCGAGAAACTGAAGACGAAGCTTCACTTCAAGTGCGACATGGTCCTCCGGCAGCAGGCGGTCGGCAGCTTCGCCCCCAGCCTGATGAGAAAAAAAGACGAGTTCATGTGGGCGGTGGACCAGCTCGACAAGGGAGTCGATTTCGTCAGGATCATTCCCATCGTCTGGGCCTGGGGAAACTCGGATGAGGAGATATCGGAGTCCATCAGCCGCATCAAACGGATCTGGGAAGCGCACGGCTGCGTCATGCAGGAGGACAAGGGAATCCTGCCGATCCTCTTCATCTCGGCGCTTCCGTTCGGTTTGTATAACGTCGGGAAGAACGTCGAAGACATAGACCGCGATTTTATCGTGCCTCCGGACACGGCAATGGCGATCGCTCCCATCCAGGCGGATTTCGCGGGAGGCGGCGAGCCGATACTTCTCTACACGGGCCGCAAAGGCGGAATGATCAGCCTGGATGTGTTCAGTCCCAAAGTCAACAATTTCAACTGCCTCATCATGGCCTCGACGGGCTCGGGGAAGAGTTTCAAGGTCAACTACTTCGCCTTCAACCATTATGCGCGCGGTGGCCTGGTCCGGATCATCGATATCGGCGGCAGCTACAAGAAAATGACCAAGATGCTCGATGCGATCTATCTTGACTTTGACGAATCATCGAAGATTTGCATCAATCCCTTCGCCTCGATACGGGAAACGGAAAAGGACGACGACATCCCGGTCGTGGCCACGATCGTGCTCCAAATGATCTACTCGTCAACGGACGTCATACCCCAGGAGATCGCCGAAACGTCTTCGACACTGGTCAAGAACGCGGTGGCGTGGGCATGGGAAGAGGAGAAAGGAAATGCGGACATCGATCTCGTCTACAGATACCTGCTCGAGTTCCCCCGTCTCGCCACCGGTTTCAGCGACGAGCACTTTTCGAGTAGCTCCGCTCTTGATAACTTCAAAACGCTCGCTCATACCATGGCGTTTAACCTTCGCGATTTCACTTCCGAGGGGGTTTACGGAAAATGGTTCAACGGAGTGTCCAACTTCGACATTTCTCGCGACGAGTTCGTTGTCCTCGAACTGGATAAGCTTTCCCAGCAACCAGAACTGTTCAAAGTAGTAACGATGCAGGTGGTGAACGCCGTCACGCAGGACCTTTACCTTTCGAACCGGGAAAAGCCCAGGATGGTGATATTCGACGAGGCCTGGCAGCTCAAAAAAAACCATCACCTGAAAAACGTCATCGAATCGGGCTACCGCAGAGCGCGGAAATACAAAGGGTCGTTCACGATCGTGACGCAATCGCCGCTGGACCTTCGTCAATTCGGCGATATCGGCGACGTGATCAATGCAAACGCGGCTTTTAAATTCTACCTGGAATCTTCCGATTTCGAAAAAGCTAGACAGGAAAAGATCATCGACTGCGACGACTTCATGCTGGAGTACATGAAAACGGTCAAAACCGTAAAGCCGAAGTATTCGGAAGTGTTCATGGACACGCCCTTCGGCAAGGGGGTCGCGCGCCTGGTTGTGGACCCATTCTCGTACTATGTCTATACCTCGGCGCCGGAAGAGATCTCGGAGATAGAGTCACTCGTAAGCGGAGGCATGAGCTATGACCGGGCTATCGAGGAAATGGTTCGGAAATACCGGAGTTGAGATCGCGGCTTTGCTCCTGGTTTTGGCACCACACGTCCAGGCGCAAGTGACGTCATCTCCGACATTAACACTTTCGTCGTCGCCCACGGGCACGTTCAGGTATTTCGGGCAGCCGTACGTCAACTCCGGCCTGGATTCCCTGATTGACAGGCAGTACGGCTCAAGCAGCGCCCTCAACTTAAATGTTGTCAGTCCGCTTCTGGACGGAACGACAATGACCACGATGGGCGGTCAAAGCTTCAGCGCGCAGATGTGGTGCCCGTCGTCTCAGGCTTTTCTCTCGGTAACCATCGTGCCGTCGGGAACAGGTGATATTCAGGAAATCGTCGTGACGGAAGACACCAATTTCGACGGTCAGTACGATTATACGTTTTCGCTGCCGGCAGGAATCCGGGGTTCCGGCATCTGCGGGAACGGGATCATATCCTGCGACCCGGGGACCTGGTCGAATTGCAGTTACTGGCAATGGATCGCCGATTCGTCGGGGAAGGTGGGGTTACAACAGGTTCCGCGCGAAAGCCTTGGGGGATGTTTCTGCGTCAATAATTACTGCGGGTCAAACATTATTTTGAAGGAAACTCAGCTTGTCTTAACTTCTCTCGGCGGCGGCGTAGTCGGCGCCGTCCAGGCGACAAACCCTAAGTACGCGGTCTCAAATGCGAGGGTCACCGACACGACGATCAATTACTTCGCGCAGAATACCGGCAGTTGCAGCCAACTGTCGTCGTCAGACCCGTCATCTTATTATAACAGCCCGGCTGCCATAGGTCCGGCCGCTTCGGGTGCGGCAAGCATGCAGCTGGAGGACCCGAACAGCGTTTACTATAACGTGATGAATTACGAGGCCGCCACGGAAAATAAAGGTCAAATCGTGACGTGCAGCGTCAAAAAAACGCCTCTTGTAAACTCCGTGTCGGCCAACCCCACCTATGCCTGGATTCCCTGGCTTCATATCTATGACGTCTGTGAATGGGGAAGGGATTCGGTAAACGGCTGCTGGGTCACCGTGGATGTAGACCGGAATAACGACGGAGTATATGACGCTCCCCAGGACTCGTATACCTGGGGTTGCTGCTGGACGTCGTTGGAAGACATCAATATAGTCGGCCGGTCTCTGGCCACGTATGTGGTTTCGAAATCACAGCAGAAGTACGGCGTGTCTGTCACGAATGTATTGAAGGATGCCTCCAGTGAAGAGTGGTACATGACCTACGGCGACCACTCCTGCTACGACTGTGACAGTAGCACGAATGGAGACTATACGTACTATGTTGTCGACTAATTGCAGAAATCCCCGCCGATCTGCCCCGCCGGCTACACGTATTCTCAGGTCTACGGTCTTTGTTATGAGGAGAGCGCTTCAATCGACACCTCTGACACCTGCGGCTCGTTTGCGAGCAATGCCGGCTGTAGACTGAAAGATGAAACACTGGACGGTGTGGTCACCTTCCGAGATTTTCAATCAACCGGACTCGCTCCCCTGTCTACCTGCAAAACACTTACCGGGAAGCTTCAATCTTACGTTGAATGCAGCCCATGGTGGGAGAAGGACCGCACATATTTTTGCCAGGGGCAGGCATTCAACTTTTCCAGTGTTACCCAGAGAACCGCAAATATCGATAGAACGATTTCAAACGATTCCGTGAATATCAGTTACCAGGATTTGACCAAGGACTCGAACGGAAACAGTGTGACCGCCAACTATCACTTCCAGGCGCCGATGGCCGGCGGGACAAAAGAGACGTGCCAGCAAGCCTGCCAGACAAAGAAACCCCTATTAAATACAACGG
>Ga0335078_10013997_pt1 | contig 11887 bp, 12 predicted proteins | sample Lox_Sample_32_FD_206711 | JGI IMG/M metagenome (GOLD analysis project Ga0335078, IMG submission 206711) | Soil microbial communities from Loxahatchee National Wildlife Refuge, Florida, United States - Lox_Sample_3.2 | ecosystem: Environmental > Terrestrial > Soil > Wetlands | place: USA... | reverse complement strand
GCGCCGCGCAATTCGATAAGGCCAGCGAAGCGCTGAATCGCGCCGACTATCAGCGCAACCAGCTCCGCTCCGTTACCGGCCAATAGAGGTTCGCTGGAAAACAGCTCCGGATCTCCGGAGTCGTGCTTTCCGTCTGCGAGGTCGTCCTTGGGCCCCGGCCGTCAGCCTACTGCCCGCCGCCGCTCCCGGTCCCCGCCTCGCTCAGCACCTGGTTCTCCGCCTGATTCGCCGCCAGCGCCTGCTGGTTCAGTTCGTTCGCCACATTGGGATCCGGCGGCGGCGCGATTGGCGCGAATGCCGATTGCACCGGCGGCGCGCCCGCTCCCGGAGGCGTTGGCGGTAGCCCGTTCTGTCCCGCTTGCGCCTGCATCTGCTGCAGCCCGCCATCGATGCCCGCTCGCATCTGGTTCTGCATCTCCTGCAGATCCGAGAACGCCACCGTCACCACGTCCCCGGTAGCGCAGTCCTGCCCACCCTTGCTCGCCAACACGTTCAGGAATCCCGCTTCGGCGGTCTGCGGCGGCGGCGTCTGCATCTGCAGCACGTCGCCCTGCGTCACCACGCACGATTGCCCCATCGCGTCGGTCACATCCAGCGGATTCGCCACAATGAACACGTGCGCCTCGCCATCCCCCAGCATCCGCGGCAACCCGCTCGACGCCGGGTCCGGCTCCTGATTCCGCCCCACCTGCTGCCCTTCGGAATTCTCCAGCGCAAGCTGCCGCTGCACCTCATCGGCGATCGCCTGCTTCACCTCCGGCGTCAGTGCAACCTGCCCGCCCTGGCCATAAGCCGGCGGTGGCGGCCCCTGCTGCTGATATGCCGCCTGCTGCGCGTCCACCTGCTGCTGATACGCCGCCTGCAAACTCGCCGCGATCACGAAGTCCGTCAGCCAGAACGCCGCGCTCGGATACGTGCGATATGGAGTGAAATACCAGCCGTAGTATCCGTACCACGGGCTCCCGCCCCAGCCCCAGTTCACATAAACCACCGGCCGCGCCCACGGATGGTACGCCCATCCATAAAACATCGGCGAATAGTAATGAGCCGGCGCGTATCCCACCAGATAAACGTTGTTGTACGTGTAGCTCCGGTAATACGTGACGTACCGCGTGTTGTTCACGTAATACGTCCGCTGCGCGTACTCGTGCCCGTGATAGTTGAACGGCCTCTGCACGTATCCGTGCCCCGCGGCATCGGTATAAATCCGCGTGTGGTCGGGCCGGTCCATCACCACCGTGCGCCCCGCGCCCGGAGCGTGCACAATGGTCATCCCTCGGGTCGATACGCTGCGCACGCTGCCGTTCGGTGCAAAGTGCGCCTCATTCCCGTTCGCCGCGCGATACGTCGCAATCTTCCCCTGCGGCCCGCGCGTCACGCCCACCGGCGCATGATAAATCTGCGGCATCCCCGTTCCGGCGTTCGGCCTGCCAGCGGGCGGCATGCGCCCCGTGCTCGATCCCGTCCCGCCATTCCCCGGCGGCGTCGCGATCGTCGGATTGTATACCCGCCTCCCGCTGCTCTGCCCTGTGCTCCTGTCATACGGAGATGTCTTCGTCGTGCTTGCGGGAGTTCCCGTCCCTCCGCCAGTCGATGGCGAGGTCCCGTTCGGCGAATACACCCCTCTGCCCGAAGGCTGTACCGTGGACGTGCCGCCCGTCGATCTCACCGGCGGCCCCGAGCCTGTCGCCGGCGCGCGCGTCACTGCCGCCTTCTTCGGTGGCGGTGCCGGCCTCGTCGTCTTCTTATCGTCCGCGCCCAGCAGCACCACGCCCGCCAGTACCGTCAGAGCAATCGAGAAATGCAGCTGTTTCACACCCATATTGCCTCTCGCGAATCATACATCGTGTAGCCGCGCCATACAAGACGGGGGTTGTCCCGCCCCCGTTGCCGTTCTGAACGGAACTTAACGTCGCCCCGTCGGCGCCCGCGCTGCTATACTGATGTTTTTGTTTGTCCGCTGCGGCTCGCAGAGGTGCGTGTGTTCTTTAGCGTCAGGGACCTGGAGGTCAGGAAAGCCCATTTCGATGTGGCTATTCCCCCAGGCGAAATCGATTACGCGGGGGGGTTCCGCCAGATCGGTCCCCTGCACGCGGAAGGCTCCGCCGAACTGCTCGGCAACACCCTCGGCGAAATACGCGTCAGGGGTCGCCTGAAAGTCGCAATGGAAGCCGAGTGCGATCGATGCCTCGAAAAGGCCGAGTTCCCGATTCAATCGGAATTCGACCTCTTCTATCGGCCGTCCGATACCGGCCCCAGCGGCGATGAAGTCGCCATCTCGGACGCCGAAAGCGAAGTCGGTTTCTACGAGGGCGACGGTATGGAGCTGAACGAGATTCTGCGGGAGTATATCCTGCTTTCGATGCCGATGCAGCGTGTTTGCCGCCAGAGCTGCCTGGGTATCTGCCCCGTGTGCGGGCAGAACCGCAACGTTCGCGCTTGTGAATGCAGTCAGGATGCGGTGGACGATCGCTGGGCGGCACTGAGGAAGTTTAAACAGTAAGGTAAAGGAACCAAGATGCCCAATCCCAAACGCCGGCACTCCAAACGGCGCACCTCCGCCCGGCGCACGCACGATTCGCTGCCGCCCGCTTCCCTGGCCGAGTGCCCCAATTGTCACGAACCCAAGCTGCCGCACCGCGCCTGCCCCCATTGCGGCCGCTACAAGGGCCGCGAGGTCGTCGAAGTCGCCGCCGAATAGCCCTCATAACAATGTGCGGACGTGATCCATGGTAACGATCGCGGTTGACGCAATGGGCGGTGATTCCGCCCCCAAAGCTGAAATCGATGGCGCCCTCGAAGCCGTCCGCAGGCTCGAAAATGTCCGCGTGATCCTCGTCGGCCACGAGGATGTTCTCCGCCGCGAGCTTCGCCGCCGCGACGGCGCTCACGAGTGGCGCGAGCTCATCGAAATCCGCCACGCCCGCGAAGTCGTCACCATGGAGGACAGCGCCAAGGCCATCCGCACCAAGCGCGATAGTTCCATCCGCGTCGCCTCCCGCCTCGTTCATGAAGGCGAAGCCCAGGGCCTCGTCTCGGCCGGCAATACCGGCGCCGTCATGGCCACCGCCAAGCTGGTTCAGGGCATGGTCCCCGGCGTCGATCGTCCCGCCCTCGCCAGCGCCTTCCCCACCCCCGTCGGCAAGCCCGTCGTCGTCCTCGATCTCGGCGCCAACGTCGATTGCAGCCCGCGCATGCTCGCCCAGTTCGCCGTCATGGGCCACATCTATTCGCGCGTCATTTTCGACACCGCCGATCCCCGCGTCGGCCTGCTCTCCATCGGCGAGGAAGAGCACAAAGGGAACGATCTTACCCGCGCCACTACCCCGCTCCTCCGCGGCCTGCCCATCACCTTCATCGGCAACGTCGAGGGCCGCGACCTTTACAGCGGACGCGCCGACGTCATCGTCTGCGACGGCTTCATCGGCAACGTCGCCCTTAAGGTCAGCGAAGGCCTCGCCGAAATGTTCCGCACCATGCTGCAGGATTCCCTCCGCGCCACCGTCACGCGCAAGGTCGGCTACCTGCTCTCCCGCGCCGCCTTCCAGGATTTCCGCAAGCGCATCGATTACGCCGAATATGGCGGGGCCCCTCTGCTCGGCGTGCGCGGCGTCTGCATCATCTGCCACGGCCGCTCCAACGCCAACGCCATCCGCAACGCCATCCGCGTCGCCGCCGGCTTTGCCGAAGGCCGCATCAACGAAAAGATCGAGGCCGAGCTGGCGCAGTTCGCCACCGTGCAAATGTGATGGCGCGCCTCGCCGGCCGGCTCCTCCTCCTGCTGGTGGGTGTGGCGCCGGCTTTTGCCGCCCAGGACCCCGTCCAGTGGTCCCTCGCCCCTGAAACAGCCGCAGGCGCGCCTGGAGCAACCGTCCTCGCGCGCCTCACCGCCACCCTCGAACCCGGCTGGCACCTCTACTCGCCCACCACGCCAAAGGGCGGACCCATTCCCACCAGACTCGCTCTCGACGATTCGCCCGCCGTCGCGGCGGTCCGCATCTATGAGCCCCCGCCCGAGCGCCGCTTCGATCCGAACTTCCAGCTCGATACCGAAACCTACGAGAAGCAGGTCGTGTTCCTCGTCGCCATCGAGTTGAGGAAAGACGCGCCCCCTGCGCCGCTCGCTCTCACCGCCCAGGTCCGCTATCAATCCTGCAACGACAAAGAGTGTCTGCCGCCGAAAAAGAAAACCGCCACCGCCACCATCGCCGTTGACCCGAGCGCACCCCTCGCCCCCGTCGCCGTTCCCACCGGCTACACCGATATCGCCCAACCTCCAGCCGCCGCGGCAACCGCCGCGCCAGCCCCCGCTCCTGCGCACAACGAAGGCCTCGCCCGCTTCGTCCTCCTTGCCTTCGCCTTCGGACTCGCTGCCATCTTCACGCCCTGCGTCTTCCCGATGATCCCCATCACCGTCTCGTTCTTCCTCAACCAGCCGAGCGGCAAGCGCAGCCAGAGCGTCATCCACGCGGTCGTTTATTCGGCCGGCATTGTCGTGCTCTTCACCGTTCTCGGTCTCGCGGCCAAAGCCATCGCCGGCCCCATCGGCGTCGTCCGCCTCGGCGGAAGCCCCTGGGTGAACGCCTTCATCGCACTCATCTTCATCGTCTTCGGCCTCAGCCTTCTCGGCGCATTCGAGCTGACCCTGCCCTCCTCTGTCCTCACCCGCGCCGACACCGCCTCGCGCCGTGGCGGCTACCTGGGCACGCTCATCATGGGCCTCACTTTCGCCCTCACCGCCTTCGCCTGTGTCGGACCGTTTGTCGGCCCTCTCCTCGTTGCGTCCGTGCAGGGCGGCAGCCTCCAGCCCGTTCTCGGAATGGTCGCGTTTTCTTCCGGACTCGCCGCGCCCTTCTTCCTGCTCGCGCTCTTCCCCTCGTTCCTCCGGCGCCTGCCCCGCAGCGGCGGCTGGATGGTTCGCGTCAAGGTCGTCTTCGGCTTTGTGATTCTCGCGGCTTCGCTGAAATACCTCAGCGTCATCGACCAGCAGTTCCACCTCGGCATTCTCACGCGCGAGCGCTTCCTCGCCGCCTGGGTGGTCTTGTTCGCTCTCGCCGGCCTCTATCTTCTCGGCCTGCTGCGTCTGGAAGGCATTGAGCCCGATGAGCGGCTCGGCGTCGCCCGCGCATTAATCGCCGCGGTTTTCCTGATCTTCGCCCTGAGCCTCGTCCCCGGCATGTTCGGCGCGCATCTCGGCGAGCTCGACGCGTGGGTTCCGGAGGCTACCTTCATCACCGGCTCGGCCGCGCCATCGTCCGCGCTCCCCTGGATCACCAACAACTATTCCGCCGCTCTCGCCAAAGCCCGCCAGTCCAACAAGCTCGTCCTCATCAACTTCACCGGCTACGCCTGCACCAACTGCCACTGGATGCGCGCCAATATGTTCCCGCGCCCCGAAATCCGCCCGCTGCTCGACGATTTCGTTCCTCTCGAACTCTACACCGACGGTACCGACGCTGCTTCCGCCGCCAATCAGGACATGGAAAGCCACCGCTTCAACACCGTCGCCATTCCTTATTACGTCATCGTCGATGGCAGTGACCGCGTCATCGCCCAGTTCCCCGGCCTCACCCGCGACCCCGGCGAATTCGCCGCCTTCCTCAAAACCCGCCCCCAGGGTTGAATATCTTCTCGTGCCGGTTCGCCGGACCCGCTTGCGTCTCAGAGTTGTGCCGCAATCCCGCTGGCAAGATCCTCCAACTGCTTCTGCCTCTCCGGAGTGAACGGCCCCATCCCGCTAAGCTGCAGGAAGTATCGCACCTTCCCCTTTCGCACATGCAGCCCGTGGTTCTTGTCGAAATAGGCCTGATCTGCCAGGCCGCTGACCGGCGTTGGCGGGCTATAGAATGCGGCCAGCCTGTCGAAAAGCGCCGCTGAAGCGGACGGCGACGGATCGACATATGCCCGGAACCAGACACCACCGCCGCTCCGCGCCTGATACCTGCAGTCGGTTCCCTCGGCTGTGTCTCGAAAGGGACGGGGAGCCACGCTCTTCTGCGGTGAGTCGAAGGCCTTCCCCAGTGTCCTGGTGACCTGAGAAGCCGGCAACAGCGAACAGAGGTCCGCGGGAGGTTCGGCTGCGCTCGCGAATTGAACCCCCCAGATGACCGCCGGCAGGATCGCCGCGACGGACCATCGGTTCTTCTGACAGCCAATGTGATGCATCTTCGCCCTCCAGGGTGAGGACGATTCTAGCAGATTCCCGCCGCGCCTCCGTCACCGTAACCCTCCCCGGTGTATGCACGGCGCGCCAGGGTGCTGTGTCCGGGTAGATCTCGAAGCTGCCCAAGAGCCGCCGCGGGAGCAAGCCCGCCCCAAAAACCCCATTCACGTTAAAAACGTCCCACCCCCTCAAACACATAACCCCTCCCACCGCGCGCCGGTTCATCATTCTCCGATGAAGATCCTCCATGCGCGCCACCGCCCGGAACGGTTCGAAAACGCAAAAAAACCAAACGAACCCAATTTTCCACAGGTCGCCCGGAGGTGGTGTGTGTCGGAAATGATACACTGCTCCGCTAAGATCGCGGATCGGTTAGTGAGCGGCCAGGAAACCGATTTAGATCGCGGCTGGCAGAGTCAGACACGCCTTCGCCAGCGTGCGCTCCAGCAGCACGCAGGCGTCGGTCTCGCTCAGCCCGCGCGAGATGGACAGCTCGGTCACCAGCATGTGTCGCGCGCGGTCCAGCATCTTCTTCTCGCGGAAGGAGAGAGGCTTGCGCGTCTGCTGGATCACCAGGCTCTTGAATACCACGGCGATCTCCGTCAGGCTGCCGTGATTCATCCGCTCCGAGTTTTCCTTGAAACGGTCCTTCCAGTCCGTGTTCTGGCAGCAGCCGGGCTCGGAAAGATACGCCAGCACGCGGCTGATATCGCCGTTGCGAGTTACCTTTCTGAGGCCGAGTTCTCCCACGTGCGAGAACGGCACCATCACCGTCATGCTGCTGCAGTTCAGCCGCAGAAGGTAAAAGCGTTCAAATCGTCCCTGGAAGGCTCGTTGGCTGATATTCTCGATCGTCCCGACCCCATGGTTGGGGTACACGACTTTCTCGCCAAGCTGGAAGATCATGGGCGCAGTCATACACCTGCCTGAAGTTGCACTAGGAATGTATAAACCCGGAAACTGAATCTTAAGGCGAGTTTAATGATTTGTCAATATCAGCAAAGCACTTGCACGCTTAGGTGTGGTTTGCGCAGCATGTGTTGGGCCGTTCCTGGGGTGGGTGAAAACACCCACTTACACCCCCGGAACGTGTACAAAAACCCAAGCACTTTTCCAGCCAGATTATGAAGGGAACGTAATCTCAGTAACTTACCCCTAACCTCAGCGATGGGGGTAAGTCTTCGTGAACCCATTCCGCGTGTTCGTCACCGTGAAGCTGCCGTCCTCGGATGCCGTCAGTACCAGCGGTTTCCCCTGACATTGCTCGTCCACATTGGAGATGAAGGAGTCCGGAGCGTTGTGCGCCATCCCGCCTTCCATGGAGAAGTGCAGTTGCCAGATGTCCTCCAGCCCCGGAGAGTCGCGGATCACCTGCCAGGTCTCCGGGCTCCCGCCCTTCCTTGCCCCGTTGTCCATCAGCGCCACCCGCGGGTGCAGCCCATCCACCAGCGCCGGCGATCCCGACTGGTTCCAGCCGTGATGGCTCACAATATAGACATCCACCGTGCCCAGCTTGTTGTTCGGGCACATCAGCTCCAGTTCCTTGTTCCAGGTGAGGTCGCCCAGGTCCACCATGCGGAACGCACCGTAAGTCAGTACGATCCCTACCGAGCGCGCATTCTCCGTCGTGTCCACATCGCGCCTGGCGCTGGCCGCGCATGCGGCATTGGCCGCGCCCGCGCCGGGCAACGGACTGCCGATGAGATTCCCGTCGGCCGACACGATGGTCACATCCACGCCCTTCAGCGGGATCTTGTCGCCCGGCTTCGCCAGCTCGCGGTGCGCCTTGTCAATGCGCTCGTAATCGGCGAAATCCTCGCGCACCACTTTGATGTCTTCCCGCATCGGGCCATGGTCGATCCACGTGCCCACCGGGAGCCGCTGCGCAAGCTGCGGCGCGCCGCCCACATGATCGCGGTGGTAGTGGGTGATGAGAACGTAATCCAGCTTCTTGACGTGCGCCTTCTTCGCCGCCTCCACAATGCGCTCCGCGTCCCGCCCGTTGAACCCCCGCCAGCCGGTGTCCACCAGCAGCGACTGGCCCGCCGGAGTGACGATCAGTGTCGCCTGCCCGCCCTCCACATCCACCAGCGTGACGTCCAGCGTTTTCGCGGCCTGAGCGGCGCTGCCCGCCAGCAGCGCGGCGAAGAGAACGAACAGTGGTCTCATCGAACATTGAGGGTATCACAGGCGTGCAATAATGCCGGAACAGGAGGGATGTTCCCTGCGTACAATTGGTTGGGCAGGGTAAAAGAGAACTCAATCGGGTGGACGCCATGCCATTCTGTACCAGTTGCGGAAACACGGTAAATCCCGCCGACACGTTCTGCGCCAGGTGCGGCGGCCAGCAGCCGAAGGCTGCTCCGGCAGACCCGCTGTCGGGAATCAGCCCCCGTACTGCTTCCCTGCTCTGCTACATCCCTGTGCTGGGCTGGATCGCAGCCATTGTGGTGCTCGCGTCCTCGCGCTTCCGGCGCGATCTCACCGTCCGCTTCAACGCCTTTCAGGGACTGTACCTGTTCGTGGCCTGGCTGATTGTCGACCAGACGCTCGGCTGGTTCTTCTCCATGCCGTTTCACGGCTCTCCGCTGCGCCACATCATTCCCGATCTGCTGAAGCTGGCCATCTTCTGCGCCTGGATCTTCATGATCGTCAAGGTGGCCCACGACGAGCGCTACAAGCTCCCCGTCGTCGGCGACCTGGCGGAGAAATCCCTCTCCGAGCAACGGTAGCCGGTGGCCATCCGACGCTTCGGACTTCACACCTCGATTGCCGGATCGCTGGAGAATGCATCCCGCTGCCGTCTACCGGAATGGTCAGGTTGCTGTTGGCCAACGAGGAGGTTCCGCACAGCGCCGAGGTGGTCTGACCGCCTTCGTCGTCGGGTGCGATTCCGGCATTGGCCACACTAGTACGGCGTGAAGAGCTGCTTCCGCCATTCCTTCAGCGGAAGATCCGCTGGCGGCAACTGGGCCTGCCAGCTAGTGGGCTGAATCGTCTGGAGCACGACACCCGGTCCCTCGGGCCGATCATAGATTGGCGCTATTTTGATCGATTCCAGCGAGATCGCATCCAGAAGGTTCCGCACTGTCACATCCCTCAGGTGCAGCTGGATGCAAGGCTTTTGCAGGTCGCTGTTGCCTGTCCCGGACAGCCCCGGGAACGTGGGCTGCTCCTTCAGCGACGTAATTCGGGCATAAACGGACCGGAGCCCTCTGGAGCATGAATCCTCCACTGTGCGAACCTCGCGTCCTGCTCCGCGATGGCGGCTTTATCAGCCGACAATCCAGGAGTTTGCCGTGCCAGAAGCGGAGATGTCATGAAAGTGGCGATAACGACAACGAACAGCCCTTGCCTACCAATGTGTTCCATGCCCGTAGATCCTCCTGGCTTGAATGTGCGAATACCAATGAAAACTGCAAAAGCAAATCGGGCGAACTTGACATCTGCTGGTTAGCAATGGCGTACGCGATACAGTTGCGTTCGTACGGTGTATATCACAGTTCAATCACGAAACGCAAACGGCGTTATGGTCAACTCCATTCAGCCCGACCAGCGTGCCCGCGCAAACAGACCGTTGGTGTTCCGCGCCCCGGGCTTCTCATAGCAAAAAGGGGTTGAAGCGATAACGATTGATCTGTTGCGTACGCCGTACGGATGCCTTGTACGATAGATAATCTTCCGTTGTACACTACTGAACAGGAGATGAAAATGCTCGAGAAAAGGCAAGGGCGACGGGGCAGGGCGATCCGTAGGACCTCTACCTGGAGCTTTCTGGCCGATGAGAAACCGCGAAAAGGGCTTTCACGAGACGCCATCGTCGATGCTGCTGTCGATGTCGCTGACGCAGATGGTCTGGAGGCGATATCCATGCGTCTGCTGGCGCGGCAATTAAAAGCGAGCCCGATGGCCCTATACCACTACGTCGGGAGTAAGGCGGACCTTCTAAACCTCATGCGTGATAAGACGTATGAGGAAGTCCGGTTGGAAGGCCGTCGGCCCAGTAATTGGAATGAACTGCTTCGCCTGTTCGCTTGGCGGAACAGAGAACTGTTTCTGAAGCACAAGTGGCTCATCCATTTGCCTGCTGAACAGCGCCAGTATGGGCCCGAAGCAATTCGAGTCCTTGAATGGTATTTAGAAAAGCTGAGGGAGTTGGATATCGACCTGGGAAAGGGCGTGGGCGCCCTAGAGATCCTCTTGAGTTTTACGATTGGATTTGTAAGCCGCGAACGGTTGAATTCCGCAGGGAAAAAGGAGACAACATCGTCACAAGACCTGTTTTCTCCCCAGGTGCTTGCCCTGGGGAAATTTCCTCAAGTAGTCGAGTTGGTAGAAAAGGGGATCGAGCCGGCAAGCGATGACGCATTCGCTCGATCTCTTGATTGGGTGCTCAATGGGATTGCCAGCGAGATGCCTGACGCGAGGGTCAAACGTCCCAAGGCAGCACGACAATCATCCCTTCTTACGATCCGAGGCAAGGCGGCCACTAAGAATGGAATGGGCAATTCTCATGGGTAAATACTCACGACGTCGTGCAATACAACTGGCCATGGCGGGGATCGCTGGATCTGCGGTTCCCCCTCCGGTCGCGCAGGCCGAAACGGGAGTAAGAGAGTCGCCTCATCCCGCGTCGGTGAAAGTTGGGAAACTAACCGCACCCGCCGATCAGAACATTGTGGAAACGAATGCGGGGAAAGTACTCGGCTATCGCCGCGGTCCCATTTACACATTTAAGGGTGTCCCGTACGGTGCGCCGACGGGCGGCGCCAATCGGTTCCGTCCGCCGCAACCTGCAACTCCATGGAGCGGGATCAAGAGCTGCATGAGCTTCGGTGCCACCAGTCCCGATAATTTCGGGATCTTGGAGCCGAACGCTCGTGCACCATGGGGTGACGAGGACGCCTTCCTCTTATATCGGGGATTCGAGCACACATTGGCGTCGGAGGATTGTCTCAGACTGAATGTGTTTACTTCAGGCCTGGCGGACTCGACGAAGCGCCCGGTCATGGTTTACATGCATGGAGGCGGATATTCAGGAGGTTCGGGTCATGACCTCAAGTGCTACGAGGGAACCGCCCTGGCCGAAGCGCATGACGTTGTGGTCGTTACACACAATCACCGGCTGAACGTATTCGGATTCATGAATCTTGAAGAAATTGGCGGCGAGCGCTATATCGATTCAGCGAATACCGGGCTTCTTGACATTGTTGCTGTCCTGCAGTGGATCAAGGAGAACATTGCGCGCTTTGGCGGCGATCCGAATCGTGTGATGATCTTCGGTCAATCGGGAGGCGGCGGCAAGGTTGGTTGCTTAATGGCCATGCCAGCCGCAAAGGGTTTGTTCCACGCAGCAGCGGTGCAGAGCGGATCGATACTTCGCGCCGCTGAACCGGAATCGTCAAGCGATCTCGCAGGCAAAGTCCTGGCGGAGTTGGGATTTGGCAAGAGCGACTTGTCGAAACTCGAAACAGCGTCGACTGAAGACCTTATGACAGCAGCGCGACGGGCGACTCTCAAGCTTTCGGCAGGCTTCAATCCAGCCACTCTGATGCGCATGAATCGATCAATTCCCGGGTGGGGGCCGACTCGTGATGGACGATCCCTGCCGACCCATCCGTTCGATCCAACCGCGCCCGCTATCGGCGCCGACATTCCGATGATCATAGGCACGAATGAACACGAATTCATTAACGGGTGCGACAACCCAGATGTCGGTACGCT
>Ga0335078_10013996_pt1 | contig 11887 bp, 9 predicted proteins | sample Lox_Sample_32_FD_206711 | JGI IMG/M metagenome (GOLD analysis project Ga0335078, IMG submission 206711) | Soil microbial communities from Loxahatchee National Wildlife Refuge, Florida, United States - Lox_Sample_3.2 | ecosystem: Environmental > Terrestrial > Soil > Wetlands | place: USA: Florida... | reverse complement strand
CTCAACTCCTGCATCGGCGAGGAGGCCTGTGAGGACGCTGGCACCGATGACGGCACCTTCATGGTCGCTGGCGGTTCGTGTAACGGCGAAGACGCTTGCGACGACGCTGCCGACGGTGAGAATGCGACGATTGGTGGGAACTCGTGTGACGGTATCGAGGCCTGCGAACAGGTTAGCTACAAGTACGATGCCACCGTCGGACAGGGCTCGTGTGACGCCACCGAGGCCTGCTATCGGGCCTCCAAAAAATCTGCCGCGACGATCGGCAACAACCAATGTGATGTTAATGATGCCTGCAAGTCTGCGTTTTAGTACCCATCGCTGGCCTGGGTCCCAGGGATAACTCAGTGGGCGGCAAGCCGAGTGCTCGCCGCCTTTTCCTGTCTGCTTGTCTGCTTCAGTTCAGGATCCCTAAGCAACTTTGAAGCTGAACGTCGCGCGCTCGGACGCGATCAACTAGGAATCAGAGCAGAGGAGTGGCTATCAAAATCATATCTACCATCGCCGGATTGATCGCGATCGCCTGTTGTATATTCGAGACGGCCCCGGCCGCGCAGGCCCAGTCCATCGGCGTGGAATCCTGGGGCGGCACACCGGCGCCGAATACCTACCGTAGCTGGCAGGGCAGCGGCGCCGGAGTTACCATTGGCCCGGACTCCTGCCAAAACATTGGCTCCTGCACGAACCTTGGTCCTAACGTTACCATCGGTGCCGGAGCGTGTAACGGCGACGATGCCTGCCAATACGCCGGCTACAACGGCGTCGCTCAGATCGGCGACAACTCGTGCGACGGCGACGAAGCCTGCGAGCAAGCCGGCCAAAATGGCTCGTTCATCGAAGGCTCCAGCTCGCGTCCCGGCAGCCAGCTCAGATATTGGCCGGGAGGTGGCCTCGCCTGCGACAATCCCGGATCCTGCGTCGGCGGCAAAGCGACGATCGCTATTAACTCGTGCCTCGGCTACCAAAGCGGCTACCATACCGGTGCGGAAGGCGCCAGCAAAATCGGCAGTGGCTCGTGCGCCAGCGGAGATACGCCCTGCTGCGACGCTGGCGACGAGGGTGGCTCCGCCTCAATTGGCAACGGCTCCTGTAATGGCGACGATGCCCGTAACATGGCCGGCGCCGAGGAAGGCAACTTCAAGGTCGCTGACGGCTCGTGTGACGGCACGAAGGCCTGTGGCGACGTTAGCGAGAATTACGATGCCAACGTCGGCGCGAACGCCTGTGACGCCACCCAAGCCTGTCAGAACGCCGCCAAGGCTGGTCCCGCGAACATAGCCTCGAATACCTGTGACACAGCTACCTCCTGTAGGGGATGTAGGAACAACCTGGCAGGCTGTTACCGAACCGCGACCCCTGGCCGTGACCGGTGTTAGGGAGCGGAGGTTTCAGCAGTTTGCCACAGCAGAGGAGAACGATATATGAAAACGAAACTCTCGATTACCGTTCTGATCGCAATCGCTTGTTGCGTCTTCGCTACAGCTCCGGCCGCGCACGCGCAGTCCATCGGCGCCGGAGCCTGCGGCGGCACACCCACCCCGAATACCTACTGCAGTTGGTCAGGCAGCGGCGCCGGGGTTACAATTGGCCCGGACTCCTGCCAAGTCGCCGGCTCCTGCACGGACCTGGGTTCCAATGTGACTATCGGCGCCGGAGCGTGTAACGGCACTGACGCCTGTCAGGGAGCGGGCTCTTCGTGTGCCGCCGGCGTCAGCAGCGGCGCGGAAACTGCCTGTGCCGCCGTTGCCTCGGGTGCAGCCAAAATCGGCGACAACTCGTGTGACGGCGATCACGCCTGCTACGAAGCCGGCGAAGAAGGCTCCTTCGCCGTGGGCTCCTATTCATGCCCCGGCAACCAGCTTGTATACTGGCCCGGGGGTGGCCTCGCCTGCGACAATCCCGGCTCCTGCAACGGGAGCTACGCCTGCGCCAACGCTGCCAACGACGGCGGCAATGCGACGATCGGTTTCAACTCCTGCATCGGCATGGACAGCTGCGAAGAAACCGGCGTTAGTGGTTCCAGCAAAATCGGTAACGGCTCGTGTGCCAGCGGCGTCCAACCCTGTTTCGATGCTGGCTTCACCGGCACCGCCTCCATCGGCAACGGCTCCTGTAACGGCGACGGTGCCTGTGGCACGGCTGGTACCAGTGACGGCGCCTTCAAGGTCGCGGATAGCTCCTGTGATGGCGACCACGCCTGTAACGACGCCGGCGACGATCACAGCGCTACCATTCGCGGGAACTCGTGCGATGGCAAGGATGCCTGCAACGACGTGAGTTTTAATTACGACGCCACCGTCGGAGCCGGCTCGTGTGACGCCACCCGGGCCTGTCAGAAGGCCGCCAAGACTGGTCCCGCGAATATCGCCCCGAACACCTGTGACACGGCTGACTTATGCAAGGGGATGTAAGGACGCCTAGCCGCCGGTTACCGAGGTTCAGCAGTTTGCTAGAGAGAGGAGATGAGTTTATGAAAACCATATCTACGATTACCGTTCTGATCGCAATCGCTTGTTGTTTATTCGCCACGCTTCCGGCTGCACACGCGCAGTCCATCGGCGCCGGAGCCTGCGGCGGCACACCAACTCCGAATGCTTACTGTAGCTGGCAGGGCAGCGGCGCCGGGGTTACGATTGGCCCGGACTCCTGCCAGGTCGCCGGCTCCTGCACGGACCTGGGTTCCAATGTGACTATCGGCGCCGGAGCGTGTAACGGCACTGACGCGTGTGTCCGGGCCGGTGCTCCCTGTGGCCGCGGCGGTCCCGATGTCTGTGACGACATTGCGTCCTCCTCGGGCGCCGCCAAAATCGGCGACAACTCGTGCGACGCCCAAGATGCCTGCTATGAAGCCGGCGAAGGTGGTTCCTTCACCGTGGGCTCCTACTCGTGCCCCGGCAACCAGCTCGTATACTGGCCAGGCGGCGGCCTCGCCTGCAACAACCCCGGCTCCTGCAACGGCTACGAAGCCTGCGAGGATGCCGGCAACGACGGCCAAGCGACCATCGGTTTCAACTCCTGCATCGGCGGCGAAAGCTGCGAGAGTACCGGTTCGGATGGTGGCTCCAGCAAAATCGGTAATGGCTCGTGCGCCAGCGGCGATGGCTCCTGTTTCGAAGCTGGCGACAACGGCACCGCCTCGATCGGCAATGGCTCCTGTAACGGCGAAGATGCCTGTCAGGCTACTGGCACCGATGCCGGCACGTTCAAGGTCGCGGACAGCTCGTGTAACGGCGACAACGCCTGTCACGATGCCGGCGACGATCACAGCGCTACCATTCGTGGGAACTCGTGCGATGGCAAGGATGCCTGCAACTACGTGAGTTTTGATTACGACGCCACCGTCGGAGCCGGCTCGTGTGACGCCACCCGCGCCTGTCAGAAGGCCGCCAAGACTGGTCCTGCGAATATCGCCCCGAACACCTGTGACACGGCTGACCTCTGCAAGGGGATGTAAGGACACCTAGCCGCCGGTTACCGAGCGGAAGTTCAACGGGAACAAATGTGACACGGACGACTCCTGCGATTGAACGGTCGGAATGACGCAAGAAGGGGCGGCAAGTGGTAAGCTTGCCGCCTTCAAGGCTGTTATCGAGTCAAATTTGCGCCTGTTTGGTTCCGGCTCTGCCGGGTTAGGGAGCGGAGGTTTTACAGAGGAGATCACTATGAAAGTCAGATTCAGCCTGGTCGTCTTGCTCGCGATCACTTGTTGCGTCTTCGCGACCATTCCCGCCGCGCGCGCGGCGTCACCCATCGCCCCTTCTGCCTGCGGGGGCACTGCGCCGCCGAACCCCTACTGCGGCTTTGAAGGAACCGGCACTGGGGTTAAAATCGGCGCGCACTCCTGCAGCGTGGTGGGCGCTTGTCTTTCCCTGGCTAACGGAGTAACCATCGGATCCAATTCCTGTAACGGCCCCAGCGCGTGTGCGACTGCAGGCGACACTGGTGGCGCCGCCAAGATCGGTAATAACGCCTGTAACAACGACGGGGCCTGCCTCGGAGCTGGCCTCGATGGCTCCGCCACGATAGCTGATGGCTCCTGCGACAACTACCAGGCTTGTCAGTATGCTGGTTATGCCACTACCAACACCACGAAGATCGGGGCCAACGCATGCAATGGCTTTCAGAGCTGTTACGAAACCGGCGACTACGACGGCTCCAGCACCATCGGCACGGGCTCCTGCCCCGAAGACCAGTCCTGTTACGAAGCCGGGGAGTATGGCGTCAGTTCCATCGGTCCAAACTCGTGCCTGGAAACGCAAGCCTGCTATTCCGCTGGCTACTTGGGCAATAGCTCGGTCGGCTCCGGCTCTTGTAACGGCGACGATTACGCCTGTTACTATGTGGGCTACAGCGGCGGCTCGAGCTCGATCGCCAACAATTCTTGTATCGGCTACTCCGCCTGTTACCAGTCCGGCTACGAAACCGGCACCATTCAGGTCGCTGCCGGCTCCTGTAACGGGACCTATGCCTGTTACGAGATGAGCTACGATCTTACAGCCAACGCGACGATCGGTAAGAACTCGTGTATTGGCGACGGAGCTTGTTACTACATTACCGATGGTAATAGTGCCACCGTCGGCAATAACTCGTGCGACGCCTACTACGCCTGTGAGGTCGCCGCCGAGTCTGGCCCCGCCAATATCGGCAATCACAAATGCAACAGCCCTGAGGCCTGCGAGGGGTAACAGGCCGACACTTTACAGCAGAGGAGATGACTATGAAAACCAGATTTACGTTTACCGTTCTGATCGCGATCGTTTGTTGTTTCTTCGCTACGGTTCCGGCCGCGCATGCCGCGGCCATCGGTGCTCAATCCTGCGGCGGCACACCGGCGCCCAACGCCTACTGTAGCTTCGCAGGTAGCGACGCCAATGTTACGATTGGCCCAAGCTCCTGCAATGTCTCCGGCGCCTGCACTGAGCTTGGTGAAAAAGTAACCATCGGCGCCAATTCCTGTAACGGCGTCGACGCCTGTGAGACTGCTGGAGACTCGGGCGCCGCCCACATCGGTGACAACTCGTGCGATGCCGATTACGCCTGCGAATTAGCCGGCGCGGCCGGCTCCTTCACCGTCGGTTCCAGTTCGTGCCCCGGCAACCAACTCCATCTGTACCCGGGGAACGGCCTCGGTTGCGACAACCCCGGCTCCTGCGATGGCTACGCCGCGTGTTACGCAGCTGGCTACAACACCAACAAGGCCGCCACCATTGCTGCCAACTCGTGCGACCGCTTCCAGAGCTGTGCCTATGCTGGCGCCGACGGCGGATCCAGCAGCATCGGCGCTGGTTCCTGCACCGATGACCAGTCCTGTCAGACCACTGGCGCCTATGGCAGTAGCTCCATCGGTCAAAACTCGTGCATTGAATCAGAGTCCTGTTACTTCGCTGGCGAATATGGCAAGGTCTCGATCGGCTCCAATTCCTGTGGCGTCGACGATTATGCCTGTTATGAAGCGGGCTACTATGGCACCAGCTCCATCGGCGACAACTCCTGTGATGGCTACGATGCCTGTGGCTATAATGGCGCCGCGGGCAGCAGCAAGATCGCTGCCGGCTCTTGTAATGGCTTTGGAGCCTGTTACAGCGTAAGCCACATCACTCCGGCTACCGCTGACATTGGGAAGAACTCATGTAATGGCGAGGAGGCCTGTGACATGATTACCGACGGTTACAGTGCCAAGGTCGGTGCGGGCTCGTGCGACAACTACCAGGCCTGTTACCAGGCCGCCGATACGACTGACCAGACGATCGCCCCGAACACTTGTGACACATCGCAGGCCTGCATAGGGTAACCAGCCATCCCTGGCCAGGCTCCAGGGATAACTCGATTGGCGGCAAATCGAGTGCTTGCCGCTTCGAATACGCGTGCTCTGACGCGAGGAACCACCTATCAGAGCAGAGGAGATCATTATGAAAGCCGTCCCCACTCTTATGGTTCTGATCGCGATCGCTTGTTGTGTGCTGTCTGTTCCCGCCGCTGCTCAAGGCGGCGGCGCAACCATTGCCCCCTCATCCTGCGGCGGCACGCCGGCGCCGAACGACTACTGTAGCTTTGCCGGCTCCAGCGCCGGGATTAAGATCGGCGCGCATTCCTGCAACGTTGTGGGCGCCTGCTCGGACCTTGGCCCCAACGTAACCATCGGCTCCAATTCCTGTAACGGCCCCAGCGCCTGTGCGAGCCTTGGCAATGCGGAAAATTCCTGCGACGTCAGCGTCTCCGCTTCCATCATCCACCCCGCCGCCCGTCCCCTGACTTTCTCCGCTGGCAGTGCCAAAATCGGTAACAATTCGTGTAACGCCGATGGGGCCTGTGAATATGCCGGCGGCCAGGGCGGCGCCGGTAGCGGGGGTTCCGTCAAGGTCGCGGACGGCTCCTGCAACGGTTACCAGTCCTGTTACGAGTCTGGCTACGACTCTACGAATACTACCATCGGGGCCAATGCGTGCAACAGTTACCAAAGTTGCTACGACACGGGCTACGAAGGTGCCAGTACCATCGGTGCGGGTTCGTGCCCCGAAGACCAGTCCTGTTTCGATGCCGGCAACGGCGGCAGCAGCTCCATCGGCCAAAACTCGTGCCTCGAATCACAGGCCTGCAACGGTGCTGGCAGTTCCGCAGGCAGTAGCTCCATCGGCTCCGGCTCCTGTGGCGGCGACGACAGCGCCTGTCAAGGCGCGGGTCAAGAGGGCACTAGCTCGATCGCCAATAATTCCTGCAACGGCTACCAGACCTGTGACGGTGATGGCGCCTATGGCGGCAACACCCAGATCGCGGCGGGATCCTGCAATGGGACCTACGCCTGTTCCGGCGCGGGAGCTTCCAACCAGGCCTCGATCGGTAAGAACTCGTGTAATGGCACCGACGCCTGTTACCAGATTACCGAGGGTTACAGCGCCACCGTCGGCAATAACTCGTGCGACGCCTTCGAAGCTTGTGAGGAGTCTGCCAACGCGGGGTCCAAAAATATCAAGAACAACAAATGTGACGCTCCGGAAGCCTGCACGGGAGCAATCTAGAGCCGAGCCCGTCACTATGAAAACTACTCGGGCGACTACCCTTCTGATCGCAATCGCTGGCTCCATCTTCGCGATGGTTCCGGCAGCCCATGCGGCCGCCATCGGCGCCCAATCCTGCGGCGGCACAGCGGCGCCCAATACCTACTGCAGCTGGCAAGCGAGCGGCGACCAGGTTACGATCGGCCCGGACTCCTGCAACGTCGCTGGCGCCTGTACGGACCTTGGTCCCACCGCAACCATTGGGGCCAATTCGTGTAACGGCTCCGAAGCCTGTGACGGCGCTGGTTTCAATGGCGACGCCCAAATCGGCGACAACTCGTGTGACGCCGACAAGGCTTGCGTCGCTGCCGGCGTCAAAGGCTCCATCACCATCGGTTCGAGTTCGTGCCCCGGCAACCAACTTGTGCCATGGCCAGGCAATGGCCTCGGCTGCAACAACCCCGGCGCCTGCGACGCCAAATTGGCCTGCGCGTATGCGGGCTACCACACCGGCGGCACCACCATCATCGCCGGCACCTCGTGCACCAGCACGGGAAGCTGCTACGAGACTGGTTTCGAAGGCGCCAGTACCATCGCTGCCGGCTCGTGCACCGACGACCGTTCCTGTTACGCTGCCGGCTTGGGCGGTGTCAGCTCCATTGGTCAAAACTCGTGCACCGAAGCAGACTCTTGTTACTATGCAGGCAACATAGGCACAAGCTCGATTGGCTCCGGCTCGTGCGGCGGTGGCCATCATGCCTGTTACTATGCCGGTTACGACGGCACCATCTCGATTGCCGACAATTCCTGTAACGGCTCCCAAGCCTGTTATGAGGTTAGCTACGATAATGGGACCACCGCTACCATTGGTAAGAACTCGTGTAATGGCCAGGAGGCCTGCTACCTGATCACCGATAGTTACAATGCCAAGGTCGGAGCGAACTCTTGTGATGCCTTCGAAGCTTGTTATGAGGCCGCTTATACCGTGTCGGCCGATATCCCCAAGAACTCCTGTGACGCGGCTAACGTCTGCTACCAGGCGTATTGACCACCTTCGTTCGCCATAGACCGAGCCGGAGGTTCTTAGCGGCCTGTCCGAACACGATCGCTGGTTGTTGTCTACTCGCTATGGTTCCGGCTGCACAGGCGGCAACTATCGCCGCCTCATCCTGCTGCCGCACCGCGGCGCCCAATGGCTACTGCAGCTTCGAAGACAGCGGCTCCAAGGTTACGATTGGCCCCAGCTCTTGCAACTTCGTGTAACGGCAGCGATGCCTGTCAAACTGGTTACCAAGGCTCCCGCAGCAGGGCGCCTATACCAGGGCGGCGAATATCTCCAACGACTAATGTGACAAGGCTGACAGCTGCTTCCAGAAAGATTAGGTCTTGCTTCCAGGGACGACTTCCGTCTCTACCGCTCCGCCATAACGCCATTGGCGGCAGGTGGCGTATCTGCCGCCGTCATCTTTCTGCCAGGCAAAATACCCGCCGCGGTGCAGGAGAGCCAAATTGGCTTCGTTCTGGCCGGCGCGATTTCCGTAGGTGCCGGACAGACCGGCTTGTTTTCTATGAGTTTCCGCTCTCACCACAGCCCCAAAATTGGCTTCGTTTTTCCAAATTCCTCCCGCCGCGCCGCCGATCTGCTTCGAACCCGGAAAAATGCGAATAAACAGCGAAAATCAAGCCCCGCCCTCTTTCGACTAAATTCTTGGTAAAATAGCTACTTAACCCTCTAAATTCAGGAGCTCCCTTTGCCCGAAGAACCACCGCAAGGTCCGCCCGAGCCGCCCAGCGGCCAGCTTCCGTTGCCCGGCACCCCCGGCGGCGACGGCAATAAGAATCTCATCCCCATCAACATCGAAGACGAGATGCGCCGCTCGTACCTCGATTACTCCATGAGCGTCATCGTCGGACGCGCGCTGCCCGACATCCGCGACGGCTTGAAGCCGGTCCATCGCCGCATCCTGTACGCCATGCAACGCATGGGTTTCCTGCCAAACCGTCCCACCAAAAAATGCGCGGGTATCGTGGGCGAGGTAATCAAGGCATACCATCCACACGGTGACGCGGCCATCTACGACGCGCTAGTCCGCATGGCCCAGCCCTTCAACATGCGCTACCCCCTGATTGAAGGGCAAGGCAATTTCGGCTCGGTCGATGGGGACCCTCCCGCCGCGTACCGATACACGGAAGCACGTTTGGCGCGGGTAGCGATGGCGCTGCTCGAAGATATCGATGATGAAACCGTCGATTTCAAACCGAACTTCGACGATTCCACGGAAGAACCGGAAGTCCTGCCGACACGGGTCCCCAACCTTCTCGTCAACGGCTCGGCCGGCATCGCGGTTGGAATGGCAACGAACATTCCACCCCACAATCTCCGCGAGGTCCTGAATGCGGTGATCCATTTGGTGCAGCATCCTGACGCGCCGCTGGCGAAAATCCTCGAGTTCGTCCCCGGACCGGACTTTCCTACTGGCGGATTCATCCTCGGCCGGCAGGGCATTCTGGACGCCTACACCCGAGGCCGCGGGCAACTGAAGCTCCGCGCTCGCGCCAAGATCGAGCGCATGGGGAAAGACCGTGAGCAAATCATTGTCGATGAAATCCCCTATCAGGTGAACAAGTCGAAGCTCATCGAGCAGACCGCCGCCCTGGTGAACGACAAGAAAGTCGAAGGTATCAGCGAAATTCGCGACGAAAGCGACCGCGACGGCATGCGCATCGTCATCGAGCTCAAGCGCGGCGAGCAGGCCGAAGTCGTGCTCAACAACCTTTATAAGCACACCCAACTCCAGATCGGTTTCGGCATCATCATGCTGTCCATCGTCAACGGCCAGCCGCGCGAGCTCGGCTTGATCGGCATGCTCAAGTACTTCATTGAGCACCGCCTGGAAGTAGTTCGCCGCCGCACCGAATATGCCTTGCGGAAAGCCCGCGAGCGCGAGCACATCTTGCTCGGTTTCCAGAAAGCGCTGCAAAACCTCGATGCGATCATCCAGCTGATCCGCGCCGCCAAGACTCCCAAGGAAGCCCGCGATGGTTTAATCACGCGGTTCGAGTTTACCGAAAAGCAAGCCCAGGCCATCATCGAATTGCAGTTACAACGCCTCACCGGGATGGAGCAACAGAGGATTTTGGATGAGCTCGCCGATATCCAGCGGCGCATCGCCGAGTACCTGGAGATTCTGGGTTCCGACAAGGTCCTGCGCGACGTGATTATCAAAGAGCTGAAAGAAGTCCACAAGGAATTCGGCGACGACCGCCGCACCCAGATCATCGAAGACACCGGCGAAATCCTGCTCGAAGACCTCGTGGCCGTCGAAGACGTCGCCATCACTGTAACCCGCGGCGGCTACTTGAAACGCACCTCCGTCGATACCTACCGCCGTCAATCCCGCGGCGGCAAGGGCCGCATTGGCATGGGCACGCGCGCCGAAGATTTCGTCGAGTATCTGCTGGTGGCTTCCACGCACAGCTACCTGCTGATCTTCACCAGCCGCGGCCGTGTCTATTGGCTCAAGGCTTATGAGATCCCCGACGCCACCACCACGGGCAAAGGCAAACACATTTCCAACCTGATCAACCTGCAGCCCGACGAGACCGTGAAAGCCTTCCTTCCGGTGAAGGAGTTTGTGGCCGACCGCTACATCGTCATGGTCACCAAGCACGGGGTAATCAAGAAGTCGGAGTTGACCGAGTTCGACAACCCCATGTCCCGCGGCATCATCGCCGTCACGCTCGATGAAGGCGACGAGTTGATTTCCGCGCGCATCACCAACGGAAGCAACTTCATATTCCTCGCTTCTCACGAGGGCCAGGCCATCCGCTTCGACGAAAGCGACGTGCGGCACATGGGCCGGCAGGCGCGCGGCGTGCGTGCCATGGACCTGGCCGAAGGCGATTACCTGATCGCCATGGAGGTGGTCGAAAAAGAGGGCCTCATGCTTTCCATCGCTGAGAACGGATACGGCAAGCGTACGCCGCTTGAGGATTACCGCCTCATCGGCCGCGGCGGTAAGGGTGTCATCAACATGAGGACCACGACCAAGACCGGCAAAGTGGTGGCCGTCCTGTCGGTGAAAGAAGATTCCGATCTGGTGATCGTCAGCCAGAACGGCAAAATCATCCGCCTCGAATCATCGACGATTCGGCAAGTCGGCCGCTCCACGCAAGGCGTGCGATTAGTAACGCTCGAAGAAGGCGACAAGGTCGCGGCGGCTTCGGTGATCCCGGAAACCGACGATACCAACGGCAACGGCCAGGAGACGCTCCCCGTTCAGTAGAATGGGACGTAGCACAGGCCTCCTGGCCTGTGTCAGGTTTCTTTCACGATGGCCGGAGCCTTTAACAAACAAGTCCAGTTATTCGACAGTCTGCGCCGCATGGAGCGGGTGATCGTAGCCTTTTCCGGCGGCGCCGATTCCGCGTATCTCGCCTGGGCTGCGAATCGCGTGCTGGGCCCCGGCGCGCTGGCCATCACCGCCGATTCCGCTTCGTTTCCCGAATCCCACAAACGCGACGCCGAGTCTTTCGTCAAACGCTTCGGCATTGCGCACGAATACATCGAAACCCGCGAGTTCGACAATCCGGCATATGTCGCCAACGGCCCCGATCGCTGCTTCCACTGCAAGGACGAGCTCTTCACGCGCCTCGCTCTTCTGGGACGCGAACGTGGTTACCAGCACATCGTCTACGGCGTGAACGTAGATGATCTCGGTGACTACCGCCCCGGACAAAACGCCGCCCAACAGCATCGGGTCGCGGCTCCCTTGGCCGACGCCGGCTTGACCAAGGCGGAGATCCGCGAACTCTCCCGCGTGGCAGACTTGCCCACTTGGGATCGCCCCGCCTCCGCCTGCCTGAGCTCTCGCATTCCCTACGGCACGCCG
>Ga0335078_10013995_pt1 | contig 11887 bp, 15 predicted proteins | sample Lox_Sample_32_FD_206711 | JGI IMG/M metagenome (GOLD analysis project Ga0335078, IMG submission 206711) | Soil microbial communities from Loxahatchee National Wildlife Refuge, Florida, United States - Lox_Sample_3.2 | ecosystem: Environmental > Terrestrial > Soil > Wetlands | place: USA... | reverse complement strand
CCGCCGTCAGCGAAGTCTTCCCATGGTCCACGTGACCAATCGTCCCGATGTTGCAGTGCGGCTTGTTCCGCTCAAACTTCGCCTTCGCCATGGCTAATCTTCCTGTCGCTCGTTGACATCCTGTGGTCGGGACTATTCGGGCCTATGCGGTATGCGTTACGGGCGTTGGAGCGGGTGACGGGAATCGAACCCGCATAGCCAGCTTGGAAGGCTGGAGCTCTACCATTGAGCTACACCCGCCTGTCGCCTGCGTCGATCCGGTCGCCTACTCCGCGCGTCCGCCGCCGTGCCTTCCAGCATCCCCTGATGCGATGGTGGAGGGGGAAGGATTCGAACCTTCGAAGACTTCCGTCGGCAGATTTACAGTCTGCTGCCTTTGACCGCTCGGCAACCCCTCCAATCTTCGCTTGCCGCCCGGCGCAGCGGAGAGCGGGTCTTACGGTGCCAGCCGAGCTTTGTCAACCGAGTAGGCCCCCCTGAAACGGCCTAGCCGGCGAGCAGAATCTTCGTCATCTCGATGACCAGCAATGCCACGCCGCTGCGGATCATGCTGCTCCTTCCCTGCTCCACGTAGCCATGCGCCAGATAGAACGGAAAGCCGGTGATCGTCGACAGCAGGCGAAGCATCGGCACGCCCTTCTTCCGCGCGACGTCCTCGACGGCGGCGAGCAGCGGCTCCCCGGTCCCGCGGCCGCGCTCGGGATCGACGAACACCGCCGTCACCTCGTCATCGTGCAGGGCCGAGAAGCCGACCACCTCATGGTCCCGCTCGGCGACGAAGAAAGTCTCGTCGCCTGCCGCCAGCAGCTTTCTGTATTCCGCGGGATCCGTGTGGCCGACCCAGGCCTCGATTTCCTGCGGCGAGTAGGCCGCCGAGCAGAGGACGCAGACCGATGATCGGTGGATCCGGCAGATGGCGCCGGCATCGTCCGGCGCGGCCGGTCGAATACTGACCGGCGAGGCTGCCCCTTCTTCAGCGTCCGTCCCTTGCATGCGCATAACCCCAACTACCTGTATACACCCTACTATAGGGTATAGGCAGAGATCCAGATCGCCGTTCCCTGGCTTGCGAAAGAGGCCGTTGGGCGAGGTATAGTCCGGCGATGTCCCGCCCCCGACGCCCCGCTCCCCGGCCGGATCGCCGATCGCCCGAGCGGCCGCGGCCGGCCCCCCGTCCGCAGCCCGAGCGCGAGGCCGCTCGCGTCAATCCGCCGCCCGCGCCCCGGCGCGACAGCGGCAGCTGGCTCTATGGCCGGCACGCGGTGGTGGCGGCGCTGATGAACAAGGCCCGGCACTGCCGCCGGCTGGTGGCGCTGCCGGAGGCCAAGGACGCCGCGGAGGCGCTCGCCGACAACGCCGAGGCCGGCCGCGCCGCCGGCTTCAAGGTCGAGGTGCTCGACCGCCAGCGCCTGGAGATGCTGCTGCCGGAAGGCGCCGTCCATCAGGGCCTGGCGCTCCAGGTCGAGCCGCTGCCGCCCGCCTTCCTGGAGGACGTGCTGGCGGAGCTGCCGCCGGCGCCCGATGCGGGTCCCGCCGTCGTCGTGGTGCTGGACCAGGTGAGCGATCCCCACAATGTCGGCGCCATCCTGCGCTCCGCCGCGGCCTTCGGCGCCCGCGCCCTGGTGCTGCCCGAGCACGGCACGCCGCCCGCCACCGGCGCGCTCGCGAAAGCCGCCTCCGGCGCGCTGGAGCGCGTGCCGCTGGTCCGCGTCACCAACCTGGCGCGCGCCCTCGACAAGCTGAAGGAGGCGGGCTTCTGGTCCGTCGGCCTCGACGAGGCGGCGCCGAAGCCGCTGGCCGAGCTCGATCTCGGCGGCCGCGTCGCGCTGGTACTGGGCGCCGAGGGCGAGGGGCTGCGCCGCCTCACCCGCGAGCGCTGCGACTTCCTGGCGCGCCTCCCGACCGGCGGCCCGATCGCCTCGCTCAACGTCTCCAACGCCGCCGCGATCGCGCTCTACGAGGTCGCCCGGCGGGCGCACCCGTGAGCGCCGCCCTGCCGGCGAAGCCCGGACGCTGGGTGGCGCCGGCGCTGCTGGTGACGCCGGACGGCCGCTACCTCATGCAGCACCGCGACGACATTCCGCGCATCACCCTGCCGGACCACTGGTCGTGCTTCGGCGGCGCCATCGATCCCGGCGATGCCGACGCCGAGGCGGCGGTGCGGCGCGAGCTCCGGGAGGAGCTCGAGTTCACCGCCCGCGAGGCGCGCCTCTTCACCGAGATCACCGTGGTGCTGCCCTTCCCGGAGCCGCGCGCCGACCGCATGAGCTTCTTCGAGGTGCCGATCACCGACGCCGACGTCGCGGTGATGGTGCTGCACGAGGGCCAGGGCATGGCCCTCTTCACGCCGGCGGCCCTGGCGGCGGAGGCCAAGGTCGCCCCCTGGGACCTCTGCGGCGTCCTCATGCACGCCCGCCGACAGGCGATGTTCGGCCGCTGAGCCGCCCTCCGCGCCCGCGACATTCCCTTGAGACCCGCCGGCACCGACGGTAGAAGGACCGCGTCACGCCTCGATCGACAGGCAGCGCCGGGTTAGCTCAGCGGTAGAGCAGCGGTTTTGTAAACCGAAGGTCGGGGGTTCAATCCCCTCACCCGGCACCACGATCCCACGACGGTGCGTCGGTCTCCAGCGCGCGAACGGCGCCGCTTCACGTTTCCTTCACCATGGAGCGCTCACCCTCCCTCCGGGCAGCAAGGGCGGTGACGCCGTGGGCTACGACTACTGCATCAATCCGGTGCTCGCGGGAACGCTCGCCTATTGGCGGGGGAAGCGCGCCGGCCGTGCCCTGCCCAGCCGGCGGGACATCGATCCCGTGGAAGTGCCGGCGCTGCTGCCGCATCTGCAGCTGATCGAGACCGCGGCGGGACGGTTCCGCTACCGCCTGATCGGCACCGCGCTCGCCGAGGCGTTCGGCCGCGATTATACCGGCCATTACCTCGACGAGCTCTTCGCCGGCGGCCGCGCCGACACCATGGGCGGCGTCTACCGCTCGATCGTCGAGACGCGGCGGCCGGCCTTCCTGCGCAGCCGCTATCTCACCACCAAGTCGGTCGACCTCGTCGCCAACCGGCTCTACCTGCCGCTCTCCGACGACGGCGAGCAGGTCAACATGATCCTGGGCGCGCTCACCTTCGAGTTCGGCGCGCTCGAGAGCGTCTCCGGCGTCTGGGGCACCGCGCGTCTGGCGCCCGCCGGCACCGAGTTCGAGCTGGTCGACGCCGACTGCGGCGACTGACCCCTTCGGCGGGGGAGCGGCCGCTTTTGCCGCGACATTTTTCGGCCCCCGCGTCCCTCGCGGCTTAGTGATCTCCAACCTGCGGATTAGCAGGGAACGTCTTCACCAACCCCCGTGTTGTTGCTGAAAACGGGGGTCTCCCCATGATCGACCGACAACTTCGAGAGCGCGATCCCGCGACGGTCTTCGCGGTGGCAGTCTCCTGCGGCGTGGCGTTCTGGATTGCGCTTGCTCTGCTGTTCTTCGAACGGCGGCCGCTCGCGGATGCCGTGATGTCCACGGGCCGGTTCCTGCAGCGCATTCTCGCCTAGAGCGCGCCCGATCAAATCGAATCGGACACGCTCTCGGTCGGTTGGTTTTGTCGCACTTTCCGCGCCGAACCGCTTTCCGCCTCGGCGGAAAATGCTCCAGCACGACGGAGGGCCGCATGTTGAAGAAGTGGAACAGCCGCGCCGCGCCGCGACCGGAACAACGGGGCGTCCCGCTGGCGACGGCGGATCTGCTCGGCGGCCTGCTGGTGCTGGCCGCCTGCGCCCTGGTGCTGCTGCACAGCACGGTGCTGCCGTGACCGTCGCGCCGGAGGTGGGCCGGCCCAATCCGCCGCTCACGCTGATGGACCGGCGGATGATCGCCTCCATGGTGTCGCTGATGGCGCGGGAGCTCGGCCCGTCGCTCGACCCGGCGCGCACCACGGCCGACTTCATCCGCGCGATGGAGATCGACCTGCGCTTTCGCCGGCAGATCCGCGAGCTGGCGAAGCGCCTGCCGGCCGGTCAGCCGACGCCGCTGGAGAGGCTCTCCGCCACGCCGCTGGCGCTGGCGCCGCCCGCCACTCCGATCCCGCCGCTGATGCTCGACCGCGAGCGCCCGGTCTGCTCCGTCGAGCTGGATCAGAAAGTGAAGCTCGCCGACTGGCTCGTCATCGCCGCGCCGGCGCTGCTGACCATGCTGGTGCTCGGCCTCGGCCCGCTCAGCATCATGCTGCGCTGAAGGACCTCATTCCCCCGCCACGTAGCGGAGCGGGCCGATCTGGCGCTGACCGTCGGGGGGATCCACCACCACGACGACGAAGGTGTCGGCCTCGTACTCGAGGCCGTCGTCCCAGCTGCGCAGGGATTCGATGTGCACGTAGTCGGTCTCGCCGGCGCGCAGCTCCACCGTCTTGAACTGGTTCCAGTAGATCCCGACGCTGTCGACCGAGATCAGGTAGCGGCCGGGCGCCACGTCCCGATAGAAGACGCCGCCCGGTATCGAGGCGCCGATCTCGTTGCCGTTGAGATAGATCCGCGGCTCCGACAGGCTCTCGTAGGGCTCGTAGTCGCGATAGAAGTAGAGCCGCGCCTTGTCGGCGCCCGGCGGCGGGATCGTCGCGGCGACGGCGGCGAATTGCGGACCGCTGGGTCCGCCCGCGCAGGCCGCGAGGGCAAGCGGCAGCAGCACAGCGAGCGCGGCGAGAGAGCGAGACATCCGGCATCACCTCCGACGCGACTATAGCGGCTGCGATGGCGCCCGGTGGGTCACGACTGGCTGATGCCACGGCATGTCACAATCCTGGGTCGCGGGGGCCGCTCCGGCACGCCTTTCCTGCGCAGACTTCCGCCAAGCCGCGACCTTGAGTTGTAGCGGCGAGCCTCCAGTGCTCGATATCGAGGCGAATACCCCCGCACCAAATGATATTCGAATCATGAGCTTAACTGCCATTTAAGGGGCCCCGAGCGATCCTCTGCGTCGGCCCGGGCAACCAGCGGCGACCGATCTGTCCGCCGGGACTGCCGCGCGGGCGCGGGGGGAAACGTCATGGTGCTCGATCTCGCGCGTCTCAGGATCACGCCCCGTCTCTACGGCGGCTTCGGCGTCCTGATCGCCATCAGCCTGTTCGTCGCGCTGTTCTCGATCCGGCAGTTCGGCGGCATCGGCGGCGAGGTCGAGCGGCTGGTGCAGGTGTCGGAGAACTCCTCGCGCAACCTCGTCGTCAGCCGTCTCTCGGAGACGATGCAGCGCGCGACGCGCACCTTCAAGGCCAGCTCGGACGACCAGTCGATCGCGGATTTCAAGCAGGCGAGCGCCGCCGCGCTCGAGCTGCTGACGGCGGCGACGAAGGCGACCACCGCCGACGAGCGCCGCAAGCTCTACGAGGAGACCACCGCCGAGATCACCGGGCTCAGGCAGAACTTCGACAAGCTCGTCACCATGTCGGACGACACCACCGACGACCGCACGCGGCTCTTCGTCGGCGGCGACGAGCTCACCTCGGCGACCGCGCGGCTCCTCGACGAGGTGCGCAAGGTGAGCGACGCGGACTCCCAGCTGCGCGCCCACGACATCGAGATGGCGGTGATGCTGGTGCGGATCGCGAGCTGGCGCTTCCTGGCGACGCTCGATGCCAACGGCCCGACCCTCTTCCAAGTCGAGATGGAGAAGGCCAACAATGCCTTCGCCGCCCTCGAGAAGGGCGCCGCCGCCGACCGGTTCCGCCCCTCGATCGATCTCGCCAAGACCAAGCTCAAGGCGTATGCGACGAACTTCACGCGGCTCGCCGCGGCGCTGCTGCAGGAGGAGCAGCTCTTCGACAAGTCGATGCGGCCGAGCTTCAACAAGATCATCGAGCAGAGCGCCGCCGCGGAGAAGGCGCTGAGCCAGGATCTCGACGCCGCGAAGTCGGATACCGCCCGCCGCATGGCCGCCGCCAGCACGCTGGAGAAGATCCTCTGCGTGGTGGTGCTGGCGCTCGGCGTCGCCCTCGCCTTCACCATCGGGCGCAGCATCGTGCGGCCGCTGGCGCGCATGACCGCGGTGATGAGCAAGCTCGCCGGCGGCGACACCGCGGCGGAGATTCCCGCCCGCGACAACCGCGACGAGGTCGGCGAGATGGCGCGCGCGGTCGAGGTCTTCAAGCAGAACATGGTCGAGAGCGAGCGTCTCGCCGCCGAGCAGCGCCGCGAGCACGCGGAAAAGGAGCGCCGCCGCCAGGCGGTCGAGCAGCACATCACCGGCTTCGACCGCTCGGTGCAGTCGGCGCTGGGCGCGCTCAGCGCCGCCTCCACCGAGATGCGCTCGATGGCGGAGAGCATGTCGGCGACCGCCGAGGAAACCAGCCGGCAGACCGGCGCGGTCGCCGCCGCGACCGAGCAGGCCTCAGCCAACGTGCAGACGGTGGCGAGCGCCACGCGGGAGCTCGCCGCCTCGATCTCGGAGATCGGCCGCCAGGTGCAGCAGTCCTCGGTGGTGGCGCAGGAGGCGGTCACCCAGGCGCGCGCCACCAGCGGCACGGTCGACGGCCTCGCGCAGGCGGCGCAGCGGATCGGCGAGGTGGTGAAGCTGATCCAGAGCATCGCGTCGCAGACCAATCTCCTGGCGCTCAACGCCACCATCGAGGCGGCGCGCGCCGGCGAGGCCGGCAAGGGCTTCGCCATCGTCGCCGGCGAGGTGAAGACGCTCGCCAACCAGACCTCGAAGGCGACCGAGGAGGTGGCGGCGCAGATCGCGGAGATGCAGGCGGCGACCGGCCAGACGGTGACGGCGATCGCCGCCATCGGCGGCACCATCGCGCGCATGGACGAGATCGCCAACGCGATCGCCGACGCGATCCGCGAGCAGGACAAGGCGACGGAGGAGATTTCCGGCAGCGTGCAGCAGGCGGCGCAGGGCACCGTCGACATCACCAAGAACATCGCCGGCGTCAACGACGCCGCCACCGAGACCGGCGCCGCCGCCGCGCAGGTGCTGTCGTCCTCGGCGGAGCTCAGCGAGCAGGCGGAGCGGCTGCGCGGCGAGGTCGGCACCTTCCTCGCCGATATCCGCGCGGCCTGAGCGCCGCGATCGCAGAAGCCGGAAATGCCGCGTGACGCCCTCAGATCCCAAGGGCGCTGCGGACCGCTGAAGATTGCAGGCTCAAGACAACGTGAACGGCGCCTGCGCGGGCGCGCCGGTCGGCGAGAGCCGCCGATCAGACCTGCTGCCTAGATCTCAACCCCGCGCTGCACGGCCCTTGGGCAATTGCGCGCCCGGGCCGCGGCCCCGAAACGCTCAGGACGCGCGCCGCAGCATCCCGGCAAGCGAGGTATAGCGCCGGCGGCGGCGGTGCCGATGCGAGCGCAGCGAGCGAAGCCCGTAGCCCGCCGCGAAGGAAACTGCCGCCAAGCCGCAGATAAGAAATGCCTCCACCATCGTCACTCTCCCCATTCTCTCCAGAGCCCGTGCGTGCTTGCCTCTGGAACGTCCCACCGAGCTGCCGCGATGCGGATCCGAATCGGGTCCGTCTTCTGCCAACTTCTTTGCAGGATCCGTGCCTTCCCGACCGGCATTCGTCACGGCGGCGTGACGCTGGACCCGCGCGGAAGTAGTCGCGGCGGCGACTGCGAGAAACTAGCGCGAAAGAGAGTGCAATGGCAGGAAAAAAGGTAACTTAGCGGCGCGCCGGACGCGCCCGCGGCGGCGCCAATCCCTGCTCCAGCCGATCCGCCTCCACCTCGCAGATTTCCGCCAAAATGAGCAGAGATTCAACGCTCTCGCGGTCCTCTGTGCCGCGAGCGAGATGACGGTAGTGCGATGCGCGACCGCGGATGAAGTCAGTATCAAGCATGTGAGACCTCATAAAATGCCGGGGCTCCATGCTTGCGGGCGTATGGTTAACGAATGCCTAACCGCCGGCGACGCGCTCAGGCCAGCAGCTTCGCCATCATGTACTGGTCGACCGGACTGCCTTCGACGACGACGCTCCGGCGCAGCACGCCCTCGATCTCGAAGCCGGCTTTCCGATAGAGCGAGATCGCCGCCTCGTTGCCGGCGGCGACCGGCCGCTGCAGGCGGTGAATGCGCGTGGTGCGGGCCCAGGCCTCCACCGCGTCCATCAGCGCATGGCCGATGCCGAGGCCACGATGGCTGGAGCGCACGCCGATGCCGATCTCGGCGACGCCGCGCCTGGCCGGATGGATGCCGCCGGCCGCGGTCGCGAGCCCGGCAAGGCGCCCGCCGTGCTCGGCCACCAGCACAATCTGGTTGTCGCTGCTGGCGACAGTGGCGAGGTAGGCGCGCATGTCCGCCTGCGCGTGGGCGGGGTCGATCGGCGTGACGAACAGGAGCGGCGCTTCCGCCGCCAGAGTATTGACGAGCTCGACGAGCGCGTCGATGTCGAGCTCTCGCGGCACGCGGACGGTGATCTCCGCGTCGAGGGCCGGCTCCGGCCGGCGCAGCGTTCGGGCGATTGCCATGAGCGGAGCTCCTCGGGGTTGATCCGCCGGGAGCGCAGCCTGCGCTTTCGTGGTTAAGAAACGCTTTATGCCTTGCGTGGGAAGATGGCGCCGGCCCTGGCCGTCCGCGGAGAGACCCGATGCGCCTATTGCTTGCCCGGCTTGTTCTCGCTCATCAGCACCTCCTGGCGCTGCTCGGCCGTAAGCTGCCGCTCGAACACCGCGGTCTGGTTCTCGCGGGCATGGGGAACGTCGAGGGTGGCGGCCTTGCCGTAGAGCCGGTAGGCCGCGAGGGCATCGCGCGCCGTACCGATACCATTCAGCTTGCACCACGCCAGCACCTCGACCGCGCGTGGATCGTTCGCTTCGGAGAGCCGGGTGAGCTGGTCGATGTCCTGCTGCCCCGCCGTCTTGTTTTTCACGTGAGCAATGATGTCGGAAAAAGCGGGGCCTACCGGCTTCTGCGGGGGCACCGGCGGCGGCAGCTGCGGGCGATCGGTCATCGCCTTCTCGCAGGCCGGGTCCGGCGATTTGAGGCACCGGTAGGCGCCGTCGAGGTCGTAGAACTGGGCCTGCGCCGGGGCGCAGAGGCCGGCCGCCGCGACGGCGGCAAGAAGGGCAAAGGCGCGTCGCATGGCGCCCATGATAGCGCAATTTCGCTGTCGCGGTGGCGCTGGGCGAAGCTGGCGGCGTTCCTGCTGCTGCCGATGCTGCTCACCGCCTGCGACACCATGAAGGAGTGGGCGCAGGAGTGGCGCATGCTGCCGCCGGGCGCGGCCGGCCGCGAGCTGCGCGCCGCGGCGCCGCCCGAGACCACCACGGAGAACGGCGGCATGAGCGGCCCGCTCATCGGCGCCGGCCGCGAGATCCATGTGCCCGAGGATCTCGTCGACAGCGCCGTCGGCTCCGAGATCGGCCGCTGGCTGAGCGCGCCGGAGCGCCAGGCACTCGCTGACGCGAGCCAGAAGGCGATCGCCGGCGTCCGCAACACCAGGCTCGCCTGGGCCGCGCTGGCGCCCGACGGCGATGCCACCGCCGAGGGCTGGATCGCGCCGGTCTCCGACCCCTACCGCTCGACCCATGGGCAGATCTGCCGCGACGTGCGCCAGGCGCTGATCCGCGCCGACCAGTCGATGGCGCAGGAGCTCAGCCTCTGCCGCCAGGAGCTGGCGAGCGGCGCCGCGGTCTGGACGATCCCGCACTGGCCCTGAGAGAGCTCACCGCAGCATGTGCCGGGCGATGACGAGCTGCTGGATCTGGCTGGTGCCCTCGTAGATCCGGAACAGCCGGACGTCGCGGTAGAAGCGCTCGATGCCGTAATCGGCGATGTAGCCGGCGCCGCCGTGGATCTGCACCGCGCGGTCGGCGACGCGCCCCACCATCTCGCTGGCGAAATATTTGCAGCAGGCGGCTTCCTGCGAGACGTTCTCGCCGGCGTCCTTGCGGCGCGCCGCGTCCAGCACCATCGAGCGCGCGGCATAGGCCTCGGTGCGGCAATCCGCCAGCATCGCCTGGATGAGCTGGAACTCGCCGATCGGCTTGCCGAACTGCACCCGCTCCTTGGCGTAGCGCACGCTGTCGCGGATGAGCCGCTCGGCGACGCCGACGCAGACCGCGGAGATGTGCAGGCGGCCGCGGTCGAGCACCTTCATCGCGGTCTTGAAGCCCTGGCCCTCCTGGCCGCCGAGCAGCGCGTCCGCCGGCACCTGGCAGTCCTCGAAGACGACGTCGGCGGTGTGCGCGCCCTGCTGCCCCATCTTCTTGTCGCGCTTGCCGACCTTGAGGCCGGGATTGGGCGCCTCGACCAGGAAGGCGGAGATGCCGCCGGCGCCCTTGTTGGCGGGATCGGTGCGCGCCATCACCGTGAAGAGACCGGCGTGGGGGGCGTTGGTGATGAAGCGCTTGGTGCCGTTCAGCACCCAGCCATTGCCCGATCGGCGCGCGCTGGTGACGAGGCTCGCCGCGTCGGAGCCGGAGCCGGGCTCGGTGAGTGCAAAGGAGCCCACGATCTCGCCGGCGGCTAGCCGCGGCAGGTATTTCCGCTTCTGCTCCTCGGTGCCGTCGAGCACGATGCCCTGGCTGCCGATGCCGTTGTTGGTGCCGATGAGGGAGCGGAAGGCGGGCGAGGTCTGGCCGAGCTCGAAGGCGATCATCACCTCCTCGCTCATGGAGAGGCCGAGACCGCCATAGTCGGGCGGCACCGACAGGCCGAAGAGGCCGAGCTCGCGCATCTCCCTGATGATCGCGGGCGGCACCGCGTCCTCCTCCGCCACCTTCGCCTCGAGCGGGATCAGGCGCTCGCGCACGAAGCGCTGCACGGTATCGACCAGCTGCTTCAGGGTCTCGGACTCGAGGGCCATGGGCGCCGCTCCTTGTCGCGTTCCCGGCATCCCTAGCCGATGCGCCCGCGCGGTTCAACCGCGCAACGCCAGCCCCGCGGCTCAACCGCGCTGGCGCCTCAGTCGAGCGCGGCTTCGACGGCGCCCTCGAGCTGCTCCGGCGTGACCGACGCCCGCCGCGGCCGGCGCAGGAACAGCAGCAGCGGCACGATCGCCAGCGTCACCACCATCATGAACTTGAAGTCGGCGATATAGGCGATCATGGCGGCCTGCCGGTTGATCTCGCGGTCGAGCATGGCGAGGCCGGAGAGCGTGTGCAGGTTCCACAGGCTGTCGGCGGGCAGGGCGCGCAGCGCCGCGCTATAGGGCTGCACCTGCTCCGCCATCTCCGCGTGGTTCACCTGGATGCTGCGGGCGAGCAGCGTCTCCACCACCGAGATGCCGATGCTGGCGCCGATGTTGCGCATCAGGCTGAAGATGCCGGCGGCCTCGGTGCGGAGCTGCGGCGGCAGCGTCGTGAAGGCGAGCACGCTCAGGGGCGCGAAGACGAGGCCGAGGCCGAGGCCCTGGCTGGTGCCGGTCCAGATCAGGAACCAGAGATCCATCGCCAGGGAAAAGCCGGTCATCGCGTAGAGCGAGGCGGCGGTGAGGACGAGCCCGGTCAGCATGAGGAGGCGCGGATCGACGCGCGTCATCAGCCGGCCGACGATCATCATCGAGATCATGGTGCCGATGCCGCGCGGCGCCAGCACCAGCCCGGCGGTGATCACGGGGTAGTCGAGGAGGTCCTGCATCAGCGGCGGCAGCAGCGCCAGGGTCGCGAACAGCACCACGCCCACCACCGAGATGCAGAGGATCCCGGCGACGAAGTTGCGGTCGCGCAGCAGCCGCGGATCGAAGAACGGGTGCTTGGCGGTCGCCGAATGGACGATGAAGACATAGAGGCCGAGGCCGGCGAGCGCCGCCTCGGTGACGATCTCGCCGGAGGCGAACCAGTCCCTAAGCTCGCCGCGGTCGAGCATCATCTGGCAGGCGCCGATCGCCAGGCTCAGCACGGCGAAGCCGAAGAAGTCGAACGGCCGCGAGCGCTCGGCGCGATGCTCGCCGACGAAAGCCAGGATGC
>Ga0335078_10013993_pt1 | contig 11887 bp, 10 predicted proteins | sample Lox_Sample_32_FD_206711 | JGI IMG/M metagenome (GOLD analysis project Ga0335078, IMG submission 206711) | Soil microbial communities from Loxahatchee National Wildlife Refuge, Florida, United States - Lox_Sample_3.2 | ecosystem: Environmental > Terrestrial > Soil > Wetlands | place: USA... | reverse complement strand
AATTTCGCTTTCCTTTGGCGAGTAGATTAGAAACTTCGACCAGAGCGGATCTTGCAGGTCCCAGTGTCTCTGGGAGCCCGATATATCGGGTTCGTAGAAGGTGACATCGCGACCTCGATTGCCCAGCGCTCTGATAATTCCTCGGAAATAATTGGCCTTTTCCGTTTGATAAGCGGAGACCAGTCCGGAACCAAAGAATGCGATTCTAGGGTTTTTCATTTATGCGGTCTCCTTGCGGCTCTCGGAGAAGTGCGACACAAATCTCTCCTGATTCAGGCTCGCGATGCCCAACCAAAATAATGCTGAGCAAGCATTTATACGGTCCCGATGGATTGCTCCCCATGTCGAGCGTACTGCGAAAAAGAAAAGGTTCAATACAGGGTTTACCTGAATCCAAGTGTAGGTGAATGCAGGCGCCGTCGATCGCGCCACGTTCCTCAAACGGAGCCCCACTACTTTCTTTGCAGTATCGACGGTTCTCTTTTGCACTTCTACGATTTGCGGGGCAGCTACTCGGAGGATTGGTGATGCCTAATGCGCCTCGATCGAAGAAAAAGAAAGTACGATACGCAGTCGTAGGACTCGGCTATATTTCGCAGATTGCCGTACTGCCTGCCTTCGCCCATGCGCGCGAGAACTCGCGCCTCACAGCGCTTGTATCCGGCGACCCTCAAAAACTGCGCGAGCTCTCGCGCAAATACGATATACAGCAGACATATTCGTACGAGCAATTTGATCAGTGCCTCAAAAGCGGCGAGGTAGATGCGGTCTATATAGCCCTGCCCAACAACATGCATCGGGCATACACAGAAGCCGCTGCAGCAGCCGGATTGCACGTTCTCTGCGAAAAGCCTATGGCATTCGACGAAAACGACTGCCGGTCGATGATCTTATCGGCGGAACAGGGGCACGTAAAACTGATGATCGCCTATCGCTTGCATTTCGAACGGGGCAACTTGGAAGCCGTAGACATCTTGAATTCGGGGCAGCTTGGCGAACCCAGAATCTTTTCGTCCGTCTTCTCGCAGCCCGTGAAAGCTGGCAATTCGCGGCTTAGCAAAGAGGTTGGAGGCGGGCCGTTATATGACATGGGTGTTTACTGCATCAATGCAGCCCGGTACCTCTTCAAGTCGGAACCGACGGAAGTTTTCGCCTGGAACCTCACACGCAATGATGAGCGTTTTCGCGAAGTTCCCGAAATGACGAGCGGCCTGCTGAAGTTTCCGAATGATCGCATCGCGACATTTACTTGCAGCTTCGGCGGGGCAGCTCGTTCTGCGTATGAGGTAATCGGCACAAAAGGTCGAATCACGATGGATCCGGCTTACGAATTGGCGGCGGACCTAAAAGCCGAGATCACTGTTGATGGCGAGACGACTAAAAGGACGTTTAAGAAGCGCGATCAATTCGCGGCGGAATTGGTCTACTTTTCGGAATGCGTACTGAAGGACAAGGAGCCCGAGCCTTCCGGTCGTGAAGGCCTGGCCGACGTGAAGATCATTCAGGCGCTCATTCAGTCAGCCCAAAGCAATAAACCTGTGACGGTTTCGCAGGCCGAAATCGAGCGACGCCCCGACAAGGCCCAGGAAATTTCGAAACCTCCCGTTGCGAACCCGCCCGAACTGGTCAAAGCGGCCGCGCCGGGGGTGGATTAGACACCCTGAGCAAGCCACCTTGACGATTGGCTAGACCGCAGATCGCCTGGCCTTACGCGGCCCGCGTTTTGCTGTGCGCCTGCGCGAACAGCTTCAGCATTTCGCGGTTGAACGCGGGGATATCGTCGGGCTTGCGGCTCGAAACCAGATTTCCGTCCACGACCACTTCCTTGTCCTGCCACTGCGCGCCCGCGTTTTTCAAGTCCGTTTTCAGAGACGGCCACGAAGCGATATTCCTTCCGCGCGCTGCTCCCGCTTCTATGACCATCCACGGCGCGTGACAGATCGCAGCGATCGGTTTGTCGGCGTCAAAGAATGCCTTCACGAACGAGACCGCTTTCGGTTTCATCCGAAGGCGATCGGGATTCATTACCCCGCCGGGGAGCAACAGCGCGTCGAATTGATCGGGATTAGCGCTGTCGAGCTGCTCCTGAACCGGATACGACTCGCCCCATTCCTTGCCGTTCCAGGCGCGAACCTCTTTAGGTTGTGGCGAAACGATATGAGTTTCCGCACCCGCTTCCTCAAGCGCCTTGCGCGGTTCTTTCATTTCGGCGTGCTCGAAGCCGTCGTCGATTAAAATTGCGATCCGCATTCCGTTAAGACTTGGCATTTGTGACCCTCCGAATCCATGCTATTTCAAAGGTGTTGAGCTTCCGTCCTACACACCCTGTAGTCCCTCCGAATTGATCTGGTATCGCGGATGCTCGGTGCCGGCGCTTTGCATTCGGTAGTTTCGGAGGGCACGGCTCGGGAAAAAGCCTAAATCTTGTGCTGATTTCACCGTATAGACGATCTGCGCGCGCTCACCAAAACTATTCCAGTTGGCCCTGAAAATCAGGCCCTCGGGCACAAATCAGGGCATGGGGAGACCGAGATTATGAAGACAAAAATTGCTTTGATTTCGCTGATTTTCTTCGCAACAAGCATCGCAGCGCGCTGCGATCAGACCAAGACCGATGTCACGGAGCGGCTGCAAGATTCCGCCAAAGTGCTGAACGAACTCACCGCCGCACCGGACAACGGAATTCCGGACAAGGTGTTTCACTCCGCCAAATGCGTGGCCGTGCTGCCCAGTATGATCAAGGGCGCGTTCATTTTTGGCGGAAAGCACGGTCGTGGCGTGGCCACATGCCGCCTTCCCAACGGACACTGGAGTGCGCCGGCATTCTTTGAGATCACCGGGGGCAGCTGGGGAGCGCAGATCGGCGTAGAGGATATCCAGCTCGTGATCATGGCCATGACGGAAGAGGGAATGCGGCGTCTGATGGAGGACAAATTTCAGATAGGCGCCGGTGCGTCCGCAGCGGCGGGTCCAGTCGGGCGCGAAGCGTCCGCCTCAACAACCTGGAAGGTGGATACCGATTTTCTAACGTATTCGCGAGCGAAAGGCGTTTTTGCGGGCATCGACCTCAGCGGATCGTGGATTTCACGCGATAAGGAATCAACCACAGCGATGTACGGCAGCGACTTGGGAAACCGGACGCTTCTTGACGGGAAAACTCCTCCGCCGCCGGACGCGCACGTGTTTCTCGCCGCTGTGCGGGATGCGGAGATGCACAGGCGCGAAAGCGCACAAAAGTAGCGTTTTCTCCCTGTTTGACTCCAGTCCGCAAACGACTGGGGCGATTGCCGGGCGACCCCTAAAAAATTGGGCGTCGCCCGGCTAACGAATTTCGGCAGGCGAGGTGGGAGAGCCACAAAATGAAGACGAAGATGGCGTTGCTTTCGCTGGTCTTCTTCGCAGCGAGCATCGCGGCTCGTTGCGACCAGACCAAGGCGGATGTCACGGAACGGCTGCAGGATGCGGCCAAAGTCCTGGACGAACTTACTGACACTCCCGACAAAGGCATCCCTGACGAGGTGCTCCATGGGGCGAAATGTGTCGCAGTCCCCCCCGAGTATGATACCTATTCGCGTTCGAAGGGAATATTCGCGGGAATCGACCTGGGCGGATCCTGGATTGAGCGAGATAAGGAGTCCACACAGGCCATGTATGGAAGGGACGTGAGTAACAACGACACGTTAACGGGCCAGATTCCGCCACTAGCCGATGCGCATGTCTTTCTTGCCGCTGTGCGCGATGCCGAGATGCGCCGCAAGGAAAGCGCTCAGAGGTAACGAGAACGTCTGAGCGAAACTTCGCTGGTAAAGACTCGCTTTCTGCGTTCGTGCCATAACCGGCGGGAACAACGAGGCGTGTTCGGGCACGCAGTAACGCTCGTTGACCTCTCAGCTCAAGCACTGAGTCAGCTCGGTTCACGCCTGGCAACGTGGTTTCCGCTTGAGCGCTGCTTGGCCGGAGTCTTGGTGGCGTTCAGATTGATAATTGTGTTTACGAGCGCGACGTGCGAGAACGCCTGCGGGAAATTGCCGAGCAGACGTTTTTTCAGCGGGTGATACTCCTCCGATAGCAGGCCCACGTCGTTTTGAAGCTTGAGCAATCGTTTCAGAAGTCGCTTGGCATCGGAATGGCGCCCCATTAGTTGATAAACATCCGCAAGCCAAAAACTGCACGGTAAGAATGCCCCCTCGCCGGCAGGCAGCCCATCTTCAACTCTCTCCGTCTGGTATCGCATCACGAATCCATCGCGCAAGAGATCCTGTTCGATTCGCTGGACGGTGCCGCGAATGCGCGGGTCGGAGGGCGGAAGGAAACCTACCAGCGGCAACAGCAGCAGGGCGGCATCCATTTCTTTTGAACCGTAAGCCTGAACGAAACTTCCGAGCCCCGGGTCGTACGCGAACTTGCAAACATCTTTGTGAATGCTATCCCGGATCTCTCGCCAGCGCTCCACCGGCTGGTCCAACCGAAATCTTTCCACGGTTTTCACGGCGCGATCAAAGGCGACCCAGGCCATGACCTTCGAGTGAGTGAAATGCTGTTTCGGCCCGCGAACTTCCCAGATGCCGTGGTCAGGCTCACGCCAGATTTGTTCTAAATGATCGATCAGTACCGGCCGAAGGCTGAAGTCAGGCCGCGGTCTTTGTTTCGTAAAGCAAGTGTTCTGGTGCAGCACGTCCGCGACTTCGCCGAAAACGTCCAGTTGCAACTGTTCGCTCGCAGCGTTTCCTATCCGGACCGGCGAAGCTCCCAGGTAGCCCGGAAGCCACGGAATTTTCCACTCCGGGAGCATCCGCTCGCCGGCAACGCCATACATAATTTGGGTTTGGTCGGCGCTTCCGGCCACAGAACGCACGAGCCAATCGCGCCAGCGGCAGGCTTCCTGCTCGTAGCCGGCATGCAACAAGGCAAGAAGGGTGAAGGTAGCATCTCGCAACCAGCAGTAGCGGTAGTCCCAGTTTCGCTTGCCCTCCAAAAATTCGGGCAAGGAGGTCGTTGGGGCTGCAACCATGCCGCCCGTGGGCTCATAGATGAGCGCCTTCAGAGTTATCAATGAGCGTTGAACGACTTCCGCCCAGGGGCCGTGATACTTGCATCGCGAAATCCAACGCCGCCAAAAGGCCTCCGTTTTGCGCAAAGCCGAGTTGGGAGTGGCCGCGGAAGGCGCACGCTCAAAGGAACTGGCATACTTGAGGCTGAAGTGTAGTGTCTTGCCGGCATCGACAGTAAATTCACTTACGGTGCGAAGGTCTTCGCCTCGGACCGGAACTGAACTCCGCAAAACCACCATGTGCGGCCCGGCGATCGCGAGTGATGCTCCGTTCCGGCGCGTCATCCATGGGACAGTGCGGCCGTAATCGAAGCGAATGGTCAGATCCATTCGCATATGTACGCGGCCGCGATCGCCCCGAACGATTCGAATCACCTCCGGGCCATCGCTTCCGATTGGCATGAAATCAATCAGCGTCGCTGCTCCTTCTTTTGTCTTGACCTGCGTCTCGAGGATCAGCGTTCCTTCGCGGTAACGGCGTTTGACCTCATGCTTATCAACAGGTGCGATCTGCCAGCGGCCGTGTTCAGGCGCGCCCAAAAGCGCCGCGAAGCATGCGTCGGAGTCGAAGCGGGGCAGGCAGAGCCAGTCCATAGAACCGTCTCGGCCCACGAGGGCCGCCGTCTTGCAGTTACCGATCATTGCGTAGTCTTCAATCGCCGATGGCATGGCCCGAATTGTAGCGCGAGTTTTCTTTGTGGCGACCATACTGGCAAGCAGGGAATAAGGGGTTTTTCGCAGTTCCGTACAGCCTTTCTTCGATGCGTGGTTACTCGCGTCCATTCAAAATCGTTGTGCAAGCAAAATCGTGAGAGACCAGGAAGGAACTCCAAATGGCAAAGACCGCGTCTGACATTTTGGTTGAGCGGCTTATGGAGTGGGGCGTCGAGGTCGCTTTTGGACTGCCCGGAGACGGAATTAACGGGATTATAGAAGCGTTTCGCAAGCGGCAAGATCGCCTTCGTTTCATACACGTCCGCCACGAAGAGGCAGCCGCTTTCATGGCCTGCGCTTACGCAAAATACACGGGCAAGCTCGGCGTGTGCCTCGCCACGTCCGGTCCCGGAGGAATCCACCTGCTCAATGGCCTCTACGATGCGAAGCTCGATAACCAGCCCGTTCTTGCGATCACCGGACATGCTTTCCACGATCTAATTGATACCCACACACAGCAGGATGTCGACCTGGACAGGCTTTTTGCCGATGTAGCCGTGTACAACACTCGCGTGATGGGTCCCGCCCACGTGCGAAATGTCACCGATCTGGCCTGCCGCACCGCCCTGAATTTTCGCGGCGTCGCGCACCTCAACATCCCGACGGACATTCAGGACGAGGAAGAGGACGAGCGGTCCAAGCGCAACGTGAAGAACCACACGACAAGCGTTCCCTCACACAGCTCTCGCGTTGCCGATGAGCAGGACCTTGCACGCGCCGCTGCAATTTTGAACGCAGGCAAGAGAATCGTAATTCTGGTTGGGCAGGGCGCACTCGACGCGACCGAAGAAGTGATCGCCGTTGCTGAACGGCTATCGGCGCCAATCGTCAAGGCGCTGCTGGGAAAAGCGGTCGTTCCCGACGATTGCCCCTATACCACGGGAACCGTGGGCCTGCTGGGAACGAAAGCTTCGCAGGAAGCCCTCGAAGAATGTGACACGCTGCTGATCGCCGGTTCATCATTTCCGTACATTGAATTCTATCCAAAGCCCGGCCAGGCCCGCGCCATTCAGATCGACATCAACCCGGTGCGCATCGGATTGCGGTATCCGGTCGAGCTCGGCATCGTAGCGGACTGCCGCAAGACTCTGCTGAGCCTCCTCCCCATACTCAAGCAAAACAAGAATCGCGATTTCCTGAAGGAAGCTCAAAAGGAAATGACGAAATGGTGGGAGATGATGGAGGTGCGCAGCACGCGGCGCGACAAGCCCATGAAGCCGCAGGTCGTTGCTTGGGAGTTGGGCAAACGGCTCGATCGAACGGCGATTGTGTCTTGTGACTCAGGAACGATCGCAACGTGGTTCGCGCGTCAAATTCCCGTCAAGCAGGGCCAAAAGCACTCGCTCTCGGGAACCCTGGCCACTATGGCGAATGGGTTGCCTTATACCATTGCTGCCCAAATTGCATATCCGCGGCGCCAATGCATTGGATTCGTCGGTGACGGCGGATTCTCGATGCTGATGGGAGAATTCGCGACCGCCGTAAAATACAAACTCCCGATCAAGATCGTCGTGGTCAAAAACAATACGCTGGGGCAGATCAAATGGGAGCAAATGGTCTTTCTGGGAAATCCCGAGTACGTTTGCGACCTGAGTCCCATCGATTTCGTCGGCTTTGCCCGCGCCTGCGGTGGTTCTGGTTTTAGAATCGAGGATCCTGCGGACTGTGGCCGCATCCTGGACCAGGCCCTTCAAACGGATGGGCCGGTAGTCATCGAAGCCGTGGTCGATCCGCACGAGCCGCCCATGCCGCCGAAAGTCACGGCCAGCCAGGCTGAGAAACTCGCAGAAGCCCTCGCGCGAGGCACGCCGAACCGGAAAGAAATCGCCCTGACAATCGCGTCGGACAAAGTCCGCGAACTCGTTTGATCGTCCGAGCGCACAAGAATTCTGATTAGCCTTGCAACGAGAACGACATGGCGCACTCCGCCTGCGATGCCGCCGGTCGTGCGCGCTTCCCTGGTTTGCCGCTTCCACTAGCCTCTCCTATCCCTGACATGCGATGATTTAGAAACGGCAGTAGTCAGGACCGCAGATATACGTCGCATCGTAAATCTAAATAGAGGCAAACATGCATAGCGAACCAATTACGGATTTGGCTCATTTGGGCCACCTGGAATTGCTGACTCCCAAACCCGAAGAAAGCTTGCGTTTTTTTGTCGACATTCTCGGAATGACCGAGTGTGGTCGCGAAGGCGATTCCGTCTACTTGCGTGCTTACGACGACTACGAGCGCCACTCCTTGAAGCTGACGGCGTCCAAACACCCGGGCTTGGGGCACGTGGCCTATCGAACGCGCAGCCAGCAGGCGCTCGAGCGGCGCGTTGCGGCGCTGAAAGGTTCCGGGTTCGACACCGGCTGGACCCAGGGCGACCTCGCCCACGGACCGGCATTCCTCTGCCAGGACCCGGACGGCCACAAGATCGAGCTTTATTATGAGACGCAGTGGTATCAGGCGCCGCCAGAACTCCGCCCCGCGCTGAAGAATCAGGCGCAGAAATTTCCCGCGCGCGGCGCAAATGTTCGCCGGCTCGATCACTGGAATGGCCTGGCCGTCGATATCAAGGCCAACCGCGAATTCTTCGAAAATTATCTCGGCTTTCGCCTAACCGAGCAGATCGTGCTCGATACCGGCGCCGAGGCCGCCATGTGGATGACCTGCACGAACAAAAGCTACGACTTTGCCTACACCCACGATCACACCGGCACTCGCGGGCGCTTTCACCACATCACCTACGCAGCCAATAGCCGCGAAGAAGTGCTGATTGCAGCGGACATTTGCCTTGAGAACGGCGTGAAGATCGAAACGGGACCGCACAAGCACGCCATTCAGCAGACGTTCTTCCTGTATGTCTTCGAGCCAGGAGGCAATCGTGTCGAAGTGGCCAACGCGGGCGCGCGCCTGATTCTCGCGCCTGACTGGAAGCCGATCCGCTGGAGCGAGGCCGAACGCAAGAAGGGCCAAGCCTGGGGCCTCAAAACTATCGAGTCATTCCACTACTACGGAACGCCTGTCGTGGAGTACGTCCCTAAAGCATAAAGAACAGCGGAGAGCGCGAAACGCCGGCAGCGCGCATTTCAAATCGCGATTGGTTGCAGCGTAACTTTGAATTAGCCGGATCTCGGTGCGCCGGATACACTTCCGGCATGGCCGAATCCTGCGAATCGACTCTTCAACCGACTACGCTACTGCCCACCCTTCCCTCGCGACCGCAGAAGCTGCAACTCCGGCGATGGGAATCGGCGCCGACGCACCATTCCATAAAGCGCACTCTGGCTGCGTGCGCGTTTCTGCTGGTGTATACGGCGGCCTATATCGGAGCGGGTTTAGCGGCGATTGCACTCGTTGAATACGCTTGGTCAGCGATTTTCGGCTAGCGCCGCCATCGAATAACGCAGCTCGTTACTTCGGGCGTCCTTTGTATCCCTGCGCGATCATCGGAATGGAATACACCTGTGCGGCATTCGCGATTTGAGTGCCGCCAGCGGCTTCTGCGCCGCGCGCCAGCACGAACAGCGTCTTCCTATTCGCTCCGCCGAATGAAACGCTAATAACGTCGCGCGGCGTCGGTATCAGTCCCAGCCAGGTGCCGTCGGGTCCGATCACTTGGATTCCGGGATTCGTGCTGACGTAAATGCGACCGTCCGAATCGATGGTGCTGCCGTCCCCCGCCGTTTTCTCCTGCAGCTTCGCAAAATCGCGCTGATTCGTGAGCGAGCCATCGGGCTGAACATCGAAAACCACGACGGCACCCCGGTTCGTTACGAAGAGCTTTTTCTCGTCCGGGCTGAGGATGATGCCGTTCGTGAATAGATCTTTTCCGTATTGCGTGACGACCCCTTCCGGGCTCGCGTAATAAAGTCCCGTCATCGTGAAGTACGCGCCGCCTTTGCTATCGGCGGTGAGGTCATTCAAGACGCCAGGGATGCAATCGAGAGTTTCGCCCTGAATCTTGTCGGCGAGGACTCTGCGCTTCGGCGCGAGCTCCTCAATCTTAGGATGCAATCCACGCTCGACGATGAAGAGCTCGCCCTTGGAGTTGATCGAAAGCGCGCCGCCCGTGTGCGTGTCCTTGTAGGCGATTGAAGCTTTGCCGTTCCTATCGAGCTTTACGACCGTGCTGTTGTCATTCTGCGCGATCAGCAAGCCTCCGTCTTTCGTTCCCACGATGCCGTCGCCATTGTTGCCGGCCTCCTGCCACAAGAACTTCCATCGATGCCCAGCCGCGATGACGCCGGGAATCTCCGTCACCTTGTAATCGCTGGGGCCGGGACCTGTCGCGGGCCAGCGAATCGGCGGCATTTTGCGTGGCGGATTCTTGCATGCCGCAAGCGCGGCGTCGTAACCGGGATCGGCATTCGCCTGAAGCGACGGAGGAGGCGCGTTGGGATCGGGAGGCGGCAGCTTCGGCACTTCGTTCTGTCCCGATGCAGAAATCGCCACAACCAAGCCGAAAATCGTCGTGAAGATCGTTCTTTTTTGCACGTGCCCTCCCCGCAGCCTGGACGAAGCTGGTTGCCGCGCCGAATATTAGCTCAGGTTGCGTCTTGCGCGGGAATCTTTTGGACCAAATACGAGGCTGGAAATGGTAGCGATACCGGGATTCGAACCCGGATTTTGGCCTTGAGAGGGCCACGTCCTAACCCTTAGACGATATCGCCAGAGTAAAGCCTGCGTCATTTTAGCATGGCGACCGATGCTGAATGCGCCATGCTACAATTCACGCCTTCATGGAGCACGCAGGCGAAATCCTGGGCAGGACGATGCGGCGGCTCGACCGTCCAGAGGCGGCGCTCGCGTGGATTCTGAGCGCGTGGCCCTCAATCGTGGGCCCCTCGCTTGCGATGCACGCGCGGCCCGTACGGTGCAACGGAGGCTGCCTCGAACTCGCGACAGACGGCAAAATCTGGGAACAGCAATTCGAATCGATGAAAAAGGAACTGCTTGCCCGCGTCAATCGAGCCTGGGGGGCAAATCTCGTGCGCGAAGTGAAGTTCGTCGCCGGTAAGCCGGCCGAAAAGTTGAGCCACGAATCCGACAATACCCACACGCCTTTCATCCGCCGGCAGCGCGCCTGAGCCTCATGCGAGCGCGTAATTCCGCTTTTTGCCAACCGCTCGCTTCCTCTAAGATAGCTTCATGAAAATCAGTCATGAAGATGTGACGAGGGTCGCGGCGCTGGCCCATCTCGGGCTTTCTCCCGCCGAAATCGAGCTTTACAGGGATCAGTTGGACGCCATCCTGACCTACGTGGACAAGCTGAAAGAGCTCGATGTGACTGGCGTCGAGCCGATGGCTCAAGTGCTGCACACGCCAGCGGCATCCGCCGGCGAAGACGCACACCCCGAGCTGCGAGAAGATTCGCTGCGTCCTTGCGACGTCGCTCCGCCGGTCCTCGCTCAAGCGCCTGAGGCCCAAGTTCCCTTCTTTCGCGTTCCACGGGTGCTTGACCGGTGAGCACGGCTGCCACATGGACGATTGCGAGCCTCCGCGCCGCGCTCCTGGCCAGAAAAATATCAGCACGCGAACTCGCTGCCGAGTTTCTAAACCGTATCGAGCGCCGCAATCCCGAATTGAACGCGTTTCTCACCGTTTCGCCGGATCGCGCGTATGCCCAGGCCGACCGAATCGACGCGACGATCGCCCGAGGCGATTCGCTGCCGCCGCTGGCAGGCGCGCCCATCGCGATTAAGGACGTAATCAGTACGCGCGGCCTTCGCACCACTTGCGCCTCCAAAATATTGGAGCATTACGTTCCGCCGTACGACGCAACTGCCGTCGAGCGCCTGGATCGAGCCGGTGCCGTGTTCGTGGGAAAGACGAATTGCGACGAGTTCGCCATGGGCGGCTCTAATGAGAATTCCGCGTATGGCCCGGTACGCAACCCCGCTTCCCTCGACCGCGTGCCAGGGGGTTCCAGCGGCGGGTCGGCTGCCGCCGTCGCGTCTGGTCTCGCGCTGGCGGCGCTCGGAACGGACACGGGCGGCTCGATCCGCCAGCCGGCTTCGTTCTGCGGCGTCACGGGGCTCATGCCGACCTACGGCCGCGTTTCCCGGTATGGCCTGGTCGCCTTTGCGTCGTCGCTCGACAAAATCGGCCCTTTTGCCACGAACAGCGCTGACG
>Ga0335078_10013992_pt1 | contig 11887 bp, 8 predicted proteins | sample Lox_Sample_32_FD_206711 | JGI IMG/M metagenome (GOLD analysis project Ga0335078, IMG submission 206711) | Soil microbial communities from Loxahatchee National Wildlife Refuge, Florida, United States - Lox_Sample_3.2 | ecosystem: Environmental > Terrestrial > Soil > Wetlands | place: USA: Florida... | reverse complement strand
CTCGCGAGCAACTACACGTACCTGCTCGCGTCGATCTCCGCTCCGAACTCCTACGCGGTCGACCCGAACTGGGTCGATGCGAACGGCGGCGTTTCCGTCGGGAACGTCAACGACTACATGGCGTCGAACACGCTCGGAACCGGGCCGTACACGCTGGTCGGCTACAACGGGGTCGGCGGCGGCGGCTACACGCTGAAGCCCGTCTCGAACTACTGGGGAGCGGCGGCGCATGCCACCGAACCGTGGAACAACAATCTCGCGCCCGCGAACACGTCGATCGAGGTCATCTTCCAGGACACCATCGACGTCACGACCAACGACCTACTGCAAGGGAAGGTTTCGAGCGCCTCGTTCGCCTACATCGGACCTTCCACGATCCAGCAACTCGAGGGGCACTCGAACCTCGTCGTCCAGCCCCTCCCGGTCATCTACGGCGCCACGAGCGGCTCGTGGTGGATCTTCCTGAACTCCGCCGTGGCCCCGTTCAACAACCTCTCGGTCCGCGAAGCGATCTCGCACGCGATCAACTACAAGCAGATCATCTCGGAGGCGTTCGGCGGATTCGCGAGCCAGTGGGTCGGTCCGGTGCCCCCCGCGTACCCGTACAACAACAATGTCACCGCAAACGAGCCGTACTACAACTACGACCCCACGCTCGCCCAGCAGGAGATCCAGAATTCCCCCTGCAAGAACGCCGCGTGCAAGGGCACGACGATCAATTACATGTACCTCAACTCGGGCGCGGACTGGGAGGATACCGCGTCGCTGCTTCAATCGGAGCTCGCCGCGATCAACATCACGATCAACCCGGTCGGAGTGAGCCTCAACCAGCTCTACGAGGAGCAGGGGCTCGACAACGGGGTGTGCGTCTCCACCACGGACGCGAACGGGGGGCCGTTCTACATGGGCCAGGAGTTCTACACGTCGGACTACATTTCCCCCGACGATTGGACCCAGAACGACGCCTACAGTGGCGGCAGCGCGAACCTCTGCATGGCCGGCTACGCGAACGCCACCGTCGACAACGACACGTACCTGGCCGCGAGCGACTCGAACCCCGCGGACCTGACCGCGTACTACACCCAGATGACCCAGCTGATGTACGACAACTACTCGGAGATCTGGCTGGTCGTCCCGACCTCGTTCTCGGTCTACGCGACCGACCTGCACGGGATCATCTCGAACCCGATGGGGAGCGCCGAGCCGTTCGTGATCGGGCTCCAAACGCAGTATCTGAGTTAGGTTCGGTGAGCTAGCCCGCCGTCGCCGACGGGACCGTTGGGCCCGCGCTCCCGTCGGGCGACGGCGCGTCGCTCGCGAGCAGCGCCTCGGGTCGAATGTCGGCCACTTCGCTCGCGCGGTGGCAGGCGACCGTGCGGTCGCCGCCCGCCATGGGAAGGAGGAGCGGGTCCTCGACCCGGCAGCGATCGATGACGAACGGGCAGCGCGGGGCGAACCGGCAACCGGGCGGAAGGTCGACCAACGACGGGATGTCGCCGCCGATGCGGTAGCGGGTATGGCGACGGCCCGGGTCCGGGACCGGGACGGCGGCGAGCAGGGCCTTCGTGTAGGGGTGGACCGGGCGTTCGAGCAGCTCCCGGACCGGTCCGTGCTCCACGATCCGCCCCAGGTACATCACCGCGACGCGGTCTGCGGCGAAGCGGACCGCCGCGACGTTGTGGGTGATCAGTACGTAGGCGAGCCCCCGGGAACGCTGGAGCTCGACGAGCCGGTTCAAGATCTGGGCCTGGACCGCGACGTCGAGCGCGCTCGTCGGTTCGTCGAGCACGATCAGGCGCGGGCTGACCGAAAGGGCCCGGGCCAGCGAGAGGCGCTGGCGCCCTCCGCCGGAGAACTCGTGCGGGTACTGGTCGAGGCAATCGACCGGGAGCCCGACCGTCGGAAGGACCTCCCGGACCTTCTGGCGAACGGCCTCGCGCCGCAGCACCGGGGGCTTGCGTCGCTTCGGGGGGATGGCCGGCGGGGGAAGACCGCGCTGCAGGGCGGCCCGGTACTCGTCCTCGAGGCGCTTTCGTTCGACCGCGGACGGAGACGGGATCTGACCGGCGCGCTCCAGGGCGGCGCGGTGCTCTTCCGCCAGGCGCTTCTGCTCCTCGGCCGAGAGGTTCTCCCTTGCCGCGGCGCTCGCGCGGTACTCCCGTCGCAGACGGGCGAGCTCCGTGGCTTTCGGGTTCACCGCCGCTCGGAACTCGCGCGTGAGGCGGGCCCGTTCCCGGCGGACCGCTTCCCGGTGCTCTTGACGCGCCAGCTTCGGCCCGTGGACCGCGAGCCACCGGTCCAGCTGGTTCTGGGCCCGGAGCGGCTCGCCGATGATCTGCCAGACCCGCAGGCGGGGGTCGAGCGAGCCGACCGGGTCCTGAAAGACGATCTGGACGTTGCGCCGCCAGGTGCGCAGGGAGGCCCCCTTGAGGTGGCTCACCTCCGCTCCATCGAAGCGGATCGAGCCGGCCGTGGGCTCGTGGAGCCGCGCGAGCATCCAGCCGAGGGTCGTCTTGCCCGAGCCCGACTCGCCGATCAGGCCCAGGGTCTCCCCCGGGCGAACGGTGAGCGAGACCCCGTCCACCGCGTGGATCGACTTCGCCGGCCGGCCGGAGATCTGGTCGGCGAGGCTCCGGGTGATCGGGAAATGCTTCTGGAGGTCGATCATTTCGAGGAGCGGGGCGGGGTCGGTCACGGCAGTCCGGGCACCTCGTCCGCGAAGTAGCACGCGCTGCGGTGCAGGCCGGGGGTCGCCGGGTCGGCCGTCGTGTCCACCGGCGCGAGCGGCGGATGCTCTCCCCGACAGACGTCACGCACGAGCGGACAGCGGGGATTGAACCGGCACCCCGGGGGAGGCCGGGAGAGATTCGGGACCGAACCCGCGATCGAATCGAGGGCGCCCTCCGCCTTGTACTTGGAGGGCGCGGCCCGGAGCAGCGCCTTCGTGTACGGGTGCCGCGGCGAACGGAAGACCTCCGCCACCGGCCCGTACTCGACGATCCGCCCCGCGTACATGACGCCGATCTCGTCGGCGGTCTCGGCGATCACCCCGAGGTCATGGCTGATGAACAGGATCGCGGCGTCGACCTCCTCGATGAGCTCCTTCATCAGGGTGAGGACCTGCGCCTGGATCGTGACGTCGAGCGCGCTCGTCGGCTCGTCGGCGATCAGGAGCGACGGCTTTTCGCTGAGCGCCATCGCGATCATGATCCGCTGCCGCATTCCTCCCGAGAGCTCGTGCGGGTAGAGGTTCAGGATCGTCTCGGGGTCGTTGATCCGCACGAGGCGCAGGTACTCGAGCACCTCCTCGCGGAACTCGGACCGGGTACGCAGCCGGTCCCGGGCCGCCTCCTCGATCGAGCCGTCCGGAACGATGGACTTCGTGAGGGAGCTTCCGACGCTCGTGGAGGGGGCCGGTTTCGAGTAGTCGAACGGCGCTTCGCCCCCCTGGAACGACCGGACCCACCCCATTTCCCGGTAATGGCGGATCCGGATCGACTCCGCGATCTGGTCGAAGACCCGGTAGGCCGGGTTGAGCGAGTTGAGGGGCTCCTGGAAGATCATTCCGATCCCCGTCCCCCGTACCATGGGCAACTGCCGCTTCGGCACCTTCACGAGGTCGGTCCCCCGGAAGATGATCTCCCCGCCGCCGATCGTCGCCGGGGGCTCCGGCAGGAGGCGCGGGATCGCCTTCGCGAGGGTGCTCTTCCCGCACCCGGTCTCCCCGACGATCCCCACGACCTGACCGGGGAAGATCTTCATCGTGACGTCCGAGACCGCGTAGAACGTCCCGGCGCCCACGGTGTAGGTGATCGTGAGGTTCCGGACGTCGATGACCGGTTCGGTCAGGTGCGCACCCCCGTATCGATCACCGTGACCGGGGCGACCGGATTGGAATCGGTGACCGCCCCGGAGGCCACCGGCAGAGGCGCGGGCGTCTCCGGGGGCGGGTCGTGCGTGATCGTGCCCCGAACGAACGCCCGGCGCGTACGGGGGTCGAGAATGTCGCGGAGACCGTCCCCGAGCAGGCTGAACGCAAGGACCGTGATGAAGATCGCCGCACCGGGGGCGATGACGAGCCACGGGTAGACGTTCGCCGAGCCGGTCTGCTGGTAGAAGGCCAGCATGGCCCCCCACTCGGGTTGCGGGCCGGGGTACTTGCTCGCGACCCCGATGAACCCGATGGTCGAGTACGTCACGAGGACCGTGCCGATATCGAGCGTGAAGTAGACGATCGTCGGTTCGAGCACGTTGCGCAGCACGTGACGCAGCAGGATCCGATTCTCGGTGACCCCCGCGGCCCGCGCCGCGTTCACGTACGGAAGGTGCTTCACGGCGAGGACCTCGCCCCGCACCAAGCGGACGTAGAACGGCCACCACGTGATGGTGATCGCGAGCACGGTCGGACCCACGCCGAGGCCGAGGACCCGGGTCAGCGCGAGAGCGAGGATGAGGCTCGGGAACGAGAGGAAGATGTCGGTCACCCGCATGATCGAGATCGAGACCGCGCCGCCGACCGTGCCCGGAGTGTTGTAGAACCCGGCGAGCAGCCCGAGAGCGCCGCCGATGATCAGGGCGCTGCCCGCGATCGCGAACCCGATGCCGAGGTCGAGCGGAAGCGCCAGCATCACGTTCGAGTAGATGTCCCGACCGAGGTTGTCGGTCCCGAACGGGTGTTGCAACGACGGCGGCGCGTTCCGGGCCATCGTCTGTTGGAGCGGCCCGTACGGGATGATCAACCCGGGCGCGACCACGACGACGAGCGCCGTGATCCCGAGGACCGCCACCATGAGAAAGCCGAGGAAGGACAGCGGGTTCGCCCGGAGGACGCGCCAGAGCACGCTCAGCGAGTTTTCCTGGCGCGCCGCCTTCACCACCGGGGCCGCCACGTCCTTCACCGCCAGTCCACGCGGGGGTCGAGGAGGCCGTAGAGAATGTCCGCCGCGAGGTTCGCGACGACGACGGCGATCGCGAAGATGATGACGACCGCGACCGCCCCGTCAAAGTTCGGGGTCGAGCTGTTGCCGCCGATCGCGGTGAAGGCGTACTGCCCGATCCCCGGCCAGTCGAACACCTCCTCGATCACGACCGTTCCCGCGAGCAGTCCGCCCGCCGTGATGCCGAGGACCGTCGTGGTCGTGATGAGGGCGTTCCGCAAGGCGTGCTTGTACATCACCCAGAACTCGGCGAGCCCTTTCATGCGGGCCGATTGCACGTAGTCGAGCGGCAGCACCTCGAGCATCGACGCGCGCGTCATGCGCGTGGCGATGCCCATGTTGATGAACGCGAGGACGGTCGCCGGCAGGATCAGGTGCTCGATCGCGTCGACCGTGTACGGAAGGTTGAGCGCGATCATGGCGTCCAGCACCGACATGTGCGTGTACTGGGTGAACGGAGGGATCGTCGTCGAGTACTCTCCTCCGGTCGGGAGGCCCAGAGCGGGGCCGACGAACACGGCCGCGATCACGGCACCGAGGTACGTCGGGGTCGCCCAGCCGCTCAGGTAGAAGATCCGGACGAGATGGTCGCCGAGACGGCCGCTGTACTGGGCCGCGATGACCCCGAGCGGGATCCCGATGACGATCATGAGGAAGAGCGAGGCGAGGACCAGCTCGATCGTCGCGGGAAGGTCCGCGGCGATCGCGGGGTAGACCTGGACGCCCGTGACCGACGCGCCCCAGTTGCCCTGGAGCAGCCCCGAAAAGTAGTCCCAGAACTGGTTCAGCAGCGGAGCGCCGTACTTCGCGTTGCAATTGGCGAGCGTCTGAGCGCCCGCGTGGGGGTACCACTCATTGCAGAGCCCGGTCAGGCGAAGATGCGTGACGATGAAGGTGAGTACGATGACACCGAGGAGGACGGGAATCAGCTGAACCAGCCGCTTCGCGATGAAGACGAAGAGGTCGCTCAGGCTGCGGCCCATTCCCACCTCCCTCGTTACGGCCGAGAACCGGGCCGGTCCGGCCGACCTCGGCCCATCGACTTCTCCGTATTAATCCGACCGTTCGGGGGCCGGGGCGGGACCGTCAGAGCGCGTAGTCGCGCGGCAGGGTCCGCAGCTCCGTGAACGTCTCGGTCGCGACCGAGACGAACTTCTCGATGTCCTTCTCCGTGTGGGCGCTCGAGAACGTCAGCCGCTCGTAGTTGTCGGGGTGGATGTAGATGCCCTTGTCGAGCAGCAGCTGCTGGTGGCGGAGATAGAGGTTCCAGTCGATCTGCAGGGATTCGCGGTAGTTGGAGATCTTCTTGCGTCGGGTGAAGAAGAACTGGAGCATCCCGTTCACGGACTGGACGAGGACCGAGATCTTCGCATCCCGCCCGGCCTCCTCGAGTCCCTTCTCGAGCTTCTGGGTCAGCCGCCCGAACCGCGCGTAGAGCTCCTCGCCGCCCCGGTGGAGCACCTTCAGGTTCGCGAGCGTGCCGGCCATCGTGAGGTTGTTCGCGTTGTAGGTGCCGCCGAAACTGATCCGCCCGGGGGCGATGAGCTCCATGATCTCCGCCTTCCCCGAGACGGCCGAGACCGGGACCCCCCCGCCGAGCGCTTTCGCCCAACAGGAGATGTCGGGCTCGACGCCGTAGAGCTGCTGCGCCCCGCCGGGCGCGACCCGAAACCCGGTGAACACCTCGTCGAAGATCACCAGCATGTCGTTCTGGTGCGCGATCTCCACCAGGCGCTGCAGGTAGTCGGGCGCCGGCGGGATGATGCCGGAGTTCGCCATGACGGGCTCGAGGATCACGCACGCCAATCGTTCGCGGTAGCGTCGCACCATCCGCTCGAACGCGGTGATCGAGTTGTACGGGGCGACCATGACGTAGTCGGTCACGCCCGGCGGGATGCCGGCGGAGTTCGGGAGCGGCCGGGGATACTCATCGAGGCCCGCCACGACCGGCGGCGCTTCCGCGCTGATGAGGGCGATATCGTGCTGACCGTGGTAGTGCCCTTCGAACTTGAGGATCGCATCCTTGCCCGTGACCGCGCGCGCGATGCGGATCGCGTTCATGGTCGCGTCCGAACCGCTCGTGCAGAACGCGACCCGCTCCGCGTTCGGGACGAGCTTTTGGAACAGCTTCGCGACCTCGAGCTCGATCTCGCTCGGAGCGGCGTAATGCAGCCCGAGCTCGGCCTGTTCCTGGATCGCTTTGATCTGCGCGTCGGGGGCGTGGCCGTTGATGAGGACGCCGTAGGCGAGGTTGAAGTCGAGATACTCGTTGTCGTCCTCGTCCCAGATCCGCGCGCCCTTGCCCTTCTTGATGAACGGCGGGCAGGGGTCGTAGGAGGCGGTCCGGATGAGCGAGCTCGACCCGTTCGGAATGTGCTTCTTCGCCTCCTCGAACAGTTTCGCGCTCTTCTTGAGCTTCGGAACGAGGCGGGCGATCGGGATCGGCAGCGGCGGGACCTCTTCCTCGGGAGCGGCGGGGGCCGCCTCCTTGGCCGATTCCTTCGGGGACTCCTTCGTCGTCTCCTTGACGGTCTCCTTCGGCGACTCCTTCTTCTTCTCGTCGGGCGCCTCGCCGCCCGACGGGGCGGGCGTGGAGGGCGGAGGCACCGCCGACCCTTCCGCAGTCAGCCGGTGGGGAAGAGAACCGTCGCTCCCCGGAGCGTCCTTCGAGGGGTCCCCCTCACGGGACGGGATAGGCAGCATCGGGGCGGGTTCCAGCTCCGCCATAAACAGTGCATTCCGGGCGGGCGGACCACCCCGAGCGGGCTATATATAATTGGCTCAGCTCAAGAATGCGGAATCCGACGAACGCTTCGTAAAACACGGATTTTATGACGTTGACTTTGCCCTATCGAACCTATGAATTTCGGCATGCGACACGGCAGAAACGACGCTGAAACCGTCGAAAATCGCTTCCCGGGCCGCTAAACACTGCGGGGAGGCGGTAGCGGCCCCTCGGGGGGAGTGATCGCCGTATCGATACCGCGCCGGGAGAGCGCCTCGCGCAGCGGTCCCGCGGGAATGCAGCGTTCCGGCGGCACGACACCGTGGGCGCCGACCGTCCCCGTCGCGATCAGTTCGGCCCCGATCGCGCCCGCGACCCCGACCGCGTACTCCGTCGCCGTAAGGTGCCAATCCGGGCGCGGCGGGAACCGGGCGATTGCATGCCGCACCACGGGCCGGTCGGTCTTCGTCCCATGGACCTCGATATCGCAGACCTCCCAGTCCAGCACATCGATCCCGGGCGGGCTTCCGAGCAGCTTCTCGCGCTTCAGGAGCGCGAGGATGAACTCCCGCGGCGTGACCTTCTGCCCGCGGATGTCGAGGGGAACCTCGGAGCCGAGCCCAAGGAGCGACATCGTGCGCAACACCTCGATGCCGGGGCCTCCCTCCTTCCACTCGCAGTGAGCGATTCCCTTCGCCCGCAGGCTATCGGGCAGCGTGGCCGGTTCGGAGTGCAGCGTCCGATAGACCCGGGTCCGCCCGACCGGCGGCCCGAACTCGAACTCCTCGGCCCCGCTCATGGGCGGGTACTCCCGGTACGTCCCGCCCTCGAAGACCTGCGCCGGCAGGATCATCTCGTCGAGGAACGTGCTCGGTGACCAGGTGAACGAGATCTCGGGACCGCCGACCGTGAGGTCCTTCCAGCCGTCCCGGATGACGAGCGATTCCACCCGGTCGAGGTCCTCGCACGCCTGCATCGCGAGGACGTTCGAGATCCCCGGCACCTGACCGAAGCCGGGAATTGCGAGCAACTTCGCACTCCGAAAGGCCGCGTCCATCGCGAGCTGGCGACGGGTCATGTGGAAGAGGCCTCCGAAATCCAGGTACGGGACGCGCGCCTCGAAGGCGGCTTCCATGACCGCGAGGTTGAAGGTGTACTGGACCGCGTTCACGACAACATCGGCGCCGTGGAGGAGCGCGACCACGGCGGGCCGGTTCCGGACGTCGATCGTGGTCGCGCTGGCCCGCGACCCCGCGGCATGGGCCGCCGCGGCGGCCAGCTCGGCATCGAGGTCCGCGGCGACCACGGAATCGAACACACCGCCGTTCGCGAGGTCTCGGACCGAACAACGCCCCGTCAACCCGCCGCCGCCCAGGACCACGGCCTTCATCGATTTCGACCTCCGAGGATTCGCTCCGGCGAGCGGGGCCGGCTATAGGAGCCTTCGGGTCGTTTCAGTTCCGGCGGCGGGCGGGTGCCCGTCGCTGCGACGGTTCGGCGGGGGCCGCCGGGGCGGGGGGGGTCGCGGGGGCGGCCGCGGCGGAGGTCCCGGCGCTCGCGGTCGTTCGGGCCAAGAGGTCCCGGAACGTTTCGAAATGCTTCAGGAACGGGTCGGCTCGGCGCTGGTCCTCGAGCTCTCCGAGCGCGATCTCGAGCGTCGCCTTCGCCTTGGCATCGCCGCTCGAGGCGCGGATCAGGTAGACGCACAGCACCTGGTAATGCGGGAGAACAAAGGCGTCGGTGCGCGGCGTGCTCATGTCGCCCTTCCGGGGACGGTAGATCCGGTCGACCGGGACCGCTTCGGCGACGGCGCGACGATGCGAGAAACCGAAGTAATGGCCCGGACCGAGGATCCGGGTCACCTCCCGAATGTTTCCGTTCAGGTTGTTCGTCAGGCGGTCGCACTCGTGCCAGCACCAGAGGCCGAAGCCGTAATCGCCCTCCAGGTATGCCGCCCAAGCCGCCTCGTAGAGCTTGCGTTCCCGCTCCTCCTGCGGGAGCTCGGGCTCGATCGCGGCCTTCCAATCGGAGACCAGCAGGTCGACCCGCATCGAGGGGGAGAACTCCTTCATGACGGGAACTTCGGGCGGAGCCGGCACGCCCGTCGCGAAACGTTCCAGGGGTTAACGACTTGGGCCCGGGGCTCCGGCACCGGCGTCGTGGACGCGTCGGCCGCCCACCCACGTCTCGCGGACCGACGAGGCCCCCGTTCGAATCGCCGCGTCCAGCCCCCGCACGTCGAGCAGGACCAGGTCCGCCGCAGAACCGACCTCGAGGCTTCCGAGCCCCCCTTCGCCGAGGGCCGCGCCCGCGTCGGCCCCGTACATCCGCACCGCCTCCTCGACCGCCAGGGCTTCGCCGGGGTGCGGGTTGGCCGACCGACCGAGCGCATCCCGCCGTTGGACCGCGGCCCGCAAGCCTCGCCAGGGGTCGGGGGGGTCGTACGGGGCGTCGCTCGACCCCACGAGCCGAAGTCCCAGGTCCGCCAGGGTCCGGAACGCGTAGGCCCATCGGTCCCGGTCCGGGCCCAGGCGCTGCGGGAGCCAGGAGTCGCTCCACACGAACCCCGGTTGAACGACCAGGGTCGGACGAACCTGTGCCAGCACCGAAAGAGCCGCGGGCGGGGTCAGCCCGGCATGCTCCACGCGGGCGCGCGCTCCCTCGCGATGGACGTACGGTGCGAGCAGGCGGGCCGCGCGCACGATGGCCCGGTCTCCGATCGCATGCAGGGCGGGCGCGAGGCCGAGTTCGGCCGCCCTCGCGAGGGCGCTCGCGAGCACTTCGTCCGACTCGACCGCGAGGCCGCTCCCTTCCGGGGCGTCCGCGTACGGCGCGCTGAGCCAAGCCGTCCGGGGGCCGAACGCTCCGTCCGTGAACCCCTTCGCACCCACGATGCCGAACGACCCGGAAGGTCCGACCGGAGCGATATCCGCCGGCCGGATGTCCTTGAGCCGTAACAGGCGAACGTAGACCCGGACCCGGACCGGATATCGGCGCTCGGCCGCCCAGGCCCGCAGGTCGACCAGTTCCTCCGGGGGAACGTTCAACGTCGCCACCGTGGTGAGTCCGAACGCGGCCAGGCCTTCGAGGGTGCGCACCGCGGACGGCGCGTCGAGCGGAACGGCCGCCAGGGGAGCGATCCAACGGAGCGCCTCCTCGTAGAGAATGCCGTTCGGCGTCCCGTCCGGGCGTTGCCCCACGCGCCCTTCGAGCTCGCGTGACGGCTGCCCCTCGATCCCCGCTTCGGCCAGGGCGACCCCGTTCACCATGGCCGCGTGCCCGCTCGTGTGGTAGAGCACGAGGGAACGGTCGGGCACCCACCGGTCCAGCTCCCGGAGGTCGGGCCATTGTCCGCCGAGCGAGCGGTCGACGTCCAGGCCGCGGCCGACGATCGCTCCGGCCGCGTGCGACGCGGCCCAGCCTCGGACCTTCGCTTCGAGTGCGGCGGCCCCGTGCACTTCGGTGAGGTCGAGCCCTTCCCGGAAGCGGGTGAGGTCGCTCAGGTGGAGGTGCGCATCGATGAGCCCCGGGATCACGAGTCGGCCCCCCAGCGGTACGACTTCGGTGCCGGTCGGCGCCTCGCGACGGACGTCGGGTTCGGACCCGGCCGCGACGACCGCGCCGTCTTCGACCAGGAGCGCCTCGACGTAGCGGCGCCCCGTAAAGACCCGCCCGCCGGTCCACAGTCGCGCCTCGCCCATCGAGTGCCCGCGCGGGAAGAGCGGGAACGGGGATGAAGGGGCTGGCCGAGGCGGCTGCGGCTCCGCCTAGACGTCCATGTACCGGTAGAACTCGTACGGGTGGGGACGCAGGTTGAGCTCGAGCTGCTCCTCGCGCTTCATCTCGATGTAGGTGTCGAGCAGGGAGTCCGCGAACGCGGGCTTGAGGAAGGCGCGGTCCGATTCGAGGCAGTCGAGCGCCTCTCCGAGCGAACCGGGTAGCTCGCGGATCTGGAGCTCCTTGCGCTTGCCCTTCGAGAGCTTGTAGATGTTCTCGTCCACCGGGGGCGGCGGCTCGATCTTCCGCCGGATCCCATCGAGGCCGGCGAGCGCGAGCGCGGCTTCGGTGAGGTAGATGTTCGCGGCCGAATCCGGCGTCCGGTATTCGAGCCGCTTCGCCGCCGGCCGCCCCTTGTGGTAGGCCGGAATGCGCACGTTCGCGGACCGGTTCGCCTTGCTCCAGGCGATGAAGACGGGGGCCTCGTAACCGGGAACGAGCCGTCGGT
>Ga0335078_10013991_pt1 | contig 11888 bp, 10 predicted proteins | sample Lox_Sample_32_FD_206711 | JGI IMG/M metagenome (GOLD analysis project Ga0335078, IMG submission 206711) | Soil microbial communities from Loxahatchee National Wildlife Refuge, Florida, United States - Lox_Sample_3.2 | ecosystem: Environmental > Terrestrial > Soil > Wetlands | place: USA... | reverse complement strand
TGGCCAGCCACGGCACCGGTGCGTCCGGGTCAGCGTCCACCACCGGCGCCGTGAACATGCCGCTCACCGTCCGCGCCGCGGCTACTTCGCGGGCGAACCGCCTCCGGAAATCGGCTTGCCCGGCAAGTTCGCTCCGGACCACCTTCACGGCGACCAGTCGCCCGCCCGGTGACCGGCCCAGGAACACCTCGCCCATGCCGCCGCCGCCCAACCGGCCGAGCAGCCAGTACCGGCCCACTTGGCGCGGATCCCGAGGCAACAATTCCTGGGCTACGTCAGCGGGCCACCTGTGATCACCTATGATCCCAGTCACCGAGCCTCCTTAGGCGGGGTTCGCCCGGGAATCCGATATCCGTACTCGCAAGTCCCTGTTTGACGGCGGTCTCTCCGGGGACCCTGCCCCGTTTGGTCATCTCTCTCCTTATCGCGTTCCAAGATGGGCATGGAGCCCGCAAGCCAATCTGCACCGATCTGCCATAACGGGCTAGAACGGATCGACCTACCGGCCAAGGACCTAGGTCAGGAATTGAACCTCCGACCGCTGGGGTTATGGTCCGATCGCCCGTGTGCGGCTTGCCCGGGCCATCCGCCCAATTCACGCCGCGGTTCGTTTCGGCGGCCCACAGCGAAGGGGCCCCTCGCGGGGTCCCTTCGCCTTCGTTAGTTACCTCCTACCCCGCTAATGGGGCAGGTGGGAGTAGTCCGTCCAGGTGTAGACGGAGCCACCCCACGGGCTGGGAGTGGTGGTGCCGCGCAGCTGCGCGCCGGTGCCGTTCGGGCTGACGACCAGGCCGGTGGCCACGTTCTTCAGCGTGCCGTTCGGCTGCGGGATGAACTGCTGCCACGGGCCATTGTTGGACACCGTGAGGATGAGGCCGTCAGGCAGCGGGTCGGAGGCCCAGCCGCCGCCGGGATCCGACACGCACAGCCCGCTCGCCACGCCGTTCGGCGCGTACTCGAACTTGTACGCACCCGGGACCGTCCCGGGCAGGCGGATGAAGTGGGTCGCGGGGTCGGCCTTGGTCGCGGTCCACCCGGCCACGATCGCACCCGCGTACTGGTGCTGCCGGTAGACGTCGAACCCGTTGCCGAACGGGTTGACCATGTCACCGTAGTTACCCGGCACGTAGACCGGCTGCGCCTTCACCACCAGCTGGAACGCAGACTGGCTGCGCGCACCGTATTGATCGGCCGCGGAGACCCCGACGCCGCCGTAGGTGCCGGGCGCCGCGGTCGACCCAGCAATGGTGAACCGGCCGGCGCTGTTGCTCACGACTCCGCTCGGCAGCCCGCTGTAAGCGAAACCGTAGGCCGGCGCCGGAGACAGGATCCCGGTGGTGCCCGCGTTCGGAGTGACGGTGCTGGTCTCACCGAACTGCACGCCCCCGACCGGATAGCTGCGTGTGATCGCGCCGGGCGTGTCGGACCAGTAGTAGTCGGTGAACAGGCCATTCTTCACCGGTGGTGCAGCCTGATGGAACACGACGATCCATGCGACAGCACATCCGGACGCCGACGTGTCGTCGACGACCAGCGTGCCCGGGACCATGTTCGCTGGCTGAGCCGTCAGCCCCGTCACCGTTACGACGCCGCCGCTGTTACTGACTGTCATCCCGTGTGGGATTTTCGACATCGCCGAGTTGACGGTCAGCGTGTCGCTGGCCGAGGCCCTCGTCACTGTGAGAGTGCTCGCTTCCTGGGTCGGAATGGGGGCGATAGTCGCTGGCCCGGGAGCGGTGCATGTTGAATGCAGGTAATTGACCTGCAGCGCGGTGTCCTGCCACGCCTGGGCGCTGGCTGGCGATGCAGCAGCGCCTACCGCGAGGGCACCTCCGAGCAGCGGGACTATAGAGATTCCCACTGCCTTCCTGAGATTGAAGTGCATGGCTCGTGCCCTTCTGTGTCCACCCTCTGCGGGTGTTGCCAGACCATCTGGCAGGAAGGGCCGCCGACGGGAACCCGGATGACGATGCCGTCGCCGGTGACCCCGCCAGCCAGATGGTCTGTCAGGTGCTCCAACTCCTTTCTCTTTCACTCTCGTGATTTCTGCCAGTGGGACCGTCGCGCGCCTTCACCGCGAAGGCCGAGGTCCACAGCGTGTGCTTCCTGTTAGACAAGGCACACCTCCTTGTGTGCCGGGGCGGTTGCCCTGGGCCTGCGCTCCGCGCAGCTCGAGTAGCCGTTCAGCGCGGGGACGCTTCTCTGCTATTACTAAGGTAAGCCATGGTGAGCCTAGCGGAGCTAGGCGAAAGTCAGTGGACGCAGGGACCTTGGTCACTAGTTGCGTGATGCGGAAGAACCTCGCGGCGGCCGGCTGTACCACCGGTAAGTAGTCCATGCCTGGCGGATCAGGCTACGGACGGTGATGATGGCGTCGGCGAGGTCGAAGAACGCGTCGATGACTTCCTCGCGCTGTTCGTAGCAGCGCTGCAGCCGGTTAAAGGCGTTCTGCCAGGCGTTCGCCGGGCGGGCGGTGGCCCGGTGCGGCCGGTTGGCAGGGTGGTCCGGGTGGGCGTTTTCAGAATGTCCGCTTCCAGCGCCGGATGGTATATCGTGCCCCGGCCCGGACCAGTGGGTCTGCCTCCGCGATCTCTCGCGCTTGGCTTTCGGGCACTGCCAGGATGACCATTCCGCTTGGGCGTGCCTGGTCCGGCTCCTCACTCCAGCCGTCGTACGGCCCGGCCATCAGCAGGATCCCCGAGTCCCGCAGCGAGCGCAGGAAGGCCAGATGCGCGTCCAGTTCCTTGTCGGCGGGGGGATCGTAGAGTTCCACGACGGTCAGCGATTGCTCTGTAGGCCAGGGCGCCCCGATCCGCTTGGCGGTGTCGATCGAGCCGTACACGCCTTCCTCGAGGAAGAACACGGGCCGGAGCCGGAAGTACTGATCGGCCAGGGGCGAGCCGAGGCAGTCCTGGTCGATGGCGGCCGCCGCGATCTCGCCGAAGATCACGACCTCTGCTCCCAGCCGGGTGATCGATGCAAGCTTGCACTCCAGGTGGGCCTTGCACTCTGCGACCAGGGGCGGAGCCACCGTGCGCGCGGGCAGCAGCGACAGGCCCGAGCGCGCGATCCGCTCGGCCCCGTGGCTGCCGGGCATGGCCCAGATGCGCTCGGCAAGCGCCTCGGACGGGAAGTTCACCACGAACTCCCCGGCTGCCTCGGCGTTGCGGGCTGTGGCATGGGACCGGTGGCAGCCGAAGGCCAGCACCGGCCCGCCGAAGGCCATCATGGAGACGAAGCTCTTGGGCGCGATGTTGGGCTTGCCCTGCAGGTCCACGGTCGACACCAGCACGATGGGGCCGGGCAGCACGGACGGGTGCCAGTTCGCCTTGTCTGCCGGGAAGGCGGCTTTGGCGGTGCGCCGCGGCCCCGAATCGGCTTGCACGCTGTGACCCCTTGCCTTCGTCCGGTCTCCTGCTTTCGCCGCACTGCCGAGCTTCTGCCTTCGTTGATGCGCCGGTCAGGGTCTTCGGTCCTGCCTGAAGGGGTTCGCTGGTCCCTTTTGGCGGCATCCCTATCTGGCTCACAGCCCCGCGACTTCCGGCATCGCTGCTTGGCCATGACTTCTCACAGAGCCGCGGGCGGCACCGCGAGAGCCAGGACGTGACCGTCAGGGTCGAGCGCGTAGCCGACGCGCTCGCCCCACGACCGGTCCCGCAAGCCGTCGAGCAGCTGGCCGCCGCCAGCGGCCGCGCGGGCCAGTGCGGCGGCCGCATCGGCGCGGCGCAGGTAGAGCTCACACCGCTGGCCGGTGCCGCCGCGGATCTGCCTGGCCAGGAGGTCTTCCATATCAGCGGCGGGCATGAGTCCCAGCGTGGCCCCGCCCAGGTCGAACTCGGTCATGCCCGGCACATCCAGCACAGGCTCGGCGGCCAGCACATGACGGTAAAAGGCCGTTGCCCTGGCCTGGTCGGCGACGTAGAGGATGAACTCCGCAGCGTCCACACGTCCACCCTGCCACCGCTCCGGCGCAGGTAGGTGGCGAACTGGTCCAGATCGCCAGGTCCACCGCCGCAGCAACGCGTACTCCAGCTTGCCGGTGCGGTAAACCTTCTCCATACCTCATACCTCGCATCTCGATCAGCAAAGAGGCCGCCTCAACGGCTGGCTCGGTCCGCTGACCGTTCGTCATCGCATGCCTCCACAGGCAGCCCGTTCAGCGCCCAGCCAGGCGCTGAACGGGTCCTTGCTTTTCCTGCGGTCCGGCTCAGCGCGGGCCCGCCTGACGCTCGATCTCGCGCTTGATCTCGGCTTCGGAGATCGGCTTACTCCGGAAAACGAGCAAGGCGTGCGTCGCCAGGTACAGCACCCACGCGATGGCCGGGTAGATGATCCAGTCGTTCCACACGTTCGGGATGCTGGAACTATCGCTGAACCCCTGGGTTGGCCAGCCACCCGCGTTGTGGTACTCCGTCATGGCCCAGATAAACACCAAGATGACCATCAACAGGGTGCTCATCGCGGCCCCGATCCAGAACCGGCGCCTGCGCTCGATCTGCTTGATTGCCTGCTGGCGGGCGAGTTCTTCGCTGGCGGCCGGAGCATTCTGGCCGCTGTCCGCGGGCTTGTCATGGGATATGTCATGAAGCGTCATGACCGCCTCCTCGATTGGATGTCGTTAGATTCCTTTGTCTTCTCACCTGCTTCCCTGGGTGTTGCTCACCTCGGCTTCTAGGCGTAGCGCAACGCGTGGCCGGGCCGGAGGTGGACTGCGCGCCTGATCGGCACGAGGGTGATCAGGAGTGCGAACACGATGGTGCCGGCCAGGGCGAGCGCGAGGTTCCAGGGCGGGAAGGCGAGCGGGAGGTTCACGTTCATGATGACGTGCTTGACCATCCACACGAGGAACCAGTCGAGCAGGTAGCCCAGCGGCACCCCGATCAGCCAGCCCGCGACGGCCAGGGTCAGGGTCTCGGCGGCGAAGATGCGGCGGATGTCCCGGGCGCGGGCGCCGATCGAGCGCAGGATGCCGATCTCGCGGGTGCGTTCCAGGACGCTCATGGTCAGCGCGTTGGCCAGGCCCGCCATGCCGATCGCGACGATGAGCAGGCAAAGCACGGCCAGGGTGGTGGTTATCGTGCGGTAGCCGGCGATCTCGTCCGCCAGCTGGACGTAGGTGATCTGGCTGTCGACGTCGTAGCCGTGGGTGGTGAGCGTGTCCTCGATGCGGGTCGCGGTGCGGTCGATGAACGCGTGGTCGTGTGAGGTGGTCTGGACCCAGAAGTCGCTGGCGGCGGCGGGCATGCCGGTCAGGACCGCATGCATCGTGGTCAGCGGCACGAACAGGGCGGTGCCGTTTTCCTGCTGTTGCGGCGAGATGCCGATCACGCGGAAGCTGGCCGGCCCGGAGGCGGTCTGGACGGTGATGGTGTCGCCGAGCCGGGTTCCGGTGGCCTGGGCGATGTCTTGCTCGATGACGGCGACGTGGGCCCGGGTCTGCTCCTCAGCAGGGGTGTACCAGCGTCCGGCCGCGATCCGGTAGTGGAACATCGTCGCCTGCTGCACGGCCCAGATCGTGGCGTCCTGGCCGTCGAGCTTGATGTCGGTGCCGAAGTACGGCTCCACGGCCGCCACGCCGGGGGTCGCACGGATCAGGGCCGCGGCGCGGGCGTCGAGCGAGCGGCCGCCCACTGGGAGGATATGGACGTCCTCGCCGTGGTCCCCCCACGAGGCGCGGCTGGCGTTTGCGGCCGCGGTGATCATGCCGAGCGCCGCGAGCATGGTGCCGACGGCCAGCGCGATAACCAGCGCGGTGGACAGGCTGCGCCGCCGGCGCCGGCCGACGTTGCGCAGCCCGATCTGCGCCGGGCGTGGCAGGAAGCGCACGCGGCGCAGCAGCTGGTCGCCGGCGTCTTGGCCGCCGGCCGCGGACCCGGTCGCTTCCAGCGCGTCCCGGACCGGGACCCGGACGGCGCGCCGGATCGCGGGCAGTGCGGCCAGCGGCGGCGCGAGCAGCCCCACCAGCGCGCTGGCGAGCACGACGGGCCAGTCGATGCCGAAGCCGACGCCGACCGCGAAGAACGTGGAGCCGAAGAAGCTGGTCAGGATCCAGGCGAGCACGACGCCCAGGATGATCCCGGCCACGGTTCCCAGCCCGCCGAGCAGCACCGCGGTCTTCAGGTAGACCGCGGCGATCTGCCGGCGGCGTCCGCCGACCGCTTTCATGATCCCGATCTCAGATGTCTGCTCACCGACCAGCGTCGTCATCGTGTTGGAGATCAGGACCAGCGCCGACAGCAGCGCCAGCAAGGTGATGATGTAGAAGAACTTGGAGAAGTCCTGGAACCTCGACTTGCCGGGCCAGTCGCCCGCGGCCCGGACCTGCGGCAGGTGGCTGAAACCGGTGAAGCCGGGGACCGCGGCGAGCGTGTGCCGGATCGCCGCGATCGTCGCGTTGACCGCGGCCGGACTGGTATCGGCGAGCGTGATGAACAGCTGGTCGTAGCCGGGGGTCCGGCTCAGCGACGCCACCGTGGCCGGCGTGGCGTACAACACGATCACACCGTCGGAGGTGACGGTCTGGCCGCCGTCCAGGTTGCGGCCCTGGCCGCTGACCTGCAGCGAGCGCACGACCCCGTCCGCGGCGATGATCTGCACCGTCTGCCCGGCCTGCACGGAAAGCAGCCCTTGCTTGGCGTTCTGCGCCTCGGTCAGGACCGCGCCGGTCTGCGGCGGGACGCCGGAGGCGACGTGCACGACATTCACCTGCTGGCTGGTGAAGTCCGGTATCCCGAGGACCTGGGCGTACGCGCGGCGGGCGCCGACGTACACCCGGCCGCCGAAGGAGGACCGCGGTTCGACCGCACGGACGTTCGGCACCGCAGCCAGCGCGGCCAGCTGGGCCTGATTGAGCACCAGCGGGCGCGTGGAGATCGTCAGGTCCGGCAGCCGGTCGGCCGCGACCTCGGCGCTCATCGCCCGGTTCATCAGCGTCGGCGTCGCGAACAGGCCGATGCCCGCCACGGCCAGCGCCAGGGTGGCGACCGCGAGGAAGGTGCGGGACCGGCGCCGACTCAGATCGGTGACCGACTTGCGCAGCAGCGAGGTAACCATCTCGGCCTCCTCACGCCGCGACGACCAGGCCGTCGCGGATCGAGACGACCCGGTTGGCGCGCCGGGCCAGCTCGCGATCGTGCGTGACGTACAAGACCGTCTTGCCCTCCCCGTTCAGGTGCTTGAACAGGTCGAACATCTCCGCCGCGGTGACGGTGTCCAGGTTGCCGGTCGGCTCGTCGCCGACAATCAGCTGCGGATCGGCGGCCAGCGCACGGGCGATCGCGACCCGCTGCTGCTGCCCGCCGGACAGCTCGGCCGGCAGGTGATCGGCCTGGTCGCCCAGGCCGACCAGGACAAGGTTGCGGCGGGCTCGCTCGAACCGCTCCCGCTTCGACCCGCGGCGGGCGAAGTCGAGTGGCAGCACCGCGTTCTCCAGCGCCGACAGCGTCGGCAGCAGCTGGAAGAACTGGAATACCACGCCCACGTGCCCGCCGCGCCAGACCGCCAGCTCCTCCTCGCTCATCGTGTCGATCCGCCGGCCGCCGACCGTCACCGTCCCCGCGGTCGGCCGGTCGATCCCGGTGACCAGGTTCAGGATCGTCGTCTTGCCGCTGCCCGACGGGCCCACGATGGCGACCAGCTCGCCGGCCCCGATCTCCAGGTCGATCCCGCGCAGCGCCGGATAGTCCAGCCGACCCATCCGATAGGTCTTCTCCACTCCCGCCAGGTCGATGAACGACTCAGAAACCCTCGCGGGCCGGGCCGCCCGCTCGGCCACTCCCTCCACGCCCATAACCGCACCTTCTTCTTCGCGAAACGCAACGTCATTCGGTCAGCGGTCAGCGCCGCTGGCCCGCCTGGCGCTGCATCTCGCGCTTGATCTCGCTTTCCGAAACCGGCTTGTTCCCGAATACGAACCAGGCGTATCCGGCCGTCGCCAGCACCCACACCATGGCCGGCCAGATGATCCACTCGTTCCACACGTTCGGGACAGGCGGCCAGCTGCTCTGGGTGAACCCGTGGGTCGGCCAGCCGCCCGCGGTGTGGTACTGCGAGACGGCCCAGCTGACCGTCACGACGATCATGACCAGGGTGCCAAGCATGGCCCAGAACCAGAACCGGCGCCTGCGCCCGATCTGCTTGATCGCCTGCTCGCGGGCGAGCTGCTCGCTGGCGACCGGCACGTGCAGGTCCTTGTCATCGGGCCTGTCATGGGAGATGTCAGGAAGCATCGCCACCGCCGCCTCTGATCGGGAGCCCCGGATCCGCCTTAGAGCCGCCCCTTTCGTGGCAGGCTCCCAGGGCCTGGCCATGGCGGGCCAGCGGCATAGGTCACACGCCCCCCGGCCGTTAGGCCTTATTAGGGCTGGCTGGTTAGGGTCCTAAGTCACCAGCCGCCCGGCGGACGTCCCTGGCGGGTCCGCGCGCCGGACGTCACGAGCGCAACCGGCTATTGCCTTGCGGCGCCGTCGCCTACCTGTGCCAGCCCCCTGCGGGTCCGGTCCGAGCGGGACTGCCCCGGTGTGGGGATGGCCCTGGCCAGCGGTGAGGGCCGCCGGCCAGGGCTGCGCCTGGTCAGTGCCCGGTGATCAGGGGCCAGAGCGGATGGACCTGGGCGGAGTCGCCGGTGTAGCCGAGCTTGGCCAGCCCGAATCCCTCCTCGATGGTGAGCAGCATGGAGTAATGGTTGGACGGCGTGGCGTCGGTGGCGTGCCGCGGTCCCAGCCGGCTGACCACGATCATCGGCGCTGAGCCGCCGCCGTAGACGCCGCCGGGCCAGCTGGCGCTGATCTGCGGGGCCCCGGCCGGGACGACGGGGGAGTCGCAGCAGCCCGCGACGGACGCGTAGTCGTTGTCGGCGGGGTTGGAGCTGTCGAAGTCGGTCTCGTCGGCGACGACGAAGATCACGCTGTTACCGGTCCAGGCCCGGCTGGACATGATCGTCTGGACCGCGCCCTTGACGAAGGCATCGGCCTTGGCCTTGAGGGCCTGGTCGTTGGCGTCCCCGGGCACGTCGTTGTACGGGCAGGGCGTGTCGGGGAAGCCGGGCACCGCGGTGTAGATGCCGCCGTGCATGTTGCTGCACTCATCGGGGCTGATCCACACGTAGCGCGGGTTCGGGCCGTTCAGGTCGGCGGCCATGCTGGTGTAGGGCTTGATGTGGGCGGCGCGGGCCGGGTTCAGCCGGACGTCGTTGTACAGGATGAACGGGTTGTGCTTGCTCGCGTACAGCGCATTGGAGCTGCTCGGCCAGAAGTCGGGCAGGTAACCCGCGGAGGGCATGGCCTGCATGTACGCGTCCCACGGGATGTGCGCGGCCTGGAGCTCGTCCACGATGTTGGTGTGCGCGTACTGGTTCACCCCGAAGTTGTTCGACGTGGTGGGGTACCAGCCGTTGTCGTTGTTGACCCACCACGTGTCGCCGCTGGTGGCCGCGATGTAGTTCGGCTCGCTGGTGTGGGTGACGCCGAAGTAGTCGGTGGCCTGCCCGTACGTGTTCGCCAGCGAGGTAATGTACGGCGCGGCCGGGTCCCCGATCACGTGATCGGCGGCGTGGTTCTCCAGCATGATGATGAACACATGGTCAAGGCGCGTTCCGTACGAGCCCGACCCGCCCGACGCCCGGGCCGCGCCCGCGGTGGCGCCGTAACTGCCCTGGGCTCCGGAGACCGCGAGCGCTGCAGCGGCCAACGCGATGACGCCCGCGGCGGCCACCCAGGCCCGCATTGGCCCGGCCCCGCGGCGCAGAATTCTCGGCATATTCAACCTGACCCTCCAGTCTCGTCCCCCGACGGCACCGCCCCCGCGGTATGACAACCCGTAGCCAAGCAGCATAACCCGACACGGCCCAAGCGAATTAAACGATTTGGTTTCCGTTCTTGCTGCTAGTGGCAGGTGAATCGCTCAAGCCCGATCGGCGGAGAGCACATACGAGCACGAGTCACACGTGGCTGAGGCTGCTGCCTTGCCATCCCTGCACCTCCAAGCTGTGCGGCCCGCGCCATATCACCACCCCATCGCGCGCCGCCCGAAGCGGCATCGCACAAGTAGAGGTAAAACAGGCAGGTCCAGCTCCCACCCCGGGGGGAGATCACAGCGTGTGCCTTGCCGCGATGCCGGCCGCCGAGGTGATAGTGGTGTGTGACCAGCTAATGCGGTCAGTGACGGATCTGTCTGGCGGGCTGCGCACCGCCTGTGTCACCTCGCGGACCTGTCCGGCCAGCTCCACGCCGGTCCGTAAGGTCCGCGGCCCGCTGGCGGACACGCCGGAACCTGGGTGTTATCAGCCCATCACATTGTTCGAGCTCTCCGCATGGGGCTGGCGGAGGCGTGAGTAGTGCCCGAGGTTTATTTCGTTCTTGGTGAAGTGTCCGCTGAACAGAACCGGATCCGAGTCGTGGTCGTGCCCGTTTTCGCAAGCGTGCACGAGGGCCGCCATAAAACGGCCGGCGACAGGAGCGTTTTTGAACTGGTTGCCGCTCGTGCCAATGGCCACATAGAACCCAGCCAGTGAGGTACGGTCGTAGACCGGGATCCAGTCGTCGGCCACGTCATATAGTGCGGCGAAGCCGACGGGACGGGGCGGGATGCCCAGCGACGGGATTCTTCGGGCCAGGCGGAGTACCTGCGCATCCCAGGCCTGCGCGGTGGGCTGGGCGTCGAAAGCATCCGGGTCATCTATCCAGTGGAGGTCATCGCATTCTGGCTCCGCGCTTCCGACGATGAGCTGCTCACCGAAGTGAGATCTGAAGTATGTGCCCAGGTCTCCGTCCGTGACAACAGGACCCAGCTTGCCTCGCGCATAGCCAGCCGGTGCGGGCACGGAGTGGACTTCCTGCCGGAGCGGCCGGGTTCGGATCCGGAATTCCCCGGTGACGCCCGCAAGATCGTTGACCTGACCGGAGTACGGGCCCGCCACATTGACCACGACGGGAGACTGAATCACGCTTCCTGAGCGCAACCTTACGCCCTGGACCCGCGCATTCTTCTGGAGGATCGCCACCACCTGTTCGTGGAGCTGAATTTCGGTCCCTCTCCGCTCCGCCGCGGCCATGAGGTTCCTCGCCGCCAGCTGCGGGTCGTCAATAAACCCGGCGTCGGGCGTGTAGTAGGCACCGAGTTCGCCGTCGGCATCCGCCCAGAATGCATCGTCCGTGACCGGCTTGGGCGGAGCGTGCCGTCCGGGATCCATACCCGGCACTCGCTGCCGGATGGTCTCGGCATCCCAGCACTCGTACGGGACACCGACGCGGTCAAAGAGAGGCAGCACCCGCTCACGGTCGGTACTACCGTCAAGGATCAGGCAACCTGACTTGATAAACCTGGCCAGGGGTTCCTCGGGACGGCTGCCCAGATATTCGGCCCAGCTCTCCCAGCTGAACTTGGCTTCCCAGGAAGCGGCCACGCCCTCGAAGGTCGAGTAGTGAAAGCGGACGATGCTCGAGGACGAGCTAGTCGAGCCCGAACCGACATCGCCCAGCCGGTCGACAGCCACAACCCGCAGTCCGGTCTGTGCGAGCTCGTAGGCGACAGCGGCACCTATGACCCCGGTTCCGATCACGACTGCGTCGGCTGTGTGTGTCACTCAATAGTCCTCTCGGCCCAGGTCGACGGTCCCGGTGGTCATTCTGCGAACACGCTGGTCCCCGTGCCGGGATGGACGGGAGCGCCTCAGATTGTGCCCGCGCGGCGGGCTCGACAATCCTTCCTCGCAGGCGCACTCATCGACGCCAACCTCTGGAACATCGGCTGGCGACTGGTCTTTCTCATCAACGTGCCGATCGGCCTCATCGCGCTTCCGTTCGCGATCCGATCGCTGCCGAGCGGGGTCAGTCACCCCGACCTCAAGCTCGACGTCGGCGGCGTCTGGCTCATCGGCCTGGCCCTCGTGG
>Ga0335078_10013990_pt1 | contig 11890 bp, 12 predicted proteins | sample Lox_Sample_32_FD_206711 | JGI IMG/M metagenome (GOLD analysis project Ga0335078, IMG submission 206711) | Soil microbial communities from Loxahatchee National Wildlife Refuge, Florida, United States - Lox_Sample_3.2 | ecosystem: Environmental > Terrestrial > Soil > Wetlands | place: USA... | reverse complement strand
AAGTCTTAGCCGATTCCCCTTCCCGTGAATCGTCAGCACGCCATCGGAATAGTCGTCAACATCCAGGGCAACCAGTTCGGCACGTCTCAGCCCGCAACCATACAAAACGGCCAACATTGCAGCATCCCGTACACCTGCCGGGGTCTTGTCTTGTTGGCAGACCCGAAAAAGTTTCATCAATTCGTCGAGGCTCAAAACCCTCCCTGCATCCGTGTTTTCCCCGCGAATTTGGTTGAAATCCCCGGCTGAGGCATAATCGGCATGGCTCATCAATTGAAGCCTCCAACATTCCTTCAGAACTCCCCGAATAGCACAGAGATGGTAATTGGCCGTATGCAGGGAAAACCTTTTGGCAACCTGCTCACGTATTCGGATTGTGTCGGCGTACTGCAAGGCTGCCCAATCGAATTCGTAAGCATCTACGGGCTGACCTGAAGCAATTTCGGCAATGTTCTTCAGGGCAATCCTCATTCCCCGACGTGAACTTTCCGACAACCGTAACAGGTAGCTATCAACGGGGTGGGTAGGCTTGGGTTTGCCAAACTTGGGAAGATGTTGGAACGAAAGCACTGTGGCTTGCATCTGGCCGCCTCGGATTAGGTTTGTAAATGTCCTTTTGCGTCACCAATCAAGTGCGTGAACCCGAAGGAAGGCTCTCGCCTGAGAAGGTGTGCTATTTGAGACGCACCTCCTGCCATGAACCAACTAACGCATCGGGATAAGACCGTATTAAGACAACTTTTCGAAGCTGTCGGCTTCCTCAAGAATGTTCTGGAGAACGTAAGACAAAGTCCCGTGGATCACAAATTCCTTGGCCGCGTAATAGGGAACATTACCAATCATGTGCAGGCAATCGACACGGAGCTGGATGAATTCGCAAAGGAGTGGGGATATGAATAACGGCGCAGACTAGGAAAGGCTGCTCATCAACGCACGCATCCACGATAAAGAAAGTCAGTCGATCTTGCTCAACCACCAGTTTGCCAAACTTGTGCGATGAATCATGACCTTTGTATGTCAAACAGGCTGGAGCCGGCTCCTCCACCTACCTTATAATAGGTCGCCGCTCTCCAGCCACACCGTCCATTTTCGAACTAAAGCTGATAAACAAAGCTAAGTATCAATCTACACTGAATATTTTGCTATGAACGCTTCGTCAAGCTCAATCCCCAATCCGGGTCTGTCTGGAACTTTAACAAAGCCGTTCTCCGCCTTGATCGGCTGCCGAGCTACACCACTTCGAATCGGCGTATCATAGACATCAAATTCAAAGTATGGAACCCCGCTCAACGCTGTTATTACATTGAGGGTGGCAGAAACGAGGATGTCTGACGACCAGCAATGGGGTATACAAGTACGGTTGAATGTGGAACACAATGCGGCAATTTTCATTGTCTCAGTAATGCCGCCGCAACGAGCCACATCCGGTTGTAGGATATCCAGATGCCCGCGTAAGATTAGGTCACGGAATCCCCATCGGGTCGACTCTTTTTCTCCGGTGGCAATCCGAATATCTACCGCATCGCAAAGGGCAGCGTAGCCTTCTAGATCGTCAACAGGTAAAGGTTCTTCAAGGAAAAACACTTCATAGTCCTCGCACCGACGCGCCATCTCTAATGCTAGAGGAAGATCCCAACCCATACCAGCGTCGACCATGATGGCAACATCCTGACCGATAACCTTCCGGACTTCTTTGATAAGTGCGGCATTCTGCCTTATGTTGTCAGTGAAACCTCCCCAGCCAAGCTTTACAGCTTGAAAGCCGCACTTGGCCCACCGAAGAGCTTCCTGCGCAGCTTTGCTTGGGTCATCTGGCATTAGCGTACTTGCATAAGCTTTAATCGGTCTAGGCTTAGAGCCACCCAGCAGTCGGTATATAGGTTGTCCTAACGCCTTACCCTTAATGTCCCAAAGGGCGATGTCAATGCCGCTAATCGCCTGAACAGCTATCCCGCGCCGTCCAAACACCGAGGTTCTGTTGTACATTTTTTGCCACAGCGCTTCGGTATCAAACGGATCCTCCCCAACGACGAGTTCTTTTAGCCCGACGCTAGAAATGTGAGACATCGGGGCTTCAATAACCGCTCTTGCAATCGTTGGACTAGTATGCACTTCCCCAAGTCCCGTAATCCCCGCATCTGTATGGACTTTTACGATTAAGCAATCTTGTGCGCCATCGCCGATAGGGTATACTTCAGGCTGTCTCAACACAATTGTTTCAATATCTGTAATTTTCATATCGAAGCTGATCCCCTCAGTTGTACCTATTAGGTTACACACCAACTTCCTTCGTCTTGCTTTCCGCAACTTCAGTCGTACCTACAACCGCGTCACCTGGCCCAAGCACATTCTCCCACTTAGCGACAAGAACGGAAGCGACACAGTTGCCAAGCATATTGCAACCACTACGGGCCATGTCTAATATCCGATCTATGCCGATAATAAGAGCTAATCCCTCAACGGGTAGCCCGACTGTGGCAAGAGCACCGGCAATGACAACTAATGCACCGCTCGGAACAGCGGCGATTCCCTTTGTTGCGAGTAGCAGCACCAGAATGATGGAAAGCTGCTGAGCTAAGGCTAAGTGAATCCCATAGACCTGTGCAATAAACACCACTGCGGCAGAAATGTATAACGTCGAACCATCCATATTCAACGTGTAGCCTATAGGGATCACAAGCGACGAAATATGTTTTGGAACCCCGAACTCCTCCAATCTCTTGATCGCGATTGGGATCGCAACCTCGCCTGTCGTGGTGGTAAATCCAATCAAGAAAGGTTCCTTTACTTTCTTCAGCACCTGCCAAAAGCTAATCTTGAAATAAGCAAGAGCGGCCCACAGAACGGTAAATACAAAAAATGCTAGCGAGGCGTACACTGTTAGAATAAGCTTCATCAATGGAATCAGTGTTCGGAGGCCGTACTTACCAACCGTATAGGCCATCATTGCGCCGATGCCGATAGGAGCAAGTTTCATGACGTAGGCTACAAACTTAAACATAATCTTGGCGATATTTTCTGCCAATTTGGCTACTGATTCTCCTTCTTTCGCCACAGCCGCAGTTGCCATTCCGAAGATCGTAGAAAACACGACGATCTGTAGCATGTCCTGACGAGCCATAGCGTCAACAATGTTCGTAGGGATCATGTTCATCAAAAACTGTAGCCAGTTAATCGAGCGCTGGGACGCAGCGCTAACTACGGCCGCGTCCGCCCCACTTGCAACGAGGTTTAGTCCCTTTCCCGGCTGAAAAATGTTTACAAATCCCATGCCTATCAATAGAGCGCCTGTCGTCGCAATCTCAAACCAAACTAACGTCTTTACTCCGAGTCGTCCGAGTTTTTTGAAATCTCCTGTTCCTGCGACCCCATACACCAAGCAACTGAATATCAGCGGAACAACAATCATTTTTATTCCACGGATAAACATGTCGCCAATCACTTTCAGCGCCACCCCTTGAGTTGGGAAGAAATATCCAAAAACTATTCCGATGAACATCGCGATTATGATCTGTGTACTTAAGGTCATTTTCGTCAGGCGTTGCATAAAGGTTGCCAAGGTACCTCCCCTTTGTGGCTCATTGATCGCCGTGTTCTGGCTTATAAGCCCGGTGCCCTAATTTTGTCAATAAAAAACCACCAACGTGGCAGTTTTCGTACTTCGAAACTTCTTCCGCCAACGAAGGCCGAAAAAACGGGGACGGTACAGTGCCACCGACTGGGGTCACCGTAAAATCGAGATCGTTGACATTTGATTTGCCTGGCAGCGCTCCATTCTTTTCGGTTTTCGGCGACTCGATTGCCGCAACTTGGCCCTAACTTGGCCGGATGATAGAGGATGTCGCCACTCGCGTCCACGCTATCGAAACGGAGTTGGACGAATTCGCAAAAGAATGGGGGCACGATTAAATCAGTAACTTACCGCAATCGCGCCGGATGTACTACCATATACAACATGAAGTGCTCCCAATGTGGACAGGCTGTCGATTTGATGGATAAGTTCTGCGGCAATTGCGGCAAAGCTGTGGAATCAGACCAGAAACGAGCACAGGTCTTTCCGCGCGGTTTTGAGATGGTCTGCCTGATGACCGGGGTGGCGCTCACCAACGACATCCGGAAAGAACTGTATAAGACCGCTTGCGAGATGGGACAGAAAGGCTGCGAGAAGAGGGCAGTCACACACCCCGACTTCGAAGGCACCATTACCACCGATTTCAGCTACTGCGCCTTCAACAACATGGGGGGAGTTAAGTTCACCGCAGAAATCGAAGGCGATAATACCAAAGGAAAGGTAATTTTTCTGGTGACAACTTTCGAGTACACGGAAGATGGAATCTGGCTCCCGATTGTACCACTCCCACAGTCACACCCCGCTTCGAAGGCCCAGTACAACTAGCGCAAAACCCAGCAACACACCCAGCAGAGAGACGCGGAGTATTGATGTTCATGCTAAGCGCTACCCAGCCCTTTTTTTCATCAGGCAAATCCAAGCTCGTGGCGGGTTCGGATTGTTCGAAGCGAAATGGCCTGACACCAGCGAGACGATTTCGAAAAAAGGTTCTACAGCATTGACGATGTCCCGAGCAGTTCGCTGAGGAGGCCCCGGGGTATTCCGTTTCTCATCAGCGTTGCCAATCAGGCTCAGCCACAGGCCATCTTTTCCTAAACTCCTGTGTACGTTTTCAGCCAACTTTTTCCGCTCGCCGTCTGACTCCAACACATGAAAACAGCCCCTATCAAATGCGAATCCGAATGGCCCACCCTCGACATGTCCCGCAAGGATATCGGCTATTAGAAAATTCACTTTAGTACTGTCATCTGAGGCTTTCTTTCTGGCCTTCTGTATTGCCATCTCCACCGTATCAATTGCTATGACCTTGAAGCCCTGCTGAGAAAGCCAAATTGCGTTATCACCAGTGCCACAGCCAATATCCACAGCTTTACAGGGCCTAATCGGGGTGGCGGTCACAGCCTGTTTGAGGTTGAAGTCGGGTTTGCCGATGTCCCAAGGCGTATCGTCGGTTTCGTATCTCTTCTCAAAACGCTGGTCTTCTTTCATGGTTTTCTGGCCTCACGGCTTTCTGGGCATTCGATGGTATCAGCACTACTCGGTGTTCGGCAATGGTGATTCTGATAGCGAGATGCCGGACTCTTCATGACGCACCTAGGCATGGAGGCAAGAACAATAATGAAGAATGGCGCGGTTACCAAGCTGCTTTACAAAGGCCAGAAGGTTTATGCCGTGGTTGCAGGATTTGACGACAACGTAACCGTTCGCTTTCCGCTCTGTGGAACTGGTGGCACGGTGGAAATTATAGAAATCATCGTTCCCAAAGCCGATTGCAGGAAGCCGATGTTAAGACAGGATACGGAACTGGCTACGTTTATTCGGCAGCTTAGCGGGGTGACGTTGGGAAAAGAAGGGTAGCCGGTGGGTGCAGGCCTGGAGCCTGCCCTCAAGTTTCTTTGCCAAAAAACACAGCAGCGCACAGCCAAGTACAAAACCCTGTTGGAGAGCAACGGCACTGTCGGTTGATTCTGGCAGTCCTGGTAAACCGTATCAGAAGCTAAGACGGTTCGCGGCAATCTTTTGATCTTGCGAAGCCGCTCAGGACGGAACATGATCAGGGGCGAACATGATGGGGGCAACTTATGAGCCGCCCGAAAGTTCTCGCGATAACCAAGCACGACCCGGATTTGTGCCCCAACCGGTCATCCTTAGACGCTGCAACATTGAAGTTGATAATTGCCACCAACCTGGATGTCGCCTACTCGATCATTAGAAACACTCGATTGAGAGGCATCATCATTTGTAACGAATCTTGGTCTGCGGAAGAGCGTGAAGACATTACAGCTGAACTCTGGATGCTTGAGCCTAAAGTGGCGGTCATTCTCCGGTGTCCCGGTTGTGTCGAACCCAACGAATTGAACCGTAGCGCGGGAACGTTGCGGAGTGACATTCCACTCACGACATTTATTGCAGCAATCGCCTCACCTGCACCAATCAAGGCCTTAATTTAAAACCGTTCCACAATCCGATTGCCGCAAGCCGCTGTATTTCGAGCAAGACGCAGAGATGGGCAACGCTGATCCGGCAGCTTGTTGGGGTGCCGTTTGAAAAAAAAGGAAAGTAGCCATATGGGGCAGATGAGAGCCTGCCCCAAAACTTTTCCACAAAAGATCGCCAATATCGAAGCTCACAAGCAGATTCAGTGGTGCCTTAAGATCGGCTTCAAATTCTACCTTTCAAAATAGATCAGACTCCAAGTAATTCAGCAGGATTTCTCCGAACCATTATGTCAATTTCCTTCGGAGTTATACCGTAAGTTAGCAGCGTCCGAATGAAATGACGCATACCTTCAACCGGTGCCGGATTATAAGGTTGTCCCAGATCGGTTGCCAGCGTACTGCACTCTACGCCGGTGGCCCTTATCTGTCTAATATAATCTTCTGGTGTAATATGTCGATTGGGTGGTGGAAAAAGGGATTGTGCGCAGCGCTCGAAGAACACACCTTGGCGTACCAGCCTTTTTTGCACATCGATACTCATGTCAGGTAGGACCCATTCCGGATGAGTTATCAGAATCTTTTTAATCCCTCGCGCTTTCGCTATGGGTATGAATTTTTCCATTTCCTCGGGAGTTGTATGTCCAGTGCCTAAAATTGCGTCTTTCTTTGCGATTAAATCAAAAATCTCATAAAGCTCTGGACGAAAAGCACCTCTATCATCGGTAAGCCTTACGGCATCGGAAGGTTTGGCTTTTAGCAGTTTAATATGACTTTCTGACCAAAAGGTTGGTAGCCAAATTTCCTTAGCTCCTATTTGTAGCTCTGTTTCAACCCCCGCTGGGTTTAACCCGCCCTCCGCCAGGTTTAGCGCAAACCCACCAAAGACACGGATAAAGCTGTAGCCATTGGTGCCTCTAAACGCCGCGCGCAAGTCATGCATTGTCGGGGGTCTGTTGTTGTCTTCAGTCGTCGCACTTTCGGCTTTCGCCGACAATGTGTTTGTGGCGTTGGCATTGATGGCTGTCGCCTTCGGTTGCAATACCTTTTCGATTGGCTCGATCTTCGCGTTGCCGGCCGACGTCTGCCCCGTTCCCAAACGTGTCTCATCACTTGCGATGATGATGAATTTCGGCGGCATGATGGGGGCGTTGCTATTTCCTCCCTCGGTCGGCTACATGCTGGCCTGGTTCAAGGGCTCCTTCACTGTGCCGTTGATTTCCGCCGGGGCAATGGCAATCCTGGGAGCAATGATTTTTCTCTTTCTTATGGGCAGAGTGGAACGTTTACCACTGCTGGTGCCACGTCATTCCGCGGCGGCTTCTGCGGGGACGCATGTCTGACTCCCGAGAGAAGTCATTTGAAACTCGGTGAACATTTGAATAAGTTGAACAACTATATAGTACCGATCTTCGGAAAGGGGCAAGCAATCGGTCCAAATGAGGAGAGCTTACTAGAGAGTTCCAAAGTAGATATACCTTTTAAGGGGAGAACGAAGGTAACCTGCTGTGCGGCGAGGTTTACTATCGCGCAACAATGCCGGGTGTGTTCTGGTTTGACCTGACATTCTCTCGCACTCACTCGCATCGAGAAGTTTCCTCGTTTGAACTCGGCCGTTTCTAAAGTGAAATTGCACTTGTATTTCCTGTCCCAGGTCAATGTCAGGCCGGGCGAAGACGAGCCCCCGACTCTGGTCGTAGCAGACTGAAGGAGAGATTACAGTGCCAATTCTGACTGAAGCCGCTTCTCAAATGCAGTTGCCTCGGATGTTCAAGGTCAAACAGAGGTTTGATGACACGCGCATCAAAGACGTGGAAGAAGCAGTCCGACTAGAGCTAGAGTCAGAAGCAATACAAGCGCTTATTACCCCGGGCCAGTCCGTTGCCATAGCGGTGGGCAGTCGCGGAATAAGTGAGCTCGGTACAATCGTGAGGACTGTGGTCACCTGTGTAAAGAAAGCTGGTGCCATGCCGTTTATTGTTCCGGCAATGGGAAGTCACGGTAGCGCGACTGCAGAAGGGCAAGTTGAAGTCTTGCGCGGGTACGGGGTGACCGAAGAGACGATGGGAGTTCCTATCAAATCTTGCATGGAGGTGACCCTGCTTGGCCAGAGCTCGAAAGAAATCCCGGTCTATTTTGACAAACACGCGTTGGCAGCCGACATGGTAGTGCTGATCAATAGGGTTAAGCCTCATACGATGTTCAGGGGAGCCATTGAGAGCGGTCTGTGCAAGATGTTAGCCATCGGACTTTCTAAACATATAGGCTGCTCCCGGTTACATGAGGAGGACTGGCGTGACTTTAGCGAGGCGATCGTCTCCTGCGCCGAAGTCGCTCTGGCAAAGGTTAACGTTGGCTTTGGACTAGCAATCGTGGAGAATGCGTTTCATCAGACGGCATTGATTAAGGCTCTTACCGGGAACGAGATCGTGACAAAAGAGCGGCACCTTCAGACAAAGGCTAAAGCAATGATGCCGGCTCTGCTGGTTCCGGATTTTGACGTTTTGGTCGTTGAACAAATCGGTAAAGACATCAGCGGAGACGGCATGGACCCGAACATCATAGCGAACAAAGGCTCGCGCAAAGCGCCTGGCAGCGGTCCTGCGATTAAGCGCATCGTGGTGCTGGATCTATCGGAGGAAACACATGGAAATGCAGCCGGCATAGGCAGAGCCCATTTCACGACGAAGGCGGTTTTTGAGAAAATCGATTTTACTTCGACCTATGCAAATGTTATTGCTGTGTCGACTCCCGAAGGAGGACGTTTGCCAATTGTCATGGAAAACGAGCAGGAAGCAATTATCGCGGCCGTGAAGTGTTGTCGCGACATCGCTGAAAGCGGCCCCCGAATAGTGCGGATCAAGGATACTCTCCATCTCGACACAATCTGGGTGTCTGAAAATATGGTGCCGCTCATTGCGAACAACAGCGCACTCACAATTACTGAGGGCTGAAAAGCCGCTTCAGCGACTGCGGACGCGGCCGTGCGCGAACAGGCAACGAGTACCGACGCATCGGCCTATGATTTCACCCGGGTATTCTCGCTTTTCACCAGATACAATGCGGCTATTCCTCGATAATTGCCACCGCCCGCGTCCAGCCTGCCGAGCTATTGGCGAATTTAGTCGGGAATGCGGCAACCTTAAATCCGAAAGAGGGCAGCTGATCCAATTGGGCTAATTTCTCTATTTGCAGATATTCGTGTTTGCGGCCGTACATGTGAGATGCCCACAATTCATCCCGGTCCCCCGATTCCCGAAAGGCTGCAGCCATCGCTTTTGGCGGTCGGTCAAGCGTCCAGGCGTCAATACCAATGCAGCGAATACCCTGATCAAGCAGCCACTTTGTTCCTTTTACGCCCAGCCCCGACTGCATGCTCAGGTATGTCTCCAGATCGGTTCCCCAATACTTGTCGCAGCCGGTTTGGAGCAGTACGATGTCCATTGGCCTAAGGGTATAGTTGATTTTCCCTAGCGCCGCCTTCAGGTCATCAACCGTTATCTCCGCCCCCGGTTCCTTGTGCCTCATGTCGAGTACAACCCCGTCGCCGTAGCACCATTCCAGCGGAACTTGATCAATCGTTCTCGCAGGCTTGCCCTCACAGAGCGGACCATAGTGATAGGGCGAATCCACATGTGTGCCCGTATGCGCATAGCCAACAATCTTCTCTGAAGCCAGGGCCAAAGAATCGGGGAAATCCGATGCTCGAACGCCCGCCAGTTTGGCCATCCGCATCGCCCCATTGGCGTGGTCCCAATGCTCAATTACAGGAGGGGTAGGCTCAGTCGCGTTATTTTCAAATGGAACACTTAAGTCGATGATTCTGGTCATAATCCTAATCTCCATTCCTTTCCAGCAACAACGTTCTAAACCGACCCCCTTGCTGCTTTCGCCGACGGAACAAAGGCCGACGACTCAGGTTCCTTTCGTGCAATATCGGTATTGGCTACCTTCGTGTGGCCGCCGCATCAGAAAGCGACAACGATTCTAGCCGCCTGGAAAACAAGGATGATCTCTGAGAACCGGGGCCTGTCCACCCAGCTTTGGTTGCCCCTACGTTGTGTCGGCGCGGACTTCATAGTGCATCGCCTGTAATTCCATCCGCGACAGGAACTGCAAAGCCCCCGGCTCAAAGACAGCAACTGTGTAATTGTCTCCGGCCAATGCCCGAATCGCATCGAGCGAATCAAATAGATTGATGACAATAAATTCTGATTCTTCGTCACCATCGTGGCGCAACACATAACTGCATTGATACCCAAAAATCTGTTTCAACTGCGGGAGCATTGTTTCTTTTAGCAGACACTCGTAGCCGTCAGCATCGCCCAGCTTCGTCCATCCTCGCCAGTGGCGTGCAATCATCTCGTGACTCGTTCACTCTAATTTTTAGACAGTTGAGCGCGCCACCCAAGTTTAACCTTTCGTGATCCTCAAAGGAGAAAAAAATAAAACCCCACCGACTAGTTAGAGAAGGGTCGGGCTTTTGTAAGCCAGGCTAGGTCGGTCAACCCACAGGCTTTCAGCAGGTATTCGTTTATAGATTGAACCTCTCAGACAGCAGAATGCGCGCACTTCTGAAAGAAAAAGCGGTGTCAGGCCGTGGACTTGCGATTGGGCCTGACACCGTAAGTTTAATTTACGACGGCCAATCCCCTTTGCAGGGTTATCCGAGGAAAGCCCCCTGCTGAATGAGTTGGTTCTGTACTTGGCTCACCTTCAATTGGTTGAAGGTCAAGCCCCCTTGCGCGGCAAGCGTAGCAGCGACTCCAGCAGCGTGTCCCATGACCATTGCCGGTCCCATAACGCGGTAGGACGCTTGCGCGTCTTGCGAACCCGAGATGAAGCGTCCTGCCATGATCACATTCTCCACTCCCTGTGGTATCAGGCAGCGGTAAGGAATGGTGTAGTAATTGTCGCCACCTAGGTATGTCATGGTGCGGCCCGTAGCGGTTACAAGCTCAAACGGCCAGGCATTGCAGCCAATGCCATCAGGGAATTTCGTGGCCGCCATGATATCAGCGCTGGTCAATATGTATTTGCCAGTCACGCGACGACTTTCTCGCAAGCCAATCTTCGGGGCCGTCGCAACAATCTTCGCATTCGCAAAACCCGGGACCTTGTCTTGGAGGAACCTCATCAGCCCTGCGGCGGACTCACGCCCAACAATAGCGGCCTGCGTAAGGTAGGTAGGATCGGTCTTGTTCCCGTCAACCGCAATATTATTCCAGTTGAACCAATAGCAGCCGGGTATCTTAATTCCCATCGTGATCACCGCTGTCCGCGTGATCATGTAACTGGCTAGTTCGGCGGCCGAGCAAGCCGCGACTATCGGGCCAATGGAATTGACATTAGTACCTGGGTCCACGTTGGCGACTTGGAAAACTAAGTCAGAGGCCTCGAAATCACTGGCGAGAAGGCCTAGACCATCGCCGTTCGTGTACGGGACACCGGCGCGAGCGCAAACGTCACCATCACCGCTGGCGTCAACCACACGCTTGGCGAAAACCGCCTGGCGCCCGCCTTTGTTCTCGATAATGGCTCCAATCACCCGGTTTTTGTCCATAATGGGCTCAGTAAATTGGGTGTAGTAGAGGATGTCCAAGTTGGCCTCCCCGGCCAACTGATCCAGCACTCGCTTCAAGGTCTCTGGATTGAACGACGGGGCTGAGTAGGTCGTCATTGCGGATGGCTCAAGAGCAGCGAGGGCGTTGATGATGTCGCCGCCGATGCCTTTGACGAGTTGTATTCCATGACTCCCCGGCCCAGTGGTAGTGATGCCGCAGTAGTTGCTCACCATCCCATTCGAGCCGTTGCCGCCCAGACAGCCGAAGAATTCAACAACGAGGGTTTTTGCGCCCATACGAGCTGCTGCTAGGGCCGCGGC
>Ga0335078_10013988_pt1 | contig 11890 bp, 12 predicted proteins | sample Lox_Sample_32_FD_206711 | JGI IMG/M metagenome (GOLD analysis project Ga0335078, IMG submission 206711) | Soil microbial communities from Loxahatchee National Wildlife Refuge, Florida, United States - Lox_Sample_3.2 | ecosystem: Environmental > Terrestrial > Soil > Wetlands | place: USA... | reverse complement strand
AGGCCCAGCGGAACGCCAACTCCAGCCCCGACGATCAGCGTAATCAGGATCCACTTGTACTGCACCACTTCGGGGTTGAAGAGCGTGACCGCTACCGCCGTGGCGGCGCCGATCTCGCCCGCCAGAACACCCCAGCGCGCAGTGACCGGCGAACTCAGAAACTTGAGAGAAAGAACGAAGAGAATGACGGCGATGATATAGGCGAAATCGAGATACTGCTGAAGCGCCAGTTCTGTCATGATTTCTTTGACCCGCGGGATTTGAACATGCGCAGCATGCGGTCGGTGATCAGGAATCCGCCCACCATATTGCTGAAAGAAGCAGCCACCGCAATCGCGCCCAGAACGGTGGTGAGGTGCGTTCCCTGCCGGCCAGCGATGATGATGGCGGCTACGACCACAATCGCGTCCAGCGCGTTGGTCAGAGACATGAGCGGCGTATGCAGCAACGGAGAAACGCGCCGGATCACTTCAAATCCCACGAACCCGGCCAGAATAAAAACGTACAGGTTGGAAATAAAATCTGGTGGCATGATTATTCCTTTTCACGTCCTTCGCTCTTGCCGAATCATCCTTCTAGCGAGCAGTGGGCGCAGGCGCGAGCTTCAAAAACTCGCGCACCCGCGCATTCACAATCTCGCCGCCCTGAGTCAACATGGTCTCACGTAAGATCTCGTCCCCATTGGCCTGGAGTTTCCCGTCTTTGACGATGTGAAGCAGAAAAGAAGTCAAGTTACGGGCATACATCTGGCTCGCATGATAGGGAACCTCTGTGGCCAGATTGATCCTTCCGATGATCTTTACGTCATGGTCAACGATTGTTTCGCCTGCTTTCGTTAGCTCGCAATTTCCACCGCGTTCCGCGGCCAAGTCAACGATCACCGACCCAGGCGCCATTTTTCGAACCATGTCGGCTGTGATCAGCACCGGAGCCTTCTTGCCGGGAACGACCGCAGTCGTGACGACAACGTCACTCTCTGCCACGGTTCGGCCCAAAAGCTCACGTTGCTTCGCGTAAAAGCTCTCATCCTGGGCTGTGCCGTAACCCCTTGCGTCCTGGGCATCCTTCGCTTCAATGGGAAGTTCCACGAAGCGTCCCCCAAGGCTTTGCACCTGCTCCTTCGAGGCCGGACGCATATCGTAAGCCGATACCACCGCACCCAAGCGCCGAGCCGTGGCGATTGCTTGCAATCCGGCAACGCCCGCTCCAATAATCAGCACCCGAGACGGAGTAATTGTCCCAGCCGCGGTGGTCAGCATGGGGAAGATTCTGGGGAGGGTTACCGCCGCCAATAAAACGGCTTTATAACCGCAAATCGTCGCCATTGATGACAGCGCGTCCATGCTTTGTGCCCGGGTCGTACGTGGCATCAACTCCACCGCGAAGGATGTCACCCCAGTTGCTGCAATTTGCTGAAGCACATCAACCGACCCCAATGGACGCAGGAACCCCGTGATGATCTGCCCTCGTCGCATGAGCGGCAAATCTTCATTTCCCGTAACGTCATTGGATCCGTAACACAGGACCTGGGCGACTAAATCAGCCTGGCCGAACACTGCGGTACGGTCGGGAACAATCTTTGCGCCCTTCTCCGTATAGAGAGCGTCAGGATAGCCGGCTTCCACTCCGGCGCCGCTCTGTACAAGGATTTCGAATCCCACCTTTTTGAGATTTGGTATTACGAGGGGCACGAGCGCAACCCGACGCTCGCCAGGATAGCTTTCTTTAGGCACACCGATGATCACGCGCGTTTGATCCTTAGTTAGCTTTGTCGAGACGAAAACCTGATATTGTAACGCGCCATCGCTCGAAACGGTGGTGTTAGGCGTCACATCTCAAGTGTTAGAACGCCCCTGCAAAGCGCTTCTGCCCTGTTGAAACCTGCGCCCATTGCCCCGCCCGCCGGTGCACAAAGGTAACCTCGTAAGACAACCAGGGAGCGGTTAGCATTTCTAATCCGCGTTTTGGGGGGATCTTATGTCGCACGTGTACCGCAAAGCCTTTTGCATTTTCTCGCTGTGCATAGCATTGATTGGCTTAGGTTTCGCCCAGTCCCTTGGGGACATTGCTCGCGAGCAGCGCCAAAAGCAGCAGTCAAAAAAAGATCAGCCTGCACCGAAAGTCATTACCAACGAGGAAATCCCGGAACACCCGGACGACAACACTGCTATGGCCACCGAGGGCGACAAGGAACCGTCCAGTTCGATGGGCTCGAAATCGGCGGAGCAGTGGAAAGCCCAGATCGCCGCACAAAGAAGGTCTGTTGACGAACTGCAGAAGCAAATCGACCAGCTAAATTCCTCAATCCACTTCGCGCCCGGCACTTGCGTTCGCGGCTGTGTCCAACACAACGAACGCCAGGTTGAAAAGCAGGACGAAGTGCAGCGGATGCAAGCCCAGCTCGATGAGCAAAGGAAGCGGTTGGATGACATGCAAGAAGCCGCGCGAAAAGAAGGCTTCGGCAACTCGGTTTACGAGCCTTAATTACTTCCTACGCGACGTTTGAGGCGGAGAAGCTACCGGACGCCGCACAGGAACAATCGCGCCGCGAGACGGATCCGCCGCAGAATTAGCTCGCGTCAGCACCTCTTCCTGGATGTACTTCACGAAATCCTGAATCTGCCGCTGCATCTCCTCCATGCGTTCCCGCATTTGAAGGATGATCGCAATCCCGCTAATATTCACCGCCAGATCGCGGGCCAGGGTCAGGATGAACTCCAGTCTTTGCAGGTCCTCATCCGTATACAGCCGGGTGTTGCCGTCGGTTCGTGAGGGCTTGAGCAGCCCTTCGCGCTCATAAAGGCGAAGGGTCTGGGGATGGATTCCATACATCTCGGCGACGGCCGAAATCATGTACGCACCCTTGGATCGCCGCTTGGTCATTCTGTAGGTATTAAAACATAAGCCACGAATCGCGCGGACATGAACGAATCAATGCGATCCGTAAGGTCCGCGAAATCCGTGGCTAATATTATGCGATTGGTTTCTGTTGAGGTGCCGGTGTCCAGCCTTCGGGTCTGAGCGCATGATTTAACAAATACGCCAGAACGCCGGCGACTATCAGAAGCATTCCAAAGGCGAAAGAACTCATGCCTAATACTTGCTCGGTCTCGCTCCGGACAACCGAGAAGCCGAGCAGCAGCATGGGAGCAATGCCGACGGCGACTGCTCCGAACATGCCACCCGGTATGCGGAAAGCGCGCGGCAATTCTGGTTCTCGGATCCGCAGAACCACCAACGCGACGAATTCGAGCGAGAGACTCGCGCCGTAAAGAAGGATGTCCAGCGTGACCAAGCGCTCGAATCCAAGCCCAAGACACAGAGCCCAGCAGAATGCCAGACCGATGATCGCAACCCAGGGGGCGCGAGTGCGGGGGTGCAGCTTGCCAAAAATCTTCGGCAGCATACCATCCTGCGCCATCGCCAATGGCAGACGCGAGTAGCTCATCACCAGCGCATTGAACATACCGAAGCCGCTGATGATTCCACCCAGGGCTAAGCCGACTCGCAGGAGCGGACCGCCCAGCATCCCCGCGATGTCAGCCCAGAAGCCGGTTTCCCAAGCACTGGAAGACAACCCAGTCATCCACATGGCGGCGACTGGGACGATGTAGCTGAGGGCGACAATCACAACGGCGACTAACATCGCGCGCGGATAGGTCCTCTGAGGCCTCTCGACCTCGGTCGCGATGGTCGAAGCATTGTCCCAACCCATGTAGTTCCACATGCAGATCAGCAGGCCGGTCAATATGTCGACGTTCGAAGTCGTCGGCTTTGTAACCGCCGAGGCCAGAGCGCCAAGTTTGAACGGCGCAATGCAAACGATCGCGATGAACGGAGCCGATAGGGCGAAAAACAGCCACAGCGATGTGGTTGAAACCACTCGAACCCCGGCAATATTGAGGAGAGCGCAAACCGCAACGACGCCCAAGGCCACCATCACTCCCCGATGTTCGACCGCGAACCAAGGAAACAATCGTTCGAGGTACAAAACAAACAATGTGGGGTAGATCGCCATGTCGAAAATCGACGCAACTAGCGATAGCCACGCCTCCTGAAATCCCCAGAAGTTGCCCATCGCGCGGCGCACCCAGGCGTAATAGCCGCCTTCGAAGGGCAGCGCGCTCGAGAGTTCGCCGATCATGAAAGCGGTGGGTAAGCTCCACAGAATCGGCGTGAGCAGGAGAATCAGAATGGCTTTGCCGTAGCCTGCACCGTGGACGATGTCTTCAGTTCCGTACGTTCCTCCCGACACCATGAAAAACGTGGCTGCAACGAGCGGCCAGAGTGTCAGGCGAACCGATTTCTTGCGGTGGGGAACAAGGCTGGGTGGCTGGATTGTAGGACGCGTGGCGCTAGCTGTTGCCAATTTCGACGGCTTCCTCCTCTGGGCGACTCACTCTCATCCACCTCGTCTCCCTTGTGTCGAGGCTCCCGGTTAGCTGCGATTTCCGGACATTTCGGCGGAGTTAGTTCGCAGGTAAGAGATTACGGCAAATTCGCGGAGATGCAACATTTTTGTTGAAAAAATTTGTAAGCAGGCGGGCAGGTACAGAGGTAACCCGCGTCCGCGGACGGTCGGCGGGCGAATGATCTTTACCAGCGTGTCACCACAGATGACTTTGTGATCGCAGCGATCGACGGTGCTCCTGCTTCTCGCATAATTATCTGAAGTTCCCGGCGCAAGATCGTCAGTACCGCCTCGACGCCCTCTTGCCCGAAGGCACCCAATCCCCAAGCGTACGGGCGACCGATCCCGACCGCGGTTGCTCCCAAGGCGAGAGCCTTGAAAATGTCGGTCCCTCGCCGGACTCCTCCGTCCACCAAAACAGGAATCTTCCGGTTCGTGCCCTGAACCACTTCTACGAGGCTTTCAATCGTCGGACGGAGCGTCTCTTCGGCTCGGCCGCCATGATTCGAAACGACGAGCCCATCAACTCCGTGCTGGACCGCCAATTGGGCGTCTTCGCGAGTCACAATTCCTTTTACCAGCAGTTTCATCCTGGTGGCATCCTTCAAACGATCTACAAAACCCCAAGTCACGGCTGTCGGCATCAGTCCTGTAACCTTCGAAATGTCCAGCCCATCAAACGCCGGACGCTGAGATAGATATCCTTTGAGCCCGGGTTGGTGGCAATTGCTGCACTCGCGATCGTCGTAACGACGCGATCGGAACAGCGTTTCCCGGTTACTCTCGTCTTGCAGGTCAACTGTAAGTACCAAGGCAGGAGAGCCTGCAACTTCCGCGCGCTTGATGATTCCTCTAGTCACGTTCCAGTCGTTCGTCGGGTAAAGTTGCTGCCAAACTGGGCCACCTCTGGCCGCGGTGACGTCCTCCACCGAACACGAAGCCACGGTTGATAGGATTTGCAGATGATTTTTGGCTCGTGCGGCTTTGGCGACGCCGACTTCGCCATCCGGGTGGAACGCTCGCATCGAGCTAACAGGTGAGAGGAAGAGCGGCGTTTCCCACGTCGTTCCGAAAAGACGAACTTTGGTATCCAACTTCTCTGTATCTACTAAACGTCGCGAACGGATCTCAATTTTTGAGTAGCCTTCATGGTTGAGACGAACGGTGGCATCATCATCCACTCCCGTCGCCAGGTACCCCCAATGCGCCGGCGGGATCGCTTTCAGCGCGACCGCCTCAAACTCCATCACGTCGAGCGCTTCGTCCGGACTTGTGATGAGTTCGCCAGCCTTGAACACGCGGTGTGTGTCGGACTGTGAGCCGCGGAGGACGCTTTGAAGCGGACCAGCCAAGAGATACGGAGTCGCCAGCAGCGGACTGGCGGCAAGATACCGAAGGAATTTGCGGCGGTTCTGCAACTGCTCGGAAGACGACCCCATTGTGTGGCTCCCCAATCGCGAAGCCGCATTGTGCGTCGCCGATTAGCTGGGAGTCAACAGTGGAATTGAGATTTAGGCGAGAACGGCGGCTACGTTTAGATGTTCTTGAACAGGTCTGCGCGGGGATCTTCAGGATTCAGTTTGGCAATTTCGCGAAGCAGTTCTTTGGTTTTCTCGTCGCGAGGCATCGGAACGGTTACTTTGATTTCAACAATCTCGTCGCCACGCGCGCCGTCCCGGGTCGCCGAGGGCACGCCTTTGTCGCGGAGTCGTAGCTTCTGTCCCGACTGCGTGCCCGGAGGAATTTTCAGCATGGTGCGGCCATCAACGGTTGGCACTTCCACTTTGGCGCCCAAAGCCGCTTCTGTCGCAGTAACTGGAACAGTGAGGTAGATATCGTCTCCCTCGCGCCGAAACACCGGATGCTCGCCGGTGCGGATGATCACGTACAGGTCCCCGGCCGAGGCACCGTGACTCCCGGCATTTCCCTTACCGGCAATGCGAATCCGCTGGCCATCCCTTGTGCCCGCCTTGATTCGCACCTCGAGCGGTTCTGTTCGTTCAACAGTTCCTTCACCGTGGCAAACAGGGCACGCTGTGATGTTCTTACCCGTTCCATGGCAGCGTGGACAGGTGACATTGAATTTCATTCGACCGCCGGTCTGCGTGACCTGGCCGGTGCCGTTGCATTCTGGGCATTTGCCGGGCGATTCGATGTATCCCTGCCCGTGGCAATTAGCACAGGTTTCCCGGCGGGTAATGTTCAGCCGCATGACCCCGCCCCGAATGGCAGTCCAGAACGGGACGTTCACCTGATATTCGAGATCAGAGCCAGGCTCTGATGCTTCCTGAGCCGCGGCGCCGCCACGCCCGCTGAACATGCTCGAAAAGATGTCGCGGAAGCCACCTGAGCTACCGGTTCCGGTACTTGTCGTCTTCCTGCCGCGCCCGCCCTCGAATAGGTCCGAAAAATCGAAGCCACCGAAGTCAAAATGGGTGCCCTGCCCTCCACCTTCCGGCTGTCCGCCAGGGAATCCTGCTCCCGGGTACCCGCCGAAGCCTCCGGCCCCTGTCGGGCCGCCTCGCGCGTAAGCCTCGGCTGCCGCCGGATCGATATTGTCCGAATAGAAACCGAGCTGGTCGTAAATCTTGCGCTTTTTGGGATCGCTCAGAACGTCGTTGGCTTCCGAGAGTGCTTTGAACTTCTCTTCGGCAGACTTGTCCCCGGGGTTTACGTCGGGGTGGTACTTGCGTGCGAGCTTCCGAAAAGCCTTTCGGATCTCCTCTTCCGAAGCCGACTTCTTGACCCCGAGCGTCTCGTAATAATCTTTCTTGGTGGTCGTTGCCATCTCTAACCTTGCTACCCTCCGCGCTTAGGAGGACATTAACAGCTTCGCGTTAGACGCCTGTCCACCTTGCCACTTTACGGCATCCACGTACACCGGTATACGCTGCAGCCCAGTGGGTGTCGGCGCGAACACATAAAACTTATTCTCCTGCTCAACAAATGCGAGGAAGAATTCTTGCCCTTTGACTTCAAAGTTCAATTTAAGTCCCCTTTTCGAAAACTCAAAAAATCAGCCACGGATTTCGCGGATTGCATTGGATCCGTGACAATCCGTGGCTCAATCCCGCGAGCAGGAATGCTCGCGCTACATGCTCTTATTTCTTATCCTCGACGTCCACATACTCGGCATCAATGACGCCTTCGTCTTTCTTGGCTTGACCATCGCCGCTCGGCTGCGGTCCAGCGCCGGCACCAGCAGTCGAACCCGCTCCGGGCCCGGGCTGAGCTGCCTTATACATCTGCTCCGCCAGTTTGTGCGAAGCCTGGGTCAGATGCTCCCGAGCCTTGTCCATCTGGGACTTGTCACCGGTTTCGAGAGCTTTCTTGGCATCGGCTATCGCGTTCTCGACGTCGCCGCGCTCTGAACCCGAGATCTTGTCGCCTTGCTCACGCAGCATCTTCTCGATCTGGTAAACCATCGAGTCGAGTTGGTTTTTGGCCTCAATGACGTCTTTCTGCGCTTTGTCTTCAGCCGAGTGCGCGTCTGCCTCCTTGGCCATCCGTTCGACTTCTTCCTTGCTTAGGCCCGAAGATGACGTAATCGTGATCTTCTGGTCCTTGCTCGTGGCCATGTCTTTCGCGGTCACGTTGAGGATGCCGTTGGCATCGATGTCAAACGTCACCTCAATCTGAGGCACGCCACGCGGAGCCGGTGGAATCCCGGTCAAGTGAAACTTGCCTAGAGTTCGATTCTGCGCCGCCATTGGCCGTTCACCCTGGAGGACGTGAACTTCGACTGACGTTTGACTATCCGCCGCAGTCGAAAACATCTCCGTCTTGCGGGTCGGAATGGTCGTGTTACGCGGAATCATCGGAGTCGCCACGCCGCCCAGCGTTTCGATCGCCAAGGTCAGCGGAGTAACGTCCAGCAAGAGCAGGTCTTTCACCTCGCCTTTGAGAACGCCACCCTGAATGGCTGCACCCACGGCGACTACTTCGTCAGGGTTGACGCCCTTGTGGCCTTCGCGTCCGAACAACTCTTTTACGAGCTGTTGAATGCGAGGCATGCGAATTTGCCCACCAACCAGCACGACTTCGTTAATCTTGCTGGCGTCGATTCCGGCATCTTTCATGCACTGTTTACATGGACCGACCGATCTCTGAATGATGTCTTCGACCATCGACTCGAGCTTGGCCCGGGTCAACTTCTTGACCAAGTGCTTCGGGCCGCTGGCATCCGCCGTGATGAAGGGCAGATTGATTTCCGTCTCCATCGTCGTGGAGAGCTCGATCTTGGCGCGCTCCGCCGCGTCACGCAGACGCTGCAAAGCCATCTCGTTGCCTTTACCGCGCAAGTCCAAGCCTTCGTCTTTCTTGAATTCGTCCACCAGCCAATCCACGAGGCGCTGATCGATGTTGTCACCGCCAAGGTGGGTATCACCGTTCGTCGCCTTGACCTCGATTACGCCTTCGCCGACCTCGAGGATGGAAATATCGAATGTTCCGCCACCGAAGTCGTACACCGCGATGGTCTCGTCTTTGCCCTTGTCCAGCCCATAAGCCAGTGCCGCTGCCGTGGGCTCATTGATGATTCGCTTAACGTCAAGACCGGCAATTTTGCCAGCATCTTTCGTCGCTTGCCGTTGTGCGTCGTTGAAGTATGCCGGGACAGTAATAACTGCTTCCGTCACCTTCTCGCCGAGGTAGTCCTCCGCCGCCTTCTTCAGCTTTTGCAGAATCAGGGCCGAGATCTCGGGGGGAGTGTATTCCTTCCCCTGCGCCACAACCGCGACGTGATCGCCCTGCCGGACGACTTTGTACGGGACCATCTTCATTTCTTCGGAAACTTCGTCATAACGCCGTCCCATGAAGCGCTTGATCGAATAAACCGTGTTTTCGGGGTTCGTAATCGCCTGGCGTTTCGCCACCTGCCCCACCAACCGCTCTCCGTTCTTGGTAAATCCAACCACCGAAGGGGTCGTACGACCGCCTTCTTCGTTGGGGATGACCTTGGGCTCGCCGCCTTCCATGACGGCCACGACGGAGTTCGTGGTCCCGAGGTCAATACCAATAATCTTTGCCATAACTTGCTCCCTTCAGGCTTGTAAATGCTTGCAAAACTTATGTTTATGACAGCTACTCACGATTGCGTTAGAAGCCATGATAAGACTTGAGTGAGTTGTTGTCAATGTTTAGATGCTTTGCGGTGGAGGCAGGATGCAAACCGTGTCGCGCAGAATCGATCGAACTGCTTTGACATGTGCTAAACATGAAAGTATGCTTTACACATGTCAAAGATGATTCAGCTGCGCAATGTGCCCGATGCGCTGCACCGCAAGCTAAAAGCTCGTTCTGCTTTAGCTGGGATGTCCCTGTCGGACTACCTGCTCGCGGAGATCAAAGAAATTGCTGAGCGGCCCACGCTCGCTGAATTGCGAGATCGACTGCATCAACGCGCGCCGATTTCCAAGGACCTAAACACGGTCCAAGTACTAGAAGAGGAACGTTCAGCTCGGTGATCGTTCTCGATGCCTCTGCCGCTGTGGAATGGCTTCTTCAGACGCCTGCCGGACTGCGGATGGAAGATCGGTTCTTCTCAGCCGCCGAATCATTGCATGCTCCCGAACTTCTGGATCTTGAGGTCGCGCAGGTACTGCGGAGGTTCGTTACGGAGTCCGCCATTTCATCAGAGCGGGCCACCGAAGCGATCGAGGACGTTATCGATCTGCGGATTATGCGCTACCCGCACGTGGTACTTTTACCCCGCATCTGGCAATTGCGTCACAACTTCTCATGCTACGACGCGGCTTATGTAGCGCTGGCTGAAGAACTCGGCGCCACATTGGTCACGCGCGATGCTCGATTAGCCTCCGCTTCCAATCAAATATTACGAGTTGAGTTGTTCTGAGGATGGCGACAGCAACGGGCGAAACTACTCCAGCTTCCGGCGCACCACTTCCTCGACCCGCTGCAGGACTTCATCCTCGGACATTTTGCTGGAATCCAGGACAAGAGCGTCAGGCGCCGCCACCAGGGGCGAGGTCGCTCGCGTGCGATCGCGCTGGTCGCGCATTCGCAACTCTGCCGCAGTAAGGTCGGCCAAGCGACCCTTCAAATCCTGCTGGCGCAGCCGACGCTGCTCCCGCACAACGGGATCGGCGTCAAGAAAGATTTTGACCTCGGCATTCGGGAAGACTTTGGTTCCGATGTCGCGACCTTCCATGATTACTCCCCCGCCCGCACCCATCTCCTGTTGACGGGCCACCATCCACTCCCGAACTTTGGGATGAACGGAAACCCGAGAAGCGGCTTCAGTGACGTCGGTCTCCCGTACTCTCGCAGTTACATCTTGCCCGTCGAGCAGAACGCGATTTCCCGTCGAAGTCGGCTCCAGTTGAATCCGTGAGTTCTGCGCCAACTTCGTCAGAGCAGGTTCGTCGCGGAAGGAAATGTCAGACAGAATGGCCTTGAGCGCGAGAGCGCGATACATGGCGCCGCTTTCCAGGTTGGCGTAGTTCAGCTTGCGAGCTAGCCGCGAGGCGATCGTGCTCTTTCCCGCGCCAGCTGGGCCGTCGATCGCAATGATCAGCTTTTTGGGATTGGTCATTGTTGGGAAGAACGATTGTACACGGGGTCATCGGAAGACATTGGCAGCCGTCTACGCGACCTATGCCGGGGAACGGTAGCCTTCCTGATGTACGTAGCGAATGACCTCTACTTCCGAGATCGCAATGAGTCCTTCATCGACCATCTCGTCCAGTTCAGGAAGGAGCGCTTGAATCTTGTCTTCGGTATCGATCACCGAAACCATGATTGGTTGATCCGATGACCGCAGCAGATGGTGTTTATGGATCAGCGAACTCGCACCGTAGCCTTCAATCCCCCGAAACACGCTTGCCCCGGCAATGTCAAGCTCACGGCACTTCACGACGATGGCCTCGTAAAGCGGCTTTCCCTGCCATTTGTCATCTTCCCCGAAGTGGATGCGGAGCATTTTGGCTTTGCCTTCGAGCTTCATTTCCTGCCCTCCTGGCGCCGTTCGCCCTTCAGGACATTGTGTGAGTACTTGATGACGTCTACGTCCGACAGCACCACCAATCCCTGCTGCAGCATTTGATCGAGGACCGGCATGAATCCTTGCAGCTTTTCCTCCGTATCAACCACAGAAAGAAGAATGGGACGGTCATGAGACAAGCTGAGAGCCGAGTCTTTGTGAATCCGGCGATTGGCTCCATATCCCAGGATTCCGCGATAGACCGTCACTCCAGCGATCTCGTGAGCCCGCAATCCATTGACAATGGCGTCATACAACGGTTTGCCGTTCCACTTGTCGTTTTCCCCGAAGTAGATGCGCATCAGCTTGGCCTTGCTCTCCTGCTTCAGTGCCGGACCATCGCTTGCGGCAGTTTTCTTTTTCTCCGGAGGTTTGAGGATGGTCGTATCGTGCATTTCGATAAGGCCAGTACCGGCTAGTTCCTGGAGTTTGGGTAACAGTTCCTCGATTTTTTGAGCGGTTTCGACGAACTCAACTTT
>Ga0335078_10013987_pt1 | contig 11891 bp, 10 predicted proteins | sample Lox_Sample_32_FD_206711 | JGI IMG/M metagenome (GOLD analysis project Ga0335078, IMG submission 206711) | Soil microbial communities from Loxahatchee National Wildlife Refuge, Florida, United States - Lox_Sample_3.2 | ecosystem: Environmental > Terrestrial > Soil > Wetlands | place: USA... | reverse complement strand
AGGCGCACTGGCGCGCGATGGCACACGTGATCGGCAGAGAGGATCTTCTGACCGACCCGCGCTACAAAGATCGCTCGACCCGGCTTCGGATCGCGGACGAAGTCGACGCAACGATCGCGGCTTGGTCGCAAATCCGCACCCGCGAAGAGGTGGTAGAGTTACTGAGCCCCGACGGTATCCCCTGCGCGCCGGTGCGAAGCGTCGCTGAGCTCGCCACGGATCCCGAAACCGAATCGCGCGGGATGTTGCGCGCCAGCGAATTTCCGGGGCGCGACTCGCTGAAGGTGCTAGGCTCGCCGGTGCGGATGTCCGCCGTCGCCGATAAGACTCTCGCGCGGCCGCCGATTCTTGGCGAACATACAGCCGAGGTGCTCGGCGAAATCGGCATCTCTGTGGATGAGTTGAAGACGCTGCAAAGCGACGGCATTGTTTAGCTGAAGTCCAGTCAGTTTTCCGAAGGAGCAAAACCCATGGCGCGCCCGTTCGGTATCGCGATTCCCCAAGTGTTCTCGAATTCGACCGACCTGTCCCTCATCCGCGAATTCTGCCCGAAGGCGGAATCGCTCGGCTACGACAGCCTGTGGGTGCAGGAGCAAATCGTCGGCGACGTCTGGATTCTCGAACCGGTGACGTTGCTCACGTATGTCGCGGCAATCACTTCCAAGGCGCGTCTGGGAACCTCGGTGCTGCTGACCGTGATTAGAAATCCGGTGCAGCTTGCCAAAAGCCTCGCGACGCTCGATCAACTGAGCCAGGGACGGCTGACCGTTGGCGTCGGCGTTGGCGGCAAGCACGTGCCTGAAGCGGTCTTCGGCGTTTCGAGTGAAAAGCGCGGCCGCCAGTTCGTCGAGGGTATCAAGGTGATGAAGGCGCTATGGAGCCAACCCAAAGCCTCGATGAGCGGCGACTTCTGGAAATTCGAAGAGGTGGCGATGGCGCCGAAGCCGGTGCAGAAACCCCATCCGCCGGTATGGTTCGGTGCGCGCGATGAGCTCGCATTCAAGCGCGCGGTTCGCCACGGCGACGGCTGGATGGGCGCGGGTTCGTCAAGTTCCGCCGACTTCGTCACGCACATGGATTTGCTGCGCAAAGCCTTAGACAGCGCCAAGCGCGATCCCAAGACGTTCGCGATTTCCAAGCGCGTCTATCTCGCGATCGACGACGATCGCGGGCGTGCGGAACGGCGGCTCCGCGAATGGTTCGGGATGCGCTACAAGAACGCCGACATGGGCTCGCGCGTCTCGATCTGGGGCGGCCGCGCCGAATGTATCGACCGGCTGAGCGAGTTGATCCGGGCCGGCGCGCAGCATCTGATGCTGAACCCGGTGTTCGACGAAATGGAACACGCCGAGGCGCTGGCGCACGACATTATTCCGAAGCTTTAGGCAGCGCGGCGACGTTCGAACCGGCGCTGTCTCTACTTAGGGTCGCGCGCGCGAACACGACCTACTTTGCGCCGCGCGCGGGCGCCATATATGAATTTTGAAGGTGCGATTGGCGCCTCATCCGCTTCGAATCAATGCGGTCGCGTAAGATTGCGCAAAATTAAATCCAGGAGTTGACGCGTGCGGTTCGGCACTTATTACTTTCTCCAGGCCCCTCCCGGCATCTCCGATGTCGCCGTGATCGAAAACGAGTTCGCCCAGATGTGCCTGAGCGAGGAACTCGGCTTCGACACCGTCTGGCTGACCGAGCATCACTTCACCGAATACGGAATCTCGGTAAGTCCGGTGGCGCTGTCCGCCGCAATCGCAGCGAAAACCAGGAAGATCGGAATCGCATGGGCAGCCGGCATCCTGCCGTTTCACGATCCGATTCGCTTGGCCGAGGAAATCGCGTTCACCGATATCCTGAGCCGCGGACGGATGCGGATCGGAATCGGGCGCGGCAACCGGCCGATCGAATTCGCCGGCTATCGCGTGCCGCAGGAAGAAAATCGCGAGCGCTTCGGCGAAATCCTCGACGTGATGACCCAGGCCTGGACGCAGGAGAAGGTTCACTACAACGGCAAGTTCTTCAAGCTCGACGGAATTCCGGTGCGCCCCAAGCCCTTTCAGAAACCGCATCCGCCGCTGATGGTGGTCGCGCTGAGCGCCGAAACTGAAAAGCTCGCCGCGCGCCGCGGATGGCCTATACTAAATTCAGTGCTTTTCGGACCGTTGAGTCAGATCGTGACCCATCGCGATACCTACGTCTGCGCGCTGCGCGAGCTCGGCCGCACCGACGCGCAAGTCGGCGAAGCGCTCAGCAATTGGGGCGTCTCGCGCCATATCTATGTCGCGCCGACCGACGAAGAGGCGATTCGCGACGCTACCGAACCCGAAACCTGGTACCAACAGGCGCTGATTCGCTTCCTGGTGCCGGAAAATATAGACGCCGCGCCGCCCGCGCTTCAGCCGCAGTTCCGCGCCATCAAAGAGCGCTTCGCCAGCGTGAGAATCGAGGACGTCCTGCGGGAAACCGCGCTGTTCGGTTCGCCCGAGCGCGTTATCGAGGGCGTCAAGGAGATGCAGGAGCTGGGCGTCGGCGAGCTTCTGTGCTGGATGAACTTCGGCGGGATGCCGCCGGAGAAGGTCGCGCGCTCGATGCGCCTGTTCGCCGAGAAGGTGATGCCGCATTTTCGTTGATCTCGTTGCCTCGGTCTTGAAAGCACCAAGCGGCGCCGGCGCTGATTAACCGGCCCGCCGCCGAATCTCGAAAAACGTTCTGGTCCGCTTCGATTTTGCGCTGGACGGCGGTCCATCGCCCGCCGCCGGCGATGGAGCAGTTTGTTCATGGAGCCAGAAACTTCACTCGTGGTTGAAGCCGCAGCACAAGCCACCCCAGACGTCGGCAGCTCCGCCGACGCGCGCATCGGCGGCCATCCGTCGGCGGGAAGTCTGCGCGGGCTCGATTGGCTCAACTTTTTGCTTGCCGACGTGCAGACCGGCGTGGGACCGTTCCTCGCGATCTATCTCGCCGCATACGGATGGAACGAGGAACGCGTCGGCCTCGCGTTGACGATCGGCGGCATCGCCGGGATCGCGTCGCAGGCACCGGCCGGCGCCCTCGTCGATCGGCTCAGATCGAAGCGGGCCCTCATCGCGATCGGCGTATTCGCGCTCGCTGTCGGAGCGTTGGTAATTGCGTCGAGGCCCGCGTTCTGGCCCGTGGTATCGGCGCAGATGCTGATCGGCATGATGTCCGCATTCTTCGGACCGGCGATCGCCGCAATCTCGCTCGGTATCGTGGGACCTGAACTCTTCGATCGGAGGCAGGGGCGGAATCAGACCTTCAATTCGGCGGGCAACGTCGTCGCCGCGATCGTGATGGGCCTGATCGGATACCTGGTCTCGAATCGCGCGGTCTTCCTGTTCGTCGTGGTGCTCGCGGTGCCGACGCTGCTGTCGCTGCTCGCAATTCGTCCGGACGAAATCGATTACGAGATGGCCCGGGGCGCTCGCGACGGCGAGCACGATGGAGCGCCGGCGACGATTCGCAATCTGCTGCGAGACCATCCGCTGCTGATTTTCCTATGCTGCGCCGTGATGTTTCACTTCGCCAACGCGGCGATGCTGCCACTGCTGGGCGAGATGCTGGCGAAGGGCAAAGGCCGCAGCTCGATGATGTTCATGTCGGCGTGCGTGGTGACAACGCAGATGACGATTACCTTGATCGCGTCATTCGTAGGCCGCGCCGCCGGGTCATGGGGAAGAAAGCCTCTTCTGATGATCGGGTTCGGCGTGCTCCCGATTCGCGGCCTGCTCTACACGCTGACCAGCAGCGTGTATCTGCTGGTCGCAATCCAGGTGCTCGACGGAATCGGCGTCGGCATTTTCGGAGTCGTTTCGGTCCTGGTAATCGCCGACCTGACTCGCGGCTCCGGACGATTCAACCTGACGCTTGGCGCAATCGCAGCCGCAGTTGGAACAGGAGCCGCCCTCAGCCAGACCATCGCAGGAACGATCGTTCATCATTTCGGCAATAACGCTGGGTTCCTGTTTCTGGCTTCGGTCGCGGCGTTGGCTTTCGCGATCCTTTGGCGCCTGATGCCCGAGACTCACGGTTGGGCTCAACCGGCGATGTCCGACAAAGCCCGCGTCTCCACGATGTCGAAACACTCATGAAGGCGTGATCCGCTTCGGTTTGAATCACGAATTTCGCAGGCCGCTTACTTATCGCGCCGGTGCTTCCTTCATTTAAGCTTCGGAGCTATACATCTTGTAGAATTTAACCGTCTCGCAGTAATAAAGCGCCGATGCGCCCGTCACAATGAAATCTGACCGCGCTAAATCGTCGTGAGGCAACAAGTGCTGTATCCAACGTCGATAGGCAGAACCGGGACGAGGTCAGAATGCAAAGATTGACATCCGCGATCCTGACTTTGCTGATGCTCGCACTCACCCCTTCGGCGTCAAGCGCCCAAAGCATCACCGTGGCGCCCTCCGATCCATCGGTGGCGGTAAACGCAACCGTGCGATTCACCGCCCAGGTCACTGGTCTCTCGAGCAGCAGCGTAAACTGGATTGTCACTGGTTACGGAGCCGGCAACGCGTCTGTCGGCACGATCGATTCGAACGGCGTCTACACTGCGCCGGCAGTTCCCCCAGCTCAGAACCCGGTTCAGATCGCGGCAATCAGCACGGTTGACGGCACGACCACGGGAATCGCCTATCCTTATATACTCAGTTCGGGACCGACGATAACTTCGGTTTCGCCTAATCCACTACCGATCGGTACTTTTACCGTTACTATTCAGGGCTCGGCATTCCAACCCGGCGCCACCGTACTGGATACGTACGGAACTAATCCCGGCGTTCAACTGAGTACTATCTCGGTTACCTCGACGACCGTTACGGCGACCGGCTATCAAGGGCCGGCGACGAGTGCGTCGCTGTGCGTGAAAAATCCCGGATCGGTATGCGGCAATTCGATAAGCGTACCGGTCGGCGGCAGCAACGCTAACTCGTCGCCAACGCCGACCGCAACTCGCACCGAGCCTCCCAGGCCGACCGCCACCGCCACACTAACCGCTACCGCCACGCGCACCCTGGGCAAGACACCCACGCCCACCGCTACCAGCAAGCCCAAACGCACCGCGACTCCCACACCAACGCGAGCGCCGCGCAAAACTCGAACGCCCACACCGACTAAAACGCCTCGACTGACACCGACGCCTACAACAAAACCTACGCCGACGCAGGTTAAGTCATCGACTCCAACTGCGACCCGCACCGAGTCGCCGAAACCGACCCCAACATCGACACCGACGCTCATACCGACATCCGTGCCAACGTCACAGCGTTCGTCGACGCCGATTCCAACCGCCACCTCAACTTCGATCGGAACCTCGGGATCTATTCCGTTCCCCGTCACGACTCATCCGCGACTTTGGATCACGCAAAACGATCTGACGCGGCTTCGGAGTTCGGCTAACTCATCGAATCCAATCTACCAACAGGGCATGCTGCCGCTGCTTAGTCAGGCGGTTTCAATATACAACACTCAATTCTTTCCCGGCGGAGTGCCTAATCCGAAATACCCAGACCCCGGTGATACGCAGGGCTATACCGGATATCTGACTGAGCAGTACGGAATCGTCCTTGCCTTCAATTCACTAATCGATCCCGACCCCAACGCGCGCATCCAATACGCTCAGTACGCGCGGAATATGCTGATGTATGCGATGAATGTTGCGGCGTTGGGCCATCTCTCCGGCGCGCCGTTCCGCGATCCGATGTTCGCGGTGTACAACCGCGCCAACGGATCGGGCGAGCAATGGCCGCTGATCGTCGACTGGATTTACAGCGCCACCGACGCGAGTGGAAATCCCATTCTGACCGCGAGCGACAAACTGACTATTCGAAATGTATTCCTGCAGTGGGCCAACGATTGTATCAACGCCAGCACTACCGGGGGCGACCATCCGTCGCCGATCGGCGTGACCAACAACACACAGCTTCTGCCGAATAATCAGCCCTATCGGATGGCCTCGAACAATTACTATCTCGGCCATGCCCGGCTGCTCACGATGATGGCGCTGAGTATCGATCCTGCCGACGATCCGGCGCTCAGCAACAGCGCTCCCGTGACGCAGTTCGGCAACACGCTGCGCAGCTATATCGCCAATGCGACCGGCGCGTGGCTCTACCAGGAATTCGCGATGATGGGCGAACCGTCGATGGTGGCGAGCGCCTACGGCCTGTCCGGCGGCGGAATCGGATTCGGATTGGCCAGCGGCGGATTGCCTCCGGAGGGGATGCTTTACGGCCATTCGTTTAGCTTCCTGCTCGGGCAGTTGCTCGCGCTCCAGACCGCCGGCTTCAACGACGCTTCTTATTCGGGCCCGCAGATTCAGCTAATCGGTGCGCCCGTGTGGGATCGTTACGTTGTCGGATATCTCTCCTCGATGGTGCCGGCGGCGCAGGTTTATCCGTCCGAATCGTATCTTGGACCGATCTATGAGTTCGCAAGTTACGGCGATCTGCTGCGATTGTGGGTGACGCCCGACGTGATGCAGTCGTACGCGCTGCTCGCGCTGCTCGATCAGGAAAACGGCAAGACCTCTAATCTGAACGCGGCGCGATGGTTCTCGATCAACGCAACCGAGGGCGGCTCGGGAGCGCTCTACACCCGTATCACCGATCCTTGGTCGTGGAGCAGCTCGGATTCGATCCTCTACTACATGCTGCTCGACCCGTCTGCGTCCACACCGACGGACCCGCGTCCGAACTTCCCGACTTTCTTTTTCGATCCCGCCGCCGGCCGCCTTCTCGCACGCAGCGATTGGACGCCGAACGCCACCATGTTCGATTACCGCGCGAGCTGGGAATCGATTAACCATCAGGACGGCGACGGCGGACAGTTCGAGCTGTACCGCAAAGGCGAATGGCTAACCAAGGAAATGAGTAATTACGATAACAACGCGGTTGGCCTGACGACGGTGTACCACAATACACTTGCGCTGCAGAATTACTGCGTCGATGGTACACCGAGTATACAGTGGTTCGAGACTGGAGAATGGGCCAACGGCAGCCAGTGGATATTGGGTGAGAATGCCGGCGACCCGACTACGATCGCCAGCACCGGCCCCGGCTACGTGTACGCGAATAGCAATCTTACCAATCTATATAATCGGCCGGATGTATGGTCGCCGAACGACGGCGCGACCAACGTTGCGCAGGCCACGCGCTCGATCGTGTGGCTCAACAACGATTTCATCGTGGTCTACGATCGCGCGACCACGCTCAACAGCGGATTGTTCAAGCGCTTCAACCTTAGCCTGGTGACCAATCCGACTATCAACGGCAACATTGCTACTGAAACGATGCCGAGCGGACAGCACCTATTCATCCAGACCCTGCTGCCCCTCGACGCGACTTCGAGCGCGATGTACGGCGCCGGCAATCTGAGTCCGATCGCCGAACTCGAGCCGACCCAATACATTTTCACTGTGCAAGACCCGAGCGGACCCGCCGACACCCGCTTCCTGCATGTGCTGCAAGGCGCCGATCCGGGCGCGCAGATGGCGCCGGCGACCTACTTGCAGAGCACCGGCGGCGTCGCCTTCGACGGAGCGATCTTCGCGAACTCGGCGATATATTTTCCCGTGAACGCGAGCGGAGCGTTTACCGGCACAACCTTGACCGCTCCCAATAGCGTCACCGTGATGTTGGTGACCGGGCTCACCGCGAATGCCACATATAATGTTAGTATCCAGTCCGGCGGCGCGGGAAATACGGTCTCGATCAGCCCGGGCGCTGGTGCGGCGGCCGATTCCGGCGGCGTTCTGCGAGTTATTTTTTGAGGCTTGCCAAAGAACTACTCACTTGACGTGGCGCTGATTTCAAACGTTATTCGACCGAAAAAGGGAAGCCGCCATAGTAAATATTTCAGCGTAAAAAGAACCGATTGGTATAATCGATAACGCGGAGAATGCTAATCCGTAGCTACTGATGGGAGGAGAGAGTATTGAAGCTTGTCAATCGGAAGCGGCTGAATACTCGTATTGCGCTGTTAGCGTTGTCGATTATCGCGGCCGCGTGCGCGACCGAAGCGCCGCCACCTCCTCCTCCGCAGCCGGTCGCTCCACCGCCACCGCCTCCGATCGCGGCTCCAAAGCCGAAGCCGAGTGCCTCGAAGGTGGTCAAAGCCTCGTACCAGGGTACGGCCACGGCTGGACTCCCGACCGCCAGCGGCGAGCCCTACAATCCAAACGCGATGACCGCCGCTTCAAAGACGCTGCCGCTTGGCACCGTGGTCAAAGTGACCAATCCCGCAAACGGCAAATCGGTCAATGTGCGAATCAATGATCGCGGGCCGTTCGTTCCGGGCCGCAGTCTCGATCTCTCGAAACATGCCGCGGAAAAGCTCGGTGTTACTGAGAAAGGCGTGGTGCGGCTAAAGGTGACGCCGGTGGCGAAACATACGCCGGTCGAGGAGGTCAAGAAGTCTTCGGTCGACCACGATGCCGCCCGCGCTCACCTGACGCCGGTTGCGGCTCATCCGGACCGGAAGCCGGTTGCTCACGAAAAAGATGCGGCGCCTTCGAATATCACGCCCGTATCGGAACATCCGGCCGTGGATGGCGCATCAGCTGCACCACCTGTATCTGCTGGATCCCCGGCGTCTGGAGCACCTGCGACGAATCCACCTACTTCGGATTAGTGCGGCGGGCCGGCCGCCGACAGCGATCGTTAGTACGATTCGTACGATTAGACGCGCGCGGATGACTTCAGCATCGGCTCGAACTTCTTCTGCAGCTTCTCGAGCTTGGGACTGATCACAACCTGGCAATACGGCGCAGACGAATTATTGCGGTAGTATTCGTGATGATAGCCCTCGGCTTCGTAAAACCTGGTTAATGGCTGAACTTCGGTTACAATTTTGCGGCCTTTGAAATCGGTTTCTCCGAGCCTGCTGATAAAAGCTTCCGCCTCACGTTTTTGCTGCTCGGTGCTGTAGAGGATGATCGAGCGGTATTCGGTGCCGACGTCCGCTCCCTGCCGGTTCAGCGTGGTCGGGTCGTGCGTCGCGAAGAATACGGTCAGCAGATCGTTGTAAGAAATCTGCGAGGGATCGTATTCAACTCGCGACACTTCCGCGTGGCCGGTGTTTCCGTGCGACACGATCGCATACGTGGGATTTTCAGTAGTGCCACCGGCGAAGCCCGGTGCGACGGAAACTACGCCCTTCAGCCTCTCGAAGACCGCCTCGGTGCACCAGAAGCATCCCCCACCAAAAACCGCGATTTCGGTTGTTGCGCTCATGCGGCAAACATAACTCAACAATTTTAAATGTAAACGGCGCGGTATATTTTCGAAAGGAGTTGTTTATCGCAAAGCCGCGCGAGCGCCCCGAACTCAGGCTTGACCGGCGATGCATGTTAGGTCTCGTATGGGCTAGCGTCTGCAGCTCGCCGGTATTCCGGCCTTGGCAGAGCAGGAGAGCGCACCGATGAAAAATCCGCCGGCCTCCAACAGGCAAATTATCCGGCGCGATACCGCGCATGACGGCGCGCCCGTATCGCCGGTGGTCCGCGTCGACGATCTGGTCTTCACCGGAGGACAGGTTGCGCTCGACGGGCACGGCCGGGTCGAGGGCGACCTCGAGCACCAAGCCCACGCGCTGTTTCGCCGGCTCGAAAACATCCTAGGCCAGGAAAACAGCGGTCTGCAGGACGTGGTCGGCATGGTGTCGTTTCATACCGACACTCGCGATATCGAGACCGTCTTCGATATCGCGCGGGAGTATTTCGACGGCGAATTCCCGGCTTGGACGCCCGTGGGTTATATCGGATGCCAGCATCGCGGTGCCCGCCTGATGATCCGTGCGGTCGCCCATCTTGGCAAAGAACCGAAGGAGCACCTTATCCCCGATTCGCAAGCCTGGCTGCGCCAATATCCGGTATCCGCCGCTTGCAAGAAGGGCTCGCTGGTGTTCATCGCCGGCCAGACCGCGGCCGACCGCGACGGCAATTTCGCTCGTCCGCTCGATCACGTGGCGCAATCACGAATCGCGTACCAGCGGATGCTGGAAGTGCTCGCACAGGCCGGCGGCAAGGTCACAGACCTACTCGATTTCACATCCTTCCATTTCGATATTCGCGGCGCGGCGGCAACCCTGGAACAAGTCTACATGCCCAATATCATGGGGAAGATCCACGCGGACCAATCCGCGGTTACCAGCCACGTCGGATGCGCGGGCTTGCTGAAGACCGACATGTTGGGCGCCTATACCGCGATTGCCGATCTGAGTCCCGGAGCGCGTGTCGGGAGCACGCCCGATTCAATCTGGTGGAAGGATATTTATCCGATCGCCGGCGCGGCGAAAAAAGCCGGCGGCAGGCTGGTCGCGGTCGCAGGGCAGGTCGCATCGTCGTCCGACGGCTCGCCGATGTTCATGGGCGATTCCGCGGGCCAGGTTCGATTCATCTTCGAGGCGATGCGCGAGACGCTCGCTGGCTTCGGCCTCACGATGGACCACGTGGCGGAGATCACCGCGTTCCAGAAGGATCCTCGCCATTGGGAAACCGTGATGAACGTCGCGAAGGATTTCTTCGACCTCAATAATCCGCCGGCGTTCAGCTTCCCTTCGATGACGGGATTATGGTTCGAGGGCTTCCGGCACGAGATCTCGGCGCTGGCGATCGCCGACTAAGTAAAGATCGCGACGCTATCCGGAGGTTCGAAAAGGAGAGCTGCGTATGAGCACCATGACAGGGCCGGGACGTCTCGCGGGCAAGGTGGCATTTATCACCGGCGGCACCTCGGGAATCGGGCGCGCGATCGCGCTTCGCTTTGGGCGCGAAGGCGCGCGCGTGATCGTCGCCTCGCGCCAGCCCAAGCCATACGAGGGCGGTGACCCGACTCATGAACTGATTCGCAGGCAGGGCGGAAGCGCGGAATTCGCGGCGCTCGACGTATGCGACACGCCGGCGGTCGATCGCGCGGTCGCCTCGGCGGTCGAACGCTTCGGCGCGCTGCACATCATGGTGTGCTCTGCGGGCGCGGTCGGACCGATGGGAGACTCGCGCGAGGTTGATATCGACGAGTTCGATAAATGCTTCGATCTCAACGTGCGCGCGCTGTTCGCTTGCGTGCGCGCCTCGCTGCGCTACTTCGTGCCGGCTCACTACGGCAAGGTCGTGGCGATCTCTTCCAACTTCGGCACCGTAGGTCTGCCGCAGCTCGCGGCCTACTGCGGAGCGAAGGCGGCCGCGATCAATATGATCCGCGCGCTGGCGGCCGAGTACGGCAAGGACGGTGTCAACATCAATGTCCTGTGCCCGGGTTCGACCAAGACCGAGCTGTCGGCGCCGCTTCATCGTATCAAGGAGATTCGCGAAAGCTTCCAGGCGGCGACGCCGCTGCGAATCCGCGACAACGCCTATCAGGCCGAGCCCGACGATATCGCCGACGCCGCCCTGTTCCTGGCGTCCGACGAATCGCGCTTTGTCACCGGAAGCACATTGGTTGTCGATGGCGGATGGACCGCGCTCTAAAAACATCAAGATAGCGGCGTGAGACTTCGAGCGCGCGCCGCGCAACGGAGGATATCATGGTCGACCCTCATGATTGGGTAAACGAACGCAGCATGCGCAAGTTGCGCGAGCTTCAACCCGAGCTGTTTCAGAAATTCGTCGATTTCGAGCACGCGGTCTACGAGCCGCGAAAGCTCTCCTCGAAAATGAAGGAACTGATCGCGGTTGCGGTCACGTACGTCACGCAATGCCACGCCTGCATGGCTCTGCATACGAGGAACGCCAAGCTGCAGGAGGCGACCGACGAAGAGATCGCTGAGGCGATTTTTGTCGCGATGGAGCTTCGCGCTGGTGCGGCGCTCGGCCACTTCCATACGTCGATGGAAGTGATGGAGAAGCACAAGCACGGCTAAGCCGCGCCAGAGATTCT
>Ga0335078_10013986_pt1 | contig 11892 bp, 13 predicted proteins | sample Lox_Sample_32_FD_206711 | JGI IMG/M metagenome (GOLD analysis project Ga0335078, IMG submission 206711) | Soil microbial communities from Loxahatchee National Wildlife Refuge, Florida, United States - Lox_Sample_3.2 | ecosystem: Environmental > Terrestrial > Soil > Wetlands | place: USA... | reverse complement strand
CGAGTTCTCGTGCGCGGACTGTTCCGTTCAGGCCGCGTGCTTCTTTTTTCTCCATTTCATGTTTTTCGATAAGCGTCGCGGCGGCAGGGAGGATGGCCGGAAATGCCAGAAACAGCCCGCCGACGCCGGGGCCGAATTTCTCCGCGACGATACCTGCTGCTGCCGTCGTCAATCCCCCGGAGATGAACCGAACCGCGTATTCGCGCCACGTGGTTTCTGCGAGAGCGGAAAAGTCGACTCTGATTCGCATGCTATTTCAGCCAGACGTGCCATAGCCCGAAGCTCACCATGAACCACACTGGCATGGAGCCTGTCACAGCCCACAGCGCCTTGACTTTGTGGCGCCTCATCACCCGGCTCACTACAGACGCGTAGACAAAGAACGCGATTGCCCCTGCCATCATGGAGCGCGCTTCCGTCCCCGCGTAGTAAGCCCCGTCTCTCGCGAGGGTGAGGGACAGGGTGGCAAGTGCCACCGACGGGGCAGCACCGAACAGGCCAGCAAAGCTTTTAGGTTTGAGCGAATCGGCAATCAGAGCGAAGATGGAGACGACCAGTCCGCCGGCAAGAAAGCGGATCACAAACTGGCTCATTGAGCCCCCCGGAACCTTGATGCGCTGGAGAGAAGGAAGGTTTGTCGCTGCGGACTATCTTCTGCGTGGTGTCGTGCCTCGACTGATGCAACTGGCATAAACTTTCGCCCGGAATCTAGATTGTCAGACGTTTCCGCCCGGCGCTCCGGTAAGATGGAGCCGTGGATTCCACGCAAGAGGGCCCATGGGGAAGTTGAAGATCGCCTTTCTGGTGTGTCTGCTATGCCTGACAACTGCTGGCGCCGAGGATAAGAAGTCGCCTCCCACTGCGCAGCAGAATCAAAGCTTACTGATCGCCCTCGAAAACGGTTGGAACCAGGCGCAACTGCATCATGATTCGGAAGCCCTGGCCGGACTGGTGGCCGATACCTTCGTCAGCACGGATAATGACGGAACATTGATGACGAAGGCACAGTTCCTGGCCGATAACAGCGATCTTTCCTATGCGCCGACGCTGATGACCAACAGCGACGAAAATGTCTTCTTGTATGGCAACGTCGCGATCGTGATTGGAATCTACCACGCCAAAGGTCTCGATAAAGGCAAGCCGTTCGATCATTATGGCCGCTTCACGGACACGTGGACGTATCTGAACGGCAAATGGGTATGCGTGGCCAGCCACACCAGCGCTCTTAAGAAAAAACCACAAGGTCCGCAATGAGATGTGTCCCAAGTTCGCGCGCGATTGGGGCTCAACCGCGCCCGCTTTTGGCGCGATGAGTTGACGGGGCTGCCCGGGCCTACCCTCCGCCCCTCACTTCGTATACAAATTTTTCACCACTTCGCCGCCCTTCATTACAAATTTCACGCGCTCGAGCGTGGTGACATCGGCCAGTGGATCGCCATCCACTGCGATGATGTCGGCCCACTTGCCGGGCTCAATCGCGCCGACCTTGTCCGGCCAACCCAGCAGATCGGCGTCGTTGATCGTCGCCGACTGAATCGCCTGCAGCGGCGTGAGGCCGAGCTTGACCATCACCGCGAATTCGTGAGCATTAAGGCCGTGTGGATACACCGCCGCGTCGGTGCCGAAACCCACCTTGACGCCGGCCGCGAAGGCGCGCGCGACATTTTTCCGCGCAGCTGGCATCACCTCTCGCCCTTTCGCAATCAACTCCGCGGGCGTACCGATTTTTTCGGCGTTTTCCATGAACCAGTCGGCCAGATAAAGCGTCGGCACCAGATAGGTGCCGTTTTTTTTCATTTCGGCAATGCCGGCATCATCGATATACGAACCGTGCTCGATCGAATCCACTCCCGCCTCCGTAGCCCAGAGAATGCCCTGCGCTCCGTGCGCGTGGGCCGCAACCTTGCGGCCAAGGCGGTGGGCGTCGGCGACGATTGCTTTCATCTCCTCAAGTGTGTACTGCGAAGCCTGCGGGTTATCGCCATGCGATAGCACGCCGCCGGTAGCACAGATCTTGATCAGATCAGCCCCATACTTGATGATCTCGCGCGTCTTGTGTTGGACGTTTTCGACACCATCCGCGACGCCTTCCGCCTGAGCGTGATCCTCAAATGGCAACAAATTGTTATCGCAGTGTCCGCCGGTGATGCTCAAGGCCGGCCCGCTTACCAGCATGCGCGGGCCAGGCAGATCGCCGGCGCTGATGGCATCACGCAACGCCACATCAGTGAAGCCGTTGGCGCCCACATTGCGGATTGTCGTAAAGCCGGCCTGGAGCGTGACCAGAGCATTGCGGGCTCCGTTGAGCGCCTCGCGCGGAATGGAGATACCGAGGCGCGAATAGCCGAAGTTGGTCGTCATCGTGATGTGCGTGTGGGCGTCGATCAGGCCGGGGAGCACCGTAGCACTTGAAAGGTCAATAATCGACGCGCCAGCGGGAACCGGAGCGTCCGCGGCAACGCTCGCGATCTTGTCGCCCTGGATCACGATGCTCTGGTTCGCCAGCGTCTTGCCGGTTCTTACGTCGAGCAGGCGCCCGGCGCGGATCACGACGGTTTTGGGAGGGCGAGCGGGCTGCGTCCAGGAATAGTTGAGGCAGCCGACGAAAAGGAAAGATGCGCACAAACAGCGATTGAGGTTCATTCGATCTCCGGTAGATAGCTTTCGGCGGCTTCATCCGAGCCGATCACTCGAGCGGGTGGGCCGCCAGCCATGATTGGAGAATCAGTATAGCGGCCATGCGATCGACGGCTTGCCCTCGTTTCTTGATGGAAAGGTCGGTTTCGCGTAGCAGGCGGTTGGCTTGAGTCGAGGTCCAGCGCTCGTCCCACAGGTGAACCGGCAATGCGAACTTCGCGTGCAAATCCTCGGCGAAGCGCCGCATTTTCTCTGATTGCGTCCCTTCCGCTCCGCTCAGCCGCAGGGGTAGCCCGACTATGACCTCCTTAACTTCATATTTCGTCAGTACTGCGGCAATCGCCTCGTAGTCTCGGCGCTTGTTCTGCCGTTGAATCGTATCCAGGCCCTGCGCCGTGATCCCAAGGGGATCTGAAACCGCCACTCCAATTCGTTTCGCGCCGACATCGAGAGCCAGGATGCGGTGGGGCGTATGGGCATGCATCGGTCAATTGTAGATTGCCGTAGCGGACGGATGCTTTCAACAATTCCTCTAGTGCAATTCCGCTAGCACTAAGGCAGAATTGTGCCCAGAGGGGACCCGGCGAACACGATGGCGACCACGGAGATTCCAAGCGCCGAAACCGCAAACGAAGAGGCTCGAAGCGGACATCACTGGTCGCTGACGCTTTTGGGCATGGCGCTTGTCATCATGTTCGCTTATTACGGCGAGTCGGTGCTGGCAGTGTTGTCCTTCGCCATCCTTCTCAGCTTCATGCTCTCGCCGGTGGTGCAGGCTCTGGAATATCTGCACCTTCCGCGTACGGTAGCAGCCCTGATCAGCATGGTTGCCCTGCTGGCCGTGGTGTATGGCATCACTGTCGCTTCGTACAACCAGGCCGTGACTTTCGCGGACAACCTTCCCAAGTATTCCGCGAAAATTCAGTCCATCATACGGCCACTTCAGCAAAATGCCGAGAAACTCGAAAAGACCGGCGAGGTGGTCGGCGGTACCGGAACGCCTTCCAATGTCCTGCAGGTGCGCCAGGTGACGAGCTGGTCGGACATACTAACGCACGGAGCCTTTACCTTGACCGACGTAGTGCTGGCGGTTTCGTTTGTTCCATTTCTAGCTTACTTTTTGCTGACCTGGCACAACCACGCTCGTTCGGCCACGGTGATGTTGTTTCCGTTGCATCACCGGAACACCGCATTTGTGACGCTCGGCCTCATCGGGAAAATGCTGCAAAGCTTTATCGTGGGAAACCTGCTCATCGGATTGCTGATTTCGGGCGTCAGCGTGGCCATCTTCGGCCTGCTGCACGTGCCCTTCTTTTACTTCGTCGGATTCCTGAGCGGCTTTCTGAGCCTGGTGCCCTATCTCGGAATTGTGCTGGCGATGGTGCCTCCGATCGTTGTCGGCCTCGGACAACTGGAAGCGAGCGATCTGATCATCGTCGGTTTCTGCGTCATCGGTCTGCATCTTTTCGCGCTCAATGTTCTCTATCCGAAGCTGCTTGGGAGCCGGCTGAGAATTAATCCGCTGGCCGTAACGATTGCACTGCTGTTCTGGGGATCGGTGTGGGGCGCCATCGGACTGGTGCTAGCCATTCCGATCACGGGAGCGATGAAGATTGTCTTCGATCACGTCGAGTCGATGAAACCGTACGCGGATTGGCTGGGCGAGTGAGAGTTGTCCACTGCTGGGACGCAACGGCCCCGGGCAAAATTAAACCTCTGTCCTTGTACTCCCGCCACTTTGTTACATTCTAAAAAGGCTTCTAAACTAGACTCTTGCGGACGCTGATTACACTTTTCCTGATTGTTCTTCTGGCAGTGGGAGCTTGGGCTGCATGGGAAATTTATGCCCCGATCGCTCCGCCCGCGGAAACTTTCCTGCTGCTACGGCCGGGTTACTCGTCCCGGCGCATCGCGGCGGAACTGAAGAAAGCGGGAGTCATCCGCAGCCCGGCGGCTTTTCGCTTCTGGCGCCTGACTCATCCCAAGGCTTCTCTTAAGGCGGGCGAATATCACTTCGACCGGGCAGCGACTCTTCCCCAGGTCTATGGACGGATCGCCCGCGGTGACATCTACTTTCATGTGGTCACGATTCCCGAGGGCTACACCATGTTCGACATCGCCAAGGTAATGGAGGATGCGGGACTCGGGTCGGCCGCCGATTTTCAGCGCACTGCCGAAACTCAAACGCAGCTGATCGCCGATCTTGCGCCGGAGGCGAAGTCACTTGAGGGCTATCTCTTTCCCAATACTTATCAGTTCACGCGGACTCAGTCGCTGGAGGAAATGGCGGCGGAAATGGTTCATCAGTTCCGCGTCGTGGCGCAACAGATTGGCTTGAATGCGGATGTGCCGCGGGTCGTAACCATGGCCTCGATCGTGGAAAAGGAGACGGCCGATCCGGCCGAGCGTCCGCGGGTGGCAAGTGTTTACTACAACCGGCTCGGCCTGCGCATGGCGCTCGATGCCGATCCGAGCGTGATTTATGCGGAGTTGCTGTCAGGAACGTATCAGGGGAGTCTGCACCATGCCGACATGGCTGTGAACTCTCCCTATAACACCTACCGGTTCCCGGGGCTGCCGCCCGGGCCAATCGGCAATCCCGGCAAAAGCTCGCTTGAAGCAGCTTTGCATCCGGAGAAGACGAATTTTCTCTATTTCGTCAGCGATGGCAACGGCCACCACCGCTTCGCCCGCAGCATCGAGGAACACAATCGGAACGTCGCCGCCTACCGCCGCTCTCTCGGCCTGCAGTAAACGTTGCAACCTGCTCTGCCTTATACTAATCAGATACCAGATGCGACTAGAGCTTTTCCAGGTATCGACATAGGAATGCATCGCCCTTATCTGCGGTTCGTTTGGCTCATCCTCTTATCGGCAGCAGCTTTGCCCCTTAGCGGCTGCCTGTTTCGCACCCGCCGTCTGGACCGGCAGCTCTCCGACCGACCGCTCAAAACGGCCACGTCGCAACAATTGATCGATTACGTCGATACACAGGCGGCGAAGATCCAGTCCATGCAGGCGACCGTGGACATCGATGCCTCTGCGGGTGACGTGAAAAACGGGCGGATCACCGATTACAAGGAGATTCGCGGCTACGTGCTGGCGCGCAAACCGGCGATGCTGCGCATGAAGGGCCTGATGCCCGTGGTGCGCAACACCGCTTTTGACATGGTAAGCAACGGACAGACTTTCAAGGTATGGATTCCACCCAAGAACGAGTTTTTTGTCGGGTCGAACAAGGTCGACAACTACCAGCCCGAGAAACGGCTGGAGAATATGCGGCCGCAGTACATCTACGACGCGCTGCTCATGCCCGAAATAACGGCGGATGAGATCGCATTTCCGGAAAATGGGTATGAAACCGTGCTCGACTCGAAAAAGCACCGCGTGCAGCAACCCAACTATGAGCTGGCGATCATCCGGAAGGGCTCGCAGGGCTGGTATCTGGCCCGGCGAATCGAATTCAGTCGCACCGATCTGCTCCCCTACCGCCAGAGGATTTACGATCAGGAAGGCAACGTCGCGACCGATGCCCATTATCAGAACTATAAGGACTATGATGGCGTTACATTCCCTTCGACGATTCAAATCGAACGTCCGCGAGAGGCTTATGACATCACCCTCAACATCATCAAACTGGAAATCAACAAGCCCTTGACCGACGATCAATTCGCGCTGGAGCAACCGCCCGGGGCCGAAGTTGTGAACCTTGACAAAGCGAACGCGGAAAAGAAGCCAGCCGCCGAAAACACTTCCATGCGGCAAAGGCAATAGCAGGCGCAGAAACAGCATTCTCTCAACTCATCATGATGAACAAGATGATCCTCAGTAATCTGGCGCACCGCCCGTTGCGCTCTCTGATCAGTGTCGTAGCGGTAGCTCTCGAAGTGACGCTGATCCTGTTGATTGTCGGATTGTCGCTCGGAATGCTGCGGGACCAGCGCACGCGCAATGCCGGCATCGGCGCCGATGTGATCGTGCTGCCACCGGGCTCATCGTTCCTGGCGGGGCTGACTGGCGCTCCCATGCCGATGAAGATCAAGGATGTTCTGGCGAAGTTGCCGCACGTGGAAAAAACCGCTGCGGTGGTGACGCAAATCAGTTCATCGGGCACGCTCGAGATTATTGCCGGCATCGACTTGCCGAGCTATGAAGGGCTGTCGGCGGGATTCCGTTATCTGGAAGGAGGGCCGTTTCAAGGGCCCTACGACGTCCTGGTGGACGATCTGTTTGCTAAGTCCAAGCATGTCCACGTGGGCGACACGATTGAGATTCTGAATAACAAGTTCCGGATCTGCGGAATCGTGGAACGAGGCAAGGGCGCCCGGAAGTTCGTTCCCATCAATACTCTGCAAGACCTGATCGGGGCGAAGGACAAAGCCACGATCATCTATCTGAAGCTGGATAATCCCGCCAATGCCGATACCGTGGTCGATGAGATCAAACACCTGCCCGGCATGGAGCGGTATGTCGTAAACTCCATGGCCTCCTACCTGGCTGCGATGACCGCGAGCAACGTTCCGATGCTGGCCACTTTTATCGATGTGGTCGTTGGAGTTGCCATGGTCATCGGCTTTATCGTGATCTTCCAGGCGATGTATACGGCAGTGATGGAGCGGACGCGGGAAATCGGCATTCTGAAATCCCTGGGCGCCTCGAAGCTCTACATCGTAAATGTCGTGCTGCGAGAGACGACATTGCTGGCGGTGGGCGGCATCGTGCTGGGCATTATGGTGAGTCTGGCCGCCAGCAGTGTGCTGGCCCACAAGTTCCCGTTGCTGCAAGTGGTTGTGGATGCGGGGTGGATCGTGCGGGCCACGCTGATCGGGATTGCCGGATCGATTCTGGGCGCATTGTATCCCGCCTTCAAGGCGGCGCAAAAGGACCCGATCGACGCGCTCGCTTACGAATGACAGGTTTTCGGCGGCAGGGCTTCGCCTTTAATTCGCCGGGGGAATCGCCCAATATCCGGGGCCTCAAATATTCCCTATAATTTTCCTCGCAAATCGCCAGCGAATGCACGATACTGCCCGTGAAAGTGCCGTGCTATAATCGCGCGCTATTGCGTGAAGCAATGTTGGTGGCAAGCGAGATGTCCTAATTCCCCGGCCCTGCGCACTGATGCGCTGGTGACCGCAAATACGGAGGAAATATGCGCTTCAATAATCCGACTTTGTACGGTCGGGACGACGAGACAGATGAGTACAGCGACAGCGGCTCCTTCGGGGAATCGCTGGAGGAGGATTTGGAAGAAGAAGAAGAGGAGGAAGAGCCGGTTCTGGTCGAGGAAGATGATGAGATTCCTATGCCGCCACGCGAGCCTGTGGCTGCTCCTTCCCTGGCGCCGCCAAGCGGCGGCGGGAGTGGCCCTTCCAAAAAGAGAAAGGCGCCGGCAAAGAAAAAAGCGGTGAAGAAAGCGGCAAAGAAAAAGGCAAAGAAACCGGCGCCCAAGCGCGCCACAAAGAAGGCGAAGAAAAGAGCCGGCAAAAAGTCTGCGAAGAAGAAGGCTCCCAAGAAAGCCGCCCGCAAGAAGAAGGGCCGCCGCCGCTAAGGGCTTGCATCAATATCGGCGCAGCGGAGACCCATTTTCGGTTTCCGCTGCGCCATTACTTCCCTGCCACGATCGCTTCCGCCTCGATTTCCACCAGCATCTCTGGAGAAACCAGTGCCGAGATCACGAGCATGCTCGTCGCGGGCCGGATGTCGCCAAAAAATTCGCCGTGCGCTCTCCCGACTTTTTCCCAATCCGCAACGTTGATGACGAACATCCGCGTGCGCACAACGTCTTGCAATGACGCCCCGGCCCGTTTCAGCGCCGTTTCAATGTTCTTGAGCGTTTGAATGGCCTGCACATAAGCGTCACCCTCGCCAACTATTTTGCCGCCGGCGTCGGTTGCGGTCGTGCCGGCAACGTGCACATAGGGGCCAACCCTCACCGCACGCGAGTAACCGACAACCGGTTCCCACCGTGTACCGCTGGAAACATTAGTTCTCTCCACTGCGCCTCCTTAGGTCCGCTTCTTCCAAACGAGATTATTCAATAAACGAATACATTGAAGCACGTATTCCGATACATGGCCGTCGAGTTAGCACTTGCTCCTGTCGGCTGCCAATCGCGGGTTGTGCAAACCCCGCGTCCAGAGCGGGCTTCTAAGGTAATGTATGGCTCGAATGTGTACTTGTTTTTGCCCGCGATTCACGTTATTTAATGCGCACATGGTTCTTTCCGATGGAACCTCAAGGGGCCGGCAAGGGGGTAAGTAAGACGATGGAGATTCCGGAAACACATCCGTTGCAGCAGTTGTTTCTCGAGTTGGTTGGACGTCACTATGCCCAGGAGATTGGAATTCGCGATCCGCAAATCGTGAGCTATGTCGCGCACCTGCTCGCGGAGTTCTGCGACGCCGAACAACTGCTGAGGATTCGGAATGCGGCCGGCAAGCCGCTTAACGATGTCGGAGAAATGCTGATCGAATCGGACCCTGTCTACGGTCCGGCGCCGTCGTTCGACCGCGAGCGCCAGGTCCGGAAGCACATCGGCGACTATACGTTGTTCTATGCCGGGATGTTTCCGGAGAGCATCAACCATTACCGGCTCCGCCGCCAACGGGTGGAGAATTTTGTGGACTGGGTGAAGGCCGGGAAAGAGAGCTATTACATCGTCTCCAAATTCGAGCATTTCGAATACGCCAAAGTGGCCCCGCTGTTCGCCCAGCTTTCGCGAAGTTTTGAGGAGTGCGTTTACGGATTGAACCTGGTCAAGACCGAGCTTGAAGTAATGCAACACCCCATTGCAAGGAGAGCGAACGAGTTACTGATGTAGTTTGTAGCGTGGTGTCGGGGCTTCGCCCCGGAAGCGGGGCAAAGCTTCGCTCCACCTTACTTGCGCGGTACAAGCCGTCTCCCGGTAGTCTCGTATTTGCCTTCCAGCACAATTCTGATCGCCTCCGCGTACGCCAGGTGTTCCTGCTCTAGAATGCGCTCCGCGAGCGTGTGTTCATTATCGGAGTCGAGCACGGCGACGGCTTTTTGCACGATGATGGCGCCGTGGTCGAGTTCTTCGTCCACGAAGTGGACCGTGCAGCCCGTAATCTTCACTCCATAGGCGAACGCCTGTTGCTGGGCCTCAAGCCCCGGAAACGAGGGCAGCAGCGACGGGTGAATATTCAAAATTTTGCCGGGAAACTGTCGCACGAACCAGGGCGACAGCAGGCGCATGTAACCGGCGAGGCAGATCAGTTCGACTTTGTGATCGCGAAGCGCCTGCACGACCACGCGGTCATGCTCTTCGCGGGACCTACCTTTCGATGGAATGATTAGTGTCGCGAGGCCGCGCCGGCGTGCAGCTTCGAGGCCCGGCGCATCGGGTCGATTCGAAATGACAATGGCGATGCGCGCATCGGGTATCTTTCCCGCGGCAATATTGTCGGCGATGGCGACAAAGTTGGAGCCGCGGCCGGAAAGAAGGATGCCAAGGTTTTTCATCTGGCCACTTCTAGCTGTAGACGACCTTGCGGTCGCCCTTGACGATGCGGCCCACGCTGTAGAACTTCTCTCCTGCCCGCTCGAGCAGGGTCTGGGCCTTCTTGAATTTTTTGGCGGGAACCACGATCAACATGCCGATGCCCATATTGAAGGTGCGCAGCATTTCTTCCTCGGCAACGTTGCCCAGTTTCTGCAGATGCTCAAAAATGGGTTGCACCGGCCACGTGCCCAATTCAATCACGGCGGACATGCCTTTGGGCAGCACTCTGGGCAGATTCTCGGTAATTCCGCCACCCGTAATGTGCGCGAGCGCAACGACGCACTCGCCCGCGATCATCTTCCGGATGATCGACCAGTAGCTGCGATGTGTCCGCATAAGCTCGTTGCCGACCTTATTCTTGATCTCGCTGACAAAGGTCTCGAGAGAATAGCCCGCGCTTTCAAAGAGCAGCTTGCGCGCGAGCGCATATCCATTGGTGTGCAGCCCGTTCGAGGGCAAGCCAAGCACGCAATCACCCACCTGAACGTCTTTGCCGCTGATGATGCGCTCGCGCTCGACGACTCCGACGATGAACCCGGCAAGGTCGTATTCGCCTTCCGGATAGAAGCCGGGCATCTCGGCCGTCTCGCCGCCGATCAGGGCGCAGCCGTTGTGCTTGCAGGCGTCGGCCAGTCCGCCCACGATCTTCTCCACCACTTCCGGTTCCAGTCGGCCAGCGGCCAGGTAGTCCATAAAAAACAATGGAGCGGCTCCCTGCACCGCGATGTCATTTACGCAGTGATTGACCAGATCGCCGCCGACCGTATGGTGCATTTTCATGTCGAAAGCCACTTTTAATTTTGTGCCGACACCATCCACGCTCGAAACCAGTACTGGATCGACGTATTTCTTATCCACGGCGAACAGTCCCCCGAAACCTCCGATTTCGCTCAGCACTCCCTTGGTGAAGGTTTTATGCGCGAGATACTTGATCCGCTGCTTCGCGCGTTTGCCGCGATCGATGTTGACGCCGGCATCGGCGTAGGTGATCGAACCGCTTTGAGCGTTGGGGTCCTGGGCCACTTTTCAGTCCATTAGTGCCGCTGTGGAGAGACCTGGCGCGCCACCAAGCCGGAGAACGATTTCAGGCGCAAGAAATTCTAGCACGTCCGCTGTTGACGACGGCCCCGGCCGTGCGTCTGATATACGCGCTATAATGCTCGTCCAATTCCTTTTTTCCGGAGACAAGTAATGAAGCTTGCGGCAGCGCTTTTGTTTGCCTTGTTGGCGATTCCATGTGTAACGGCGCAGCAGAACCAATCCCCAGAAACTCCCGCGGAGAACCCCAAACAGGCGGCGGCAAAGAAAGAAAAAACCAAGAAAGAGCCGGCGCCGGGCACGACCGTATCTCCGGAAAAACCGCCTGAGGCGGTAAAACCGGCGGAGCCGTCCAAATCTGAGTCAGGCGAGGCGGCCGACAAGGATAAAGACAAAGAAGAGCACTATGATGTGTCCGAAGTCCCTCCCGTCGTGACCCACCACCACGCCGTGCTGAACGGAAAGACACTAAACTACACAGCCACGGCGGGAAGACTTCCGCTAAAGCGCGGCGACGGCAAGATCGAAGGCGAAATGTTCTTCGTCGCGTACACGCTTGACGGGCAGGATCCCGGCCAGCGGCCGCTCACTTTCGCCTTCAACGGCGGCCCCGGTTCGGCGTCGGTTTGGTTGCACATGGGCGCGCTTGGCCCGAAGCGTGTCGTGTTGCAGTCGAATGGATTCATGCCTGC
>Ga0335078_10013985_pt1 | contig 11892 bp, 11 predicted proteins | sample Lox_Sample_32_FD_206711 | JGI IMG/M metagenome (GOLD analysis project Ga0335078, IMG submission 206711) | Soil microbial communities from Loxahatchee National Wildlife Refuge, Florida, United States - Lox_Sample_3.2 | ecosystem: Environmental > Terrestrial > Soil > Wetlands | place: USA... | reverse complement strand
CCGCTTCGTAATCGGCGTCCGCGTGCATGCGCGCGCGCAGGATCCCGGCAAGAAACGCAGAGAGGCTAGTGTCCTGCTTGGCGGCTTCGATGCGGGCCCAGCGGGCGAGGGCTTCGTCGAGGGCGATCGTGATATTCCGCGGCATCCTTTTCACGAAAACAGTGTAACACGAATTCCGTGTTTCTGTGACGAATTCGTGTTAGGCCAAGGCGCTGCGCAGGAAAGCGAGCACGCGGTACCCTGCGATATACGAGAAGGGCGCCAGCTCGAGTGAATAGTGCCCGCAGGGCAGTTCGAGGGCGCGGGGCGTGGCGCCGTGGCGGCGCAGCGAGTCGAGCATCTGGCGGCTCAACTCCGGCAGCATCGTGGGGTCGTACTTGCCGTAAACCAGGAACGACCGGCGGTCCTTGCCAAGGCCGCGTTCGACGTACGGCACCGGGCTGATGGGAGCCCAGAAATGGCGCAACTCATCGAGGGCAACGTTGCCGCGCAGGCCTTCCCAAACATGATTTGTAGTCATGCCCTGGCTCACCACGTCGGCAAAATATGTCGAAAAGTGGAAGAATCCTCCAGCCCTAACCGCCGCGTCGTGCATCAGCGTGATGTACCCGACAGAAGAACCGAGGCTGGTGCCCAGAATGCCGATGCGCGTGTAGCCCTGCTGCTCGAGCCAGCGCAGGCACCGCCGGGCGTCGAGCACCGCCTGCCGGTTGGCGTGGAGCGTCAGCCCAATATTGGGGCCGCAGATTTGGTCGGCGCGCTCGTGGCCGCGTGCCATGCGCCGGTTGTGATACGGCATGGACATCTTCAGCGCGGTGATCCCGAAGCGCGAGACCCAGTCGCAGAGGCCGTCCTGGCCATGCCATTTGGCGTTCCAGTTGGGCAACACCAGCAACGCGCACCCCGGCCGCGCCTTGATGGGCGGCTTCCAACCGCGTCGCGCGGGCCAAAGGCGGGCATGCACCGTGTTGTTTTCAGGCCAGGGAGATTCGAGGGCGCTCGTGAACGTAAGAGTGTTGTCGCGGTCGAGATGGTAATCGGTGGCCGCGGTGGTTGCGAACCAGTCGTGGCTGCTTTCGATGGCTTGCTGCGCGTAATGACGAACGAAGGCGGCTGGATCGGGATGGCGTGGGTCGCCGCCGATGTGCTCGAGGCCCCAATGAAAAGGCTGCACGCGCCGGTTGTCGTCGGTGGTCCAGCGGCGGTGCTCGTAGCGCCGAATTTTGCGTTCCAGCCAGTGCATTAAAAAAGTGCCAGCTGCCAGCTTACAGTTTACAGGCGCTTCCCTTATTTTTGCATCTTCGCGCCGGCGAGTTCGGCAATCGCCGCCAAGGTCGTTTGTGCTGCATTCAGACCCAGCCGAAAATCCGCGTCATTGTAAGTCGTGTACATGTCGGTAGGCTGGTGCCATTGTGGATCCCAGCCGCTCCCGATCTGCGTACCGCGCTCGTTTTCACGCAAACTCAGCGCCGGCACCACGTCCATGAAAGAGCTCGAATCGGTGTTGGTCATGTGGCTGGTAACGGTGGCCGGGTAATCGGACGCGTACTTCTCATTGGCGCGCTCAAACGTCCACGCCAGCGACTGTGCTTCCGCCGCGAACTTCGCGTTCGACTGAAACTCGATGTTGACGTCCGCTTCCGGCCGCTGCTCCTTGCTCAACGTTCCATCGGCTCGTGGCATGCCGTGATCGAAGAGCATCATGTCGTGGGTGATCATTGCCAGCCATTTCGGCTCCGGGTAACGCCCGGAACCCGGCGGATTCTCTCTGCCTTGCAAAGCCTGCCGCTGCTCGACGTACGCGCGGCTGCCATTCAGTCCCGTCTCCTCGTTGTTCCACAAAATGAAACGCACCGAGCGGTCAGTGCGCACATCTGCGCTGCTCAGCACGCGGGCTACTTCCATCACCAGCGCCGTACCCGAGCCGTCGTCGTTGGCCGCTTCGCCCCAGCCGATGCCGTCCATGTGGCCGCTCACGATATACATTTCCTCCGGGTGGGTCGTGCCGATCTTTGTGCAATAGACTTCTTCCCGTGCCCCCGCCGTCGAAGGTTGCGAATCCAGTTCGCGCACTTGCAGATTCGGCTGCGCGTTCGGGTCCGTATTCACGCCGGTCGGCACGCGATTCCCTCGCGCCCGACCGCCGCCGGCTGCCGGACGTGGCCCGGTTCCGGCCCCACCTGGCCGGGTAGCGTTGGGGTCGCGCGGCGGCGGAGGCTGGTAGTCGTACTTCAGCCGCTCCGTGTTCGTGCAGCCGTAGCTCTTCAATTGCGCTTCGATCCAATCCACTGCGGCGCGATTCCGGTCGGTTCCCTGCCGCCGATCGCCGAACTTCGTAAGCCCCTTGATGGTGGCCTTGTAGCGTTCCAGGTCGAGCCGCGCGACGAGGCTTCTCACCTCCTCCGTCGCGCCGCCCGCATTTGCCGTGGACGTCGCGGATTGCTGCGCGTACGCCTCCCGACCCGCTATGCCCGCCGAAGCGCAAATCAACACGAACACCAATTCCCGTCGCATCCTCGCCACCTCCGCGCGCCATCTTCGATATTTCCTTTGGCACTGTCAATCGGCCCGCCAGGCACCGGCGACTTCCGCCGTGCTTGCCGCTTCCAAATGGCTTTGCGGGGTACCTGCAAACGTTAGGGATGGGGCACGGCACGCGGCACGTTGCATTGAGGCGCGTGAGTAGGTGTGGGACAGTGAAGCGTGCACTTACTGGGCGCTCCACAAATCGTGATTATCGTTTTCTTTTTTTTGTTTGGCATTGTGATTGGCAGCTTTCTGAATGTATGCATCACGCGCATTCCGGAAGAGATCTCCATCGTGTCGCCGGGCTCGCGGTGTCCGAAGTGCGGGACGCCAATCAAAGCGTACGACAATGTGCCGGTGTTTGCGTGGTTCTGGCTCAAAGGGAAGTGCCGGGCCTGCGGCGCGCCCATTTCCGTGATGTATCCGCTGGTGGAACTGGCCACCGGACTTTTGTTTGTGGGCTGCTATCTGGAGTTTGGGATCTCGCAGGCCACGGTGAAGTGGCTGTTTTTTGCCTGCTTGATTGTGATTCTGACGGTGACGGACTTGCGCGTGCGGCTGCTGCCCGATGTAGTGACGTGGCCGGGGTTTGCGGTGGGGCTGGTGTTTGCCGCGGTGGTGCCACCGGAAGATGGCACGGCGCTTATGTTGAGCTGGCGGATTTTTCATAAGTTTCCGCCGGACCGGCTTTTGGGAGTGCTGGATGCGCTGCTGGGCGCGGCGTTTGGGAGCTTGCTGCTCTGGGGACTGGCGACACTGTACAAGCTGGTGCGCAAGCGCGAGGGCATGGGGCTCGGCGACGTGAAAATGATGGCCATGGCGGGAGCATTTCTCGGCCTGCGCAACACCTTTCTGACCATCCTGTTTGGCGCGCTTCTCGGAACTTTCATTGGCATCGGCGTGATTGTCGCGATGTACTCGAATAGCGCCGTGCGGAAGTTGGCGGAACGCGCCAGCCGGCGCGGATTGGGCACGGTGCAGCAGTTGCGCTGGGCCATTGCCAGCCAGTACCACTTGCCGCTGGGAACGTTTCTGGGCGTTGCCGCGCTGCTGGTGATGTTTGTGTTCACGAATTTTTCGATCCGCTTGCCAGGGTTGCGCTGAGTTCTTGACCTGTCGAGGCCATTTCTGGCTATGACGTTTGCACTCCAAGCCGAAAGCACGCAGCACATCTGGGAGATTGCCCTCGGAGCAGCGGCAGGCATCCTCGCCGTCGTGGGCGCGGTGTTGTTTCTGCTGCGGAAATTCTTCCAGAGCACCCGCGAGGAGAACCAAGAGACAATCTCCACGGGCGCGCCGCGCGTGGAGAATGCGTCGGCGTTTATGCAGGCATCCATGCAGGGCGTCATCCGGCAACTGCGCGAGCAGGAAAAAGAGCTGGAGCGGCTGCACAAGATTGAGCGCGAGCGCGCGGAGCATACCGAGCGGCTCAGCGAAGAAGTGACGCGCAACATGCCCGCCGGGCTGGTGGTGGTGAACGCGACGGGAATCATTTCGAGCGCGAATCCTGCGGCGGAACAGGTGCTGGGCGCGCGGGGACTGCCGTTCCGGCGATACAGCGAAGTGCTGGGAGAAAACTCCGAGCTGACGCGGCTGATTGCAGAGTGCCTGGCGAATGGCAGCATTTTCCGGCGCGAACAAGTGAAGCACGAAGGCGCGGGAGGCGAAGCGAGCCTGCTGGGCGTAACCATTTCGCCGATCCGGCGCGGCACGGAAAAAGTCAGCGGCGCGATTTGCCTGATTACCGATTTGACGGAGCTGGCCGCGCTGCAGCAGCAGATCCAGTTGAAGGAGAGTCTTGCGGCGGTTGGCGAACTTTCCGCCGGTATTGCGCATGAGTTCAAGAATGCGCTGGCGACGATTTCCGGATACGCGCAGATGATCAGCGCGGAAGCGGCGCCGGCGAGCGAAGTGGCGGAGTCGGCAGAACGGATTCTCGAGCAGACGCGCAACATTACGCACGTGGTGACGGAGTTTTTGAAGTATGCGCGGCCGCTCGAGATTTCCAGCGAGCCGGTGGCGCTGGAACCGCTGGTGGAGCGCGTGGTGGCGGACCTTGCCGAAGCCATGCCGCAAGTGAAGATGCGGTTTGAGGGGCCGCTGGGCAGCGTGCCTGGGGATGAAGGTTTGCTGCGGCAGGCGCTCTTGAATTTGGCGCGCAATGCGGCGGAGGCGGCGTCCGGCGCGGGGACGGGCGGCAAAGTTTTGATTCGCGGAGAATTCGTGAAGCACGAGGATTTGGGAACGCAGCGCGTGACGATTTTTGATAATGGGCCGGGGATTGCGGCAGCGAATCTGGGCAAGCTGTTTCGGCCGTTTTTCACGACGAAGGCCAAGGGGACGGGGTTGGGGCTGGCGGTGGTGCAGAAAATTATCGTGCAGCACGGCGGGCGCGTGGAGGCGCGGAACCGGCCGGAAGGCGGGGCTGCCTTTATTGTTACGCTACCCGCGTGCCGCAGCGTGGCGGAAGGCGTAGAATTAAAGAAGGAAAGCGTATCGTAGCGTTGGCGGATGCCATCGAAAGGCTCCTTCCCGAGCGTGGGACGGAGCACAGTTGGCGCCGCGCATGTGAAACTGCTGGGGAGCCCAGCTCGCCCCGAGAGAGGTGGCGTAAGATGCGTTTGAAAGTTCTGCTTGGGAGTTCGATGGTCCTCGCTGGCGTCTGCCTTATGGCGGGGCCGGCGTTTGCGCAGCAACAGGAGCAATCGTCGGGAAGCTCGCAGCAACAGAGCGGCGATCCCGTGGCGGATGCGGCCCGCAAGGCGCGCGAGCAGCAGAAAACAGCGCCGAAGCCGAAAAAAGTTTATACCGATGATGACGTGAAGCCGGCGCAGCCTGCTACGGAAGCCGGAGCCGGCGGAGCACAGGGCCAGCCTGCGGGCGGCGCGGCCGAGGCACAGGGCGGCGGGCAAGGTGCTCAAGGCGCGGGCGGCAAAGAAGATCCGGAGACGACCTGGAAGAAGCGCTTTGCGGATCAGCGCGCCAAGATTGCGAGGGCTGAAAAAGAGCTGGATATCTTGCAGAAAGAAGAGCAGAAGGCGGAAGTGCAGTATTACCCGGACCCGCAGAAGGCGCTCGAGCAGCAATATTCCCGCAAGGATATCAACGACAAGCAGGCGAAAATTGACGCCAAGAAAAAAGAGATCGCGGACCTGAATCAGCAGCTTTCCGACATGGAAGACGAGCTGCGTAAGTCCGGCGGCGATCCGGGCTGGGCACGCGAGTAGCTCAGACGTGGCCCGTGATCCGTGTCCCGTGACCGGAGAGCGGCGACTGAACGCGGCTTGGATTCACGAGTGAGTGGCGGATTCTTGGTGGCTTGAGTGGGGCGCAGCGTGCTGCGCCCCTACGCATTTCTGCCCGGCTGTTTCATCCGACTTGTTACTTCCCTTCTCCGCACATCTCGTGACCATAGTCCCGAGAGCACCAGTTGATTCGTGGTAGAAACGAATCAGATGGAACCACTGCTGCTGGTTGAAGACAAAAACGAGTTGCGGGCGATGCTGAAGAAGGCATTGGAGCGCGCGGGGTATGGTGTAGATGAAGCGCCGGACGGAACGACGGCGATTCAAAAGGTGCGGCAACGCCGGTATCTGATGGTGGTGACGGATTTGAAAATGCCGGGAGCGTCGGGCCTGGATGTGCTGCGGGAATCGAAGGCAGCGGATGCGACGATTCCGGTGCTGCTGCTGACAGCGTATGGGTCGGTGGAAGAAGCGGTGACGGCAATGAAGGAAGGGGCGTTCGACTTTCTTCAGAAGCCGGTGGATTTGGATCATTTGAAGTTGCTGGTGCAACGCGCGGCGCGGCAGCAGGAGATGCAGCGCGAGAATTTGTTGCTGCGTGAGGAGTACACAGCGCGGTATGGGTTTCCGCGGATTGTGGGCGAGCACGCGTCGATCCGGGAGATCAGCCAGCAGATCCAGAAAGTGGCGGCGACGGACTCGACGGTGCTGCTGCTGGGCGAGAGCGGAACCGGCAAAGAGTTATTTGCCCGGGCGGTGCACCATCTGTCGCAGCGGCGCGAGCAGCCGTTTGTGGCGCTGAATTGCGCGGCGATTCCGGAAGGCTTGGTGGAGAACGAGTTGTTTGGGCACGAGCGCGGCGCTTTTACGGGAGCGGGCGCGAAAAAAGTTGGGAAACTGGACCTGGCGCATCGCGGAACGCTGTTTTTGGATGAGATTGGCGAGTTGCCGCTGGCGATCCAGGCGAAATTGTTGCGGGTGCTCGAAGAGCGGAAGTTTGACCGCGTGGGCGGGACGCAGTTGGTGGAAGTGGATGTGCGGATTGTGGTGGCGACGAACCGAAATTTGCAGAAGGCGGTCGAGGACAAGAGTTTTCGCGAGGATTTGTATTTCCGGATTTCGGCGGTGCCGTTGACGATTCCGGCGCTGCGCGACCGCGGGAATGATGTGCTGCTGCTGGCAGAGTATTTTTTGGAGAAATTTTCCCGGGAGTTCAAAAAGCCTGGGCTGGAGCTGTCGGCGGAGGCGAAGGAGCGATTGCTGGGGTATCGCTGGCCGGGGAACGTGCGCGAGTTGCAGAACACGATGGAGCGCGCGGTGATTTTGTCCGATGGGTTGACGATCCGGCCGGACGGATTGCAGTTGCCGGCGACGAAGCCGGACACAGATGCGATTCCGGCGGGGATGCTGCCGGAGCAATTCAGCTGGGAAGGGACGATGGAAGAAGTGACCGGGCGGGCGGTGGGACATATTGAGAAAGTCATGCTGGAAAACACCTTGCGGGAGTGCAAGTGGAACAAAACGAAGGCGGCGGAGAAGTTGGGCGTGTCGCCGAAGACGCTGCTGGCGAAGATGCGGGCTGCAGGGCTGGAAGAGTGAGAAGAGAGTGGACAGTCGACAGTTCCACAGCTGATAGCAGGAAGACGAAGAACTCGGCAAATAAGGCCCGACCCGTGTTCGGTGATTCGTGTTCCGCGTGATGGCTGAGGCAGCGGGCGTCCCGGTAACTCCTTTAGAATCAAATCCTTTGCAGACCCTGCCGCGTAAGCCCCTTAGAATCACATCTTTCCGAAAAATAGGGAGGGGGCGGGCCTGCTTGGTGCAATGGGGCAGTTCGAGAGGGAGGCGGTTTGGCAGATGTGCAGAAGAGAGACCCTTCGAGTCGCGATGCTCGCTCAGGGTGCGCATCTGCTTCGGATGCGCAGTTCCAAAATGGGAATTGGAAAAGGGAGGTTCGGTGGCCGTGAGGCGGGGGAGAACGACGTGGCAACCGAATTCCACGCTCGTTTATAGAACTAATTGGTAATATTATCAAGAAGATTATAAGTAGTTGTGGGAGAAGGGATTAGGAAGTATGGATCGGCGGATTGGCTATGGAGTGCTCCCGATTTCCCCCTCGGTTTGGCTCCCCACCCCAACAGTAGCGTTGCCTCCGACAAGGGATCCCTATGGTTTCTTGGGACGAACTCCCAGCACCAAGCACGATTCTTCGTCCGCTTGCATAAACCGGGTGATGACCGGGCGGCTGCCCACAAGCGGGTCTCGATCTCGGTACTCGTGCAGTTCCCAGCGCGCAGCCAGATGAACTTAGGTGGAAACCCTTGGAGCACGCTACGTTCCTGGAAGGCGGAGTCTTTCGAGACAATGGTGAAGCCATTCTCTTTAGCGTATTGCCAAATGGCGTCGTCGTCCCCGCTGCCCAGCCCACATTCATGAACGTGTACCGAACCTGGAAAAACGTCGGCCAGTCTTTCAGCCAAGCGCGGGGAGAGATTTTCGTCGAAAAGAAGGTTCACGCGTTCGAGATTTCCAGTTTGCGCTCGCGATCAGCAGCGTAAGCGAGACACGCACGAATGTCTTCTTCGGTGAGATAGGGGAATTCCCGCAAAACGTCAGCGTGAGACATTCCGCTGGCCAGGTATTCCAGAACGTCATACACGGTGATGCGCAGTCCCCGAATGCAGGGCTTACCGCCTCGCTTGCCAGGCTCAATCGTGATGATGTGCGAGTAATTCATGCTTCCACTTTATGCGAAAAATCCAGGCCGAGCAATTACAAAGCCTACGGACCACGCAAAGCCGTCTCCGAGGAGGTGTTCACGAGGTCAAACGTCGTATGATTCCGTGCGCAAAGAAATGGGGCAGCCCAGTCAGTGAGGTGACCGAACCTAGCCCATCGGCTTCATAGTAGCTCGTTGTGCTGCTCCGCAGCATCGCCAAAGGCTCATCAATGTTGAGGCCTTGCGAGTAGCGGGCCACAGCTGTGCCGGCAGAGTTCGTTTCCTCGACCAGATTGTCGCTGTCATAAGCAAAAACAGATGTGCCGCTAGACGAACTCTTGTAAATCCGCCGCCCAAACGGGTCGTACTTGAAGCTAACTGCATTCACCTTTTGTCGCCAACCCAGCGTGAACTCTCGCACCCCGGAAAGGAATCACTCAGGCGTGACTCAATTGTGTCTGAGTTGTCCTTAAAGAAGAGAACGTCATTAACGAAGAACCTCCCACTTTCTGATATCACCACGGCAACAACATCCCAGTGAAACGCGTTCGCGGGATTAGGCGGCTTCCCGTACGTTTCGGAAGATTCCTTGTAAGTCAGCCGCACATACACATAGGAGGAGCCATCCTCTTGTCGCTGAGTGCGCTCCACAACGGCCGCTGCGGGTATACCTCTTTCATCCGATCCCGAGAAAATGCCGGTCTCAAGCCAGGCAAATGCTGGCTTGCCGCCCTCACTCCCATGTTGCCGGAGATAGTCGTCTTCGCAGGCCTGTGCCTCATCAAGTCTGCGAAGCAACCGTTTGCTGAGGTACACCGACAGAGCCGCTCTATCGGCACCCTTTGGAATGCCGAGCGGCTTGCGCGCCACGACCTGCTTGAACAGTTCCCGTACAACTGAGTCGGGAGACGAATTGGCAGTCCCGCTCGGAGAAAGACAACTAACCAGCAGCAACAAAAGAATGACAGGACGAAGTTTCATCTCATTTCCTTGATTACCAATTCCCATATTTTCCGCAGCTTGACTTCGTGCCAAACGGGACGGTGATAACGAAATAGGCGGTAGAGCGATCCGATGTACCCTTAGCATTTGGCCTCAGCGGCCAAACTTGCGCATTCTGGCCGGGCCATCGGTCAAGGATCAAAATACTGTTAGGGGGATAAAGAGAGCCCGCGGGCCCTATGTAAATTTCAGAATTGTTCCCGTGGGAATTGTTTGGGTACAAGCCGTTGTTGTCAAAGGTCGCTATCGCTGTTCCAGAGGGAATGTTGTTACCCACGACCTTAGGTCCGCTCTCCGGGTCGGTGAAGCCCGTGCGATTCGACGCGGCGTCGTAGCTGTACGCCGTGGTGAAATTCCGGCCCGTCAGAAACGCATAGCTCGTCGTGGTGCCCGTCAGCCGCCCCATGTTGTCGAACGTAAACGAGTATGTCCCGCTGGGATCGCTGACTTGCGTCAGCCGCGAGTCACATCCTTCAAACAAAACTCTGTTCAAATAATTCGACGGGTAATTCACCGTGGTAGTACCAAGATACGTGTTCTGCGTCTGCCGATTCAACTGGTCGTACGTTTAGGTGACATACTGGAGGTTTTCTCGGCCTTGACCCCTGCGGAACAGTCCGAAGCTCTGCAATGCGTTCTCAAAAGGGTGGCCATTCACCCCGGCAAGGTAACCCTGGATATTTTTGAATTGGAGAAGTTCTGCGCAAGTTCGCAGAAACGTAAAGAATGGCTCAGCGAATGGGGTTCAAGGCGACCAGTGGCGATGTCCTCGAACGGGACTTGAGTCCTCTGAGCCAATCAGAAAATGAACAAGAGCGAGGCGCAAAGGCGCATCACAATCGATCACGCGCCAAGTAATTCCGTTCCCCGATCGCGCATCGGTGAAAAGTGGCGTGGTGTTAAAGCAATTCGTACCTTCTGGCAAGGCACCGTGAAGTCGTGCTGAAAGGAGGCGAAACATATAACCGAAGACCTGCGTACATTAGTCTAGGGATGCGGGAGATTGCCTGCCAGGGTTGCGAGCCGGGTGTTGAGATGCACCGGAAAGCGGCGACGGAGAGCAACGAATGGACTTTCGAAGGTTGGGAAGATCTCGTTCAGGAAGCACTCGCCGAATGGGAAGAGTGCCCGGTATGCCTGCCAGAGTTTAGAGAAACGTTTACCGTCGCCGAGCAAACCGCCAGAGAGGCTTGCCTGGAAGAGTTTATTGCGAGGGTCGAAGGCGATTTAAGTCATCCGCCAAGAAGCAAGTCCGGCCGGAAAGCCTTACGGGAGCGGCTCACCTGCGCTTTTGAGCGCTTTGCGAAGACCGCACTAGACCTGAAGGATAACCATCTTGCCCTGTTGCTCAACGGCGGCTTTTCGGCGATCGGCACGCAGATGGCCCGCTGGGCACGCCGGTTCGACCCATCGGTAAGCCACGCAGACATTTACCAGGCCACGCGGAATGCATGGACGGCAGGCGGTCTACAAGTGCTGCTGGGCCGCGAAATGCGCCTGACGCCGGCAATTTTTGCCTACAGCATGCTCTACCCTTACACGGACAATTATCTCGACAACACGGAGGTACCTTCCCAGGAGAAGCGCAAGTTCAACGCGCGAATCCGGCGGCGCCTGTGCGGGGAATTGATTCCGCCCGAACATGATGGGGAAGCTGCCCTATGGCGGCTATTCGAGTTGATTGAAGGGCAGTACTGTCGCGCCGACTGGCCGCAAGTGTATGCGAGCCTGCTGGCAATTCATCAGGCGCAGGAGAATAGTCTGCGACAACGGGGATCACCGCCGTCCGTGTGCGGACCCGACGTCATTAGACTCAGTTTCGAGAAGGGCGGAGCCTCGGTTCTCGCAGACGGGTATCTGGCTGCAGGAGCACTCTCCCGCGATGAGGTGCAATTTATATTTAGCTGGGGCACGCTCTTGCAGTTGGTGGACGATCTCCAGGACATCAGACAAGACCGCAGTGAAGGTGCGCTTACCATCTTCACCGAGGCTGCCGGGCGCGAGCCACTGGACGGGTTAACGACCCGTACTCTGAGTTTCGGGCAGAGGGTGATGTGCCGCATGGACCAGATGCCGGTCCGTTGCCAGGCGTTAAGGGAAATGATTCAGAAGAGCTATACGACTTTGGTGATGTGGTCCGCGGGGGAATATGGCGAGCTGTACGCCACGGACTATCTCGCGGAATTGGAAACCCACTCACCGTTCCGATTCGCGGCGGTTGCCAAACGGCGAAAACAACTTGGCAAATTGACTGGACGCTTGGCGCGATTATTTGAGGCATCTCTGGAGGACGAAAAAGACCAATCCACATTCCCCGGCATGCCGGCGCCCTTCTTGCCTATCACGTGCACCTAGTGTCCTGTCCTTTTTAAATATTGACAATAAAGGCGGGAGTATGCT
>Ga0335078_10013984_pt1 | contig 11893 bp, 10 predicted proteins | sample Lox_Sample_32_FD_206711 | JGI IMG/M metagenome (GOLD analysis project Ga0335078, IMG submission 206711) | Soil microbial communities from Loxahatchee National Wildlife Refuge, Florida, United States - Lox_Sample_3.2 | ecosystem: Environmental > Terrestrial > Soil > Wetlands | place: USA... | reverse complement strand
TCAAGGCGCTGAACAAAATCAACATTGCGGCCTGCGGTACAAGTTGGCATGCGGGCCTTGCCGGCAAGTTCATGATCGAAACGCTCGCCCGCGTTCCGGTCGAAGTCGATTACGCCAGTGAATGGCGCTACCGCGATCCCATCCTGGCTGCTAACACGATCACGCTTTTGATCTCCCAATCGGGAGAGACCGCCGACACGATCGCGGCGCAGCGCGAAGCCAAAGCCAAAGGCTCAAAAACGCTTGCCATCTGCAACGTGGTCGGCTCGATGATTACCCGCGAAGCCGCCGGCACCATCTATACGCATGCCGGTCCGGAGATCGGAGTCGCATCCACCAAGGCCTTTACCGGCCAGCTCACTGCTCTCTATTTGTTTGCGCTCTATCTTGCAGAGGTTCGCGGAACGCTTATTCCTGAACAATCCAAGCAGGCGATCCATCAACTCGCTCTCATTCCCGGTAAGCTCGAACAGATTCTTACTCACGACGAGGCATGCGCCGAGTTAGCCAAGACTTACATTCGCGTGCACGACTTCTTATTCCTCGGACGCGGCATTCATTACCCAATCGCCCTCGAAGGCGCGCTCAAGCTGAAAGAAATTTCGTACATCCACGCCGAAGGTTATCCCGCCGGAGAGATGAAACATGGCCCTAATGCTCTTATCGACGAAAACCTTCCCGTCGTCATCATTGCGACCCGCGACGTCAGCAACCCGCAGTCGATGATCCGTTACGAAAAGACAATTTCAAATCTGAAGGAAGTCAAGGCCCGGTCTGGAGTCGTCATCGCGCTCGCCACCGAAGGCGACAACGACATCACCGAGAGCGCCGACCATGTCCTCTATGTACCTCCGGCGCCAGAAGAACTTTCGGTGATTCTGGAAATCGTGCCTCTCCAACTGCTCGCCTACCACATCGCGGTCCGCCGCGGATGCGACGTCGATCAACCGAGGAATCTGGCAAAATCGGTAACTGTCGAGTAGCTCGGTATGTTGAGGCTGTACCTATTGCTCACCGATCAGGCGACTGCCTTCCTCAAAACCCTCGCCGTGCTGTGCTTCAGCTTTGGCCGCTCCACGACTGTAAAACCTGCTTCCTCCGCCGCTTTCAGTTCAGCAGCAAACATCTCGTCCTTCACATGGCCGGAGGGCTCGACAAACAAAACCGTGCCTCCCGCTTTCGTGGCCGCTGCAATCTCGTGAAAGAGACGCTCAGCGTTCGGCGTCTCATGCACTACCGCCATCGCTAGTGTGAAATCGACCCTGCCGGTCAGGTCCTGAAGTCCCATCGATTCGTCATTAGCAACGCGAGTGTCAACCCGACCGGCCAGGGCGGCCTTTTGGAGTCGGCGTTTGAGACCAGCAATCATCCTCGGCTGCACATCGACGGCAATTACCCTTCCGCTTGCACCTACCCGCCGCGCCAGTTCCAGCGTGAAAAACCCCATGCCCGGACCCGGCTCCAGCACCGTCATTCCTTCTTTCACATAGGGTCCGATAACATCGGCTGGATTCTGTATCCACCGTCGAATCGGGCTGATCAGCAAATAACCCAGCCACCACGGACAAACGCGATGCGCCATAGTTCGCTCCTTGCAAGCGACCCACCGCCCTCTATGATCATCTACATAATGGAAGACGATGGCTCCATTCAAGAATTTTAGCGCGCGCCTGACCCGCTCGATTTCGCTCTCGCAGTTCACCAAGCACCTCGAACTCGAAGTGGTTGGAGTGCCGAGCTTTGGTTTTGTCCCTGGCCAGTGGCTCTCTGTGAAGACGACCGATGAGAAGGGCGAAGAATTTACGCGCGCCTATTCGATCGCCGCCCCTCCGTCGGAAAACGGTCACATCGCATTCTGCCTGAACCGAGTACAAGATGGATTCACGTCGAACTATCTGTGCGATCTCACGGAAGGTTCCGAGATCTACTTTCAGGGCCCGTTCGGCGATTTCATCCTTCGTCCTCCGCTCCACGACACGCTGTTTATCGCGACCGGAACCGGCATCGCTCCTTTCCGCTCCATGCTGCAATGGCTGCTTTCCGATCCTGAGCGCCACCAGGAGCGCCAGCTCTGGTTGCTCTTCGGCGCGCGCACCGAGCAGGACCTTTACTATCGCGACGAATTCGCGCGCTTGGCAGCGGCCCACGGCAATTTTCATTTTCTTCCCACGCTGAGTCGCGGCACCGAAGCGTGGCCAGGCTTGCAAGGTTATGTACAGGACCATATTGTTCCCGTCGTCGGCCAGCGCACCGACATGCATGCCTATATTTGCGGTCTCGACAAGATGGTCAAGGCGAACAGGGCCCTGCTCAAGAGCCTGGGTTGGGATCGCACTGCGATTCGATACGAAAAGTACGATTGAGAGTCGTAATCCCAACGGTGACCGCTGGAGGGCAGCGAGTCGAAAAGGCTGTCCCGAGCGGCAATGCAAGCATTGTTCTCGCTCCACGGAGGAGTCCTCTGCGGTAAACTCAATCGCAACCGAGTCTTCACCCGCGGAGGACATCATGTACGTCGCCGACTCCCATCGTTATGACTCCATGCAGTACCGCCGCTCAGGCCGCAGCGGAATCAAGCTTCCTGCCGTCTCTCTCGGACTCTGGCACAACTTTGGCGGGGTCGATAATTTCGAGAACTCGCGTGCCATGCTCCGGCGCGCCTTCGACCTCGGTATCAGTCATTTCGATCTCGCCAATAATTACGGACCACCCTATGGATCCGCCGAAGAAAATTTCGGCCAGATTTTCAAGAAGGATTTTCGGCCCTACCGCGACGAGCTGATCATTTCGACCAAGGCAGGGTGGGATATGTGGCCCGGCCCGTACGGCGACTTCGGATCACGAAAATATCTGCTCGCCAGCCTCGACCAGAGCCTCAAGCGCATGGGGCTCGATTACGTCGATATTTTTTATCATCATCGTCCCGACCCCGAGACGCCGATGGAAGAGTCGATGGGGGCGCTTGATCGCGCCGTGCGCTCGGGCCGCGCACTCTATGCCGGCATCTCTGCCTACAATGCGAAGCAGACTGCCGAGGCGATCAAGATCCTGCGGCAGCTCGGCACGCCTTGCCTCATCCATCAGCCGAAATATTCGATGTTCGTGCGGGAACCGGAAGAAGGGCTGTTCGATGTGCTGGAGAAAGAGGGTGTGGGGGCTATCGTCTTCAGCCCACTTGCTCAAGGCCTGCTCTCCGACCGCTACCTGAAAGGCATCCCAGAGGACTCGCGGGCGGCGCGCGACTTCTTCTTAAGAAAGCGGGATGTCAGCGAGTCGGTCGTAGCTAAAGTTAATGCCTTGAACCAGTTGGCGCGGCAGCGCGGGCAGAGCCTGGCGGAGATGGCGGTGGCGTGGGTTCTCCGGGATCCGCGAGTTACAAGCGCGCTGGTGGGGACAAGCAAGGTATCGCAGGTCGATGACAATGTGGCCGCGCTCAAGAACATAAAATTTTCGGCAGAGGAACTGAGGACGATCGATGGGGTGCTGGCGGGGAAGCGGTCAGCAGCATAGGCCAGGTAGAGGAAGGAGCCAGCCGGGCCGATTAAAAAAATGTTCTGCGCAGAACACTTTCCATATGAATTTGTGTTTATATTTATGTATTTACAATAGGGGATAAATGAAACGAAAGAAGCGGGTTGTACGTCGGACCAAAACACAGAAAAAAGCGCCAAAAAAGATCGCTAAAATCGAGGCGGCAAGCGGAGGAAGGACGCGCCCGCGGTACCTGCCAGCCGATTTGGCGGGACTATACAAGCCGGTGAAAAGGCCGGTTACATTGCGGCTGGACGCCGATATTCTGGCGTGGTTTCAACGGGGCGGACGAGGCTATCAGACCCGGATCAACATCGCCTTGCGCAAGGTGATGATGCAGGAGCGCAGGTAAAAGCGAAGCGATGACGAAAATAAGAGCGCGCTTTTTTGCGCAGAAATGGCGAACTCATCGGCGAACGAGAAGCGAACAAAATAAATTTTGGAATACAGAACTGTACGTACGTTAATGCTAAGGAGTGTGCTCGCAATCAGTTGGCGGGGTTTTTAGGGCGGAAACGGGGCTTGACAAGGCATGCTATGGGCTACTTCGCCGCCGGGGGCTTTCAATCCCCCCAAAGCGGGCGCGAACCCTTCCACTTCGCTCGGAGCAACTTTGGGGATCCGCCGGTCGAGGGAATAGGGACCCTTCGACTTCGCGATTACTTCGCTGTGCGAACCAATCGCTCCGCTCAGGATGACATGGGGTTGGGTACAGGTTCATGTCTCCAAAGCTGGCGCTCCGGCCTACCTGCAGATCAAAGGATTGGAATCAATTACCGTGCAGCATAAAGAGACAACGAAGTCCGGCGGTGAAGTGGTTCGTTGCCGGTGGGCAACGAATCCGCTGGCGATCGCATATCACGATCAGGAATGGGGCGTGCCGCAGCATAATGACCGCGTTCTGTTTGAATTTCTCATCCTTGAAGGCGCACAGGCCGGGCTCAGCTGGGACACGATCCTTCGAAAACGCGAAAACTATCGGGACGCCTTCGCCCGCTTTGATCCAAAGAAGGTTGCGCGTTTTGATCGGCGCAAAGCGAAGGTGCTGCTGAAAGATGAAGGCATTATCAGGAATCGGCTGAAGATCGATTCGGCGATTACGAACGCTCAGGCGTTTCTCGAGGTGCAGAAGGAGTTTGGATCGTTCGATCGCTATATCTGGGAGTTTGTCGGAGGGAAGCCGAGGGTGAATGCGTGGAAGAGTGGACAGCGGCTTCCGGCAAGCACGGCTGAGTCTGACGCGATGAGCAAAGATCTCAAGAAGCGCGGATTTAATTTTGCGGGATCGACGATTTGTTATGCATTCATGCAGGCTGTGGGCATGGTGAATGATCATGTAGTGGAGTGTTTTCGGTACGGCGCTATTCGCTAATGGCTTCCTATCCCTCGTCCTTGGTCCTTCGTCCTTCGCTATTCGCTAATCGCTGATCACTATTCGTCCCTCGTCCTCGTCGTTCGTCATTCGTCCTCGTCATTCGTCAGTCGCTTCAAGGCTGGGCTTCCGGCTACGGGCTCAATTCAGGCCCGGTTTCAGAATCTTGCTACTCGGTACTCCGGCTCCAGAGGCTTCATACCTCGACTTCGCGGCGGACCTTCTCACTGAAAATTACCAGGAGCGCTGACAGGCAGATTACCGACAGTTGGAGGTGGGTCCATTGGGAGAGCGGGCCGGCGAAGGGCAGGATGTAGGAAAGATAAAGGAGCCAGGCGATGGTTGGAATCGCAGGGGTTGAACCGGCGCCGGGCTGAACCGAGTCGGCGACCGATGTTTTGGCGATACATATTTTGGCAATACATGCTTCGGCAATCCAAAGAAAAGCCGGGGCGAGGATGACGAGATCGTAAACCGTGAGGTGAGGCGCGACGAGCACGGTTGCGAGCAGCAGGATAGAGAAGCGATGTTCCAGTGGAATCGACGGGTGCCAGCAAACGATCGTGAGGACGGTAGCGGCGACCGCGGTCGGAATGTAGAGAGCGAGCGCGACATGGGGCCAGGGCAGCAGTAGATCCCAAAAGGCGCGCAGCGAGTGCATAAGGTAAGGCTTGGGTTCGAGGATTCTGGCGGCGGAAGCAAGATGCGGAAGCAGGCGGGCGTAGATCAATAAAGGACCCGAGCCGTACCAGAGCCAGACGGCTCCGATTTGGGCGGCGAGGGTGAGGATGGCACCGAGGAGGATTTTCCACGCCTTTTGAAGTCTAGCCGCTTCATGATGTAACCGATCGAGCGCCATGCTCCTCGGCCAAAAGCAATCGAACAAAATTACGCAGGCGGAGACCAACGCGAGTTGCGGCTTGAAAGCGAGCAATCCCAGGCAGAGGCCGGCGAGGAAGTCGCGGCGGGCACGCAAAGCGAAATACATTCCCGTGAAACAGGCGAGGGCTAGAGAGGAGTTCTGGCCGAAGTTGATCAGCTCATAGAAGCCGGGGAATGCGGCTGCAAGCAGAGCAACGGTTACCCCATCGGAGCGAAGGTGCGGGCAGCTTCGCCAGATGGCGTAACAGCAGGCGGCGTAAATGAGCGCGCTGAGTGCGATCCACATGGCGGCGGCCCATGGGTAGGGGAGTTTGGCGAAAGGCATCCAGAAGAGCGAATAATGCGGTGGGTAGACGGGAAGAAAATAATCGCCGGCGGAGCCGGGGACGCGGGCGGCTCCCATGTCGCGCTGAATGCGAGGGTCATAGAGAGCATTGCCGAGGTGGTTGAGCGCGAGCGTGCCGAGAATGTAGGAGTGGAGGAAGTCTGCGCCTTTCAAGTGTCCGAAGCGATCGCGCATGCCGGGAGCGGACATATTGAGGACATAGCCGAGCCAGAGCGCGATGGTCAACAAAAGCGCCTGGCGATGGAGGCGCGTGGGACTGAGCCAGGATGGCGCGGCGCGAGGTTTCGGTGGCGCTGCCGGTTCGGACATGGATAGAGGCGCGGAGTTTATCGTGTCCGACAGTAATTTGGGAGGGGTGGCAGGTCAAGAGAGGTTCGTGCCTTCGGAAGAACGTGACCGGCGCGAACGCGCCTGGGAGGCGTTTGAAGGGCCTACTGTCGCTCCTACGATTGGCAACTTCCGCGCCTTCATTGACTCGCCCTGCCTCGATCCATAACATTTCAGGCCAATGATCGGGCAGACCATCTCGCATTACCGCATCGTCGAGAAGCTTGGCGGGGGCGGCATGGGGGTGGTGTATAAAGCCGAAGATATAAAGCTGCATCGCTTTGTTGCCCTCAAGTTCCTGTCGGGCGATGTAGCCAAAGATACGCAAGTTCTGGCTCGCTTTGAGCGGGAAGCACAGGCTGCCTCGGCGCTGAACCATCCGAACATCTGCACGATCTACGAGATCGGACAAGAAAAGGGACAGCCCTACATCGCGATGGAGTGTCAGGGAAAACTAGGGAGGCACGAGAGAGCATTCAGGGGACTTCGCCAAGCATACTTATGGGGCGGGATCTGCTGCAAGTTTGCACGGATCCGTCGCAGAGCTCAAAACTCGAAAGCATCGCCCAAAAGACGGAGGCGATCACGCTAGCGGCACCAGACGCGGAGCCTCGCTATCTGGTGGGGAGTGCACTAGCTTATTGCGGCCAAATCGAAGGCGCAGTGCGGCTGTTGAGTAGCGCGACCGAGAGGAATTATTGTGCGTACTCGGCGATGCAGAGCGATCCGTTCCTTGTGAAGGTTAGGCAAAGACCGGAGTTTCCGCAGTTACTTTCCTCAGCCAAGCGGTGCCAGAACAAGTTCGTGGAACATCCGGAGGGCGGACACTGACTGGGCAGGGTTCGCAATGATCAGGGTGGTTTTCGACTCGCTGGATTCGAGTTGTAGAACACCGTTCCTGCAGGGATCATGGCAAGCTGATCAGCGATGAGAATGCTGGTGCGGAGAAACAGTGTCGGGGGAACTCATCACGAGGCGACCATGCCTAACACCCTTCGCGCTGATGAGCTTGTCGGCAAGTTGTTGAACCTCGCCCGACCGGCCGCGGAGCAGTACTACTTCAAGACAGGTATGGTGATCGAGATGGGCATGTAAAGTAGAGATGACAACGTCGTGATGTTCATGCTGAAGGTCGGCCAGTTTCTCCGGGAGAAGGCGGGCATGGTGGTCATAAATCAATGTCACGGTTCCCACGACGGGGGCTTTTGAGGCCACGACCGCAGTTCCGACAAGCCGGTCCCGGATCAAGTCTCGGAAGGCCTCGGACCGATTGTCATAACCTTTTTCAGTGATGAATTTATCGAAGCGATGGAGTAGATCTGAATCCAGAGAAACGCCGATTCTGCTAAGCCCAGCCATGAGTGCCTCGCCTGATAGGAACTGTCGCCAAGCGTAGCACAGTCATACGATCAAGTAACACGCTTCCGGCAACCTGAACATTGAGGAGTGACGCGAGTCACAGACGCGCCAGTAACACGTCTTTGAGTATTGTGTTACGTAGCACGAAAGCAATATTATTACTACTATCTGGTCGGCCCTATTGACCAGCCCGGGAACGATAATGCACAAGACATGGATTGCCGTGGTGACGCTGACGATCTTGCCGGCGGCGCTCATGGCACAGGCCCAGCTGTCAGGGACTGTCATTGACACGTCTGGCGCGGTGATTGCTGGCGCGACGGTGCAGGCTCGCAGCGCGAGCGGCACCGTACAAAGGACGACAAAATCGGATACAAACGGCAACTTCGTTTTCTCTCGGCTTCCCGCCGGCAATTATCAGCTTGTGGTATCAAATTCCGGTTTTGAAAGCAAAGAAATCCCGGTCACGATGGGGACTGAGGCGCCGGCTCCGCTTCGCATCTCTCTAGGGGTGGGCGCGGTAAGCACCACGGTCGAGGTGAAGGGCCGGCAGGATGACCTGGTGGGAATTGCGAGTTCCGCCGGTCAGGTAATCGTAGGCGCAGATGAACTCCAGCATCGTCCACTACTCCGGTCGGGAGAAATTTTGGAAGCGCTTCCCGGCCTGATCATCACGCAACACGCCGGAGGCGGCAAGGCCAACCAATATTTCATGCGCGGCTTCAATCTCGACCACGGCACGGACATCGCGATTTTCCTGGACGGCATGCCACTGAACCTGCCGTCGCATGCGCACGGCGAGGGCTACTCCGACATGAACATCGTCATCCCGGAATTGGTGGAGCGGTTGGATGCGGCGAAGGGTCCTTATTACGCGGATGTCGGCGACTATGGTTCAGCGGGAAATGCCCAGGTCGTGTTTTACAAGACGCTGCCCCAGAATTTCTTTCAGGTCGATGGCGGCATGTACCAGTTTGCGCGGCTCGTTTTCGGGGTGTCGCACAAGCTCGGCAAGGGCAATTTGATGTATGGAGGAGAGGCGTATCACGACGGCGGCCCGTGGGTGCATTCGGACAATTTTTACAAATTCAACGGCCTTGTAACCTACAGCCAGGGGACCGCGGCCAACGGTTTCAGCTTCACAACCCGGGCTTACGATGGAGCCAGATGGAACTCAAGCGATCAGCTGCCCTATACGGCGCTACCAGTAGTTGGTTTCTTCGGCTCACTCAATCCAACCGATGGCGGAAAATCGCAGCGTTACAGCGAGCAGGGCGAATGGCATCACAGGAGCGCAAATTCTGAAACATCAATCATGGCGTACGGGTTCTACTACGATCTCGATCTCTTCTCTGATTTCACTTACCATCTCGTCGACCCGTACAAGGGCGACCAGTTCGAACAGCAGGACCGGCGCTGGGTGGCCGGGTTCGACGCACGCCACAAGATTTACAGCAACTGGCTGGGACGCAAAGTGGAAACCACGTTCGGCATGCAGCTGCGCAACGATTGGATTCACAATGGCCTTTTCAGGACGGAAGATCGCGTGCGCACAGACAAAACTTTCTATACCGCCAACTATCTGGATGCACCATCTTCCCTTGATCAGATCGCGGTTCTGCCCGCGGCGACGGATTTGAATAAATTTACGGAGACGATCGGAAGTCCCTGGGTGGAAAGCAAGATTCAGTGGGCGGAGAAATTCCGCTCGATTCTGGCCGTGCGCGGCGACTACGGCAGGGGCATCATCACCAGCTTTACCAACCCCCTCAACCCGAACTTTCCCAACTATCCAAGCAACTATCCGCCCAACTTCAATCCCAATAGCGGCCAATCGGTTAGCAAGTTCCTACCGAGTCCCAAAGCAAGCCTCATCTTCGGTCCATGGGGCAATACGGAGTTGTATGTACAGGGTGGATTCAGTTATCACACGAACGACGTGCGGGGCGCAACGCAACTGTATGAACCGGTTTCGCCGGACTTTCCTTACTACAATACGCCGACCTACAACACCCCGAACCCGATTCGAATTCCCTTCCTGGTCCAAACCAAGGGCGGGGAAGTCGGCGTGCGAACTGCGGCCATCCCACAACTGCAAAGCACGGTTGAAGTTTGGTATCTCCACAGTAATTCCGAACTCTTGCAGGATGGCGACACCGGAGGCACAAGCCCCTCACAACAGTCGAGCATCCGCTACGGAATAGAAGTTGGGAACTATTACACGCCATCGGAACATCTGGTTTTCGATGCTGACTTTGCCGACTCGCGCGCCATTTTTTCCCAGGACGATCCCGACGATTCAACCTTCTTTACCACCAATACTCCGACGGGTAGCCCGCAGCTCTGCGCAAAAAACTCAAATTGCTTCGGCCTTATTCCTACCGGAGGCGGCACTTACTTGCAGAATCAATATGGCAAAGAGGTGCCGGAAGCAGTTCGGTGGGTGGTGGCATCAGGCGTCACACTGCAGGGTTACAAGGGCTTTTCGGCAAGTTTGCGCTTGCGCTATTTTGGCGCGCGGCCTTTGACATCCGACGCAATCTATACCTCGCCCTCAACGGCATTGGTCAACCTGGGGGCTACTTATAAATTCAATAAAAACTGGAGCCTGTTGGGAGAAGTCTTGAATTTGTTCGACCGCCAAGATCACGACGTTGACTATGCGTACGTATCGCAAATAAAGCCCGCAGCCGGGCTTGGGCTTCCGGCGACACCTCCAACAACACCCGCCGGGCAAGAGCGGGTTGCGAGTGTTGTGAATGCTAACGCGGCATTCACAAGGGTTATGCATCCCGTCGAACCGGTTCAGGCGCGATTCAGCTTACGTTTCAGTTTCGGTCGCTGACAGAAACACGTTGCCGCCGAACCCTTCTCGAACCCGGTCAGGCTTACATGATCTGCTTTTTGCCACCAATCTCAAGCGGCCCCCGCTTCTGCTCTGCTCCTGTCGAGTGCCGGTAGAAGAAGTTTCAGAAGCGCTTGATCGGAGAACGGGTTTTGACCTGAGATCAACTCGCGATCTTGAAGGACGTAGCTTGTCCACGGAGCCTTCACACTTACGTCACCGCCCGCCGTAAGCAAGGCGAAGTCGGGGTAGAAGAGAACCTTGCCATGGATCTCGAGCGGCTCGCGCTGCTGCTCTTCCGCTGTCGAAAAGATAGTCATCTTATAGCCAGCGTAGATCCAACCTTGAGCCTTCGCGCGCGCTCCGGCGGCATCGCCTGCCGCCAGCGCGGCGACAAACTCCTTCGAATTCGGAAGAGCCGAGAGTAGTGAAATCGGGCCATGGCAGAGCACAGCCGTGGGTTTTGATGTTTCGTGGAAGTGTCTCATCACAGTGCCGGCGTCGGGATCATCGAGAAGATCCTCCATCGGCCCATGACCGCCGGGGACGAAAACGGCGTCATATTGATCTAGGCCTGATGCGACGACATCCGAGATGCGAGTTGGATTTCTGAGCCCGGTCAGGCTGTCGCGAAATTTGAAATAGTCCTGAAGCCTGGCCTCGCTGCCACCAAAGAAGTCGGGTACAGCGGAATGGAGATCCAGTTGGGGCGTGTTGCCTTTGGGGTTGGCGAAGGTAATTTCGTAACCCTCCTCCATCAGGGCGCGAACGGGAACCGTTAGCTCGTTGAGGTAGTAGCCAGCGCCGGCGTAAACCTTGCCGTCTTTCAATGGCAGCCCGTAGCCGCTCGAGACCAGTACCAGGACTTTTCCTTTTGTTGCCATGTTGTTCTCCTTTTTGAAATCGATTCTGTTTCCCTGGGATCCAAACAAACTGCGGGTAGCCCACAAAGCAGTGCGGCACAACTTCAATGAGGAGCCCACATCACATGGGCATTCTCAAGATTGCCGATGCGATGTCGTCAAGGTTGGTTTCAAGAGCAAAGTGCCCGGTGTCCAGGAATTTCACGACCGCGTTGGGCACGTCTCGCTGAAATGCTTCCGCGCCCGGCGGAACAAAGAAGCTGTCATTTTTTCCCCAGATGGCGAGCAACGGGGGCTGATGCGCACGGAGATACTGCTGGTATAAGGGATAGCGTTCGACGTTGGCTTTGTAATCCAGCTTGAGATCA
>Ga0335078_10013983_pt1 | contig 11893 bp, 7 predicted proteins | sample Lox_Sample_32_FD_206711 | JGI IMG/M metagenome (GOLD analysis project Ga0335078, IMG submission 206711) | Soil microbial communities from Loxahatchee National Wildlife Refuge, Florida, United States - Lox_Sample_3.2 | ecosystem: Environmental > Terrestrial > Soil > Wetlands | place: USA: Florida... | reverse complement strand
TCGACAGCGCCGTCCGGGTATCGGTTGAAGCTCTTCATCCGTGACTACCCGCATGTTTAGACACTCCCCTAAGGGGAAAAGTTCCGCTTCGATCAAAGCGATTCGTTGCGTCGTGGCGCTAAAACAATGGACGGTGCTCCGATTGAGCAAAGGATTAAAAATACCGGCTGGAGCTGGCCCCTTACAAGATGCCGCAGCACGCTCGCTGTCACGAGGGCAATAGGTAATAGCGCCAGCGTCCATTCGAAAGGGTCTGAGGCGATGAGCGCCAGCTTTGTTCCCTCAATCTGCCTGATCAGAGGAAACAGAATCCAATACTCACCGCGAAGGATATCGTGCCTATCGTGAGTAAATCGAGGGTGGCGGCGATCTTACCATCCTTCATACTTACAGGACTCGCTTTGCGGAATCCCCCCAATGTGGAGGTCGAGCGTAAGAGGGGATTCCGAAGTGTGGACATGCACCTAACCGTGAGAGCGCAAATCACACAACCAAAAGACCCGGGATAAGAAGGCGGCGCGGCCACTTATCCGGTATCATAGCGCTCCTTGGGGCGTTCCTTGGGGAGTTCTTTGCGCCGGTTGCGATGCCACCCTCGGAATCCGGCCTAAATATGAACCCAAATGAACTAATCCGCCAACAGAATTCCCTCGGCCGGGCTAGAATCAACGATGGGCAGTCCGATACTCCAATAAGCGGCGCACCATTGTCGAAAAGGCCGCGGTTCTGAATGCTGGCCGGCCCCGTTCGCCGAGAACACGCGTTGGGCTTTGGCCAACTCACAGGCGCAGGAGGCGAGTGCGCAGCATCCTGGACTGAATCCGGCTGACATTGATCTCCCGGCCGTTATTGAGATAGACGACGTAAGATCGCCCAACCATAGGCACTACGCGGTCGATCTGGTCTACATTGACCAGTGCGCCTCGGCCGAGCCTGATGAAGCGGTTGGGGTCGAGCCTGGCCTCGATCTCCTTAAGACGATGACCGATCGTGTGTTCCTCGCCGGAAAGGGTTGATATGCACAGAAACTCTCCGTTGGCGACGATAGAGACTATTTGACTTACAGGCAGGATCTTTATGTCCTCAGGCCCCCTGACTGGTATGCGCTCAAGGTATGCCGGGCCCGTGGCTTTGTCGTAGTCGGCGACGGCGCTGCGAGCGTTATCGAGGTCAGTCGCCCGAAGGTCCGCGTGATCCAGCCTCTCTTGCGCGCGGGTTATCGTGGCCCGCAGCCGCGCCCGGTCTACCGGCTTCAACAGGTAATCGACGGCGTTAAGCTCAAATGCTTGGACAGCGTACTCATCGTAGGCGGTAACAAATGCTATAAGCGGCGCGGTGTTTTTCCTTAGCAGGCGCACGACCCCTAGTCCGTCGAGTTCCGGCATGCGCAGGTCCAGCAGGGCCAGATCCGGTTTTTCGCGCTCAATCAGTTCCAGGGCGTCGGTTCCGGTCTCAGCCTCGCCAACGATCTCAACATCCTCAAACGCGCGAAGCATCAAGGCTAGGAAAGAACGCGCCGGCCGCTCGTCGTCCGCGATAATTACCCTGAGCTTGTCCATATAGGCCTCGCCACAATCGGCTCAAGTGTAATTTTTGGCGTCCAACGGTGCAATCAATACTCAATCAACGTCCGCCTCGCGCCAGTGAACGGCCTTTGGGGACCGGTGGATGGTTTGGTACGTTCAAGCATTTTCTCCGGGCTGATGGGGCGGTTTTGTGTCCTCGGTGACTGGTCCCAGTCTGCGCGAAGCGCAACGCGGCTATTCGTTGGGAATCCGTGCCAGTTAATGCCGATATTCTACCGTTTATTGAAAAGTAGGTGCGCGGTTTGCAGCTTTTCTATATGTTTAGCGTTACGCTGGTGCGATTACCAGACGCTGGTGCGATTACCAGTACGATGCGGCAGCCAAGCCCGACCAACCCCGATTTGGCGGTGTCCGAGCTGTTTTGACCCGGTTTCGACGAGGCAGGGCTGAGTGGCGGCGGGGCCGGTCGGTAATTTTTGAAGTACTTTCGCTCACGGATAAGGAGACCAAAGAAATGCTAGAAGGAAAACGCCATCTTATTAGATCTACGGCCCGTTCCGGGGGGCTGAGAAGACGGCAGTTATTATCAACTGGGCCTAGCATCAGGATGAGAGCCGGGAATCTGGCGGCCAAATGTACCGTCCTGCTGATGACAGCGGCCCTTGTTGTTGGAGTTGGAGCGGGCCGCCGAGCGTCGGCGCAGTCGGTCGGAACCGCTGGCACCATTGAGGGAATAGTGACCGACAGCGCCGGAGCGGTCGTGCCTGGCGCCACTTGCTTACTAGAGAACCAGGTGACCCAATACATTCAGAAGGCGGTTACGGACGAAACCGGGTTATTCAGGCTCACCAACATACCTCAGAACGCCTATAATCTGACTATCTCGGCAAATGGTTTTGGGCCAGTGCGGCAGGCAGTCGATGTCCGCAGCGCCGTTCCCATCAACCTGGGCAAGATACCACTTGCCGCAGCGGGGGCGTCGGCGACCGTCACCGTTCACTCTGAAGCCGAAACGATCGAGAATGAGCCGGTAACCCACGAGGATTACGACCGCAACCTGATGGAGAAGCTCCCAACCAGCTCTCCAGGCGCGGGATTGAACGACCTTATTACGAATCTGTCTCCTTCGGTTGCGGCGGATTCAAACGGATTCTTTCACCCGCTCGGCGACCATGCTCAGACCAGTTATTCAATAGACGACCAACCAATCTCGGACCAACGAAGCAAGGCGTTTTCGACTCAGCTTCCGGTGGATGCCATTCAGTCGATCTCGATTATCACCGGCAATGTCCCGGCCGAATTTGGCGACAAAACCAGCCTTGTGGTGGATGTGGTAACACGCTCTGGCCTTGGCCAATCGCAACCACACGGCAGCATTGACGGCTCATACGGCACATTTGGGACGACCGAGGAGCAAGCCACCGTTGGAATAGGCGGAAAACAATTCGGAAATTTCACCGCATTCAGTTTTGACCGGTCGGGCCGGTTCTTTGACGCCCCGGAGTTCACGGTCCTGCACGACAAGGGACTGAGCGCCGGGCTATTTGACCGTTTAGACTATAACCCAGGAAGCGTTGACGCCCTGCACCTTGACCTATTCCTCTCGCGCAACAACTTTCAGATCCCGAACCAGTTTGACCAGGAAGCCTTAGGGCAAGACCAGCATCAGCTTGTACGGTCTATAGACGTAGCGGCCGGCTGGGTTCACACCTTCAGTCCGTATACCCTGTTTACGATAAATCCGTTCTACCGGCTGGACCAAGTTTGGTATTTCCCGAGCCCCAATCCATTCCAAGACCAGACCCAAACCATAAGCCAACAGCGGCGATTAACGAATGCGGGACTGAAATCGGACCTGGCCTATACCAAGGGGAGGCACAACATCAAGGTTGGTGTGCAGGCATCCCATACGTTCCTGACCGAGGGCTTTCAGTTCGGCATCACCGACCCTAACTTCAACGTTCCGGGCAGCCCGAGCTTTCTGCCGGGGCTGTTGCCGTTTGACCTGACACGGGGCGGCCACGACTTCACGTTCAACGGGCACACGGATATAAAGCAAGAGGCCGTCTTTTTGATGGACAACATTACGGTGCAGCAGCTCACGGTGAGCCTCGGGACCAGGTTTGACAACTACAACGGGATCGTGCACGGCGACCTGGTGGAGCCCAGGGTCGGCGCTTCATATCTGATCAAGAAGACAAACACGGTAATCCGCGGCTCCTATGGCCGATTTTTCGAGACGCCGTATAACGAAAATCTGATCCTATCAAGCGCGACCGGGGCCGGAGGGCTAGCGGCAAATGGCGTGCTGGACCAATCAACCAGCAATCAACCGCTTGCACCAGGGCATCGGAACATGTTTGACACCGGGTTCCAGCAAGGCTTTGGTAAGTACATCGTTATCGACGCCGATTACTTCTGGAAATACACCAAGAACGCGTACGACTTCAACGCAATCTTGAACACGCCGATCACGTTTCCGATCTCATGGAATAACTCGAAGCTTGACGGGCTGGGATTGCGCGCCAGTCTGAACAATTACAAAGGCTTGTCAATAATTTTCAACGCCGGACACACTCGGGCGCGCTATTTCCCGCCGGAAACCGGGGGGTTGTTCTTCAATTCCGGCCTTCCAGCGGGCGCCTTCCGTATAGACCACGACCAGGCGTTCCAAAGCACCACGAATGTGCTGTACACGTTCAATCAGGTCAAGAGCCTCAAGCCATACGTCCAGTTCTCGTGGCAGTATGAAAGCGGGCTGGTGGCCGGATCGGTTCCGGATTTCGCGACCGCTCTCACGCTGACGCCAGATCAGCAAGCGCAGATCGGGTTGTTCTGCGGCAACCAGTTCGCAACTCCGACGCAGGGGATAACGGCCTGCTCGAACCCGGTATTCGGGGCGACCAGGGTTAGGATCCCGGCCGGTGAGACGGAAAACGATGATACGAATCCGCCGCGCATAGCACCGCGCCACCTTTTCAACGCCTCTGTCGGCACTGACAACCTGCTGGGGGGCGAGCATACACGGGTGACTCTGCGGGTGTCGGTGATCAACCTCGGCGACAAGGATGCCCTGTACAATTTCCTGTCCACCTTCAGCGGCACCCACTTCGTGACGCCGAGGACCGTAACGGGACAGATAGGCATCCGGTTCTAAGACGAATTCGCGGCCGCAGAGCCGAGATTCCAGACAAGGATGTGCAGGTTGTGCTCCGAAGTCGACATAAGGGAGTCTCACGGGAGACTCCCCTTTTTGACATAGAGTGCCCGGCAGGGCGCTCTATCGCCACTGCTATCAAATATCCTGCTGGACGAACTGGACAAGGAGTTAGAGAGACGAGGGTACAGTTCTGCCGGTATGCTGATGACTGTAACGTGTACGTGAAGTCGCGGAGTGCAGGGAACGAGCGAAGAAGTCGATCACAGAATTCCTTGAACCGCGACTGCGGCTGAAGGTAAACGAGGAGAAGAGCGCAGTGGACCGGCCGTGGAGGAGGAGGTTCCTGGGGTATACGGTGACAGTCTCAGCGTCATCTGGGCTGAGAGATTCTGCGCACCGGTCTCATCAGACGTTACACGCCGCGCCGGCCCTGCTCCATCAGGCTGCAGCGCGCTTAACAAGCTGGCCGGATTTCGGAATTTAATAGGTAGGCAATTCGTCGTGCGGGACCATCGAAAGCTTCCTATGCCGCTGGTCCTTCGCTGAAATAATGGGGCTGGTCAATCCCCAATCAATTCCAATCTCCGGATCATCCCAGGCAATGCCGCGCTCGTCCTTGGGATCGTAGAACTCACCGCACTTGTACAGAAACTCCGCTGTCTCTGACATGACAGCGAATCCATGAGCGAAGCCCGAAGGAACATAAATCTCGGTACGATTCTCATCGGACAAGGTCACAGCGAGATGTTGTCCGAATGTAGGAGAGCCGACGCGAATATCAACCACAATATCCAGAACCTCGCCCTTAATTACTCGGCACAGCTTCGATTGAGGATGGTTCAGTTGGTAGTGGAGTCCGCGCAGGGTCCCCCGGACCGATTTTGAGTGATTGTCCTGAACAAAAACGTCATTGATCCCGATTTCTTCGAACTTCCTTTTGTGATAGCTTTCGAAAAAGAATCCACGGTCGTCCTTCATGATGTCCGGCTGGATCAAGCAAACGCCCGGCAACGAGGTCTCGCATCGCTTCATAATTTATAGCTACGGTAACTGATCCCTGTAGAAGAACCAATTTCGGTAAGGTTCTCAGGCCCGAAGAGCTTGGACTTGTGAAGGGGCTTTGGCATCCACTGACCAACCCTGAGCATACTAACGGGTCACGGCAGTGTCAATTGGCAGGGAAAAACAATTTAGCGCGATCAATGCGAAACTCCCTCCGAAAATGTACAATTATACGTGGCCTAACTCGAGACCCCTTGGGCGCGGCCGAATAGGCAGGAAAAATGTCAGCTAGATTCCACGGATTTCGGGCTCCGAGCACCGGTGATTCTCCTTCCTGGCGCGACAGGGTCGCTGCGTATCGATACCTGCCGCCGCTGATCAAAATGGTTTGGGAAACCAAGCCCAGCTATACCCTCGCAATGATGGCGCTTCGCCTGCTTCGAGCATTTGTTCCTGTCGGCACATTGTGGATAGGCAAGCTGATTATTGACGCCGTTGTATCCGCAAGAACAAGCGGGCCAGATTTTGCTCGTTTGTGGAAACTGGTCGGTCTGGAAATAGCCATCGTAGTTGTTGGGGATATTTTAACCCGGGCGTCGGCGCTGGTTGAAAGCTTGCTGGGAGATCTGTTCTCTAATCGCACTAGCATAAGGCTGATGGAGCACGCGGCGAGCCTGGACCTTTATCAATTCGAAGACCCGGCGTTTTACGACCAACTCGAACGCGCCCGCCAACAGACGACCGGGCGTATCGGATTGCTTGCGCAACTGTTTGGGATGGTACAGGACCTGCTGACGCTCATATCATTGGGCGCCGCATTGCTGGTTTATAGCCCCTGGCTGCTACTTCTGCTTGCGCTGTCGGTTCTGCCGAGCTTTTTGGGCGAGACTCATTTCGCGTCACTAGAGTATTCACTGTTTTGGAGATGGACTCCTGAGCGCAGAATGCTCGACTACTTGAGGTATGTCGGCGCCAGCGATCGAACCGCTAAGGAAGTCCAGATGTTTGGTCTGGCGCCCTGGCTGATTGAACGGTTTCGAGTGTTGTCGGATAAGTTTTATCGGGAAAATAAGGGGCTGTCGCTAAGAAAGGCCATTGTATCGACGGCTCTTTCCTTCGTAGGTTCAGCAGGCTACTACGGGGCGTACGCGATAATTCTGGTGCGCGCCATGCGCGGCGCTATATCGGTCGGGACCCTGACGTTCCTTGCCGGAACGTTCAGACAGAGCCGGGCCCTCATTCAAAGCATTCTTCTCGGGGCCAGCAATATCTACCAGCAGTGCCTTTACCTGAAAGACCTCTTTGACTTCTTTGACATGACTCCGTCGATCAAGTCCGAGCCCGGCGCCGCACAGGTGCCCGATCCTATCATTGATGGATTTAGTTTCGAGGATGTGGGCTTTCGATATCCGGGCAGTGAAACCTGGGCTGTACGCCACGTGAACTTCAAGCTCAGGCCAGGGGAACGGCTCGCCTTTGTCGGCGAAAACGGGGCCGGCAAGACTACTCTGACAAAGTTGCTTGCGCGACTCTACGATCCCACCGAAGGCCGCATTTTGTTGGACGGCAGGGATCTGCGTGAATACGACATAGCATCGATACGGCGCAATGTCAGCGTGATATTTCAGGACTTTGTCCGTTACGACCTGAGATTTGATGAAAACATAGGAGTCGGCGAAATCGAAGCCGTGCAACCCTACTTTCAATCGAACGACGTTGATTTTTCCAGTGGGCAGAACGGAAAGAATGGCGGCAGTAACTCGAACGGGCATTCAGGGACGCCAGGTTCGACCGTCGTCCCCGAATCGATCGTCGACGCGGCCGACAAATCGCTCGCGTCAAGCTTACTGAGCCGGTTCACCGCGGGATACCGGCAAATGCTGGGTAGGCGATTTGAGGGCGGTGTGGACCTCTCAGGAGGAGAATGGCAAAAGATCGCGTTGGCGCGGGCCTATATGAGGGATGTTCAGTTGTTGATTCTGGATGAACCCACGGCTGCCCTTGATGCCAGGGCCGAATATGAGGTATTTGTTAGGTTTTCCGAATTGGTTGCCGGCAGAATGGCGGTAATCATATCCCATCGATTTTCCACCGTCCGGATGGCCGACCGAATCATTGTCCTCTACGGAGGCCTCGTCGTTGAGGAGGGCTCTCACGATGAGTTGGTAGCCCGCGGCGGCCAGTATGCGGAGCTATTCGCGCTTCAGGCCGAAGGATATCGCTAGAGTGTGAGGCTGTTAATTTATGACCAATCCAACTGCTCGTCCCTACGGTTCCTGGAAGTCCCCCATTACATCCGATGTGATTATCGCGGAGGCGGTTTCTTTAGGCGACATTGCCCTGACCGATGCGGTTTACTGGACCGAAGGCCGTCCGAGCGAAGGCGGCAGAAATACCATAGTGCGTAGAAGTTCGGATGGCAAAACCGTCGACCTGGTTCCGCAGCCCTATAACGCCCGGACCAAGGTCCACGAGTATGGCGGCGGAGCCTTTGTGGAACATCAAGGGGCAATCTATTTTTCGAACTTCGCTGACCAGCGCCTATATCGCTTGACCGAGAATGGTCCATCTGTGCCTCAGCCGGTCACTGCGGCGGGCGACAAGCGTTATGCCGATGCCGTGGTAGATTCCGCCCGCGGCAGACTGATATGTGTTTGTGAGGACCACACGCTATCCTCCCGTGAGGCATTAAACTTCCTTGCTACGGTGCCACTGGCGGGCGACGGGTCGGTTGAGCCTGCCTCCCTGGTATCGGGATCGGACTTTTATTCAAATCCCCGTCTGGATCCGTCTGGCAACACACTGGCCTGGCTATCGTGGAATCATCCCAACATGCCCTGGGAGGCCGCTGAACTGTGGCTGGGCAGCGTTGGCGACGATGGCGCCATCGGCAATATTCACCAGATCGCGGGCGGCCCGGACGAATCCATATTCCAGCCGGAGTGGTCACCATCAGGCGTGCTCTATTTTGTCTCTGATCGGAGCGGTTGGTGGAATCTGTACCGCTATGTGCGTAACCAGATTGTACCCGTCACTCACATGGAGGCTGAATTTGGAGCACCTCAATGGGTATTCGGAACCTCGACCTATGGGTTCGCGGACGATGGCGCCATAGTTTGTTCTTATAGCGTAGATGGCGCGTGGCGGCTAGGGATCATCGATACTTCGACCAACGCCCTAACGCCCCTTGCGTCTCCGTACACGGAGCTTCGGACCCTAAAGGCCGGGGCAGGAAGAGCGGTGTTTGTCGGTGGCTCGCCTACCGAGCCGAACTCGGTCGTGCAATACGATCTGAACTCGGGAAATTTCGAAGTGCTGAGAAAGTCGACCAAAACCCGCGTAGACGACGGGTACCTGTCGGTCCCGCGTGCAATCGAATATCCGACAGAAAACGGCCTAACTGCTCATGCGTTCTTTTATCGTCCAGTGAATCGTGATTTTACCGGGAGTTCTGGGGAGCGGCCGCCCCTGATCGTAATAAGCCATGGCGGCCCTACCAGTTCGGCTTCGACGGCGATGAGCCTTGGTATACAGTTTTGGACCAGCCGCGGGTTTGCCGTGCTGGACGTTAACTATGGCGGCAGTACCGGCTACGGCCGGCGCTATATGCAGCGCCTGAATGGTCAGTGGGGGATCGTCGATGTCGACGACTGCATCAACGGCGCATTGTACCTTGCGAAGCTGGGTGAGGTTGACCGCGACCGATTGATCATTCGCGGCGGCAGCGCCGGCGGATTCACCACTTTGGCCGCGCTGACGTTTCACAATGTCTTCAAAGCTGGCGCCAGCTATTTCGGTATCAGCGATCTGGAGGCCTTTGAGACCGATGGGCACAAGTTCGAATCCCGATACAACCATAGCCTGATCGGTCCTTATCCTGAAAGCAAGCAACTATACTGGGACCGTTCACCTATACATTTCGTAGATCGTTTGTCCTGCCCCATAATCCTGTTTCAGGGCTTGGAGGACAAGGTGGTGCCGCCGAACCAGGCCGAGATGATGTTTGATGCTATGAAGGCAAAGAAGCTTCCGGTTGCATATATCCCATTCGAAGGCGAACAGCACGGGTTTCGCAAGGCTGAAAACATCAAACGATCATTGGATGCTGAATTGTATTTCTATTCGCGGGTGTTCGGATTCGAGTTGGCTGACAACGTAGAGCCGGTCCAAATTGAGAATCTAAGCAACAAAGACGCATTGTCCGCGTCATAGTCGATGTTTGAGCGCGCGGAAAAAAGTAAGAGCCCACCGGTGAGCGTGACTCACTGGGGGGCTCTAGTCGCGGGAAGTGGCCTTTTCCGCGCCCGGTATGCTCGAGCCGGCAAGCCGCCATCCAAGCGGTCTTCCCTAGTTCGGGAATGACGACTTATAAAACGCTCTACGCGCAGGTCCTTCCTTGACTGTGTAATCGGCAGGCACCTCAAACAGTGAGGATGAGGGCTCAGTTCGGCTAATGTTGCTCAACTGAAACACGGTTTCACCCATCCAAGGATCGCTCCGCTTAGACATTACCACCACGTGTAGATCTTTGGAATACCACACCTCGCTGACTGTTTGAATCGGGCGATCGTTTCCGATGGTACCCGCCGGAATCGTTGAGGTCGTTCGAGTCCCTTCTGCCTGAACGCCGTCGAATGTCTGGGTCCCCAACTGCTCGACGTTCGGACCCTTGCCATCGGTGGAACTCATAGTAACCAGAGCCCGAGAAAGCATCACGCCGGGAGGCGGGGGCGGCCCGTCAGGTCCGACGAAGGCGACCGCGGTATCCTCACTCTTTCCCATCTCGATGCCATCGATCGTTACCGTCGTCGTTCCTTTCGTTCCCGTGGCGGCATTCGCCTCCGATTCCGCCTTCGCCTTCAACTGGTTTATTTTTGTCTGAATCTGAAATTGAGGCATCGTGCGGGCACTGCGTTCCTGTGGGTCGAGCATATAGCTGGTCTTAGCCACCGGGTCGCTGATCAAGACCATTTGACGGCCCGAGGCGCCCATGGTTTGCTCCCGGCGAGTGCGGCCATCGCTATCCCTATAGACCATGCCGGTGCTCTGCCTGTTGATCTTGGTCCCATCTGAGAGTGTCTGGGTGAAGGTCGTCGTTCCCTGAGCCGAGTAGGGTGCGCCCTTGATAGGTTCGCCATCCATACTCATTTCTGAAAACGCAAAACCGATGTTATCGCCAGGCCCTTGAGCCATGACAAATATCTTATTTTCATTTGTCTTAGTGGTTTGTCCCGGGTTCTGCGCTGCGCCAACCATAGGGGCAAGGACCAGCGTGCAGGCCGCCATTACGACCAGCGTTGAGGTCGCGGTGATGAGTCGCATCAAACGGTTCATTGAGAGTCTCCTCCTTAATAAATTCTCCAGAAAACGGAAGTGATTTTTTGGTGCGCCTGGGTTCTTGAAACGCGCCATACCTAGCGCCGCCCTGAATCTTGAACGAACCGAATTGCCCTGGCCATGCCATCATTACCTACGATCACATCGGCGGTTATCGGTTCGTCGGCGCGGTCGGGGTTGACGGGCAACCCGTACGCCAACATTGCGGATCGCGGAAGCCTTACTCGGAGCATTTGCCCGCCATCCATTGGAATCGGACTACCGCCAAACCCTATCGGCATGAAATCCGTAAACGTCTCGCCGCCGTTATCGGCAGAGAAGCCTGGACTCGTAGAACCCGGTCTCCTCAAGCGAGCAATGCTAGAAGCGGGGTTAGAAGCGGGCCGTATCGACCCTGAACGAGCGTGGCGCCGTTCGCTGCTTGAAACCGTGTCAATCTGGACCGGAACGTGAACTGAGGATCCCGGACGGTCCGCGACGCGGGGCGGCTGATTCGTTTGCGGATTCCCAGATCGAGAGTTGTTGCCGAACACCCCTCTACCTGAATCGGCTTGGCCGCTTCTTGCCTTGTTAATCAGGAGGGGCGCAACCATCGCAACTAACAACGCCGCCGCCGCTGCGAATGCTGCTATCGCCGCCGCCAATCTACCGCCGTTACTAAGGCCGGCCAGGCTGTACCAGCGGAGAGGCCTGTTCGTCCTGCTATTCGCCCGAAACGCTTCTAGCAGCAATGCCTCCGTTGCCGGCATTGCACACGCCGGCTCCACGCTTGCGGCTAGTAGTTTCAATCGCGTCTGCAGTGACTGCTCCGCCGAAAGCACTTCCGCGCACGCATCGCATTCGAGCGTGTGTGCCATGGCCGATTCTC
>Ga0335078_10013981_pt1 | contig 11894 bp, 12 predicted proteins | sample Lox_Sample_32_FD_206711 | JGI IMG/M metagenome (GOLD analysis project Ga0335078, IMG submission 206711) | Soil microbial communities from Loxahatchee National Wildlife Refuge, Florida, United States - Lox_Sample_3.2 | ecosystem: Environmental > Terrestrial > Soil > Wetlands | place: USA... | reverse complement strand
CGACCAGGCCGGCGATCTTCTGGCTCTCGGGCAGCGGCGTCCGATATGACCACGCCAGGTCCTCGTGGACGGTGTCTCCCGCGCGCACCGACCAGTATTCGGCTTGGCCCTTGTACGGGCAGTGGCTGACCGTATCTGTGGGGATCAGCAGGTCCAGCCGAACATGGGTCTTGGGCAGGTAGTAGCGGGCCGGCAGGCCGGTCTCGAACAGCAGCCGGGGGCTGGTGGACTCGGCGACGGTCACCCCCTCGACCTCGACGCGTACATGCCTGGAGCTGGGCAGGATGTCCACCCGCGTGTACGGATCGCGGGGGTGGGTGAAGACCTGCTCGTCCTCCTCGAACCAGGCGTCCATCGCCTCCCAGTCCAGGCGGATCAGATCCCGGAGCTCCTCGATCGGCGAGTTTTCGTATCGAACGGCTGCGCCTGGCACATCCTCGCTCCCCGCCCTGATGGTGAGCGCACGCCCGTCCCCACGGCTCGGGGAGTGCGTAACCGCGCCGTCCGCGGGGAGAAGCTCGGCGCGCACGTCGGCGAGCGGGAAGTAGTAGGCCGGGTAGTAGGGAACCTCCCACACCAGCACCGGACGGGTGGTGTCGGCCACGACCTCGCCGCCGAGGTAGGCGCGGACGCGCTTTGCGCCGGTTTCGATCCTGATTCGCCCGCGAGGTGTGTTCGTGGTAGCTGCAGCGGTGGCCATTTCGTGACTCTCAGTCTGTGTCGTCGGTTTACGCTTGGGACTTCGGGTTTGTTCGCTCGCGAGTGCCCGTGCCTTGCCTCTAGTGGGCGCCGCGGGCGGGGTAGCCGTGGGCGACCCAGTGGTCGATGCCGCCGAGCAGGTCGTCCACACGGGGGCGTCCGACCGGCATCGACAGGATCGACTCGTAGTAGACGGTGTGGTCTGGGGAGAGGAGGAACAGGCCGGGCTCGTTGAAAACCGGCGGCTCGCGGTCGTTGATTCCGTGGGAGACGAACAGGCCCCAGGCTCGCATCTGGTCTTCGGTGAGCCCGTAGGCCAGCGGAAGATGCTCGAGCCTCCACTCCTGGGCGAGCTGGGTCGTGCGCTCACGCGTCTCGCCACTGACGGCGATGACCTCGATCCCGCGCTCTTCGAACTCGCCCAGTCGGCGCTCGAGCTCGGCCAGCTGGGCTCTACATACCGGACAATGCAGGCCCCGGAAGAACACGACCATCGTGAACGTGCCGGGTCGTTGGTCGGCGAGACGGTAGGTGCCGCCGCGAAGCAGCGGCACGGTCAGGTCCGGCGCCGGCTGTGTCGGGCGAACGCCATGGGCAGCGGGGATCTCGGTGGTGCTGGGCATCGCTTCTACTCCTTCACTGCTGAGTGGGATCAGGTTGCGGTGCGGCCGCCGTCGACCGCTACCACCGCGCCGTTGACGTAGGAGGCCTCGTCTGAGCCGAGGAACAGCGCCGCGTTGGCGATCTCCTCCGGCGTGGCGGGCCGACCGAGTGGGAGCGTCGCAGCGATCCGGTCCAGGTTCTCACCCATCGGCTCGGTTCCGGGCGTCCTCGTCGGGCCGGGGGCGATGGCGTTGACCCGTACGCCCTCGGGTCCGTATTCGGCGGCCCACGCCTTGGTCAAGAGCTCGAGTGCCGCCTTCGTGGAGCCATACAGCGCCATCCCCGGCATCCCGAAGCTCGCGACCATCGTCGAGACGTTCACGATCGCCCCCCCGCCGTTGTCCGCCATGCGAGGCGCGAACGCCCCGGTGAGGAAGAACGGCGCCTTCACGTTCACCGCGAACGTCGAATCAAACACCTCGCTCTCGACCTCATCGGTGGGACCAAACGGAAACGCGCCGGCGTCGTTGACGAGCACGTCGACGCGCTCGACCTCGCCGGCCAGGCGCTGAACGTCGTCGAATTTCTGAAGGTCGGCACGGATGAAGCGCACACGCGCGCCGTCCTCGGTCAGCGAGTCGACGATCCGCCGGCCGCGCTCTTCGCTGCGCCCGGTGATCACCACATCGGCGCCCTCGGCGGCGTAGGCGCGGGCGATCGCCTCGCCGATCCCCGAGGTGCCGCCGGTTACGAGCACTGTCTTGCCTTGAACGGTCATCTGTTCTCCTGTCGGTCTAGCGGAGTTTGGACCCGGTAGTCCATTCCTGTGGAGGCTAGCACAGAATGGACCTACCGGTCCAGACTCGGCTATCCTGTAGACATGTCCGTTGCCGAGCCCGTCACCGACAAGGGCCGCGCGACCCGCAATCGCGTCCTTGACGCAGCTGCCGCGCTCGTCTTCGAGCGCGGCGTCGCGAGCACCACCCTCGACGACGTCCGCGACGCCGCGGGGGTGAGTAAGGGCCAGCTCTACCACTACTTCGCCGACAAGGAAGACCTCGTCCACGCCGTAATCGATCGCACCGTCGAGCAGGTCCTCGGCGCCCAGCCCCGACTGACAAACCTCTCCTCCTGGGCCGCGATCGCCGCCTGGTTCGACGACCTCGTCCAGCTACAGGTCAGCCGTCACGCCATCGGTGGATGCCCGATCGGCAGCCTCGCCGGCGAACTCGCCGAAACAGACGAACAAGCCCGCATGGAACTTGCCGCAGGCTTTGACCGCTGGGAGGCGCCACTGCGGGACGGGCTTCGACAGATGCAGGCGGACGGCAAGGTCCGCCACAGCGCGGACCCGGCCCGTCTCGCAACAGCGACCCTCGCGGCCATCCAAGGCGGGCTCGTCCTCACCCAGACCCGACGCGACCCACAGCAGCTCCGCATCGCGCTCGACGCCGCATACGCCTACCTGCGTTCCTTCGCCGCTTAGCGACACCAGCGAGAGCCCCCTCGGCCACTTCCGAATTCGCGCGCGTACGCACGAGGCAGCGCCCGCCTCGGCCGTTCACAGGGTCACATAAGAGCGAGGTCGGGTAGGGTGACCGCCACGCGGAAAGACTCGGAATAACAGCCAAGCCGACGACGCAACGGATAGCACCTACGAGCTCGGCGCAGGCTGCAGCGGCGCCAGCTCTCCATTTGCGGAGCGTGACGGCAGGGCGGCGAGCTCGGCTGCGGCTGTGCTCTCGCGGGCCAGAAAAGCGCCGAGCTCGCCGATCGTGCTCATCAATGGCGCCGGGAAGACGACCGTGGAGTTCTTGTCCACTGCGACCTCGACCAGAGTCTGGAGGTTGCGCAGCTGAAGCGCCAGTGGGTGCGCCATCATCACGTCTGAGGCTTGCGCGAGCTCGCCCGCCGCGAGCGCTTCGCCTTGCGCGGCGATGATCTTGGCCCGCTTTTCGCGCTCCGCCTCGGCCTGGCGGGCGATCACGCGCTGCATCCCTTCGGGTAGCTGAATGTCCCGTAGCTCGACGACCGTGACCTTGACCCCCCACTCCTCGGTCTGGACATCGAGGATCTCGCGGATGTTCTGGTTGATCACTTCGGTCTCAGACAGCGTCTCGTCCAGGGTGTGACATCCAACGACAGCGCGAAGTGTCGTCTGCGCGATTTGGCCGATCGCCTCCTCGACGTTTTCGATCGCGACCACTGACCGGACCGGGTCCTCCACGCGGTAATACGCAACCGCAGACACGTCGACGCTCACGTTGTCCTTGGTGATGATTCCCTGCGACTGGATCGGCATCGTCACGATTCGCAACGACACCCGACGGATGCGCTGGGCAAACGGCACCACGAAGATCAGTCCTGGCCCGCACGCACTATCGGTGACCTTCCCGAGCTTGAACACGACTGCGCGCTCGTACTGCTTGATGACGTAAACGGCGATCATGGTTGCCTTTCTGGCTGAGGTGAGGGCGGCTCGCGCGATTGCGCGAGGTGTCTGTGTGTTGGGGACGGTGCCGGCCCGCGCGGGGTCGGCCCGCATGTACCGGCTGACCTATGACGGCCAGCGTGCGAACCGAGGTTGCTCATTCCTGTCCGGGTCGATCGCCGCCTCCAACTATGACTACGTCGGCGCGACCGGCGCGACCTTTGCCGATATCGGACATGGACTTCGCTCTCCTCAGATCGATGGCTCGCAGCCGCATCGTCGCCAGCTGACGGGTGAGGCGTCATCGCCAGATCCCGGTGATTCAGACGACGTCGGCCAGCGCGCCGAACACGTCGCTACCGCGTCCGAGAGGACAGTCGGTCTTGGAGTTGTACGCGCGACTTGACCTCGAGCTTGCGGAACGCCTTGCGGAGGTGGTACTCGACCGTGCTCGCGCTGATGAAAAGTCGAGCGGCGATCTCTCGGTTAGTGTGGCCTTCCGCCGCAAGCCGCGCTACCTGCTCCTCCTGCGGGGTGAGCTGGTCCAGAGTATCTACGGTCCGTTTGCGGGCACGCTCGCCCGTTGCCAGCAGCTCGCGTTCGGCGCGGCGCGCGAACGCCTCGGCGCCCATGCTGGTGAACACCTCGAGCGCGGTGCGCAAGTGCTTTCGGGCGTCAAGGCGGCGACGTTCGCGGCGCAACCACTCCCCGTACAGGAGGTGAGTCCGGGCGAGCTCCAGTCGCACCCGAGGACCGGAGAGGTGCACGATCGACTCGCGGTACAGACGCTCGGCGACGTCGCCCTCGCTCAGCAGCGCCCGCACACGCGCTTCGATTCCACTTGCCCAGCCCGAGGTAACGACGCGGGTGCGCTCTGAGAGCCACTCGAGGGAGTACTCGAGCAGCGCTCGGTCGGCCATCCTGGATGCCGCCTCGGCCAGCTCTGGCACCAGCCACGATCCGTATCCGATCGGATCGGGCTGACACGCCTCCCAGGCCGCATCGCGCGCGGCGTCATGTCGGCCGAGGCCGTTGTAGAGCACGGCCCTCGCATAGCTGTTCGACGCCCAACGCCGCGCGGCCGCCTCGTCGGAGCTGGCCTCGATCATCTTAGACGCCTCGGCCTCGTCACCGCGCCAAGCAGCGAGAATCATCGGGGCGTTGACGACGGCTTGGTTTCCGGTTGCCTCGGCGATCAATCGTGCTTCGTTGAGCACCAGCGTGGCCATGGTCAACTCCCCCGCGAGCATATGGCTCCTGGCCAGGAAGCTGAGCGCGAACGGCAGGTGCCCGAGTGCGCCCGTGTCGCGCGCGAGCTGCACTCGGCTGATCGAGAAGTACACCGGCGTTCTCGCCGCCGCCGACATCTTCACGACCAACACCACGTTCAACGTCATGCAGTCAATTCGGCTCGACCTGGGCTATGGGTCGCAGGTTCATCCATGAGCCGGACGATAGAAACCACCGTGCCCGCGAGTGTCGCCGACTCGCGTTCGAGTTCGAGAAACGAACGTAACGCAAGGATCAACGCACTCGCCCGTGGGCGAAGCCTCAGACGCTTGAACACGACGGGGCGGGGAGGGCAGCCGGAGGCGCTGAGCTCGAGAGACGTCTCGGTCGCCCGGGGTCTGCTCGACCGGGACGAACTTCTCAAGATGCTGGATCAGGCAGTGACCAAGCGCGTGACGGTCATCTCGGCGCCGCCGGGAAGTGGGAAGACCTCGCTGTTGCGTGCGTGGGCTGACTGCTCGACCAGCCTTCCTCGCGTCGCGTTCGTGTCGGTGGACCGCGACGAACAGGATGCACAGCGGTTCTGGTCCGCGGTCTAGGCGCGATCCGCGGCTCGGCGCCCTCGATGGATCCTCGGACGCAGCCGGTGGCGACCGCCGCGTTTGACGCCGACCAGGCGGTCGATGTGGTCCTCTCGGAACTCGCCGAGCACGTCGAACCGGTCGTGCTGATCATCGACGATCTCCACGAGCTGAGATCAGCCGGCGCGCTCACACAACTCGAGCATTTGCTCGCGACCCTGCCGAGCTCAGCGCGCGTCGTGTTGTCGTCTCGCCGGGATCCGCCGATCCGGCTTCACCAGCTCAGGCTTGCCGGCGAGGTAGCCGAGATCCGAGCCGGCGATCTTCGGTTGACTGAGCGCGAGACGCGCGAACTCCTGGCTGGGTCCGGGACCACTCTCTCCGACGCCGGGGTGGCCGCGTTGCATGGGCGCACGGAAGGCTGGGCAGCTGGCCTGCGTCTGGCGGTGATCTCGCTCAGCGGTCACCCCGAGCCTGAGCGTTTCGTAGCTGAATTCTCGGGCGGCGACAGAGCCGGCGAATATCTGCTCGCCGAGATGCTCGAGCGCCAGCCGATCGAGGTTCAGAGGACGTTGATGCGAACGTCCGTTGTCGACCGGGTGAACGGTCAACTCGCCGACCTGCTCGCGGGCCGCTCGGGCTCGGAGCGGATGCTGCTGGAACTGGAGGACGCCAACGCGTTCGTCGTCTCGCTCGACTCTCAACGCACCTGGTTTCGCTACCACCAGCTTCTGGCGGATTTCCTGCGCCTGGAACTCCGCCGGACGTTGGCCGATGAGGTTCCTGATCTGCACCGCCGCGCCGCCCGGTGGTTCGCCGACCACGGTGAGGTCGCCGAGGCCGTGCGACACACGCTTGCGGCCGGCGACTGGCACGATGCCGCGCGGCTCGTCGCAGACAACTCGTTCAGGTGGTGCTCGACGGCCAGGCGGGAACGATCGGAGCGGTTCTGCGGTCGTTTCCCGAGGGCGCATCAGCCGACCATCCCGACCTGGCCTTGGCTCACGCAGCAAATGAGCTGAACCAGGGACGGTTGGAGGAAGCGGCCGCCCAGCTGGCCCTGGCCGAGTCCCATGTCCAGCGCGCTCGGCCGGCTCGCCGCCGCCGTCTCGCGGTGGCGATCGCGTCTCTGCGGTTGGCGCTCGCGCGGAGCACCGGTCAGTTCACGGAAGTCATCGAGCAAGTGAACCTGCTTGATGCTTCGATCGCAGACGACTCGACCGATCAGATCGCGATGGGTAGTGAGCTGCGGGGAGTCGCGCTACTGAATCTCGGGATCGTTGAGACGTGGTCCGGGCGACTCACGGACGCCGAGCGGCACCTCTCCGAGGGCGCGGCCCTTGCCCAGACAATCGGCCGGCCCTACCTGGAGGTCGCGTGCCGCGCTCATCAAGGTTTCCCGTCGAAGCTAATTTCGGTTGCGACCGCACGCGAGCGTGGCCGGCAGGCGGTGGCCCTGGCCGAGCGTTATGGCTTGGACGATCGGCCGATACTCGCGCCCGCGCTCGGGGCGGTCGGCGGGATGGCGATCTGGATGGGCGAGTTCAACGAGGAAGAGCGGTGGCTGCGCCGGGCCTGGGAGTTAGCAGAAGCACACGTCGACCCGGCCGCCGCAGTGCTTCTCCACCTGGCGACCGGCATGTTGCACGCCGGCCGCGGGCAACATCGCTCGGCGCTCGAAGAATTCGCGGCGGCAGCGCAGGCGCAGTCGTTACTCACAGGTGTTCACGCTCTCGCGCCCCGGATCACCGGATGGCTCGCGGCCACGCAGGCTCGCCTCGGCATGCTAGAGGAAGCGGACGCAACCCTCACCGGATCTTCCACGGACCCCGGGCAAGTCGGTGCCATTTACGACGGGCAAACGGGTGCCATCTACAACGCGCGCGCAGTGATCTGCATGATGAAGGGGGACCCCGCCGCAGCGTTGGATGCACTCCGCGCAGTCTTGGACATCACGCCTCCTCTCGCCCCTCCGTTCACCCTCGTTGAATCCCATCTGCTCGCGGGTATCGCGCACCTGGAGATGGGGGATCGAAACGCCGGCGTGGCCGCAGCAGAGGCAGCGCTCGCGGCCGCCGAGCCGGACCGGCTGATGTTCCCGTTTGCAATCACCGGAGCCGCGGAACTACTCGACACCGTACCGCGCTACGAAACGGCTCATCGCGCTCTTCTCGCCGACATCGTGGACCTGCTGCGAGGCGAGCCGGCTCCCAGCCACGATCGAGAGCACCTACTACAACCCGAAGAGCTCAGTCCGAGCGAGCTCCGGGTGCTGCGATATCTGCCCACAAACCTCACGCGGCCCGACATGGCGCGCGAGCTCTACCTCTCGGTCAACGCCGTCAACACGCACATCCGCAACATCTACTTCAAGCTCGGCACGCGTGATCGCTCCTCTGCCGTCAGGCGCGCTCGGGACCTGCGGCTTCTGTCAACCGGGCGTTCCTGAACGTCGCTCGATGAGCTCGCGCGTCACCGTGCGCGCAATCACCGGATTCCGGCGGTGGCGGCTCACTAGGTCGCCCGGCAGGATGACCGTGTGGACACATCGCGTTGAGAAAAGGACCCCGATGCAACCAGAGGACCTCACGAGTATTGGGATCATCGGCGCGGGCCGGGTCGGCCAGACGATGGCGAAGATCTCGCGCCGTGACGGGCGGCAAGTCGTGATCGCCAACAGACGAGGACCCCAGTCGCTGACGCCTGTGGTGCAGGCGCTCGGCGACGGAGTGTCGGCCGGAACGGTCAAGGAAGCCGCAGGCACGGCCATCGTCGTGCTCGCGGTGATGTGGCCAGACGTCCCAAAGGCCGTCGAGGGGCTGGAATGGGAGGGACGGATCTTGATCGACCCGACCAACGACTTCGACCCCAGCGACCTAGACGGGCGCACGTCCAGCGAGGTCGTCGCCGAACTCGTCGCCCCGCACGAGTGGTGAAGACCGCGAACATCTACGCGGCCGAATTGCTCGCATCGGACCCACGCCAAGCTGGCGGTCAACGAGTCATGTTCCTGTCCGGAGACGACGCCGACACCAAATCTGAGGTGCGCGGGCTGTTCGACGACGCCGGATTCTTCGTCATCGACCTCGGTGGGCTACGCGCGGGCGGACAGATGCAACAGTTCGGCGCTCCGCTCGCCGGGCACAACCTAATCTGTCTCCCTTGAGCCACGCTGGATGGCAGGCGAGCAGTCGATGATCACCCCGCTGGACGACGAGGTCGATCACGTTCGCGGGCCGGCGGACGCGATGCTCATCGTCGAGTACGGCGACTACGCGTGCCCCTACTCGCGTCAGGCGTACCGGTCGATTGAGAGCGTCGAGGCCGAGTTGCCAGACGGTGTGCGGTTCGCGTTCCGGCACTTCCCGTTGACCGAGATTCATCCGCATGCGCTCGCCTCGTCCCGGGCGGCGGAGGCGGCCGCACTCCAGGGCCGGTTCTGGGAGATGCACGAGCTGCTCTTTCACCGCCAGAAGGCGCTCGAGGACGAGGACCTGCGCCGCTACGGCACCGAGCTCGGGCTCGACGTCGGGCAGTTCGACAGAGACCGGAGCAGCCAGGCGGTGCTCGGCCGGATCGAGCGAGACTCTCGGAGCGGAGTGGAATCCGGCGAGGTGCGTGGCACGCCGGCGCTGTTCATCAATGGCGTCGTCCATCTCGGCGGCTACGACGCGGACACGTTGTTCGAGCTGGTGAAACGATGAGGGAGGGATGCTGATGTCGACTTGGATCTTCGAGCCTGGGCACACCGAGGCTGAATTTCGCGCGCGCCACATGATGGTCACGTGGGTACGCGGCCTGTTCAAGGACATCCATGGCCGCCTCGAGCTCGAGTGGGATCACTGCCTCGAGGCCACCTTCGAAGGGGAAATCGACGCGGCTGGGATATGGACCGGCGAGCCGCAACGTGACGAGCACCTGCGCGGCGCCGACTTTCTGGATGTCGAGCCGCTTCACGGAGCGCACCGGTGGCACGACGTTCAAGGGCGAGGTCGACCTGACGATCCGCGGCGTGACCCGGACGGTCCCGCTTGACGTCATTTCACTCGGGGAGTGGAAGACGCCTTACTGGGTGGGCGAGGAGAACAGGGGCGAACTGCTCCGAATCGGTTTCGAGGCCACCACGAAGATCAACCGCCACGACTTTGGCGTCTCCTGGCAGGACGAGATCCCCGGTGGTGGCGTCGTCGTCAGCAGCGAGATCGAGCTCAACCTCGACGTCGAGGCGATCCTGCTGGACGACCTCGAGCGAACCGGCGCGATCGAGTACTACCGAGAGTGACTAGGACAGTCGTTCCGCGAGCTGCGTCCGTGACTTGACGCCGAGCTTGCGGAACGCCTTGCGCAGGTGATATTCCACGGTGCTGGCGCTGGTGAAAAGTCGAGCCGCGATCGCTCGGTTCCGTCTCTCCATGTGCGGCAAGCCGAGCGATCTCTGCCTCCTGCGGGGGTCAGCTGGCCGAGGGCGTCCACGGTCCGCTTGCGGGCACGCTCACCTGTCGCCTCCAGCTCGAGCCGCGCGCGCTCGGCGAACGCCTCGATCCCGCCTCGCTGAAGAACTCATGAGCGGTTCGCAGTTGCTCCCGAGCATCTACTAGGCGTCGGCGCTCATGCCGAAGCGCGGTCTTACCGACGCCCGGCTCGCCGTGCGTCACCAACACGCCGCCACGTCCGGCGCGCACGCCGGCCAGCAGCCGGTCGAGCACCTCGCGCTCGCGTTGCCGGCCGAGCAACGTCCTTCCTGACCTCAGAACCGGGGCGACGCTCCGCTCGTTCGGCCTAAGCATGACTGAGGGCGACGCTCGCGCGTCGTCGTGCGCGCAATCACCGGATTCCGGCGGTGTCGACTCACTGGGTCGCTCGGCAGGATGATCGTGTGGATTCATCGCCGGGCTTGTACACGATCCGAATAAAGGGCCGGCTCGGAGCTACAGGTCTGTCGGCCTTTCCCTCGATGGTGTCTCAGCTCGGGAGCGGCGAGACCGTCCTCACCGGCTTGCTCAAGGATCGGTCTGCTGTATTCGGCGTCGTTGCACAGATCGAGGGGCTGGGCCTCGAACTCCTCGAACTCCGACGGATCCAGCCGAGACCGAAGCCGCCTGGGAGCACGCGTCAGTGACGCCGATCTCGCCGCGCTCGATCGCGTCGAATAGCGCGAGTGGCGAGGAATCACCATCGTCCGGTGAGGACAGCTCACCTGGGTCGGGGCGAACCTGCGGCGCATGCAACAGGGCTCGCGGGTTCCGGTCGAGGGAGGTCTCAGGTGAAGCTTGTCGTGAAAGGCGCCGATGTCGAGGTCGACGACCGGCACGCCAAGACCCCGCTGCTGTGGGTTCTAAGGGATGTCATCGGCCTGCGCGGCACGAAGTTCGGGTGCGGCGCCGGCTTCTGTGCGGCGTGCACGGTGCTCATCGACGGGCGCAACACGAAGTCGTGCCAGACCGCGACGGAGCGCGCCGTCGGGAAGGCCGTGACGACCGTCGAGGGCGCATCGGGTCCGGTCGTCGAGGCGGTCCGTGACGCGTGGTACCGCGGCAACGTCGTGCAGTGTGGCTACTGCGAGCCCGGGCAGACGCTGGCCGCGGTGGCGCTGCTCGAATCGAACGCCGCCCCCGACGACGGGGCGATCGACACATGGATGAGCGGGAACATCTGCCGCTGCGGGACCTACCCGCGGATCCGTGCCGCGATCCATGCCGCCGCCGACACGCTGGGGGCAGGCTCCAAGCCCGCGCCTCTTGTCGCTCCGGCCGAGCTCGAAGACCGCAGGCTCACGGCTGAGGAGCTGGTCGACCCGGTCCAGCCATACATCCGGATCCACTCGGACGGGACGGTCGTCGCCTACTCGAGTCAGATCGAGATGGGGCAGGGCATCCACACCGGGCTGGCGACGATCGTCGCGGAGGAGCTCGACGCCGACTTCGATTCGGTCCGCGTCGTCAACGCCGCGAACGGGGCAGGGCCGAACGGCGACGTCTACGGAAACCCTGACCTCGGCAGCGCCTTCCAGCTGACGGGCGCGTCCAATTCGATGAAAGGGCTCTGGGTCCGCTACCGGCTCGCCGCCTCGGGGGCACGGGCTCGCCTCGTGGCCGCAGCGGCAGAGGCGTGGCAGGTGCCCGCCGATGAGGTCGAGGTCGAAAACGGCGTCCTGCGCCACGAGAGCGGGAAGCAAGCGACATTCGCCGAGCTCTCCGCGCAAGCCGAGCAGCTTCCGGTCCCCGACGGCGTGCAGCCGAAAGGATTCACCCGACTACAAGCTGATCGGGCGCGAAGGGCGGTTGCGAGTCGACGCCGTGCCGAAGATTCTCGGTACCACCCATTTCACGATCGATCAGAGCCTCCCGGGG
>Ga0335078_10013980_pt1 | contig 11894 bp, 7 predicted proteins | sample Lox_Sample_32_FD_206711 | JGI IMG/M metagenome (GOLD analysis project Ga0335078, IMG submission 206711) | Soil microbial communities from Loxahatchee National Wildlife Refuge, Florida, United States - Lox_Sample_3.2 | ecosystem: Environmental > Terrestrial > Soil > Wetlands | place: USA: Florida... | reverse complement strand
TCTCGGCGGAACTGTATCTGCGCTGGTTTCAATTCGGCGCGTTTTGTCCGCTCTTTCGCTGTCACGGGCGAACATGGAAACTGCGTCTGCCTTGGGGTTGGGATACCGGCGATTCCGGTCCCATCGAAATCAGAAACTATAACGGCGCCGCAATCCCCGATTCCAGCCAGCTTCACGACAAGCGGGTTGAGCCGATTTGTCGAAAGTATCTGGAATTGCGCTACCGCTTGCTCCCCTATCTTTATTCCGCCGTGCGCGAATGCGCGACCTCCGGAATGCCCATCATGCGCCCGCTTTGGCTTCACTTTCCAGACGACCCCGAGGCCGTGAAATGCGGCGATCAGTATCTTTGGGGCCGGAGCATGCTAGTCGCGCCGGTCGTCGAAAAAGCCGCAACCGTTCGTCGAGTCTACCTGCCCCGTTCTACCTGGTACGACTTCTGGACTGGCGAAAAGCTCGAAGGTGGTCGCGAAATCGATCGCCCCGTCAACCTTGAAACCATGCCGATCTATATCCGCGCGGGATCGATTCTGCCCATGGGGCCCGTGAAGCAATACACAAACGAGACGGTTGATGCGCCGCTTTCCGTCCAGATTTATCCCGGTGCCGATGCCTCCTTCCTGCTTTACGAAGACGACGGCAGCTCTTTCAATTATCGCCAAGGGGAATGGATGGGCATTGAGATGGCGTGGAACGAGTCAAAGAGAAAGCTGACATTGCAACTGGCTCAGGGTTCTCGCATGCTCTCACGCGAGCCTAAGACACTTACCTTCACGCTGGGAAAACTTGAGCGGCGCGTTTCCTTCGAAGGAAAACCGATCGAGTTGTCGTTCTAAACAGTTCCTGCCTTGCCCAGCAGCCGATGGCAAACCAGCTAGCCAGGCAAAGCAGGAGTCAGGTTAGATCTTCAATTTCCTCCAGCGGGCGCTGGCGAAACCGCTAAGTTCGTCATGCTGCTTTCGCTCAATGCCCGATTGAATGCCGGAAAATCTTCTTTCATGAACTTCTGAAAGTCGGCATCGGTTTGCGTGATTTCGCCTTCGAAGTTCTTGAGCAAGTCGAGTTGCTCATCCGTTGGCTTAAAATCCGCGCCTCCAGCGACGTCGCCTCCTCCCGTTCCGACGTCGGCATTCAGCCAGATCAGGTTCAGGTAAACCTGGTACGGTTCGACGAAATATTTGTCATCGCTGTCGAGCAGTGCTTGTGAAACCAGCTTGTGCTCGATCCCTTGCAGCTTCTTGTCCAGGTCTTGAGCAGACTTCAGCAGTTCGGCATTTTTTTTCGTCTGCTCTTCACTCATGCTCCGGGGCGGTGCCGATTGCAAACGTCCGACTCCTTCGTAGTCATCTTCATCGTCCTGTCCACCCTCCTTTTTCTTGGGCGGACGCAGCATCGCCTGGATCACTTCCAGTTGCTTTCTCAACCATTCGATCTGGTTCACGGTATCCGAAACGTGGCTGATGTTGTCGCGGATGCGCAAAAGCGTTTTGACCGATTGATCGAGGTCCGCGTCGGACTCATTCACTCGCGGATCGCGTACGACTGTCAGCGGTTGCGTATAACTCTGTCCATCCACCTTCAGGCGCACGGTGTATTTCCCTGGAAGCACAATTGGTCCGCCTTCGGCCGGCTTGGTGCCCCAGTGCGTGATCGGGCGTTCGTCGGTATCCCGGAAACGTGGTTCGTCCCAGATGTGCGGATTGTCGGGCGCAACCGTCCGAAGTGCAATCAGTCGCGGAGAATCGTAGCGAAGGTCCCACGCGACACGGTTGATTCCCGCGCGACCTTTGGTATCCAACTTCCGGATCACGTTGCCGTCAGCATCCAGAATCTCAAGCTCTGCCGGATTCTTCGGCGCAGTCTTTAAAGAGAACGTGATCTGCGAACCTCCGTTACGTGAGAATCGATACGCCTGGCGCGGTTCAAACAGTTGAACCGCAACATCCGAGTGATTCTTCGCCATCTGCTCGAGCGGAGAAATGTCATCGAGAATGTAGAGTCCTCGCCCGTAAGTCGAAATGACCAGGTCGTGGAAATTCTTCTGCACCACCGCCCAGGTCACAGGTGCATGCGGCAGCCCCGAATCCAGAGCCGTCCAGTGACCTCCATCGTCGAACGTGTAAGAAAGATCGTTCCCAGTTCCCGCGAATAGCAAACCTTCGCAGTTCGGGTCTTCGGTGATCGTCTTGACGTAGGCCAACTCGCCCTTCGGCAGATTGCCGGAGATCTTCTTCCACGTCTTGCCAAAATCGGTCGTCTTATAGATAAACGGGTCGCGATTATCCATGAGGTGAAGATCCACGCTCACGTAGGCCGTGCCCGCATTGAATGTCGACGGCGCGATTCTGGTGATCGTTCCCCACGCCGGCAGTCCGCTGATGTTCTTGGTGACGTTCACCCACTGCCCGTTATCGTCCGTATGCCAGACCTGCCCATCATTGGTTCCCGCCCAGATCAAACCTTTTTGAATCTTGGACGGAGCAATCGCAAAGACAACTTCTCCGTAGAATTGCCCCAGGTTGTCTCCAACGACGCCGCCCGAGGGAACAATGCGGCTCGGGTCCTGGGTCGAGAGGTCTGGACTGATCACCGACCAGCTCTGTCCGCCGTTCGTGGTCTTGAAGATCACCTGGCAGCCGTAATAAACCGTGTTGTGATCAAAGGGATCAATCGCCAGCGGCGCCGTCCAGTGGCAGCGATACTTCACATCGTTCGGCGGTGAATCCAGCGTAATCATCCAGGGGCTCACCGAGCGTGGATGGTGTGTCCGCGCATCCCAGCGTGTCACTTTATTTCCATAGCATGTCGCCCAGACGACGTTGGGATCTTCCAAGTCCGGCACCGTGAAGCCTGACTCGCAGCCTCCCATTCCGTGATCCCACCCGGTTTCTCCGTAATAATCCATTGGAACGCTGGGCCCACGCATGTTTCCGTCGTCCTGCATGTTGCTGTAGAAGAAGTAAGGAACCTGGTTGTCGACATCGACGTGATACATCTGCCCAATCGGCAACGTGACGTGATGAAATCCGCGCCCGTGCACCGTCGTGATGCTCATGCCGCCATCATGCGTGATCACAAAGCGATCAGGATTCGTCGGATCGATCCAGATGTCGTGCGTGTCGCCGCCCCACGGAACTTCCTTGAAATTTTCTCCGCCATCGAGCGAACGATGGAATGAGCTGTTCGCCACGTAAACTTCATTTTCGTTATCAGTCGAAACGGCCAGTCGGATGTAATACCCTGCGCGGCCGATCAGCGCGCGCTGGTAGTTGACCGCCTTCCAGTGCTCTCCACCGTCGTCAGATCTCCACACCGAACCCTGATCTTTGGTTTGAATCAGCGCATACACGCGATTTGAGTTAGTTTGCGCAACCGCCACGTCAATCTTGCCGAGCGGGGCATGAGGCAATCCATGTTCCTGGATACGAGTCCACTTTGCGCCGCCATCGTGCGTAACCCAGATCCCGCTGCCGTCGCCACCGCTGAATTCGCCGTAAGTGTGCATTTCAACTTGCCACATTCCGGCAAAAAGCGTGTGAGGGTCTTGCGAATCCATCGCGAGCCCGGAGCATCCCACGTTGTCCCCGGCCGCAAGCACATGATCCCAGTGCTGGCCGCCATCCGTCGTCCGGTAAACGCCTCGCTCTTGTTGCGGACCCGTGGTACGGCCCAAAACGCAGGCAAACACGATGTCGGGATTCGACGGATGGACGATCACGCGGCCAATCCGGCCAGCCTCGTGCAGGCCCATGTTTGTCCATGTTTTTCCCGCGTCGGTCGATTTATAAATGCCGTCGCCGCCAACATCGCTGTCGCGAATCACCCATGCTTCTCCCGTACCTGCCCACACCGTGCTCGGGTCCGAGGGAGCCACTGCCAGCGCGCCGATAGCCGCTGCCGGTTCCTTATCGAAAATCGGCTTCCAGTTATTTCCGCCGTCCGTGGATTTCCACACGCCGCCCGATGCTGCACCCGCGTAGTACGTGCTCGCATCGCCGGGGATTCCAGCGACCGCCGAAATGCGGTTGCCGACCCTCGGTCCGACAAAGCGAAACTTTAACTGTCCTTCTTCCTCGTTCTGGGATTGTTGTGCCCTCACGAAACAACATGTCGCGAATACAGCGATCAGGAGGAAATAGATTGACTTTCTCGTAACCACAGGCCCGCTAATGCTGAACGATTCGAATCGCCGCTGATTCATAGTCTCCTTGTGCGCAACCACTGGTGAAATCAATTGGGATTTTGGCGTACATCGACTGATCAAAAGCTTTCTCGTTCACAACGTTTACATTTTGTATGCAATATACACCCGAAACTTTCCCGATAGTAGAAAGTCAATCAAAACTCCCTACCGGAATCTGCGGATGACTCACGAGCAACAGATCGAGTTCAAATCCCCAGACGGCCGGTCCGGTAGTCGCGATCCGCGAAGTCATTTAGAATTGTTGCAGCTTTACTAGAGTCGGGGCGTAGCGCAGCCTGGTAGCGCACCTGCCTTGGGCGCAGGGGGTCGTTGGTTCAAATCCAATCGCCCCGACCAATTAACTCTCGCCAAGTGTCGTCAGAAATGTCTGGCGTAAGCCCGTACGAGGCCCTACTAAGGACATTTAATGTCTCTTGGCGTATGTTGGCGTTTTCGGCAGTCGAGTCGACCCAATAAGCTTGTTTCATTCCCCCAACGCAGGCCCGCTATCGCAACACCTGACGGCGAACAGCGGGCTCCACCGCTCGGTCCCCGTAGAAACGCGCCGTCGACAGTCCCTTGGCGCAGTTCAAGAGGGACCAAATGCGTAGCACTTGGCTCGTATAGCCTTCCTCTTTGTAGGCCCGCTTCTACACGCCGAAGGGCTTTGCAGTACTCGCAGTTAGGGATCAGAGCAATAGGGCGATGGGAACTAAGACGGCAGGCGTGGGTCTGGAATTGTGGGTGTACCTTAACGTTGCCATATGATGCTGGCTCAGCGTCAGCCTCCAACTGTGGGCTGGATGGCAGGGCCTTTTTTGTTGCTGCCGAATTGGCACAACAAAGCGTAAAATACGCCTACTGACGATCCACCCCACCACGCCTTCATTGGCAACGGCTTAATTCTCGCGCCTTGGCATGATCGAACTGAGAATGGCTTTTTAAAACTCTAATTTGAGAAAGGCACAGCTTCGTCTATGACGCACAAACCTGCCAGAGCTAAGCAGGTCACGACTCAATATGCTCTGGCGGTGCTCGCAGCCGTTGCCGCGCTTCTGCTTCGCAAACTGCTCAATCCATTTCTAGGCGACCAAAACCCATATCTCACGATGTGGCTGGCAGTCGTTTTCTCGGCTTGGTATTGCGGAGTTGGGCCCTCGATCCTTGCGGTGCTCATGGGAGCGACCGGGGTTTGGTATTTTTTCCTTCCTCCATTTCAGAGTTGGGCCATCCAAGGTCGCACGGAACTTTATGGAGCGCTTGGCTTCATTATCTTCGGTACTGTCATCATTGCTTTAGGGGAATCCAGCAGACGAATAATCCGCCGACTTGAAACGGCAGAGGAGAACCTTAGCAAGACACAGGAAGAACTTAAGGTGTTGATCAAAAACGGAGCAGCCGCGCTTGAGGCAAAGATGGCCGAGACAATTGAACAAGCCACACTGCTTAATCTGGCGAACGACGCCATTCTTGTGAAACAGGCGGGTGGCGGCACAATCTCCTATTGGAATCAAGGAGCCGAGAGATTATATGGCTGGACAAAGGAAGAAGCCCTCGGACACTCACCGCATGAGTTGTTGCAGACCGAATTCCCGGTACCGTTACAACAAATTGAAAGCCCAGACAACTGGGAGGGAGAACTTCGTCACACGAAGCGGGATGGAACAAAAATTGTAGTTGCAAGCCGCTGGACTACGGTGCGGGATACCAACGGCAATCCGTTGGGCTGGTTAGAAATCAACACCGATATAACTTTCCGTAAGCAAGTGGAGGCTGCCGCAAGGCAATTATCCGGAAAACTCTTGAAACTGCAAGACGAAGAACGTCGCAGAATTGCCAGAGGACTTCACGATAGTCTGGGCCAATACTTGGCGGCACTAAAGATGAACCTTGCAGCGTTAGCAAGCAATGAGAATGCAGTGGCTCAAGCCAACGTTGTGGCTGAGTCGCGTCAAATTGTTGATAAATGTTTGACCGAAACCCGTACCATCTCTTACTTGCTTCATCCTCCTTTGCTGGACGAAGCCGGACTTGGTTCAGCGGCCCGTTGGTACGTGGAGGGGTTTGTCGAGCGTAGCGGCATCAAGATCAACTTGGAACTTCCGCCGGAACTCGGTCGAGTACACAAGGATATTGAAACTGCCTTGTTTCGGGCTTTGCAAGAAGGACTAACCAATGTTCACCGACACTCGGGCTGCTCAACCGTCGAGATTCGATTGGATATGCGGGACAAACGGATGAGACTGGAAATTCGTGACAACGGTCACGGAATGCCGCAGAAAACTTTGAATCGCATCCTTGCAGGTGTTCCTGTGAGCGGAGTAGGCATCGCGGGAATGCGGGAACGTGTCAGGGAACTAGGGGGTTCGTTAAATATTAGCTCCGACAGCAGTGGCACGTTGGTAGACATTTCAATTCCATTGTTCGACGCTGACGATAAAAACAATGACAAGAAAAGTGGGCCCACCGCTGCATGACCGCGAGAATCTCGACGAATGCAGCCTAAAACAACTCCTTGGCCGACCTCTATTCTTCTCAATCGGCCTTAAACGCGGGACGACATTGGTTTTCTTTGAAACGAGTCAAAGATTGTGACAGCATTCTGCCCCTGAAGTGAATCATGCAAAACCGCATTGGATCAAGGGAACAGGATGGCGCGAACAGAATCGGCACACGCCGCTCACGTTCAATCTGATCTCGCCAAAGAATCCTCCGACAATCACTTCTTTTCTGCCTCGGCTTTGTGAGCTGTGCGGACGTGCTCCGCAAAAACTTTGGACACCGACTTGTTGTCCTTCGCCGAGATCAGCTCATTGCATATGGAGCAGCGGAACTTGCCATCCCGACTGAACATGGTAGGGAGCTTTCAGCTTGGGCATTGCCAAGTACTCAGGCACACACACGGAAGCGAGTGCTGCCCGCCGTAGAACAAAACGCCGAGGCTCGCGCATGTGACGCTTTTCACCGCGGGGAATCCGCACATGAGCAAGTTCAAGCTGCCTTCTTGCCCATCATTTTCAAGTTTGATTTAACATCCGCAAGTTTCTCCCGCAGCGTACACTTGGCATCTTCGACAGTCGGATCATCCACCATGTGCACGTTATCTAACGCGTGGAGGGATCGCTTGAGCGAAGCCAGCAATTCCTTCAGTAGCGACACTTTACTCGAAATGAGCACCCCAGCACCTCAACCATTCGATGGCAGCGGGTAACAAACCGGCGGTATGTATACCGAAGATACCAAGCCTATTTGCACCGTTGGAATGGTCTGTTGAGCTTCTCGTTATGCGTATGGTGTCGAACTAAGTATCTTTTGTCGACGATGGCGGTTGTTGGCGTTTCGAGCGTCTGCTGCGGGCCGATAGTCTGCGTCTGGAGACAACAACAACCACTAGCTACAAGCCTTTGCCCGCTATCATTCAGACGGAGTGATGGCGGGTCTTTTTATGCAAAGAGGTCCTCGGTGAAGTTTCTGAGAGAACCGCTCGTCAACCGGATGCGCGCCGTCACTGCGCCACAGATTTTGCACTGGGCTTCTCCGCGAAGGTTCCAGATGGTGACCTTCAGTCTCAGGTGGAGCGTGCCCAGCGCGACAGCATCTTAACCTTACTCTCGTAATCAGGATTGTTCGCAATCGGACGCACAAGATTGGCGTTGTGACAGTATTCTGCCGTCGATAGCCCCGCTAGATCTCGATGACCAAACATGCCGAATTCGGATGGCAGAAGATCTATCGGGCCGCCCTGCTCGAAGAAGACGGCGCGAAAATTCTTGCGCGTTGCGAGGAGGCCGAAACGGCAATCAAAGAGCGTTTGCGGCAAGTGACGGAGGAGGCCGGGGACTCTACCGCAGAACGGCAACTCCTGAGTAGCGCATTGCACAACATCACTCTCCTCAAATCTGAGCCTCGCGACTGAGGTGATTCCGCATTCCGTGCGCTGGCCCTACTCAGGGCTTCCGCTGACCAATCGTTGGTTCAAATCCAATCGCCCCGACCAATCTTTCCTTCTCAGCTTCATTCCTTTTGTCATCCTGAGCGGAGTGACCGCTTGGCGTAGCGAAGCAAACGCAGTCGAAGGACCTCTGCATTTTCAGATGATTACTCGCTAATCTTCTGCAGGAGCGCGGCTTCATCCGTGCCGAAAATACGAGCACCGATTAACATGTCTGGGATACTTCCCAGGATGATGACTATGAAATGCTTCGCCCTTGCGGTCGCTCTTCTGACCAGTACCCTATGCCTTGCCCAACCCAACTCCGTGCGGATCGAAGACCTGACCTGGACTGAAGTCCGGGACGCGATCGCGGCCGGGAAGACCACGGCCATTTACTACGCGGGAAGCACCGAGCAGAACGGCCCCGGCCTCGCTCTCGGCAAGCACATCTTCATTGCCCACTATCTTGCGGGCAATATCGCCGAGCAGCTTGGCAATGCCCTCGTCTATCCGACCATGCCGTTTGCGCCGACTGGGAACTGGGGTGTCACCACGCCGGGAACGATCGATCCGGCGAAAAGAACCGGTCACATGCAGTACAGCGGCAGTGTCAACATCTCCGAAGAGACTTTCGGAGCAGTCGCTCACGATGTCGCACTCAGCGCCATCTCCGCCGGCTTCAAGAACGTCGTGCTGATGGGCGACCACGGCGGTGGACAATCCGCGCTGAAAAAAGTTGCCGAGCAGATGGACGCGGAGTGGGCGCCCAAGGCCATCCACGTGTACTACATTCCCGACCTCTACTACAAAGAAAAAGACTTGATGAAAGACTATCTGCCGAAGCACGGAATGCCCGTCGACGAGCACGCCGGCACGGATGACGCTTCGGAACTCATGTACGTCGACAAAGCCGTCAACGGCGCCTCGCCGAAGTGGATTCGTCCCGACAAGCTGGTGAACTCGCGCGAGGGGGACACCACCGGCGTCATCGGCGATCAGACCAAAGCCACCCTCGAGATGGGCAAGATGTTCACCGACGCCAAGATTTCTTTCGCGGTCAAACAAATTCGGGAATTGATTGCCGCCGGTAAATAGGGTGCCCCACCCAAGCCGCCTTTGCTCGTGGGGATGGTGGGCCGTCAATCTAGCCTAACCTTGTCACCTCAAAAAATGGCCGAAACCCCGCAGCCCTGACGCGCGCCGGCGAGTACCAGTGTGAAACCTCGTTAACAAAATCTTGCGGGGAGACGGGGCCAACAGTTAGCTTGGTTCCATCATGGGAAGGCCACCGCAGGTTGTTAGCGATCGCGAGGAACGGAACCGTCATGCATAGATCAGGTGGACGAGGTATTCACATACTTATCCTATGCGGAATCATTTTTGGCGGTGTGCTTGTGGCAGGTGCCCAAGACCAGGCGTCCCCGAAGAAGAAACCACTTGCTACGGAGATTTTTCCCGACCTATTCGTCCTCGACAATCAGGTCGTAGAGGAGCAGTGGAGAGCAAGTCTCAATCTCATTAACGCACCTTCAGACCTGAAACAGGTTGAATCGGGTCAGTGCATTCGTTTTGGCGTCATTGCGTCCGGGGATGACAAAGATCGATTGCTTCAGTCTGGAAAACTGCGCTTTGAGTTTAGCCTTGGTGGCGCAACACGGACCTTCGCGGCAGAACCTCCGGAAATGGTGAAGCAGGTCAAGCCCGAAGGTGGCGATTTTGTCACCGAAGCACTGGCGGCCGGCGGCGTTAAGAACCCTATGTTGAGTACGGCAAGCATTGCAGCATCCAGACCGAGATGGTGCATGCCGACCGATGCCGCAGACGGGAGTGCCACTGTTCGGGCAACAGTGGAAACATCGGACGGTAAGACCTTCATTCTCAATCCTCGCGAGATTGATGTGAAAACCTTCGACAGTTCGCGGAAGAATATTCCCTTCAAGGACATGAGCACGCTTGGACCCTGGCTACAGCATTATCACGCTGCACCCGAACCTGCCGAACTACTGCCGGGGCTGAGAATGGTCGCTGCTGACGATAAAGCGAGGCTCATGCCGAACATCATGGTGTTCTTCGTGCAGGCATTGAAGTCTAGTCCGGCGGCGGCGAATGAGTTGCTCCGGGAACTCCCGAACGAAAATCGGTCGGTTCAGACCTATAGCATTCCATTGCTGTCAGAAGCGGGCTACGCGACTGAGCCGCTGCTAAGCGGGTTTAAGGAAGACGAGAAGGCTGTAATAAATTCAGTTCATCTACCAGACCCTTTCGCCTTGACAGTTGATAGAACGTTGCCGAGCCGCATGGACATGCTCTGGGCATATTTCTTCGCGACGGGACGTATTGAGCCGGTGAAGGCAGTCGCTTCTATGCTGGCTTGGCGCGCGGACTATGAGAAGTTGGTGGAGATTCAGAAGTCAGGTCAGAAGCCAACCGAACCGTCGGAAAGCATCATTCGTGGAGTGGTTTACGCTGGTGCGGGTTGGTCGCTGAACGCCCTCTCTCGGAATGATGGTGCGGTTGCGGATTACATCGATGTCCTAAGATCATCGCCCGACGTGGCAGCGAGCGTTAAAGAAGAGCTCGCACACGTACACACTAATCCTGCTTTCACGAAAAAATAGACGCTGCAATGCAAGCTGGTCGTCGCTGCTTCCGATTTCGAAGCGACCGCAGGTACCCCCATTTTTGCACAACGAATTCGTTATCACCCGGTGACCACTCTCACCGACACTGACCCTCCTCTGGCGCGATACTGAGGGCGAACATTCGGGCGGCGAAGTGTGTTCATCCACCACCGGACGATCACATGCGCCGCCCAATATCGTTCTGGCGACCTTTCGCCGCGCAACTCCTTTGTTTGGAAGATTTTGCGAAATTCGCTCTTTGAAATCAATATTTTGCAGGGACCGAGTGTCGGAAAACCCTCGAAAATCGACTCTAAGTTATTTGTAATCTAGATTTTGCCTCTAAACCCTTTAAAACCATAGATCTGGCGGATTAAATTACGCCAAAATATTGATTCTAAAGGATCGACCCAAGAAAGCCAGAGGGAGGGGTGTCTCAGGTCTTTCTTGGTGTACGGGAGCCGCGTGTAGGCCGGCCCCCATCCTAGAAGCAAAGGAAAACGGCCAGCGGAGTTTGCAGTTCACGGAGCGCATCCCTCGCAGCTAGCTTACGCGCGGAGATCCGTTGAATCTCGCCCACCGAGACGATCTTGCTGCTTCCGTTCCTGCGAACAACCTCCCATACGGAAGGACGCTCGACGGTGCGGTTCGGATTCGGATTGTCCCATACGAGTTCCACAATGCTCTCCGCTCATGCCAGAAAGATTCTGGCCGTGTAGGCTGCAACGATCCGGCTGATCCGTTCCGTTGCAGCCTTGGGTAGCTGCGATGTACCGGCACCTCAGGCGCGAGTTGCGACAACTTCCAGGTACTCGGCCTGAACTACCGTGAGTTCGTCGTTCGCCCGATTGTGCTTGGACCATAACGCTTCGAGTTCTTCCCGAAGCTGTTGTGCGGATGTTTCATCCAGCGTCTGAAACGCACGGTTGGTCGGCCCATAGTACTGACGAAAGAACTCCACCACTTCCGCGGGTGGAAAGGGATAGGTGAAGTCGTACTGGCGGCGCGTCATCTTGAGATCCGAGATGCCGTGGCCTAGCCTCTGGCGCACCACGGTCTCGTCGCCCCAGAGCACCGGGGCCGGCATGCCCGAGGGAGCGATGAACCTGGCGAAGGTTTTGAACATTTGTCCTACAAATCCTTCGCCGGTCCAGTT